>Ga0272441_10007442_pt1 | contig 17809 bp, 18 predicted proteins | sample SSMProp6N_FD_193582 | JGI IMG/M metagenome (GOLD analysis project Ga0272441, IMG submission 193582) | Marine sediment archaeal communities from Little Sippewissett salt marsh, Falmouth, MA, United States - SSM-Prop-6N | ecosystem: Environmental > Aquatic > Marine > Wetlands > Sediment ... | reverse complement strand
AGGAGCAGAAGGGCGTCAGTTTTTCGAGGCTGAGGAGAAGGGCAAGGAGGCTGTACGGAGATTTTGACGCCAAGTATGCTGTGTATCGTGACCTGCGGGGTCAGGAGCTTATTGTTACTCCGGGCATAAAGTTTGGCTGCGATTTTGCGGTGTATAAGCATGGTCCGGGTGTGGATCATGCGCCGTTCATGGTTTCGGTTCGGAAGGCTAAGGATGAGGTGTCGGCGACGGATGTTGTGAAGGCGGGCAGGTTGGCTACGACGGTGCGTAAACGGTTCATCATAGCTGTGCCTGACATAGAAGCCGAAAACGTGCGTTACCTCATATTCAAATGGTTCAAGGCCTAAATTTTTAGGTCCAAACTCAACAGTTTTGTTGACTGACAGTCACGTATCAAAAAAAGGGGATGTTATGGTTGAGGTGCCATCTGCGTTTCTTCTTTGAAGCGGAGTTTGATTCCTCCAATTTTAGGGGCTAGAAAGTTGTAGAGTGCTGCGTAAATGGCGCCTTGTATGAAGCCTCCAACGAATCCCATTATTGGCATTATTATTATAGCTCCAACACTGAATAGAGCACTGAACCAGCCGACATCGAAGTATTCGTTAGTAGGTAATGCAGACATTACAGTTCCAAACACTAATGCGTAAAAGATTCCCACTATTAACCCAATTACCGCGGATATGACGCCGAACATCAAAGCAAACGGTATAACAGGCACAGAGCTTATTGTTTTTTCGTCCAATCAATTCACCAACAATTAATTGAGAAACGCAAATTGGTTATAAGACTTTTCAAACTCGTTTCTACTTCGTTATCTGGAGTTTCTCTATGATTTCGGGCAGCGTCTCCTCTTGGAACCGTTTGATTCCCAGCGTCGTTACCATGTAGTTGCCTTCCTCGGTTTTGGTTGCATATCCTTCCCTGCACAGTTCACCCAGCCGAGTGCCGGTTATCTTCGCGTTTTTTCCAAGCGCAGCCTGCAACTCCTCTTTGGTTAGGTAACCCTTTGACAGCCCCAGCTTGTTGCCGATGTACGCGGCTAGAAGATGCAACGTCAGGGTTTCGCTGGCTGTCAGCTTCTGTTTTGAAACTAGCAGAACTGGTCCCTCAGGGGCAACAGCGATTACGTCTTCGCAGTCTTCGATAAGCTTTTCATGGTCAACTGTGAGGAGAGCTTTCTGGACGATGCTGAGGGCGGGAATCATTTCGCTGAAGAATCTGTTCACGCTTACCCAGACTTGGTTTGCTTCGCCCGTGAAGGTTTGCTCTGTGTCCATGTATTTGATGTGCACGGTGACTGTTTTTTCGGTCAAGCCGCTGCGCCTCGAAGTTTGGTCAGAACTTCTTCTTCAACCCATCTTTCGCCCTGAGTGGTCAACTTGAAGTCCGGTTTCGCTGGGTCAGGCTTAAACACGATTCCCCGTTTGGTCATCTCGTTGAGGCGGGCTGGTACCATGGAGCGGATTCCGCTTGAAGCCAAAAGCCGTTTGATGCTGCTGGCTGTGCTGGTTTTTTCGTCGGAGGCAAACATCACTAGCCCTATGGCTTCGTAGTGGGTGAGTTTCTCTCGGGTAGTGATTATGGGTCCTTCGGTTGTGATTTCGATTATTCCGTCCAGCTGGGTCTGCATGGAGGGTGTCAGATTTGCGGATATCAGGTTGCCCACCTCATTCACGAACTGGGGCGGCATGGTCTTCAACGTTTTCAGGATTTCTTCTGCGCTTTCTCCCTCAACAACTATTTCTCCGAAGGGAGCCTTAACTCGAACCCGAACCTTAGCCATCGTTTCGTCCTCCAGCTAAAACATACACATAGCCCTTATCAGTCTTCCACCTCTTTATCTTATTTTTCCTGACCAACCAAGCCAGCACCCCAGAAACGGTTGTGGACGGATAATAAACCGCATTAGCCTTCAAAGCCTCCCCCAACTCAGGCAAACTTCGGGGCTGCTTTCCCCAATCAGAGGCAAGAAGCTGCAGAACGGCTTCGCTGCAACCAGAAGCGGAGACCGAAGGATAGGCGGAGTCAGTGGACTGATTGTTTTCTTTTGCTGTTTTGGTTGACTCGAAGGCTTGGGAGACTGTTTCCATTAGCTGTGGAAGCTGCTCAACTGTTTTCATGACCTCTTCTCGGGTTCCAGAAATTTCAATCTCCCGTTGCCCCATCTTCACGCGAAAAGAAAAAGGCACCACCATCAGAGTCTCCACAACAACATATGATGCAGCAGCATTTAGAATTTACTTACAAAGCCGGCAATCATATTAGGAGACTAATAACAGAGCATTGTTGAAAACAGTCTTTTTTCAGAAAAACAGCCGCACAACTATGTCTTCTTTTTTCTTGAAAGCATCTTCTCCAGCTTAGGTCGCAGCTTCTCGTTTTCTGCTTTAATCTTCTCTGGTCCCAATGCCTCCAGCTGTTCAGCCATCTCCCGCATGACAGCCGCAAACTTAACCCCCTCCGCAGCCGACACATACTCAACCCTGAAGCGCTCCTTGCTGAGCCCCAGCTTCTCCAGAATCCTCGCCAAAGTGTTCATCCGCTTCTCCATCTTGTAGTTGCCTGAAATGTAGTGGCAATCGTAGGGCAGGTGACACGCGCCAATCAGAACCATGCCCGCGCCCCGCCTGAAAGCCTCCAACACAAAATCCTTGTCCACCCTACCCGAGCACATGACCCGTATCGCCCTCATGATGGGAGGATACTCGAAGCGGCTTGTCCCAGCAAGGTCAGCACCCGCATAGCAGCACCAGTTGCACAGGAACCCCAAAACCTTACCCTCAGGATTCTCCTCCAAGCCAGCCCTGACCTGAGCCAAAATCTGGGCATCCGTGAAATGCAGCTGAGTTATAGCATCAGCCGGACACTCGGCAACACAGGTTCCGCACCCATGACACATAGCAGCCGTAACCATGGCAGCTTCTCCTTCATCCGCTTTTATAGCGCCATACGGACACTTGTTCACACAGATGCCACACTTCACATTCACGTTTCGACATTTGCTGGGGTCAATATCAGCTATAATCGGCTCTATCTTCCAGGTGGGCTGAGAAAGAACAGTAGCTGCCCGCGCCGCGGCTCCACTCCCCTGAGACACACTGTACGGAATATCCTTTAGTCCTTGACATGCCCCCGCCAAAAAGATTCCATCAACCGACGTATCCAAAGGCTTCAGTTTCGGGTGACTCTCCATGAAGAAGCCATCTGCCCCACGGGTTATACTCAAGATTCTGGCAACATCATCTGTTCCCTTGCTTGGAATCGCCGCGGTGCTCAAAACCACAAGCTCCGCCTCTAACTCCAGCGGTTCCCCAAGAGCCATGTCCTCTGCGCGTATGAGAAGATTCTTTGTTTCCGGAGCCTCGTTGACTCGGGACACGCTTCCCCGGATGAAGTTTACTCCCAAATCTCGGGCTCTTCTGTAGAATTCCTCGTAGCCCTTAAAGTTGGTGCGCATATCTATGTAGAAAATGTAAACCTCCACGTCATCGTGGTAATGCTCCTTAAGCAGAATCGCATTCTTCAACGCATACATGCAGCAGAATCCAGAGCAGTACTCATACTTGTTCACGTCCCTTGAGCCGACACACTGAATGAAAGCCACCGAACGAGGATGCTTTCCATCCGAGGCACGTATAACATGACCTCCAGTGGGTCCCGCAGCCAAAATCAGCCTCTCAAACTCCATTGCAGTGATAACGTTGTCGAATCTGCCGTAGCCGTATCGACTGTCATCAGTGGGTCTGTAAATGTCGAACCCAGTTGAAACAATGATTGTTCCCACCTCAAGATTAACCTCTTCCGGCTGCTGATCAAAATTGATGGCTTGACGTGCGCCGCAAGCATCAACACACTTGAAGCATTCGATACAGTAATCCTTGTTGATTGTGTAAACAAGGGGAACAGCCTGATCGAAGGGAACCGAAATCGCCTTCCTGACACCAAGATTCTCGTCCCACTCGTTGGGAAACTCTATGGGGCAAGCGTCCCTGCATTCGCCGCAGCCTGTGCAGTCTTCGGCTTTAACGTATCTGGGCTTCTTTTTAATCTTCACCTTGAAGTTTCCCACGAAACCTTCAACACTAACAAGGTCGGCGTACGATATTATTTCGATATTAGGGTGCCGGGAAACGTCCACCATCTTTGGTCCTTCGATGCATATGCTGCAATCCAATGTTGGGAAAGTCTTGTCCAGCGCAGCCATGTGACCGCCTATACTCTCGCCTTTCTCTAGAAGGTAAACTTTGAATCCCATTCCAGCCAAGTCTAGGGCAGAGTTTATTCCCGCTATTCCTCCGCCGATTACCAGCGCCTTGTTGGTGACAGGAACCTCCATCGTATCCAAGCTTCGAAGCAGCCTTGCCTTCGCAACAGCCATCTTCACAATGTCTTTAGCCTTCTCGGTTGCCTCCTTGGGCGTGCTGGGGTGACACCACGAAGCAAACTCCCTTATGTTCGCCATCTCAAAAAGATACGGATTCAACCCCGCATCAGCCACGGTTCTCCTGAATGTGGGCTCATGCATTCTGGGCGAACACGCAGCAACAACAACCCGGTTGAGACCATGCTCCTTTATGGATTTCCTGATCTCTTCTTGCCCCGGATCAGCGCAGGTGTAGCGGTTATCCATAGCCACCACCACATCGGGCAACGTCAGGGCGTAATCTGTCAACTCTTTCACATCAATTACGCCTGCAATGTTAAGTCCGCAGTGACAAACAAAAACTCCTATCCGCAGTTCCTCAGACATAATCCTCATCCTCTTCGGGAAACCTCATTTGGACTGCTTCTTGAAGCTTTTTTCCGCTTTTGGTTTTCAGCTCCTTAGTCATAGCGGTTGTAGAAGCAAGTTTTTCGAGGGCTTTGTTCCATGTGCCGGAGCGAATCTGAGTGTGACGTATGCGCGTTCTATTCAGTTCCAGAGCTTCCTCCTCTGGGCAAACAATGCTGCAAACGCCACAGTAGATGCAATTCAGCTCGTTAACATTCACTTTTTCGTCCTCCGAAAGATACAGGACGCCGGGTATAGGGCAGACATCAACACAGTCATGGCAGCCTTCTGGACATTTTTCGCGGTTAACTCTGAGGCGCCCGTTAAAGATTTTTTTTACCTGAATCACGCCATCAGGAAATTTTGTTTCACACAGGCGACAGCACGGACAGGATTCCTTATCCACCTCAACGGCGACTCTGAGGGCTTCCTTGCTTTTTATGGTGTTTACGTTTGTAACTTCTTTCCCGTCTTTGGTGCGCACGCTTATCTTGATGAGGTTTAAGGGACAAGGTTCCTCTATTTCCAGACATTCCAAACCGCACTTGGTTTCGTTAACAGTAATCTCCCTTATGAGCTGGGGGAAGCTTTCGCTCTTGACCACGGGAATCAAGTGTTCCCCATTGATGTTCAATGTTAAAGCTCCGAATGGGCAAATGGCTTCACATATTCCACAGTAGTTACATTTTTCTTCGCTGATCTTCACTGTGGGAGGCTTCGCGTCTTCACCCTCTGCTCTCTGGGGAGTTGTGACTTCAATTGCTTCTCGGGGACAGATTTCAGCGCAGATCCCACAGCCCTTACACTTGCCCTTATCTAAGGTGAGTGAATAGCGCTTGGCGTGCAGAATCCGCTCTATAACAAGCTCGCTTTCTTTCTCGTTTTTGAACAATTTTACGGGCGTTTTCAGTTCCCCTGCCTAAACATTTTCTTTTATGCGCTATTGGAGATACTGCGGTTTGATTGTGAATAGGCTAAATAAACTATTATAAACCTTATTAAGTTCTGCTCTGGACGCACACAAAGAAATAGAAAAAACCAAGTTTTAAGCAAAATTGGATGCGATACAGCTTTGGGTAGTGTTTAAGAATGGCTGTTCTCAAATCTTTCCTAGGGACTACTCGATGGAAAAGGTAACATTGGCTCATGGAGCCGGCGGAACAATCATGGGTGAACTAATCAAAAACTATATTCTGAAGCATCTTGGCGGAAGCAGCGCCGAGGTTCCGCTGGAAGCCCTAGACGATTCTGCAGTTGTAGACAACATAGTGCTGAAGTCGGATTCACATGCCGTGAAGCCCCTGTTCTTTCCGGGAGGCGACATAGGACGATTGTGTGTGGCGGGCACAGTCAACGACATTGCTATGGTCGGCGCCGAGCCCATGGCTCTTACGTGCGGGTTGGTGCTGGAAGAGGGTCTTCCGTTAGCTGATTTGGACAGAATCTTGGAGAGCATGGAGCAAACCTGCAAAGAAGCAGGCGTTTACATCGTAACAGGCGACACAAAGGTTATTGAGAAGAGCGGTTTCGGAGGCTGCGTCATCAACACTTCTGGGATAGGAAAAAGAGGCGAAGCGCTAGAAAACAACATAGCCGAGGTCCAGAAGCACCGCAGATTCGATTCACGTTGGCTCCTAGACTCTAACCTCCATGAGGGCGATAAACTCATAGTTTCGGGCACAGTTGGAGACCACGGCGTAACCATCCTGTCAGCTCAGGAAGGCTACAATTTTGGAAGCAACATAAAATCTGACGTTGCCCCGCTGAACAAGCTGACATCTAAGCTGATGGAGGTTGGCGGAATCGTCGCCATGAAGGATCCCACCCGCGGCGGTTTATCCAACTCGCTGAACGAGTGGAGCACGAAATCTGAGGTTGGTTTGATGGTGCAGGAGTCGAAGATACCCCTGCGGGGGGACGTGAAGGCTGCCTGCGAAATGCTTGGAATAGACCCCATGGAGATTGGAAACGAAGGAAAAGTGCTGATAGGGGTTGTTCCCCAGAAAGCTGAAGAAATCTTGGATGCCCTACAAGAAACCAAGCTAGGCAGAGACGCAGAAATAATAGGCGAAGCAACCAGCGACTTCAGCGAGGTTGTCCTAGAAACGGTGGTGGGCGGAAAAAGAATCTTGGCGCCCCCAGTCGGAGACCCAATTCCAAGAATCTGCTAACAGAATACGTAACTGACGATTCTTGTGTGCCAAAACTGAAAAAAGGCTGGTGCATTGATTTTCTGTTGGGTGGTGTTTTGGGTTGAGTTGGCTGAGTGAGGTTGTTTACGTGCCGATTGGCGTTGTTCATTCTCCGTTTAAGGTGGCTCAAGATGTTCCGATACAGGCTGCGGCTGCCCGAGGGGTCAAGGGGTCTGTTGAGGTTGCCGAAGAATATGCGGATGGCTTGAAGGATGTGGAGGGTTTTTCGCATCTGATTCTGGTTTATCATTTTCATTTGGCGCAGGAGTATTCTCTGTTGGTTAAACCTTTTCTGGACGATGAGCTTCGTGGACTGTTTGCTACTCGTGCGCCTTCAAGACCGAATTCTGTTGGAGTATCGGTTGTGCGCCTCATTAAACGCGAAAAAAACGTTCTGCACATACAGAATGTGGACATAATTGATGGAACCCCGCTTCTGGACATCAAACCGTTTGTTCCAGCTTTTGACCAGAGAGACGCAACAAGAATTGGTTGGCTAACAAGGAAAATTGACGAAATGCATTCAAGCAGGGATGACGGCAGATTCGCCAAGAACAGCCATCTGTAAATTTCAGTTCCCACGCAACATGCATCTTATAAACAGCTTCATCATGCTTCTTGCTTTTGGTGGACCTGCAATTTAGAATGCGCCCAGTTTTTTGACAAAAAAATGTTAAAAACCTCTGCGTCATCTTAGATACATGATGTTCCAGAGTTCGACAAAGTATATCTTTCACTATCGCTAGATAATATATTCCCCGAGTTGGGGAGCACGCTCTGGTGTTGCATTGAAGCACTGAGCATATTGGTCGAAACGGCTGAAGACCTTTATGCGGCAAAGACTGCGCTTCAAAGGGCTGGTCAATACCTAAGGTGTAATGCGTATAGGCATCGAGTGCGCCTATCAAAAAAGGCTGAAGAAAAGCGCACGACAAAAACGGTGTCTAATCGGGCCTTAACATGCACTCAGGGCTTAGACTCAACTCGGGGACTTTTATGTACCGCAAACCCACAGTTCCAAGCAGATGTTTGGGTGCCAAAATTGTCTAAAGCTTTGTAACTTTGTGTTTTGCCCAGATTCTGCAGGTTCCCTCATTCGACACCATGCAGGGTCCTTTCGGAGACTCGGGAACGCAGCTTGTCATGTAGCTGGGGCATTCAGGAGGCTTAATTTTTCCAACCATAACCAGGTGGCAGAGGCAGCCCTTCAAAACATCCCTCGAATCTTCAATGTGTAAGTCATACTTTTTGCGTGCATCATGCGCCTCAAACTCCTTCTTCAGCGCCAAAGCCGACTTCGGAAGCGTTCCCAGTCCCCTCCACTGTCCATCCACCACATCGAACACCTGCTCCAACAGTTTCTGAGCCTTAACGTTGCCCTCCCACGCCACAACACGCTTATACTCGTTCTCCAGCTTCGCCACGCCATCCTTCAGCTGCTGTATCAGCATGTCAACGGCGAAGAGAACATCCAAAGGCTCAAACCCTGCAACCACAGTGGGCATCCCGTATGTCTCTGGAAAAACTTTGTACGGCTCCAACCCTATAATCGTGGAAACGTGACCAGCCGCAATAAAGCCGTCGATGTGTAGGTCTCCTATGCCCAAAAGCAGTTCCATTGCTGGAGGAATCAGCCTGTGAGAAACCAGAAAGCTGAAGTTTTCGGGCGGCTTGTTCAGCACTTCTATGGCTGTGGAAGGCGACGTGGTTTCGAAGCCGACAGCAAAAAACACGAATTCCTTGTCTGGACTCTTCTCCGCCATCTGAATGGCGTCCCTTAAGCCGTAGACTACGCGCACATCTCCGCCTGAAGCTTTTGCTTCTTGGAGGGAAGTTTCTGAGCCGGGGACACGGATGAGGTCGCCGAAGGTGGTGACTGTCACGCCTTTTTCTGTCAAGGCTATGGCTTCGTCGATGTCGGCTGCGGGAACCACACAAACTGGGCATCCGGGTCCAGCTATCACATCCACGTTTTGGGGAAGAAGAGATCGCAGCCCGTAGTGAGTGATGGTCCACTCATGGGTTCCGCAGACGTGACAAAACTTCACTGTGTGAGATTGGGCTAATTTTTTGATGTGGTCTGCAACCTTCTCTGCCAACTTGGGGTCTCTGAACTTAGCGGCATCTTTTGCAGTCATTTTTGTTTTCCTGCTGTTTGAGAATTCTTATACGCGTTATTGTGCATTCTTTTCCTTCAATGATTTTTGCTGCTTCTCCACATTTTGGGCATCGAAGGGTTGGAATGGGAACATGATAGGCGGGGTCATCTTCGAATGGTATTGCTCCTTTGAATCCGCAGCTGGGGCACTCTATGATGCCATCCGATTCTTTGATTATCAACTCGGAGTCCTTCATGATTGTGCCTTCAGTCAGTATGTTGTAGGAGAAGCGAACCTGTTCGATGCCTAGAAAAGTCATTTTGCCTATGGTTAAATGGACTTCCGTGACCTTTTTTGCGTCCTGTTTTTTTGCCTCTTCTAGAACGCTTTCGATGATTTGTGTGGTCATGGCAAGTTCATGCAAGCTAGGCAGCTCCTCCAAGTTTACAGTTCGAGCGCTTTGATTAGTTCTTCGACGCCTTCCCCTGTTAATGCGTTGGTAACTGCAACCTTCATGTTGGGCTTTATCTCTTTAGCCTGCTTCTCTAGCTGTTCAGTGTCAACTTTCATTATCTCGGCTAGGTCCTTCTTGTTTATGGCCATCACGTCTGCGGTCATGAACGTGAAGGGATGTTTGAGCACCATGTAGGGTCCCTCGGTGACGCTTACGACAACCACCCGCTTTTCTGTGCCCAGCGGGAACTCGGCGGGGCATATTAGGTTGCCCACGTTCTCGATGATAAGCAGGTCTATGTCTTTTAGACTGATTCTTTCCACAGCCTTTGAGACCACGTTCGCGTCTAGGTGGCATTCTAGTCCAGTGTTGATGGTGACGACTTTGACGCCGTGACGTCCGATTCGCTCCGCGTCTATGGTTGTGGTTAGGTCGCCCTTGAAAACCGCTATTCTATACTTGTTTTTGAGTGCTTGAACCAGTTTCTCGATTAGGCTGGTTTTTCCAGCGCCTATAGACCCCATGATGTCTATTGCTTTCACGTTGTGTTCCCGTAGAAGCTGCATGTTCTGGTGGGCAAGCTTCTTGTTGACTTCCAGAATGTCCATTCCAGGCTCTATCTCAAGGGTTACTTCTTCGCCCTTCACTATTTCCTTGTTGTTCGCCAAAATGTTCACACCTTACTGTATTCCAAAATTTCTCGCCAAGTGTTCAGGCTTTCTTCTGCAGCCTTTTGGTCCAGTTTTTCGATTGCGTATCCCGCGTGAACCAGAACATACTCGCCGACATGAGCTTCCACCAGCATAACGTTCACTTCTCGGGCAACCCCCTGCCCAAAATCCACTTTAGCAACGTCTCCCCGAATTTCTAGAACCTTAGCCGGAATCGCGAGACACATAAACTTTAATCACCTTGCCAACTCGGAATTTTCCGAAACTTTTGTTTTGTGACACTAAAAAGTGTCTGACAACGCCATTTATTTAACCTATTGGTTTTCTCTTCAAGGAAGCACAAATCATCTAAACTGCGGTTAAGTGTTCTTTTTCTGTCTTATTCCAGAGGAACGAGCCAAGATTTTTCGTCGCATTTTGGGCATTTCAGGTAAAAAGCGGCAGTTCCTGTGGGGGCAGGGTCTTTTCCTCGAAAGTTTAGCGTGAACACCAATCTCAGGTATGAAACCTCGAATTTGTGGTCGCAGTTTCTGCACCTGAATTTCCTGAAATTCTTCCGATACTCGACAGCTATAAAGGAAAAGGGGATTACGAGACCGGCAAGAAGCAGCAGCGCAAATACGAGTTGATTCGTCACTATGAACAGCAGAATAAGGGAAACCCCAACAATAACTGTGAAAAGGAGTAAAGCCTTCGAAATGTTGCCTAAGATTCCCATCTACATCCGCATCCACAGTTCTGTTCTATATTTTGCTATGATAATTTTTCACACTAATTACCTTTTCTGGAAACCAGCAACGATAGCTTGACCAAAGGAGGTTCCTCCGTCTCCAGCTGGAATTTTGTGGTGAACAAGAAACCTGAATCCCGCCCTTTCAACCTCCTTCCTGATCGCCGCGGTGATATGTCCGTTGTAGGCTACTCCCCCAGAGAAGCCAACATGCTTAACCTGCAGCCGCTCTGCCTCTTTTATAGCCAGCTGCGCTAAGCCCCTAGCCATGTAGGATTGGGCTGAGCACGCCAAATCCGCAGCAGAAATTTCGTCTTTTTTTGTGAAGATTTTGTGAACAAGGAATGTGGTGTCCAGAACGTTTCCGCTGATTCGGGGAGCCCACTTCAACAGGTCTTTGCCTTTGAGGGCGGCGGATTCCAGTTTCATGGCGGGTTCTCCCTCGTAGGTGCGTTCACAGCGTATGTCGAGCAGGGCTGAGATGGCGTCTAGCACTCTTCCGCAGCTCGTAGTCTCCGGCGACGATCCATTGTCAAGCTGCTTGAGGATTAGTTCGGCTTCTTTTTTGCCGTGAGGCAAGTGATGGCTCTTTGACATCAGCCACTCAGTAACGTCCATTTTTCTGTGAAGTATTCCCGCAGCCATCCTCAACGGATAGTATGTTGCCAAGTCGCCTCCAACCATGGGCTGACTCTCCAGATGACCCAGCCGCCTGAATCCCTCCCTGCTGCAGTAAAGCACTTCGCCTCCCCATGCGGCGCCGTTGGAGCCGTAGCCGAAGCCGTCGCAGATTATTCCCACAATCTCCTTGGCGTTCCATTCAGCCATGAGTGCTGCGGCGTGAGCGTGATGGTGCTGAACCTGAATAACTGGGCAATCAAGCTTGCTTCCCAGTTCCTGAGCCAATTTTGTGGTGGTGAACCTGGGGTGAAGGTCACAGGCTACAGCTTCTACGCTGCTGTTAGTCAATTTTGTGAGGTGCTCCACCGAGTTCTTCATGAAACGAAGCGTCTCCAAGTTCTCCACATCCCCTACATGCTGAGAAATGAATGCTCGGTTCCCTGTTAGGATGCAGGCTGTAACGTTGAGTTCTCCGCCAACAGCTAAAATGCAGCGGTCAGAGGCAAACTTCATCTGTACTGGTTCAGGCGCGTATCCTCTTGAGCGGCGAATCAGGCATGGGTTTTGCTTGTGGAAGCGGACAACCGAGTCGTCGCACCTCTGGGCTATTGCTCTGTTATGGAGCAGAAAATAGTCCACTGTGGAGCCCAACTTCTTTATCGCCTCATCGTTGTCTGTGACTATGGGTTCGCTGGGCGGGTTTGCGCTGGTCATAACAAACGCGGGTTCCTCAACGTTGTCGAAGAGCATCGCGTGCAATCCAGTGTATGGAAGCATCACGCCTACGGTGTGCAGTTGTGGTGAAACAAGCTCAGAAAGGCTGTAGTCGCCTCTTTTTTTGAGCAGTATGATGGGTTTGCGGTAGGACGTCAGCAGTTCAGCTTCCCAGCGGTTAACCTCAGCAAACGAGCGCACAGTTTCTAGGTCTGGAGCCATTATGGCGAAGGGCTTCTGTTTTCGATGCTTAACTTTCCTGAGTCTGGCAACCGGGTCTGGTTTGGTGGTGGCTGCGGCAACATGGAATCCGCCGTTCCCCTTTATTGCGACGATGTTGCCCTCCTCAAGTAGCCTCGCTGCCTCTCTGATGGGGTCTTCGCATTCTATCGGCTCTCCACCGTTAGAGGTGAGGAAAGCTTTTGGTCCGCACTTAGGGCAAGCCACTGTCTGGGCGTGGAACCTGCGGTTTGATGGGTCACGGTACTCTCCTGAGCAGAAACTGCACATCTGGAACTCCTGCATGGTAGTGTTCGGTCGGTCGTATGAAAGCTCCCGGGTTATTGTGTATCTGGGACCGCAGTCTGTGCAGGTTATGAAAAAGTAGTTGAAGCGCCTGTTTTCTGGGTCCCGCAACTCCTTCAAGCATTCGTCGCAGATTGAAACGTCCGGCGGTATAACAGAGCCTGAGAGTTTTGCTTCCCCAGAACTGGTTATTATCTTAAACTCGCTGAAGCCTTTCTCCTCTGCCACATAGTCGACTGCGATGTTGTAGATTCGCGCCAGCGGAGGCTTCTCCTCTTTCAACGCCTCTAGGAACTGGGCAACACCCTCTTTTTTTCCCTCGACAACTATTTCGACTACAGCGTCTCCCCTGTTTTGCACGTACCCAACTAACCCGTTTTTTGAGGCTATTCGGTAGATGAAGGGGCGGAAACCTACGCCCTGAACTATGCCGCTGACTTTTATTTCGGCACGCAAAGCCTAGCTGAACTCCATGTAAACCGGAAAAATATGTTTCTAGGCGCCACTAATAAACAGATACATTCCACAAGAAAAAATGTTCTAGCTTTACTTTGCTATAGTTGATGTGATGCTACTGAAATTTTGGGGCTATAACCGCTTTGTGTACCCGAGCTTCAGCCGTTTTACAGCCGAATTAAGAGAAAACTTTAAGTCTGATGTCAAGAAGTGACCTATTCTTAATGCTTTAGTAAAAAGTGAGTTCTGAGCGGAGAGAGCAAAATGGCGATAGAAGCATGCAAAAATGCTGGAATAGAAATCGCAGACGACTATTGTAGCCGCTGCGGAATATGTATTGCTGTTTGCCCCTTCGAAGCCATATCAAAGGACGAGGAACAAAACAAAATAATCTTGGACGTTGAGGAATGCAGAGTCTGTGGACTATGCGTAAGCGCTTGTCCCCTGTCAGCAATCGACCTTGTGTATTATGACGTTGACTCGCTGACCAAAAAAGTCCAAGCTGAGATGGCTGAGAAAGGAGCAAAAACTCTTGTCCTATCCTGCAGGGGCAGCAACCCAGTTACCTATGACATAAAAGATAAGCTTGAAGGAGAAAACCTGGAGAACTTCGTTTCTCTGCGTTTGCCTTGTGTTGGTAGGATTCCTCCAGAATTCTACCTGAAAAACTTGGCTTCAGGCACCGAAAAGATGCTGGTTTTACAGTGCGAAGAGGAGTTCTGCAGATTCAAGAAGGGAAGCAAAATTGGCATCAACAGGTTTGAGCTGCTGAAGGACACCGTGAAGGTGCTCGGCTACGATCCCGACAAGCTGGTCATAAAAACTGATTCATTGAAGGCTGTTTATGACACCGAAAAATGTGTTGGATGTGGCAAATGCGTGTTTGTCTGCCCATACGATGCCATAGTTTGGAGTGACATGAGCACGCCAGAGATAAAAACTGAGGACTGCATGGGCTGTGGAGCCTGCGCCCTAGTTTGTCCACATCAAGCCATAGAGCTCAGAGGCTACGAGTTTGAGCCAGTGTCCGAGATTATCAAGAACTGCAGCCGCAAAGCCGCTAAAGCCAAAGCTCAGGGCAAACCCGCGATTCTGCTGTTTGTTTGCCAGTGGTCCGAGTTCTCAGCATTAGACGATGTGCAGAAGGGCTGCCTCACAGACGACATAACAATCATAGAGCTTCCATGCGCCAAGGGCTTCGACCCGGTTCTTGTTCTGGAGGCGCTAAGCTTAGGCTTCGACGGCGTTATGGCGGTCATCTGCCCAGAAGAACTGTGCAAGCTTGAGGAGGGAACATATCTGGGCGAACGGAACTTCTCTGCTTTGAAGACGGTTCTTAAGCAGTATAACTTGGCTGACCGTTTCGACTCCTTCCGTGTTAGCCCGAAGTATCCGGGAGAATTCACGGCGAAGCTGGAGGCGTTCAAGAAGCAGATTTCTTCCATTCCTAAACCGGAGATCAAAGCAGACTAACAAGGAAGTGAACTTGAATGTATGAAATAGTTACCAAAAAAGAACTTGCACCCAACATATACCTGATAGAGATTGCGGCAGCGGATGTAGCCAAAAAAGCCAACCCCGGACAGTTCGTTATCATCCGCCTCGACGAAAAAGGCGAACGTGTTCCATTGACAATCGCAGGAGTTGACCTAAACAAGGGAACTGTCGCCACAGCCTTTCATGCGGTGGGCAGGACCACAAAGAAGCTTGCAAAAATGAGTGCAGGCGACTCTGTAACAGACCTTTCTGGTCCGCTCGGAAACCCCGCTGAAGTCGCCAAATTTGGCAAAGTATTGCTTGTTGGCGGTGGAGTCTGGTGCGCCCCACTGCATTATGTGGCTCAGGCTCTCCGCAAGAACGGAAACAAGCTTGTTGTTGCTGCGGCTGGCAGAACAGAGAACGATATGGTCTACGAGAACGAGTTGAAGGCAGTTGCAGACGAGTTCTGTGTTGCCACCGACGACGGCTCAAAAGGAAACAAGGGACTAGACTTCTTGGCTGACGTGCTAAAGAAACAGAAGTTTGACCACGCCGTGGTTATGGGTCCTGTTTCACTGCTGAAGAAGGTTGTTGGCCTCACACGCCCATACGGTTTAAAGACGATGGTTACTTTGGCGTCGCTGATGGTTGACGGAACTGGAATGTGTGGCGCCTGCCGTGTGACTGTAGCTGGCGAAACAAAGTTTGCTTGCATGGATGGTCCCGAATTCAATGGTCTTGACGTCGATTTTGAGGAGCTGGTTTCGAGGCAGCGCGTGTATCTGCCTGAGGAGAGGATGGCGTCTATGATTCATGACAAGCTTGGAGGAGGCGTGAAGCGTGGATAAACAAAAAAGATTCATTGAAATCGAAATGGACAAGCAGGATGTTCAGGAACGGATTCACAACTTCTATGAAGTAGCTTTAGGCTACAACGAGGAGCAGGCTCTTGCTGAAGCTGAACGATGCCTCCAGTGTCCCAAGCCCCGATGTGTTCAGGGCTGTCCCGTGGGAGTTCCTATTCCAGAATTTATCAAACTGATCAAAGACAAGGATTACAAGGCTGCCAGCCTGAAAATCAAAGAGAAGAACAGCTTGCCCGCCGTCTGTGGACGTGTTTGTCCTCAAGAGAACCAGTGCCAAGAGACATGCGTGCTGGGCAAGAAAGGCGACCCCATATCTATTGGTCGTCTTGAACGGTTTGCGTCTGACTATGAGCGAAATCAGGGCGTAACTATTCCTAAGCTGGAAGCTGCATCTGTAACCGGCAAAGTTGCGATTGTCGGTTCTGGTCCTGCAGGTCTTACTGTCGCAGCTGACTTGGTGAAGCTGGGTCACGAAGTTGTGATGTTCGAGTCTCTTCACTTGGCTGGAGGCGTTTTGATGTATGGTATTCCCGAGTTCAGGTTGCCCAAGGAGATTGTGCAGGCTGAGGTCAGTTACATCAAACAGCTTGGCGTTGACGTCAAAACCAACTACACCATAGGAAGAATCTTCACCATCGATGAACTGTTCGCTGACGGCTTTGACGCAGTCTTTGTTGGCAGCGGTGCAGGTCTTCCCCGTTTCATGAGGATTCCAGGCGAGAACTTGGGCGGAGTCTACTCTGCCAACGAGTTCCTGATTCGGGTTAACTTGATGAAGGGTTACCTGTTTCCGGAGTATGACACGCCTATCCGAATCGGCAAAAAGGTTGCTGTTATTGGCGGCGGTAACGTTGCAATGGACTCTGCGCGCTGCAGTTTACGGCTTGGAGCAGATGAGGTTTACATCGTTTATCGGCGGTCAAAAGAGGAGCTTCCTGCCCGTGCCGAAGAGGTTGAGAACGCTGAGGAGGAAGGAATCATCTTCAGGTTGCTGAATAATCCGACGAAGTTCATTGGTGATGAAAGCGGCTGGGTGAAAGGCATGGAGTGCATCAAGATGAAGCTCGGTGAGCCTGATGCTTCTGGAAGACGGAGACCTATTCCTATCGAAGGCTCAGAATTCGTCATGGACGTTGACACAGCGATTATTGCCATTGGACAGACTCCTAATCCTCTGATTCAGCGGACTACTGAAGGGCTTGAGACCACCAAGTGGGGCACAATCATAGTCAATGAAGAAAACGGCGCGGCTACAAAGGATGGAGTATTTGCTGGTGGAGACGTTGTCAGCGGAGCAGCTACGGTCATCAGCGCTATGGGCGCCGGCAAAAGGGCTGCTCGTGGAATGCACGAGTACATCCAGAAAAAGAAGGGCTCCAAATAGGGCTAGTTAGGTAACTTCGGTTACCGCCACATTTTCTTTGCTTTTTCCGGTTTAGGGTTATTCTGGATTAGCATTGTTTATTAAAGACGTTTTTCCTCTGATTTATTCTCTGACAAAGCGTAAACTTTGTCGTTTGGCGGATGATGTTGATGGCTGAAAAGAAAGGGGCTGCCGAAACCAACTTGAGAAGGGGAATCAAAATGGGGGACTTGGACCCTGAATTCAAAAAGGAAATCAGCAAGGTTCCGGGCATCGAAAAAATCAAGTTATGTTTTCAGTGTGGCACCTGCACGGCTGACTGTCCCATAGCAAGGTTCAGCGAAATCTACAGTCCCCGAAAGATTATGCATATGACGCAGCTGGGGATGAAGGACAGGCTTCTTTCGAGCGAGGCGCTTTGGCTCTGCGCCGCCTGCTTCACGTGCGTTGACCATTGTCCTCAGGGCGTGAACATTGCGGGTGTCGTGAGAACTCTTCGAAACATGGCTGTGAAGGAGGGAGTTATACCCGACGTGTTCCGGGAGTTAACAAATAACATCCTGAAGACTGGGTATGCGTACAAGATTCCTGAGTTGCGCCTCAAAAAGCGGGTGGAGAAGGGGCTGCCGGCTTTGCCTGAAGCCAACTTGGAGGATGTGGCTAAGCTGTTTGGCATTTTAGCTGTCTCTAAGACGAATATGGAGAAGAAACAGGATGTCTGAGCTGAAGTATCTGCTTTTTCTGGGCTGTGTTATCCCGTACAGAATCGCCAGCTACGAAACCTCCTCTCGGCGGGTTCTGGAAAAGCTGGGTGTAGAATTGGTTGAGATGCCCGAATTCAACTGCTGCGGATTGCCCATAGACAGCG
>Ga0272441_10007440_pt1 | contig 17811 bp, 15 predicted proteins | sample SSMProp6N_FD_193582 | JGI IMG/M metagenome (GOLD analysis project Ga0272441, IMG submission 193582) | Marine sediment archaeal communities from Little Sippewissett salt marsh, Falmouth, MA, United States - SSM-Prop-6N | ecosystem: Environmental > Aquatic > Marine > Wetlands > Sediment ... | reverse complement strand
CGGTTTGGACGCCTTCGGAATCCCAAACGGCGCTATGGTCTGGGCCGAGGAATTCTCTTTCGCGGGAATGTGGGGCGTCGGCATGGGGCAAAGACAACATGGCTTGGTCATGTGGACCTACTGGGCAAATTGCGATCGAGATGGCAACATCAGCCTGACCGTCAAGAACGTGGCGTCGTCTCCGGTAAGGTGGGGGATTCGGTTCACCCAGAAAATTCAGGCGGCGATACTCACGACGACCCAGGGCATTCAACCGTCCCGGAATCCCAAGCGTGGGACCATCATTCTAACCGCCAACGCGGAAATGTTCGAGATGTTTCCCGAACGGTGGAATAGAGCCTTCCTGATGGAGGGCGTGCCCGGAGGGTTGATGACTGAGGGCTTGGGAAGACTTGCGGGTCGTTTGGGTAAGGGCAAAGGCTTTGGCTTCACCGTAGGGCAAACGGCCGCGGGGTTGTGGGATCTCTCAAAAGGCAAAAAGAAGGTGACCGCAAACTTGACGATTCAGATTCCTGTTTGGTGCGTATGTGTGAAGGAACTGGGTTGGTGGCGGCCCCAGTACCGCTCACCGATGAGAAATACCGCGGGGAGTGATGAACCGAGATACGGTTTCAAGACACTAGTCTCTGGGAATGCCTGGGACCTCTACAAGTAACAGTGACAGCATGACTGCGCGTTCAAAAGGATCGAAGCAACGCGACTTCCATAAGTTTGTGCGTCCATTGGTCTGCGCTTGGGTGATTCAGAAGCTCGAAGAGGAGCGCAGGACAGAGAGATACGATGATCTGGCTCGGCTGTTTCCCGAGTTGGCGGGATTGTGTGCGAGCGAATGTAGCCGAATCGCGGACACCATGGTCGCCGCATCGAGGACATTTCGCCGTCTTGTGTCGTTTGTCTTTCTTGTCTTTCTCGCTGCAATCGTAGGATTCGTGGTTGTCCACAGAAGCGGCGTATCGATCGCGATGGGTGTACTTGGCTATGTCCTGCTGTGGTACTCCTGTGGCTGGGTCGAGTGCCAGTGGCTCGCAAAGATTGCCAAGGACCAAAAGGAATAGGATCCATCGAGTTGAAAGCCCAATTGAACTGGTCCAGCAGGACCTTGAATGTGATCGGCTGCGTCGTTCTCGCGCTGACTTTGCAGGCATGCGTGGAGGACCAAGCAGTCCCATCCCACACGGCATTGGAGACAGTCATCGTCATTCCTGATCGACACGACAAGGCCGCACCGCAACTGCTTTGGGTCGATATCCGTCAGGACGGCGGCGTGCGCTACACGTACCAAGACAGACAGGCACCCGAAGGGCGTCTCCTCAAAGCCTTCAAGAACGCCCCACAACTGGCAAATTCCCTTACCGCGGTGATTGAGCCGGAGCCGGGCGTGCCGGAAGCCCAAATCCGCAGCGTTGCGGACCGGCTATACGAAGCAGGCGTTGGGTATGTCACACAGCGCGGAAAAAACGACAAAGCGATCCTGTTGCCGCGGCTGCCTGCATCGAAGAAGTGAGTGGATCCATGTTACCGACCGAACTAGCGTCGTAGATTTCCCCTTTTTCTGATGGTACGGTTTTTGGTCACGTGACCGGGCTGTGATCGTAAAAGTTGGCCAAATGGCCACGCTCCTATCGTAGGGTACGATCATTCTGGGCGGCCCTCCCTGCCGAGTATTGCCTTCATGGCTTCCGCGAACGACATCCCGAGTACAAAGACGAAGAAGTCGATTGCATTGCCCCCTCGACGTAGCTAACAGTCAAGTTCTTCGTCTTTCACGAAGATTTCGGCTTTGCGTCGCTCGGAATCAAAGTCCGCAGCACTCCCGTGCGGAGGACTTTGCGGCAACGGCACCACGCATTTCGGGCCCCCGAGTCTGCGAGGGGGACGAGAAAAAAGGGCGGTCAGTTTGCCCCGCATGTGGGCGCGCCCGGGTCGCCGCTGCACTCCTGTGCGCGGCGATCCCGGGGAAGCCCGCCGAGCGCCGACCAAAGGGAGAAGCGAGGGCACAGGCGGGGTGAAATGGCCGCCCTTTTTTCTCGAGAAATGCGTGGTGCCCCCCTGCTGTTTGGCTGCGGCCATGCCGCGTTGTGCTCTTTTGCGGCGATCGTACTGGATTTCTGTCTGTGATGCAGAAATCGTCGCCGGAGAAGAGGATTCTGACGGTGAGTAATTCCCGCCGCGACCAGTACCTGAAGGCGGCAGTTGAACTGCCGCACTCCGAAGGTTTCTCGGGCTGCTAGCCCGAGATCTCGCTCATCTCCTCGCGGACCCCGTGCCCGGTCCCGGCGGTATGCAGCAGGAACACGAGCCCGCCGAACATGCTCCAGACCAGCACGCTCGCATAGACCATGAGCGAGAGCGGCAGCGCCTGCACGCTCGGCACGCCGACCGCGCCGGCCATGCGCACGGTAAGCCCCTCCCGGATCCCGAGTCCGCCGGGCGTAATCGGGAGCGCGGCCATCATGTTGATGATCGGGAAGAACGTGAAATAATCGATCGCGCCGAGCCGGATATGCAGGGTATGCCCGTAGCAGAGCGTGGCGGCAACGACCAGACTGTGCGTGAGCAGCGACCAGACAAAGCATATCCCGACGAGCCCCGGGCGCCGGCGCAGGAGGAAGAAGGCCTCGTAGGCCCGCTTGATAACGGGTCCGAACGAGAATCGCGTCTCGAGCCGCCTGAAAAAGGACCACCGCTCAAAGATATTGTGCGAGAAGACGGTAACGCCGGCAACCACGGCGCCCACAACCAGAACCAGCGCGATGAGCCCCGGCAGATGCAGCGCCGGCTCCCTTAGAAAGAGCGGAACGCGCGTCATCATCATCAGGAACCCGAGCGCCAGCATGGCGACCAGCCCGATCATCCGATCGATGAACACGGTCGTGACAGCTTCGGTCTTGTTGTGCCGCGTTTCCTTGGCCACGTAGTAGGCCTTTACGACGTCGCCGCCCGTCGCGCCGAGCATGAACGAATTGAAGAAATGCCCGATATAGAAGATGGAAAAAACCTTTTGCCACGACAGCATCAGGCCTTGTGAAGCCAGAATGAGCCGCCACCGCACGATCCCGCAGCCCAACGCGAGGAAGACCAGGCCCAGGCCCAACAGCCATTTCGGCCATTCCGAAAGGTTCTCGGCAAACAACGCGCCGATCAGCCGCAGCCCGTACCGCTCCCGATCGGCGGCCTGCCACGCGAGCGTGGCCGGCCCGTGCCCTTTCACAATCGTAAGTGTGCCGCTCGCGGGTATCTCCTGCGGTGCTTCCCCGAGCGGCAAGGTGGCCAGCCGCGTGCCGTGCCCGCCGGATTCGAGCACCAGAAACTGCCGCCCGCCCAGCTCGGGCACCGCGTACACGCTGCCTTCCTCGACCTGCGCACCGGCGATCCGAAACGTAACGCGCACGGTTTTCTGGTCGATCTTGAGCAACAGATACGAAAGGATCCCGATCGCCAGCGCAAGGCGAAGGGCAACACCGAGCAATTTCTTCACCCGCTTCATAGTGCTGAGAGAACGTCGCTTAATGTCTGGCGCAACGGTATGCGCGGCCGCCAGCCCGTGTCCTGCCGAATCCGGCTCACGTCGAGCAGCGGAAAGGCGGTGGTCGGCCGGAACTTGGCGGGATCGACCTCGATCCGCGGCTGCACGCCCGCCAACGCGCACAGCGCCTCGAGCACCGCGCCGATCTTCGTCAGGTGCCCCGTCGCAATGTTGTAGGCGCGGCCGGCCTTGCCCCGCTCAATCAATTTCCGGTAGGCGACCGCCACATCGCGCACATCCGTGAAATCGCAAAGACTATCGAGGTTCCCGACGCTCAACACCGGTTGCTGCGCGCCGTCACGGATCGCTTTGAGCTGGGCCGCAAAGCTGGTCACGGCAAAATCGCCGGCCTGGCCGGGCCCGATATGGTTGTGCGGGCGCGCGGTCATCGTATGCATCTCGTACTGTGCCGCATACATCAATGCGACCTGGTCCGCCGCGGCTTTCGATACCGAATACACGTCGGCGGGGTCGAGGAAATCCGTCTCCTTGATTGCCGCCGCGCGCGCCGCGCGCCCGTACACGCGGGCCGAGGTCACGGCCAGGATCCGGGCCTCGGGCATCTGACGCCTGAACGACTCGAGCACATGCACCGTGCCCAGCGTGTTCACCGACATCGTGAGCTGCGGCGCTTCCCAGCCTTTCGGCACAAAGGCGATGCCGCCCAGGTGGATACAGGCGTCGGGCCGCAGATCGGCGACAAGTGTCTCGAGTGCGCCCGCGTTCTGCAGATCGCCAAAATAGTTCGAGGCGGCTTCCGGACACGTGCGGGACGCGTCCAGATCGAACGCGAGCGGCTCGTGCTTGTGGCTTGCCAGCTCGCGCACGACATGCCGCCCGACGAACCCACCCGCGCCTGTGACGAGCACACGCATCGCACTGCCCCCCGCCCGCGTGTTCACGCGTTGCCTAACCACGCGACAGCCGCGCCAGGTCCGCGTCGACCATCATCTTGACCAGCCCTTCGAAGTCTACCTCCGGCTGCCAGCCCAGGGCTTGCCGTGCCTTGCTGCAATCCCCGCTGAGATGCTCGACCTCCGCCGGCCGAAGCAGACTCTTGTCCGTGACAACATACTTCTCCCAATCCAAATCCACGTGCGCAAACGCCTTCTCGATGAATTGCCGGACCGAATGCGACTGGCCGGTCGCAACCACGTAGTCGTCCGGCTCGTCCCGTTGCAGCATCAGCCACATCGCCCGCACATAGTCGCCGGCGAAACCCCAGTCCCGCTCCGCGTCCAGATTGCCCATGCGCAACTCCTTGGCCAGGCCGAGCTTGATGCGCGCGACGCCGTCGGTGATCTTGCGCGTTACGAACTCTTTGCCGCGCCGCGGGCTCTCGTGGTTGAACAGGATCCCGGAAACCGTGAACAGGTCATAACTCTCGCGGTAGTTGATCGTAATGTAGTGCCCGTAGACCTTGGCCGCACCGTACGGACTGCGCGGGTAGAACGGGGTCGTCTCCTTCTGCGGCACTTCCCGGACCTTGCCGAACATCTCGCTGCTCGATGCCTGGTAGAACTTCGCTTTCGGGCAAACCAGACGCATCGCTTCCAGCATGCGCACAACGCCGAGCCCGGTGAACTCGCCGGTCAACACCGGCTGGTTCCACGAGGTCGGAACAAACGACATCGCCGCCAGATTGTAGATCTCCGCCGGCTGTACTTCCTGCATCAGCTTGATCAAGGACAGCTGGTCCAGCAGATCGGCCTGCCGCAACTGCAGGCGATCCTTGATGTGCGCGATCCGCTCGAACGTTTCGGTGCTGGAACGGCGCACCATGCCGTATACCTCGTAGCCCTTCTCCAACAGCAGGTCCGCAAGATACGAACCGTCCTGCCCGGTGATGCCCGTGATCAATGCTTTCATTTCCGCCTCCTCCGAACAGAGACTTGAACCGCGGACGACCGCGGATGGTCTCCGTATCCGCGCACATCAGCGTTCATCCGCGGTTCCGCCCTCTTTCGTTTCCCATGCAGCCTGAACCACCGCCATCCCCGCCCGTATCTCCGCGGCCGGCGTACCGGGCGCAGGTTCGAAGACCTTGATAGTATCGGAACCGACAAGATTTTTGAAGCGGTCAAATTTCACCTTGCCGCGTGGCGGCATGAGATGGTCAAACGCGGGCGGCGCGACATCGTGGATGTGGACGCCCGCCAAGTGCGGCCGCAGCTTCTCGAGCCAGCGTACGTGCCCGATGAAGCCCAGATTTTCGCGGACCTGGCCGTGCCCGATGTCATGCCAGTAGCACAGGTGCGGCGTGTCGAACCGACGGAACAACGTTTCGGCCTCCGCCTCCGTCGGAACCGATTCCCAGCTCGGCAGGTTCTCGATCGCGAGCCGAATGCCGGTTTCTTTCAAGACCGGCAGCAGTTGATCCAGTGCGCGGTGCAGCAATTCGAGGTGCCGGCCCGCCTTCTTCTCGCGCACCAGTTGCAGCTTGATCTTGGTCCGATCGTAGCGCGGCGTGTACTGCTTGCCCTGCTGGCAAAGCGCGATCAGTTTCGGGGTCTGCCGCCGCATGTCGACCTGGCCCGCATGCACGACGACCACGCGCGCACCGAGCTGCGCCGCGAACCGGATCGTGCGTTCCGTGTGCATGACCGCCGCCTGCCAGACCTTACGATCCCTGCTCGTCATCAGCCACAGCTCCGGATGCCCGCGCGGCACGCCGACGGGAACCGGGCAGAAGTTGTGTACGCTCTGGACGGTGACCGCCTTCTGCGCCACCATCGCCTGAATACCCGGCACCAGGTCCATCGTCAGGTCGTACCCCAACTCAATGCGGTCGATACCCAGCGCCAGGATCTCTTCGACAATCGCCTCGCCCGAAGCGTGCCGGCCGCTGTTCCAGTGTGTGGTTAAGGCGAATCTCACCGGACCGTGCGCTCCGCTACAAAACAAGGACTCCCCGGCGCTTAGGCCGGGGAGTCCGCTTAAAAACTAAGATTTCGTCGGTCCACTACGTTGAGGTCCTCGATCGCGCGCGGGCCGCTTTGCGGCGCCGCTTCTCGCTCGGCTTCTCGTAGTGGCGATGCACGCGTATCTCGCGCATCATGCCTTCCTTGTCCATCTTCTTCTTCAGCCTGTTCAGGGCCTTGTCAACGGACTCGCCTCGTCTGAGCTTCACGTCTATCACTAGCTTCTCTCACACTCCCTTCCTGTTCCTGAGGATGGCCTGATCCTAGCGAGCGGCCAGCCCCATTGTCAACCGCAAAACCGGGCACCCGGCGCCGCGGTCGGTCCGCCGCTCTGCCAGGCTCGGGCTTGACAAATCCCCGGAAAACCGCCGAAATAGCGGGAGAATGACGACCACAACCGAAATTCGCGAGCACCTGCTGAGCCACGCGCCGTGGGTCGACCCGCGGAAGACCGTAGACACCGTGAAAGCGGGCGACCCGACGAAGCCGCTGCAGAGAGTGGGCGTCGGCTGGATGGCCACGATTTTCGATCTCGAATCCGCGCACGACGCGGGCTGCGACCTGTTTATCACGCACGAGCCGACCTTCAACGATCATCGGGACCCCGAAGACGGGGCCTGCCGCCGGACGCCGCCCGGCAAGGAAAAGCAGGCGTTTCTGGACAAAACGGGCCTCGTCGTCCTGCGCTGCCACGACATATGGGACAACTGGCCCAAGATCGGGATCCGCGATTCCTGGGCGACCGGGCTGGGCCTGTCAAAGCGCCTCGCGGAGAACACGACGGGGCCGCAAGCCCGTTGGCACGCCGTCTATCAGATCCCCGAAACCACGCTTCAACGGTTCGCGGCCCATGTCGCCGAACGCGTGAAGCCACTCGGTCAGGACGGCGTCGAGGTCCTTGGCGAGCCCAATGCACGCGTCTGCCGGCCCGCCCTCGGCGTCGGCTGCGGCGGACCCGGCCTGGATATGATCGCGCTCGGCGCGGATGTGTTGATCGTCTGCTACGATGGCGCCAGCTACTGGCGCGACCGCGAGAAGTTCGTCGAACTCGGCGTCGGCGTCATCATGGTCGAGCACGGCACAAGCGAGATGTGGGGTCTCCAGAATCTTGCGAAGTACCTGCGCGCGACTTTCCCGGAGCTGGATGTCCGGTACTTCGCCGCGCATCCCCGCGCATGGCACGTGCCCGCGCCGTGAGGAGCCTCGCAATGAAGCCGTGTCATCGCTGGCCTGCCGAGAACAACGTGAACGTCAAACAACCAACATCGAACATCGAACATCGAATCCGCGGACGCACAAAACTCGACATTCGGCGTTCGACGTTGGGCGTTCGATGTCCGGCCCTTGCCCAGTTGGTGTTCGCAATGACGGCAGCCGGCTTGCTCGCGCTTGCCGGCGGCTGCGGCACGACAAACCGGGCCGGCGACGATCCGGGCCGCCCGGTCATCCCGGCCGGCTGTCCGTGGGGCCCCAAGATCCAGTTGATCGACATCGGAACGCGGCGCGAGCTCGTGGAGCAAATCCTGCCGCCCTACGGCGGCATGGTCATGCCGCTGCGCCGGTTCGGATGCCACATCCTCAAGTACTGGCTCGATGATCAATGGCTCGTCACCATCACCTACGACTATCACGGCGCGAACCGCAAGCCCGACGGAACCGTCGACCGGCTCGACAGCCCCGCGAACCGGGTGATCGCCCCGATCCGGATCGAGCGCAAACTCCGCACGCGCCAACGCCCGTGACTGCAAATCCGCAAGTAAGCCTCGCCGCTCGCGGATTTGCGGTGGATTTGGGAGCTTGATTGCGCTGTGAGCGATAGGAGTCCCAAACTTCGTCGCGGACTTTCTCGCGAACTGCCCCGGGCAGCGCGGGAATCGTTCTGCCCTCCGTGTTTCTCTCCCGAACTTAATCGCGAACTTGATCGCGAACGAGGCCGTAGGCCGCACGGACAAAAAGAGGCTCTGAACACTCGGATTGCTGGCCCGAGCCTATCACTGCCGGGCACGCCAGCGCTGCGGGATTCGCGCCCTTCGGGCGCCGTTCGCGATCAAGTTCGCGACGAAGTTTGGGACACCAGGCCGTGGATCCGCCCAGTCTTTTTCTCTCTGCTCCCCTGCCTGGCGGAAGACCGAAATCACGCCCTCACTCCGAACCCGCCCCGTTTGCCTTTTCTCCGCAGCGCAATCGGCTCCGGATTTGGGGGCTTGACGCCGGGCAACGGTTGAGATAAAGTCCGCATTCGCGTGATTTCAGGAACCACGGCGGCAACCGACCGCCGAAGCAGAAACGACCGAGGACAGAGATGGAACCTTATGCCGTCATAGCGACCGGTGGCAAACAGTACATGGTGAAGGCGGGCGACACACTGCGTGTCGAACGGCTCCAGACCGATATCGGCCAGACCGTGGAACTCTCGCGTGTGCTCGCAGTCTGCGACGGGAAGCAGCTGACCGTGGGCACGCCGGAAGTCGAGGGCGCCCGGGTGAGCGCGGAAGTGCTGGACCACCCGCGTGGGCCCAAACTCGTCGCGTTCAAGAAGAAGCGGCGTAAGGGCTATTCCCGAAAGGTGGGGCACCGCCAGGAACTCACGGTGCTGAAGGTCAATGCGATCGGCGCCGAGGAGAAGGGCGCGGATTGAGCGGGCCGGCGGGGCCGGAGGAGACGAAACCATGGCACACAAAAAGGGACAGGGCACCAGCAGGAACGGCCGCGACAGCACGGCCAAACGGCTGGGTGTGAAGCGGTTTGACGGCCAACGCGTCACGGCGGGAACGATCATCGTGCGGCAGCGCGGCACCAAGGTGTTCCCGGGCGAAAACGTCAAGCTCGGCGGCGACTACACGCTGTTCGCGATCAAGAGCGGCGTTGTTCGATTCGATAAGGGCGGACGCCGCGTCAACGTCGAGGCGCCGGCCGCCGGCGCCTAGTGATCAGTGATCAGTCATCAGTTATCAGTGTGGAACAGAGAACTTACTGATTACTGATCACTGATCACTGTTCACTGCTCACTTTCCCCCCGTGAAGACGCCCACCTTCATAGACAGAGTCCGCCTCTTCGTCCAGGCCGGAAACGGCGGGAACGGGGTCAACAGCTTCAAGCGCCGCAGACATCTGCTCAAGGGCAAGCCCGACGGCGGGGACGGCGGGCGCGGCGGCGACCTGCAGCTCCGTGCCGATCGCGACGAAGTCTCGCTGCTGCGTCTGTTCTATGCGCCGCATTGCAGCGCCCAGCACGGCAAGCACGGAAGCAGCAACCGTATGCAGGGCGGCAACGCGCAGGCAACGATCGTCAAGGTGCCTTGCGGCACGGAAGTCCGGGACGCGCCCAGCGGGCAGCTGCTCGGCGATCTCGCAGCGCACGGCGAGATGATCACGGTCGCGCGCGGCGGAAAAGGCGGGCTGGGCAATGCCCATTGGAGAGGAGCCGGCGCGCCGCCGGCTGGACGTACGGCCGGTGCGAACGGGGAACGGCGGGAGCTGCTGCTGGAACTGAAACTCGTGTCCGACGTCGGGCTGGTCGGTTATCCGAACGCCGGAAAATCGACGCTTCTGCGCGCCATCAGCCATGCCCACCCGAAAGTCGCATCGTATCCGTTCACGACCCTGCACCCGGTGCTCGGAACGCTGGTCTGTCCGGACTATACGATGCTGAAAATCGCCGATGTGCCGGGGCTCGTCGAAGGTGCGCACGAGGGGGTCGGGCTCGGCCACAGTTTCCTGCGGCACATCGAGCGGGCCCGTTTCCTGGTGTTCGTCGTGGACATGGCGGGCTCGGACGGCCGCGATCCCGGCGCCGACCTGCAAAGCCTGCGCGAAGAGCTGCGCCTTCACAACGAGGCACTGGCAGAAGTGCCGTCCGTTGTAACGGCCAACAAGATGGACGTGCCGCGTGCGGAAGAGAACCTTGCCGCTTTCTCCGCACACACCGGCTGCGCGCCGATCCCGATCTCCGCGACGACCGGGCGGGGACTCGACACGCTGACAGGCGCGCTGTGCGAGCACTTCAGCGAACAGCGCCGCGCGCGGGGTGCCGGAAAACGATCTCGCGGAAAAAGCTGATCAGCCGGTGTTTGCGGGTTCGTTCTTCGAGCTGGTGCGGCACCAGCGTATCCGGCGCCCGGCGCAGGAGCGACATCTCGTGCTCCATCAGGACCGCGTACCGGTTGTCCAGGTACCAGGCGTAGAGCAGACCGAACAGCAATCCGGACGGCAGGAACCCTTCGTCGCTGTTGAGCGTGATCCGGAAAACCCGGGGATTGGACGCGTCCTGCACCATCCGAGCAAGCCGCAAATACTCGCACAATTGGTCCGTGCGCAACGCACACTCGCGTTTCGCCGCGGCCCGCAGTCGAATCTCGTAGCAGCGCGCCCCGTACAGGCCGATCGTTTCGGGCGCCAGCCACCGCCGCGTCTCGATGTAGCGGCCCAACAGACTCTCGCCCAGCGCCACCAGCAGGCTCTCCCGTGACTTGATCGGATCCCGCACAACGTCCTCGTGGATCTTCAGGTACCCGTCATCCGGATCGTAGTAGCCGAGAATATTGTCCCACTCCGTGCTTCGCCCCCAGCGTGCGGCACGCACCACGCGCGCACCCCGGAAGTAACGCAGATGATCCGGCCGGATATCACGATTCTCCCACGCCAGCTCACGCAGTGCGGCACGCAGCGATGCCGGCCGGCACCGTTTCGGCGCCAGCGCGGCATCCACGTCTGCCAGATAACCGCAAAGCGCGCCGCCGCGACGGACCACGGGCCATGCGGGGCCCTGCCGCCCCGCCCTGACCCGACGGCGCGCGCGCGGCAGGAACCGGCGCGCACACAACAGCGTGCGGACCGCGAGCGCAAAGCGCTGCGGATCATGATGGATCGGCGTCGGCAACGTCCGGCGTTCCGGCGAGAACAACGTGACTTCGATCGGCCGCACGCCCGCTTGTTCCACAGCCGTGCGGTCCAGAAAAATCGGGCGTTTGCCCTCCAATGCATAGTTCCGGAGCGTGCTGCCGGGCATCTGCTGGAGATTCGCGCTCAACACCACGTCGAACAGGCCCGCGACACCGCCCGGAATGTTCTGGTCGTAGGCCTCGATCAACTCCGAAACACGAAAACCGCGCTTCGCGCTGCGCCGCGAAATGTCCGTCTCGCCTTCCTGCACCCAGAAATTCGCGCCCAGGATCTTCAAAGCCTTCCCGTTCGCCCGCACGGCATCGAGCAACGGCTGGAGCTGAAGCACGGGCAGAATGCTCGTGTACACACTGCCCGGCGCATAGATCAGAAGATCGGCTTCGCGCACCGCCCTGCATATCGACCGGCCCACCCGCGGCCGGCCCGCCGTCTCGAGGACCACGCGATCCACGGCAAAGCCGCGCTGCGCGCTCGCTGATTTCGTCTGACCCCGCACCTCGACGCCGTTCCCGTAGCGAAGGACAAGTTGGCCCGGATTCGACATGGCCGGATGCAGCGTGCCCGGCCGCACGCCCACCGCGCGCGCTACCCGGTCGAGCCCGCGCCCAATCGCCTGCAGGCTCGGCGCCCGGTCGGTCCGCCCGCCGGCCGCCATGAAAACCGACGCGCTCAACAGAAGGTTCCCCAGCGAATGGCCTGCCGGACTCACCGTCGGGCCGTCGCCCTGCGGCGCAAGGTAAACACCCAGCCGGCACAGCAGTCCGCGCAGAGAGTCCGGGCAGACGTGCCGCAGACCGCGCGGCGCCACGCGCAGCGGGTCCGCCAGGCAGCGTGCATCGTGCGCGTCGCCCGGAAACCGATGCGTGAATACGCAATGGATCAGCCTCACAAGGTCCGCCGCCTCGCCCGGCGACAGCCCGTAGGTGCGCTGCAGGGCCTGCGCCCGAATCAGCGAAACACAGCACTTGCGGATATCGCCGATCCCGATCATCGGCAACTGCCGCAGCAGGCGGCCCGTCGAACGCCCGTCGTCGGTCGTGCACACCACCACATGAAGCCTGGGAAACAGCTCCTTGAGCCCCACCGCGTGCTCCGACGGCCACGCCGGCTGTTGCGCGTTGCCGCCCAGCACCGTGGACAGGCCTGTGCCCCCGCCGAAAATCACCGCACGCACGTCCGCACAATCGAACGAGCGCACGCGCGCCGTCCATTCCTCGAAGGCGGCAACAGCCAGATGGCCCGCGGCGTCCCCGCTCAGGGCCGCTTCGATCAGCAGTTCCACATCCAATTTGCCGTACGTTCCGCTCATGGCCCGGTTCCGAGCCCGGCACGGAGACCGACCCGCCAGTGCAACATCCCGGGGCTCCGGCGGGCGCCACTCCCGTGCGCGCCGCGTTCCTTAACGAAGCCTACACTATCAACATACAATCGCCATAGCTATAAAAACGGTACGCTTTGCGGATCGCCTCTTCGTAGGCGTGCAGAATCAGATCGCGGCCGGCAAAGGCACAGACCATCATGAGCAAGGTCGAGCGCGGCAGATGGAAGTTCGTGAGCAACGCGTCCACGAGCCGGAACGCGTAGGGCGGGTAGACGAACAGAGAGCTGCGCCCGCCGCCGGCCCGGACCCGTCCGTTCTCCGCGGCCGCCGTTTCCAGGACCCGAACCGTGGTCGTACCCACCGCCACGACGCGCGCCCCGCGATCGCACGCGGACCGGGCGCGGGCTGCCGCGTTGATCGCCCGTGCGGCGTCGCGCGAGATGCTGTAGCGTTCCGCCTCCATCACGTGTGCCGCGACGTTCGAACACGTCACCGGCTTGAACGTGCCCGGCCCCACGTGCAGCGTCACGCTCGCGCGCAACACACCGCGCTCGGCCACGGCCCGGAGCAGATCGCCGGTGAAATGCAGACCGGCCGTCGGCGCGGCGATCGAGCCGCGATGCGCCGCGTATACAGTCTGATATCGGTCGCGGTCCGACGCGATCCGAGGGTCCGCGGCCGCCCGCTTGATGTACGGCGGCACCGGCGGTACCCCGCTGCGCTCCAGCACGCCGTACACGTCGTCACAGTCGAAAACCACGCGCGCACGGCCGCCGCCGTGTACCGCATCGACCCGTACCCGTACCTCGGAGCCGAACAAAGACAGCTCCGTACCCGGCTTCGGTGGCCGGGAGCTGCGTACCAGCGCATCCCAGAGGCCGGGCCGAATCTCTTCGACCAGAAGCAATTCCACACGCCCGCCCGTCGCGGTCTTCCGCGCGAACAGCCGGGCCGGAATCACGCGGCTGTCGTTGACGACCAGCAGATCGCCCTGCCGCAAATGCCCCGGCAACGCCTTCACCGTCTCATGCGCGATCCGGCCGCTTGCCCGGTCCACAACCATCATGCGCGCATCGGTCCGACGGGCGGGCGGCGCTTGCGCAATCCGTTCCGCGGGCAACGCATAGTCAAAATCCGACAGCTCCGGCATCCCGCCCCCTGCAGACAAATCCCTGCCTTGACAAGCATACGAGTATATCCTATTTTCAACTCCCAAAGGAAGCGCATCCGTCCCGTTACGGAGACAACGTTCCGACGGGGCCGGAAAGCAGACGGCAAGTTTCGCCGGCAATCGGGCTCGCCGCGGATCGAAACGTACAGACGAAGGAGACTCCCGCATGAGAAGAGCGCTACGGAAAAAGAGCTGGCTGGGTTTCACATTGGTCGAACTCCTTGTGGTCATCGCGATCATCGGTATCCTCGCGGGACTGATGTTCCCCGCCGTCCGACGCGTTCGCGAATCCGCGCGAAGAACCAACTGCCTCAACAATCTCAAGCAGATCGGAACCTTCCTGAACCTGTACGCCAACGAACACCGCGAACGATTCCCTGCCTCGTTCACCAACCTGGCAACCTATATCACCGGCGGCGAAGCCGAAATCCTGATCTGCCCGAGCGTCAAGGCGGCCGTAAAGACAACCGAGATCCGGAAGATGAAGAAGGAGAACTGCAGTTACAACTACTGGCAGGGCCTCGATCAAACCGTATCCGGCAGCAAAATGATCGCCTGTGATCGCAACGGCCACGAGACCGACGTCGGAAACGTCGGCAGCAAGGTCGAGGGGAACTGGGGCGGCAACCACGTGCCCGGCAACCCGCAGGGCGGAAACATCCTGTTCGTCGGCTCACACGTGAAATGGTACGGCATAGACGAAATCGGAAACGCCTGGAACACCAACGATATCCTGGCGGAGAAATTCGCCACCAGCGTCTGGGCCGACGACCCTCAGTAGGCGCCCCTATGTCGGCGGCCCCACCGGGAAATGACATTCAGACTGGGCCACCGCGGGGCCAAGCCCCGCGGTGGCTTTTGTCTTGTCAGGCAACGAGATCACGGTACAGACCCCTCCCATGAAGTGGATCCTGCAGAAGATCATCGGAACAAAGAACCAGCGCGATATCAAGCGGCTGATGCCGCTCGTCGACCGGGTCAATGAGCTGGAGCAGGAATACCAGACGCTCAGCGAATCGCAGATCAAGAACAAGACAACGGAGTTCAGGAAACGCCTTGCGGACGGCGAGACGCTCGACGACATCCTCTGCGAGGCGTTCGCGACCGTCAAAAACGCATGCCGCCGCCTGCTCGGCACGAAGTTCGAGGTCTGCGACCACGAAATGACCTGGGATATGGTCCCGTTCGACGTGCAGATCCTGGGCGCCATCGTCCTGCACCAGGGTAAAATCGCCGAAATGGCGACCGGCGAGGGCAAGACGCTCGTCGCGACAATGCCGCTGTACCTCAATGCGCTGACGGGCCAGAACGTGCACCTCGTGACCGTCAACGATTACCTGGCCCGGCGCGACGCGCAATGGATGGGCCAGATCTACGAGTATCTCGGGCTCTCCGTCGGGTGTATCCAGAACCAGATGGGCCCCGAAGAACGACGCTCGCAATATGCCTGCGATATCACCTACGGCACGAACAGCGAGTTCGGGTTCGACTATCTGCGCGATAACGGCATGGCCTACGCACCCGAAGAACAGGTGCAACGCTCGCACTACTACGTGATTATCGACGAGGTCGACAGTATCCTGATCGACGAGGCAAGAACCCCGCTGATCATCTCGGGACCCGCACCCGTCTCCACGCACCAGTATGCCCGCCACAAACCGCACGTCGAGCGGCTCGTCCGGCGCCAGCGCGACCTGTGCAACAGGCTCTTGAAAGAGGCCAAGGACCAGTTGGACAACGGCGAGGATGCCGCCGCCCAACTCAAACTCTATCAGGTGCGGCAGGGCATGCCGAAAAACAAGCAGCTCATGCACTTGCTCGAGGACCCGAGCGTGCGCAAGCTGGTCGAACAGATCGAGGGCGCGATGCTCACCGACATGCGCAAGGACGAGGCGCGCGCATTGCGTGAAGAGATGTTCTTCACGATCGACGAACGCGGGCACGACGCGCATCTGACGGAAAAAGGCTGCGCCGCGCTCAGTCCCGACGACCCGCAGGCCTACGTCTTGCCCGACCTGATCACCCAGCTCTCGGAACTCGATGCCGACGCGTCCGGCTCCGAGACCGAGAAACTGCAGAAACGCCAGGACATCCAGGCGGCATTCACCGAGAAAAGCGAACGCATCCACAACGTCGACCAGTTGATCAAGGCCTATTGCGCCTACGAAAAAGACGTGCAATACGTCGTCCAGGACAACCGTGTCTTGATCGTCGACGAATTCACCGGCCGCATCCTGCCCGGCCGCCGCTGGAGCGACGGACTGCACCAGGCGATCGAGGCAAAGGAAGGCGTCGAGATCGAGCGCGAGACGCAGACCCTGGCGACGATCACGATCCAGAACTATTTCCGAATGTACGAAAAACTGGCCGGTATGACCGGCACGGCGGAGACCGAAGCGGACGAGTTCCATTCCATCTACAAGCTCGACGTGGTCGTGATCCCCACGAACCGGCCGGTTCGCCGCGTGGATCACAATGACCTGATCTACAAGACGCAGCGCGAGAAGTACAACGCGATCGTCGAAGAAATCGTCGATTGCCACCAGCGCCAACAGCCCGTGCTGGTCGGCACGGTCTCGGTCGATACCTCCGAGCTGCTCAGCCGCATGCTGCGACGCGCGAACCTGCCGCACAATGTGCTGAACGCAAAGAATCACGAGCGCGAGGCCGACATCGTGGCCCGGGCCGGGCAGCCGGGTTCGGTCACGATCGCGACGAACATGGCCGGCCGCGGCACCGACATCAAGCTCGGCGAGTCCGTGGTCTATCTCGAACGCGATCTGATCCGGTCCGCCACCTCGCTCGACGACAAGCGGGACGGAGGAACACTGCGGCAGATGCTGCTCGACCAGCCGTGCGGCCTGCACGTGATCGGCAGCGAACGGCACGAGGCCCGGCGGATCGACCGCCAGTTGCGCGGACGCTGCGCGCGACAGGGCGATCCCGGCTCTTCCCGCTTCTACGTCTCACTCGAAGACGACCTGATGCGGCTGTTCGGGTCCGATCGCGTCGCCAACATCATGAGCCGGCTCGGGCTCGAGGAGGGCCAGGAACTCGAGCACCGCTGGCTGAACCGTTCGATCGAAACCGCGCAACGGCGTGTCGAGCAACACAATTTCGCGATCCGCAAGCGGACCCTCGAATACGACGATGTGATGAACAAGCAGCGCGAAATCATCTACGGGTTCCGCGGCGAAATCGTCCGAAGCGACAATGTCAGGGAGAACCTGTTCGAGATTATCGCCGACCTGATCGGGACCCGCGCCGAAGAGGCGTTCGCCACGCGAGACGAGGATCTGATCGTGGGGTTCGTCGAATGGGCAAACACCACCTTCCCGATCGGGGCCCGCGATGCCGAATTCCTGGCCAAGGATGTGACCGCACAGACCGCCGCCGACAGGATTATCGCGATGGTCCGGCACGCCTATGAACTGAAGGCCGGCACCGAGGATCCCGACGCGCTTCAGTTCATTGAACGCCACATCGTCCTGCAATCGATCGACTCGCTGTGGCAGGATTACCTGCGCGGCATGGACAGCCTGCGCGAAGGGGTCGGGCTCCGGGCCTACGGACAACGCGATCCGCTCGTCGAATACAAGCGCGAAGCCTACGGCATGTTCACCGACCTGATGGACAACATCAAGACGGAGATCGCCTCGCGCATGTTCCGCTCCGCCTCCTCGCCGGAATCGTTCGAGAGCTTTCTTTCCTCTCTGCCGCAGACGCTCGTACACGACGAAGTCTCCGTTTTCGGGCCCGGCGCAACCGCCGCGCCGCAGCGACCCGCCCAAGCAGGGCCCGGCCCGTCCGATCCGGTCGGGCAGGCGATCCGCGCGGCGACGCCCGTGCGCCGGGACACGCCGAAAGTCGGACGAAACGATCCGTGCCCCTGTGGGAGCGGCAAGAAATACAAGAAATGTTGCGGTCGAGGCTGACGCGTAACGAGAAGAGATTTCTGCCCGCTAAACAC
>Ga0272441_10007439_pt1 | contig 17811 bp, 20 predicted proteins | sample SSMProp6N_FD_193582 | JGI IMG/M metagenome (GOLD analysis project Ga0272441, IMG submission 193582) | Marine sediment archaeal communities from Little Sippewissett salt marsh, Falmouth, MA, United States - SSM-Prop-6N | ecosystem: Environmental > Aquatic > Marine > Wetlands > Sediment ... | reverse complement strand
GGTTCGGGCGAGGCAGAGGGTGGGGACGGGGATTCGGCTGGTAAGTGGAGAACTAGGCGTCCAGCACGCCGGGAATGAGTCAAGCGATGCCAAGAGGCGACGGAACAGGCCCGCCCAGTGGGGGCGGGCGCGGAGGGGGCAGAATGGGAGGGGCGTATGCGGCCGGCCCGGGCGGGTCCTGCGTATGCCCCAAATGCGGCTACAAGGCGCCCCACGCGCCGGGACAGCCGTGCAACCGCAAATCCTGTCCCAAGTGCAAGACGGCAATGACCAGAGGTTGACGGCGACCTCGCAGACACAGAAGGAGTACGGCTATGCCAGGTGGTGACGGAACAGGCCCGGGCGGAATGGGCCCAATGACAGGACGTGCAGCAGGTTACTGCGCCGGTTACCCCACACCCGGATACGCAAACCCCGTCGGTGGACGAGGCTACGGCGGCTGGGGCCGAGGCGGTGGCGGCTGGGGCCGAGGCGGTGGCGGTTGGGGAAGGCGCAACTGGTTCTACGCGACCGGATTGACCGGCTGGCAGCGCGCTGGGATGGCCGCGCCCGCGTTCGGCGCCCCTCTACCTTACGCCGCGCCCTATGCCGCAGGCTTCGGCCCGGCCATGACCACGGAGCAACAGTTGGACGCGCTGAAGGGTCAGGCGGAGTACTTCGAGGACGCGCTCGAAGGCATCCGCAAGCAGATAGATGAGCTTCAGGCCGGGGAGAAGAAGGACTGAAGTCCAGCGCCAGCAGCCGATCGCAAAGGACAGTCGCCGGGGTGACGGAAGACCGTGTCGAGGCCCCGGCGATTGCTCTCGAGTAACGAAAGGTGCCCACCATGAAGATCGCAATCACAACAACAGGCCCTGACCTGGACGCGAAGGTGGACCCACGGTTCGGCCGGTGCCCCTGCTTCCTCATCGTCGAGACGGATGACCTGAGCTTCGAAGCCATCGAGAACCCCAACGTCGCGCTGGGTGGCGGCGCGGGCATTCAGTCGGCCCAACTCATGGCCGAGCGCGGCGTCCAGCACGTCCTCACGGGCAACTGCGGACCCAACGCTCATCAGACGCTGTTGGCCGCGGGTATCGGCGTGATTGTCGGCTGCTCCGGCTCGGTCCGTGACGCCATCGAGCTGTACAAGACCGGGCAGCTTTCGCCTGTAGCCGAGCCCAACGTCGCCAGCCACTTCGGCATGGGCGCCGTTTCGACCGATGCGACGGGCCCCGCCGCCGGCGCGACCTTCGGCGCTGGGATGGGGCGCGGCATGGGCGGAGGGCGTGGAATGGGCGGAGGACGCGGAATGGGAAGGGGCATGGGCGGAGGGCGCGGGATGGGGATGGGACGCGGCATGGCCTCCGGCGGCGACGCTGCCGCTCCCCAAGCCGCCCCGGCAGGCAACGCCGGCGATGACGAGTTGGCTATGCTCCAGCAGCACGCTGAAGCGATGATGCAAGAGGTGCGACAGATTCAGCAGCGAATTCAGGAACTCGAGCGGGAGAAGAGCCGTGGCGGCCAAGGTTGACCAGGAGCTGTGCACAGGTTGTGGTGCCTGCGCGAGCGCGTGCCCGTTTGACGCCATCAGTTTTCAAGACGGCACCGCCCGGATCGATGAGAATAGATGCGCCGGGTGCGCGATCTGCGCGCGCGAGTGCCCCAGTGACGCAATCGCCGTCGGCTGACGGCCGCGGCCTTCGACGGGCCGGAAGCCACAGGTACCTGCCCTGATACCGGCGATCGCCGCCGTCCTGGCAACCGCCATCGTTATGGCGATGACCGGCCGGGGTGGCGGGAACTTCTACGTACCCATCCTGGTCGCCTGCGGCCTGCCCATGTTGGAGGCCGCGACGACGGGACAGTGCGTGCTGGTGGCAACGGCGGTGTCGGCGGCCCTCATCTTCCACCGCAGCAGGACCATCGACTGGAAACTGGCCCTGGTCATCGACCCGGCAACGGATGTGATGGCGCTTGCGGGCGGATACGCCGCCCATCTCGTCGACACCGGGGCCCTGAAGCTGGTATTCGCCGGGCTGCTGGTCGTCGCGGGTACCTTCATGCTGCGGCCCGTAAGAGAGCGACATATCGGGGGTGCGCACAGGCCGGGGTTCTGGCACCGCAGTTTCGGCCCCCATGAGTACGTCGTGAACCTGTGGTTGGCGATTCCCGTCACTGCAGCCACCGGATTCGTCGCGGGTATGGTCGGGATATCAGGCGGATCGTTCAAGATCCCCCTGATGGTATTGGCCTGCGGGGTTCCCATGCGCGTAGCTGTGGGGACATCCTCGGCTATGGTCGCCGCGACGGCCTTGATGGGTCTGGTGGGGCACGCGGCGGCGGGAGATCTCAACCTCGCGTGGGCGGTGCCGATGAGCAGCGTCGCCGTCCTGGGTGGACTCCTGGGGGGCCTCTTCTCTCTGAGGATCCGCCCCGGAGACCTCAAACGGGTTTTCGCTTATACGACGCTCGCGGCGGCGGTCTTCATGGCCGTCAACGCACTGCTCACTGAGGCGTCCCGGGGAGGCGCGACGCTGGGCGGGTAACACCCCGCCGCTCAGAAGCTCTGACGAGACCGAGCGGAATGCCCTGCGCGCCCACGGATGACGGGGGTCTGAAGGCAACGATGGAACCGGAGATCGCGTCTTGGCAACGAGGGGAGGGAAGGCGGCTGCTGGAGCGCGTCGGAGTGTCAGCGGGGGCAACCGTTCTGGATTTCGGCTCCAGAGAGGGCAACTACGCAACAGCGGCGGCTCACCTCGTGGGCCCGGAGGGCACGGTCTACGCCCTGGACAAGGACTCAAAGGCCCTTGAAGGACTTGCAGACCGCCTCGCGGCGGAGGGAATCCGCAACGTGGTCCGAGTGCAGACCTCGGGCGACCCGCCGCTGCCTTTGGAGGACGCTTCAGTGGACGTCGTACTTGCTTACGACGTCATCCACCTCATCGGGTGGCGGGGTGGTGAATCAGGTGAGACGGTCCGACGGAGCACCGCCTCCGACCGTCGGCCCGTCCTGGCGGAGTTGGCCAGGGTGTGCCGACCCTCGGCGGTTCTGTCCATCTACTGCCCCCACTTGGATACTCACACCGACGTGGACGCCGAAGAGGACATCATAGATGAAGTCGCAGGCCAAGGCTTCCACCTGCGAGACGGCTTGCACGCACAGCTGGTCCATGACTCCAAGATGGTCCGAGGGCACATCATGAACTTCGCGAAGGCCTCCGCTCCGGCCACGGCAAGAAACCGCCCGTTCCCCATGCCACAGCCCGGACACAACTGAGGATACCGAAGAATGAGGATCGCCGTTGCAAGCGGAAAAGGCGGCACCGGGAAGACCACCGTGGCCACGAACCTGGCCGTCGCCGCTTCGCGGAACGGACGCACGGTCGGCTACCTCGACTGCGACGTGGAGGAACCCAACGGGGCCGTCTTCCTCAAGCCGCAGATCAGTCAAACCCGGCCGGTCAACGTCAGCGTGCCCGTGGTGGACTCCAACAAGTGCACCGGCTGTGGGAAGTGCGGAGAGATCTGCCAGTACAGCGCGATAGTCTCGATGAAGAAGGGGGTGCTCGTCTTCCCCGAGCTCTGCCACGGCTGCGCGGGCTGCTGGCTGGTCTGCCCCGCCGGCGCGGTTGCCGAGTCGCACCGAACGACCGGGGAACTCCAGCGCGGGCGGGCGGGTGAGGTCCAATTCGTCCAAGGCATCCTCAGCATCGGCGAGGTCATGAGCCCACCCGTCATCAGAGCAGTGAAGGACGCCGCTCCCGAGGTCGATCTCCTTGTGATCGATTCGCCCCCGGGAACGTCCTGCCCCGTCATCGAGAGCGTCCGGGACGCCGACTTCGTCCTGCTGGTCACCGAGCCGACGCCCTTCGGCCTCAATGACCTGAAGCTCGCCGTCGAGATGGTCCGGGCCGTCAAGTCGGCCTTCGGCGTCGTCATCAACCGAGCGGACGTAGGCGATGACCAGACCAGGCGGTATTGCCGGCAGGAGCAAATCGAAGTCCTCACCGAAATCCCCGACGACAGGCAAGTCGCGGAGGCCTACTCGCGCGGGGAGATGATCGTTGACGCGATCCCTAAGTACCGGGACCTATATGACGACCTGCTGAACCAGGTGGAAACGAGGATACCCCGTGCCCGGCAACAACTGGAAAGCTGAGATCGCCCGTCTGCATGAGCGCGACCGCAGAGCGCGGGCAATCCTCGGCGTGTCCGGGAGCTCCGACGCAGCGGAAATTCGCAACGCGTTCCGTCGGGCCAGCCTGGCGCATCACCCGGACACGAACCCTCAGGATGACGAAGCCGCGGCCCGATTCCGCCTGATCTGTTGCGCCTACAGGTTCCTGACCGAGGGCGAGGCATGCGGCGCCCTGGACGGCCCGGAACGCGCGACCATACCGGATGCACAGGGCCGGTATCATCTGGACAACCCTTGGGGCTACTGGTGCTGGTGGCACGACAAGTACTTCGGCGAGTTACAGTAGGAGGAACACAATGCCCTTCTTTGAGTACCAATGCAGCAAGTGCGGGCACGTGACGTCGTTCTTGGAGAAGCCGAACAGCCGACAGGGACACCCGTGCGAGAAATGCGGGTCGAAGAAAACCGAGAAGGTCTTCTCCACATTCGCGGCCAAGTCGAGCGGCTCGTCCTCTTCCGGATCGAGCTGCCCGACCGGCACGTGCTCGCTTACGTGAGACCGGCCTCAGCAGCAAGAACGGTTCATCCGACATGAAGGGAATACCGGACGACTTCTACGAGCGGATCAAGCCCCGTCTATGCAAGCGCATAGGCCGGGACATCCGCCTGGCCAGGACGGTCCTCGACCTCGGCTGCGGATCCTGTGACCTGGTCAAGTACCTGGCGGACGCATACCACCAACAGGTCACCGGCGTGGACATCTCGTCGGGGAGTTTTCCGCGGAAGCGTCATACCGGCAGCGGTATCCGGTTTCGCTGCCTCAAGAAGGACGCCGTGAGCCTGGGGTTCGTGGATGACGGGGCCGTTGATGCAGTCGTGACGATGTGGGCCCTGCACGAGATGGAACACCCCGAAGCCATACTGACGGAAACGCGCCGCGTGCTGCGGCCGGGAGGCGAACTACTGGTCGTGGATTTCCCAAGGGGCTCCCTGGCACAGAGGCTTTGGAACGAGGACTACCGCACACCCGAGGAAGTCAAACGGCTGCTCAGAGGCGCCGGATTCGAGAGCATTAGAGTCCGCCTCATCGAGCGCGAACAGGTCATATGGGCGCGCGCCTATCAACCCGCAGTGAGAGGAGAGGCATAATGCCATGGGTGAACGCTGAAATGTGCACCGGGTGCGGTGTCTGCGTTGACGAATGCCCGGTCGGCGCAATTGCATTGCAGGAGGACGACCGCGCCAAGATCAACGACACCGAGTGCATCCGATGCGGGAAATGTCACGACGCATGTCCCCAGGAGGCTGTGCGTCACGACAGCGAGCGCGTCCCGCACGAAGTGGCCGGGAACCTGGGCTGGGTTCTCACGCTGCTCGAGAATTTCGACGAACTCGCGGAGCAATCGGCCTTCATGGAACGCATGGTGCGTTTCTTCAAGAAGGAGAAGAAGGTCAACGAACTGACCCTGGCGGCGATTGCAGCGGTCGGAGACAAGCCCGCCGAAGACATTCGCACCGCCATCCATGGTCTATCCCAGCCGCAAGACACATGATAGTCAAGGCGATAGCGATACGGATGCAGAAGATGCGGTCCGCCGGAACATGACCGGCCAGCGAGGAACTGGAAGACACCCAGGAATACTCAGACCGGACGCTCAACGGGGAAGAATCATTCATGGCCAAGACGATTGTAGTTGTCGGAGGTGTGGCGGGCGGGGCGTCCCTGGCAGCCCGAGCACGTCGATTGGATGAATCGGCGAACATCGTGATGCTGGAGCGTGGCGAGCATATCTCGTTCGCCAATTGCGGTCTGCCCTACTTCATAAGCGGCGAGATCTCCAGCCGAGACAAGCTGCTTGTCCAAACACCGGAGCACTTCAGGAAACGCTTTCGGACGGACATCCGCGTCAAGCACGAGGCCCTGTCCATTGATCGGGAACAGAAGACCCTCCTTGTTCGAAACCATGATGACGCTTCGACGTACCGTCAGCCCTACGACAAGCTGGCCTTATCGCCGGGAGCCGAGCCAATCCGGCCCGCACTGCCGGGCATGGACAACTCCAGAATCTTCTCCCTCCGCACCATAGAAGACGCCGAAAACATCCGCCGTTTCGTGGAAACGCACGATCCGCACGATACCGTCGTGGTGGGCGGGGGGTTCATTGGCCTGGAAATGGTGGAGAACCTCACCCACCTGGGCATCCAAGTCACGCTGGTTGAGTTGGCCGATCAGGTCATGCTGGGCGTCGATCCGGAGATGGCCGAATGGATTCATCAGCATCTGCGGCTGAAAGGCGTGGAACTGCTCCTGGGAAGCCCGGTGGAAGGCTTTGAGGAAACCCAAGAGGGCCGACTTCTGGTCTCCCTGTCCGGTGGAAGGACGACCTCTTGTGATATGGTGATCTCCGCCATCGGGGTCAGGCCCGAAGCCTCGTTGGCCAGGCAAGCGGGCTTGGAGACGGGCCCCCGCGGAGAGGTGGTGGTCAACGAATGCCTGCAAACCTCGGACCAAGACATCTACGCCATAGGAGACGTAATAGGAGCCGAACACCGTGTCCTGGGCGATCGACGACACATGCCCCTTGCGGGTTTGGCCAACAAGCAGGGGCGCCTTGCGGCCGATCACATCTTCGGCAGGCAGGTTTGCTTCCCGGGCGTTTTGGGTACGAACATCGTGCGCGTGTTCGATCTGACCGTAGCCTCGACCGGGGCGAACGAGAAGACACTCGCGGCCAAGGGAAGGCCCTATCAGAAGTCGTATACTCACCCGGCATCGCACGCGGGCTACTACCCCGGCGCCGTACCCATGGTCACCAAGCTCCTCTTTTCGCCGGATACCGGAAGGATTCTGGGTGCGCAGATTGTGGGCATCGACGGTGTGGACAAGCGAATCGATGTACTGGCCACCGCCCTTCACGCCGGGATGCGCGTATGGGATCTTACCCAGCTCGAGCTGGCGTACGCCCCCCAGTACGGCACCGGTAAGGACGGCGTGAATATCGCCGGCTACGTGGCAAGCAACATCCTTGAAGGCGACATAACGGTATACCATGCGGACGAGGTCGAAGAGAAAGTCCGAGCCGGGGGAGTCCTGTTGGACGTACGAACCTCCCAGGAGTTCAGTCGAGGGCACGTCGAGGGGGCAACTAATATACCCGTTGACGAAATCCGCGACCGCCTCGGCGAGTTGCCCCAGGACAAGTCGCTTCTGGTTTACTGCCTGACGGGCATACGCAGCTACTACGCATGCAGGATCCTCCTGCAGCTCGGCTATGAGGCGGTCAACCTCAGCGGCGGCTATATGGTGTATTGCGCCACGTGCCCGTCGAAATGCGACGGTATTCCAGGACTGCACCGTTGGGACCGTGCCCTGGCGATGGAGACCTTCTGCTCTACACCGGAAGAACGAAAGATCGTAGCGAACCGGAGCTGACCAGGCTCGATATGAAGTGCGGCCGTTGTCCCGTCGGGGACGAACAAGGCCGTCCGTGACGCGCGATGCCTACGGGGCACGCGGCCGCCAGCTCTGCTTTCAGGCCGCTGCTCCGGCAAACCCAGTCAGCGTAGGAAGACCACATGAGCGCCAAATCGAAGGAACTCGTCGTAATCAGCGGCAAGGGCGGCACGGGCAAGACGTCTATCGTCGCCTCATTCGCAGCCCTGGCCGAGAAAGCCGTTCTGGCCGACTGCGACGTTGACGCAGCCGATCTGCACCTCGTCCTGGAGCCGAAGATCGTCCGCCGTGAGAGCTTCTCCGGCGGAAAGCGCGCGCGGGTTGACCCCGACCGATGCACGGCATGCGGCAAGTGTGAAGAGCTCTGCCACTTCCACGCCATCCGTTTCGACGGTCCCGCCAACGACCGGGCGGCACGGACATTCCGCGTTGACCCCATCGCATGCGAAGGGTGCGGCGTCTGCGCCTGGTTCTGCCCCGAGAGCGCAATCGAGTTCGAGCCGGCGATCAACGGCGAATGGTACGTCTCCGACACGCGTCACGGCTCCATGGTCCACGCGAAACTGGGCATCGCCGAGGAGAACTCCGGCAAGCTGGTCAGCACCGTTCGTCAGGAGGCGGGGAGACTCGCCGAGGAGCAGGGCATCGACCTGGTTCTGATCGACGGCTCGCCCGGCATCGGCTGCCCCGTTATCGCCTCCATCACCGGCGCCGACCTCGTGCTTATCGTCACCGAGCCTACGCTCAGCGGGCTGCACGACCTCGGCCGCGTGGCCGAAGTGGCCAAGCACTTCGGAATTCCCGCGCTCGTCTGCATCAACAAGTGGGATCTCAACCCCGAGATCACCGCGACAATCGAGCGCCAGGCCGCCGACCACGGGCTGACCTCGGCCGGGCGAGTTCGATATGATCAGGCCGTAACTTACGCCCAAATCCGAAAGCAAGCCGTGGTGGAGTACCAGGAGAACGGCTGCGCCGGGGACATCCGCGAGGTGTGGAGCGCCGTCAGACACTCACTGGGGAACGGTCGGACGCCCGAGGACAAATGAGCGCGCTTCGCCCCACGAACCGTCCCACCGCCTGCATCTTCTGCAACGGGGAGTTGGGGGATTCCCGAGTTGCTGAGCGGCTGGCCGCGCGCGCGGATCTTCTCATAGCCGCCGATGGCGGAGCGGAGCATCTCGTTGCACTGGGCATGAAGCCGCACGCCATCATCGGCGACATGGATTCGTTGCGCTGCGATCCATGGCGGGACGATCACAGCATCAAGAGGATCACGTTCCCGACGGACAAGGACAGGTCGGACGCCGAACTGGCCGTCGAATGGGCCATGGAGCAAGGCTGCGGTCGTGCCTTGCTTCTCGCGGCTTGGGGAGGTCGGTTGGATCACGCTCTCGGCAACGGCGCGCTCCTAATCCGGTTTGCAGGCCGACTCGCCCTGTGGCATGACGGCACGCTGGTCCAAGGCCTTCGTGGGGGACAACGCGCACACGTGCATGCCACACCAGGCACCGGAGTATCGATCATACCCCTCGCGGATGAAACACGCGTCAGGACAAGCGGACTGAGGTATCCGTTGAACGACGAGCCGCTCGAGCATGCGACACATGGGCTGAGCAATGTCTCAACGAAGGCAGGGCCCTCGGTTGCCGTGACCCATGGCCTGATCCTGCTCTGCGTGGAAAGCGACGAATGGCCGGGAGAATGACTCATTCACCCAACAGCCTGTTCGACTTCGGGCCGGAAGCCGTCACCTACGAGCGCTGGTACGACACTCCTACCGGCCGAGCTCATGACCGCGTACAGAAACAGGACGTCAGAACGATGCTCAGACCGGCGAAGGCCCGGGAGCAGCTCCTGGATGTCGGCTGCGGCACCGGGCACTGGAGCCGCTTCTTCCGCTCCCTGGGCTACCAAGTGAACGGGGTCGACGTCAGCCCCGAGATGATCGCCGTAGCGCGCGCGGCGCTTCCCGGTTGCGCGTTCGAGGTCGGCGACGCCCGCGCGCTGCCGTTCAAGGATGAGTCGTTTGCCGTGGTGGCCTCCATGGCGACGCTGGAGTTCATACCCGACGCCGCCGCCGCAGTCCGAGAGATGGCCCGTTGCGCCAAACCGGGCGGGGCCGTCCTGATAGGAACACTCAACCGCAGCGCTACGCTGAATCAGCAGCGCCTTTCGAGCGGGCAACAGCCATACGCCTCGGCCAACCTCCTTGCCCCCGACGAGTTGGAGGAACTCCTCCGGCCCTACGGCAGTGTGCGAATGGTCGCGTCGCCCGTGGAGCGCAGCGGGGCGCGGCTCGTTCTCGCCAGGGCGTTGCGACGATACGCAAGAAAGCCCCAACCCGCCCTGAGCGGCCCGTTCATCGTTGCGGAGGCACGAGAATGAGGATCCAAGCGGAAGTCAGCCTGTACCCGTTGCGCACGGATGAGATGGGCGCGGCGATAGAGAGCTTCATCGGCGGTCTGGAGAATCAGGACCTGGAGGTCGAACCAGGGCCGATGAGCACCCGGATCACGGGAGAGTGCAGGAACCTATTCGCAAAGCTCGGTGAGTCCTTCGCCACCGTCGCCGACCAATGGCAGGTCGTCTTGACCGCCAAGGTCTCCAATGCGTGCCCGCTCGAGGGCGCAGCAGAGTAGAGAACGCCCATGTCCACAACACAACACAGAGTGACGTTCCAGCCCCAAGGGCGGACGGTCTCGATACTGAACGGGACGACGATCCTGGAGGCGGCCGCCAGTGCCGGATTGGTCATCGACACGCCCTGTGGAGGCGCCGGTACGTGCGGGAAGTGCCGCGTTGAGGTGGCGCAGGGCGCGTCCGATCCCTCCGACGCGGATCGTCGGACCTTCTCCAAGACCGAACTGCAGCAGGGCTGGCGGCTGGCCTGCCAAAACTCCGTCACCGGCGACATGGTTATCCACGTGCCCGGCGCGTCGCTGTTCGGGGACCGGCATCAGATCGCCCACGACTCGACGGTCGGCGGTCCCGCCGAGGTCCAGCCGGCCATCCGAAAGGTCTATGTCGAACTCGCGGCCCCGACGCTGGAGGACGCCAGGCCCGACCTGCTGAGACTCGAAGAGAGAATAGGCGTCTTCAGAGTGGACGTGGCCACGCTCCGCCAGGTGCCCAAACAGCTCCGCGCGCAAGGCTTCAAAGGGACCGCCGTCCTGTCCGACCACCAGTTGATCGACTTCGAGGAAGGCGATACGACCGAACTATGCTTCGGCATAGCCGTCGACATCGGCACCACCACAATCGTGGCCTCCCTGCTGGACCTCTGTTCCGGCCGGGAGATGGCCGTCGTCTCCCGGATGAACCCGCAGGTGACCTTCGGAGACGACGTGCTGTCACGGATTCAGCACTCCGGCTCCGATCCAAATCGCCTCGAGGAACTGCGGCGAGTCGTCATCGACGCGATAGGCGACATGGCCCGAACCCTGTGCGAAGAGGCGGGAGCCGATCCGCAGCACATCTACGAAGCATCCCTCGCCGGCAACACGACCATGCAGCACCTGCTCTGCGGTGCGGATCCGTCGCAGCTCGGCAAGGTCCCCTTCGCACCGGCGTACGGCCGGGGAATGCTCCTGGCCGCGGGGGACATGGAGATCCCGATCAATCGGCACGGGATGGTCTACGTCTTCCCCGTCATCGGCGGATTCGTGGGTGGAGATACCGTGGCCGGCATGCTGTCCACACGGATCGGTGCGCTGGAAGGGCCGGCCCTGATGGTGGACATCGGCACAAACGGCGAGATCGTACTGGCCCACAACGGCGAGTTGACGGCGGCTTCCACGGCGGCGGGCCCCGCGTTCGAAGGCGCGAGGATCAGTTGCGGTATGCGGGGGACCCAGGGCGCCATCGAGAAGGTGGTACTCGATGGGGACGTTCACCTGGGCGTCATCGGTAACGTGGAGCCGGTGGGCATCTGCGGCAGCGGACTGATCGACCTCGGGGCCGAGCTGCTCCGGGTCGGAATCGTTTCGCCCGAGGGACGTATGCGGCCCCCCGGAGAGCTGCCCGCCGGATTGCCGCAGCCGCTCGCGCAGCGAGTCCGGACGGATCAGGACGGCCAGACGGTCTTCGTACTGGCCGAGGCAGGTGTCGGCACGCTCCACAACTCGATCCGCCTAACACAGCGGGACGTCCGAGAGCTTCAGTTGGGTTGTGGCGCGATACGGGCCGGCGTCTCCATACTGCTGCGAAAGGCAGGGTTGGCGACGGCGGACCTCTCGACGGTCCTCATCGCCGGAGGATTCGGCGGCTTCATCCGGCGCGACAAGGCGCAGAGGATCGGCCTGCTTCCTCCAGAGGTCGATCACCAGCGGATCCACTACGTCGGAAACGTGTCGCTGGCCGGGGCCCGCTGGGCGCTCCTGTCACTGGAGGCACGCAAGCACGGCGAGGAATTGGCCCGGCGAACCAGCCACGTCGAGCTGTCCGTCGACGGCGATTTCCAAACCGAGTTCGCCGAAGCCATGATCTTCCCCGACGGCTGACAAGCCGCAGGAGATACACAACGCCCAGCACAGACGCAGCCTCGGGGCGACAGGCTTTGGTGAAGGACAAGAGATGAGCAATGCAGCAGGCGGATCTCGAGAGCAGACCCACGTGAAAGGAGACCGATAGCATGACGCCTGACAGACCGCCCCCTTACGGCAATCGGCCAGGGGTTACGCCACTCGCCGGCGCCGCGAAATCCGAGTGCCTCGCGTCTCACGTGCTGCACCGGATGCCCGACGGCAAGATCGATGGTTAGCGCGATGGGGCCATACCTCGCGAATGTCCGCTCCCGCATGGGGCCGCAGTGCATCCTCCTGCCGGGCGTGCGGGCCATCATCCTGAACGACCGGGGTGAGGTCCTGCTTCAGCGCAGAACAGACCTGAACTGCTGGGGCCTACCTTCCGGATCGGTCGAGCTGGACGAGACGGCTGTGCAGGCCCTGAGGCGCGAGGTGCGCGAGGAAACCGGCCTGGATGTCAAACGTGTTGAGCCCATGGCCCTCTACTCCGGCCCCAGCCAGCGGTTCAAATACCCGAATGGCGACGAGATCCAGGGTTTCTCGATGGCCTTCATCGTCCGCGATTGGACCGGCGAGCCCAAGGCCGACGGAGTGGAAGGCTCTGAGGTGCGATTCTGGCCCACCGGCGCATTGCCACAAGACCTCGTCGCGATCCACGCGCGGACGCTGGACGACTTCAGGCGATACCGTGGCGGTTTTCTGTTTCCAGATGAGTCGCAGAATGAAAGGAACGATTGATGGCAGCCCTTCCCGAGAACGTTCGCGAAGCATGGGAGGATCGTGAAGAGCCGGTGATTCTGGCAACCGTCGACGGAGACGGCCTGCCCAATATCATCTACGTCAGCTGTGTGGGCGCTTTCGGCGACGACAGACTGGTCGTGGCCGACAACTACTTTGACAAGACCCGCAAGAACCTGCTGAAAGGGTGCAAGGGTTCGATGCTGTTCCGCTCCAAGGAAGGCACACCCTACCAGATCAAGGGCGCGTTGGAGTATCACAAGGATGGAGAGGTCTTCGAGCACATGAAGACGTGGAATCCTCCGCAGCACCCCGGACACGCCGCCGCGGCGCTGCACATCGAAGAGGTCTTCTCCGGGGCGGAGAAGCTCTCCTGAACCATACGAGGGCGGCACGAGGGCTTGGCCGGCGAGGCCATCGCCGACGACCGCGGCGTTCATGCCCAAGGCGACCTCCAGTCCGGGAGGGGCAACGTTCCGGAGATGATCCAGAGGCAACCGTGCTCTCTCCAGGACATTGCGGACGGGTCGGACATACACCTGGACGAGGTCGTCAAGTACGTTACGGGGAACAGCAAAGGCGGGCCGCCCAACGGCGGCCCGCCTCGTTCTGCTCCGGTAGCGCTAACGGCACAGGCAATCACGACCGCCCAACATGCCGGGACCACAAGCGCCTTCGCCACTCCCCAGTAGCTAGGGCGCCGGCACGATCAGTTCGAGCCCCGGCTGGTACGCAAGGAGCCAGTAGCCATGCCACGGGCGCAGGCACCCGTCATCGCACACGCCGTCCGCGCGCAGGAGCCCATAGCCGTACCCCGAGCGATAGAAATGCAGAGTCGGGTCCAGCCAACCACACTCCGCGGCTTCGGTCAGCGCCTTCTCGACGAATCCGTCGGTCACACGGCACGCGCTGAGCGGGACCGACTTCGCAAACGGATGGCCGACCAGGTTCCACTCGATCGAGAGCGGCACTTGCTGATCAACAGCAAACTGCGTGCCCTCGACTTCCATGCTGAACGGGAACCTGACCCGCAGCCAGTACCCACGCGCCGACTCCATCGCCGAGAAATGCCACGGGTAGGCCTCATAACCCACGACCGCACAGAAGCGGAACAGCGACTCCTCAAGAACGTTGCCCGCCGCCTCCGCATCGTGCAGTACGCCGCCTACGCTCCAGTCAGCCGCCTCGTACGGGACGGAGAACAGCAACCAGCCCGCATCGACCGACGCAACAGGAGGATCAGCCGGGTAGTGATAGCCCATATCCATTGCGCCGCAATCCTCGAGCTGGTCCGTGCGGGTGGTCCGACGCGCGCAGCCCCGGCCCGAACCGGCGTCCACGCAAGGGCTCTGGGCCGATTGCCCGGCCAGGACCTGGCTCAGGTAATAGTCACCCCGGGGACCCGCGACGAACAGCGGGTCGCCGTTGACGTTGCCAATGCCGCCCCACTTCCACTCCTCGATGCAGCAGTATGTGACATCGCTCCCCACCGGCCAGACCTGATATGCGCCGCGCCCATATCCAGCGTAATGGGGCGGCATGCCCGCCGAATTACCCCAGATGATGCAGTTGACGATCTTGCCCGAGCAATGACACAAACCGCCGCCGTAGTCGCCTGCCAAGTTGTCGGTGATAGTGCAGTTTGCGATGGTGCCATCGCAGTTCGACAAACCGCCGCCCTCCATCACTGCTCCGCCGTTGTTCGTAATTAGGCAGCCCACTACGTACCCGTGGCAGTCTTGAAGTCCTCCGCCGTTGGCCGCGTACAACGTGGTGTTGTCAGATACCGCGCACCCGGAGATTAGACCGTCGCATTCCAAGAGCCCTCCTCCGGACATCTTTGCCGAGTTGTTGGAGATAGAGCACTCCGTAATGACGCCGGCGCAACGAGCGATTCCGCCTCCAACAGCCTCGGCGCAGTTTCCATTGATCACGCAATGGCTGATCTTGCAGTGCGAGCCATAGCCCCGTATGCCTCCGCCTAAGTCATCTGTCGGGTCTTCCATTGCAATAGGAGCGTAGCCGTTGGTGACCGTGAAGCCGCTGACTTCGCACGTGTCGTCCTGGCTGACGTGCAGGTCAATCGCGTGCGTGGTATCGCCGCCGTCGACCACGGTAGCTGCGACTATCCCTTCGTCAAGGGGATCCGTCGAGCGCAAGAGGAAATCTTGCGTGATAACCGACTCAGTGAAGTCGAGATTCTCGAAATACGTTCCGGGCGCAACGATCACCTCGGTTCCGTTCCCGCTGTTGTCGATGGCCTCTTGGATGGTATTCCAGGGGTGCTCCGCGGAGCCGTCCTCCACGCCGGAAGTGTTGGACACATCCACGTAAACCTGAACCAAGGTATCCGATCGTGTACCGGTCGCAGCCGCGCTGGTGTAGTCCGAGTCGCCGGTCGAGTTGAAGGCGGCGACGCGGTATTCGTAGTCCGAGCCCGGTGCAAGTCCCTCACCGCGGTAAGTCATGGTGTTCTCGGCGACGGTCGCCGCCGTCTCGAAGGTCCCGTCCGGAAGGCTGCGTCGCTCTACGCGGAAGCCATCCTCGTTTACGGATTGGTCCGTCCATAGGACCTGTATCGCATCCATGCCATCGCAGAAGACCATCAGGTGCGCGGGTGCCGCGGGCAGAAGGCCGGCCGTGGTACCCGCGGCTACCTCCGAGTAGTCGTTGTAGACACCCCAGTCATTGAAGGCCCTGACCCGGTACTGGTACGTGGTGTCCGGCTGGAGCCCTTCGTCGAGGTACTGGTTGGTATCGCCCGGGACCGTGGCGACTTCTGCGAACTCGCCGCCGAGCACGCGCCGCTCGACGGAGAACCCCGTCTCGCCCACACAGTCGCCGGCCCAAGAGACGTTCAGCGAGTAAGGCCCGGTCGCCTCCACCATCACCATACTCGGCACGCCCATTGCGGCCACCACGATTATGTTAGAAAAGTCGGACCACAGGCTTAGCCCGGGGTCTGCCAGGAACGCGTGTGCCCTTATCTCATACGCCACACCCCATTCCCCCTCCACGTAACCGTCCGTCGTATCGGCACCGTAGAGAGAGCCAGGAAAACCGTCATTCCATGCGGCCTGGCCGGCTTCGGTGCGCTCCAGGCCGAACCCATCCTCGTTATCGGAGTTGTCGTCCCAAGAAACATAGAAGACAACGGGCATATCTGGCTCCATGAAGACATAGGTGCATCGCAGGTTCGAGGGCGCTTCGGGGATCGAGGGCAACACCGTGGCGTGAGCCTCGTTGGAGTAGTCCGAGTAGCCTGCACCGTTGTAGGCCCGAACGCGGTAGTAGAACTCCACTCCGTAAGAAGTCATTGGATCATGTGGGAACACATAGCTCGTAGTATCAGCGGGCACTGTGGTGAACTCCACGTAGAAGCCAGGTCCGCCCTCGCTGGACTCTATGGAGAAGCCTGTCTCGTTGTCCGAGTTATCCTGCCAGGAGAGCTCTACGGCGAAGTCGTCTTCAGATGAGACGGCGACCAGGTTGCTGGGGGCAAGCGGCGCCTCGCCGGCGAGAGTACTTCCCTGAGCCATACCTACTAGAAGGGCGGTGACACACGCGACTGCCGCGGGCAACACGACCCGGTTGACGGTACTCATTCGCAGTTCCTCCGAAGGGCCCCTTGTGCTGAGAGGAAAAAACACGGAAGGCCGTCGGGACATACCAGTCCCGACGGCCCTAAACGGTCCGCTGAACGTGCGCTGATTGTGCCCGCTTGCGCCCGCATGACGCGTCTCCCCCACGACTCACCCTCTTCCTCATACAGAGGATACCACCTCGAGAGCGCCCGTGTCAATACGGTCGCGTACTGCGACTGACCACCTGGAAGGTATTCGGCGCGGGCACAACACGGGGCATAGCAAAGGCGGGCCGCCAAAGGCGGCCCGCCTCTTTGCACCATCGTAGCGCTAACGGGATTCCCAACCCGTCTCCACCTTGAGAGCGTGATTGGGGCGCTTCCTGTAGTCTACTCCTGCACACTCACTTGCTAAGTAACGCCTCTGCCGCGCGAGCGATTACGATTACAGCTGGTTCGATCCACTTGCGTCGGTTTCCATCTGTCGGGAAGGGCACCAATCCCAACACAGGAAAGCGTCAGCGGTCAAGCGCGGCCCTCACGATCACGGTCTTCGTCTCGTACGGCTCAAACGACAACCGCAGGCATTCGCCGTCGTGCCCCACCTCAGCGCTCTCCTCCTCCAACACATTCGCCGCATAAACGCTTGCGCCGGAGAACAGATACGGCGAGCTGACGGTCGCCGCCACCCCGCGACCGCTCAGCTCCCTCAAACGCAGGACCCACACGTTCTCGAAGTCGCCCGCCTTCAGGCACGTGGCAACGACCCCCTCCGACTCGACCGACAGGAAGCTCCAACTCCCCGCCGGAAGATCGCCCCGCTGATGCGCCGGCAGGACACTCGCACGAAGCGGCGTGTTCACCTCGTAGCCGAACCTCGTAGCCGCCGCGGCGTCACAGCCGCCGGAGTGGCTCGAAATCGCGTAGCTGAAGAATAGCTCGCCCCGCTGGCTCGCAGGGAAATTCGTGTACCAGTAGTTGTTGGCGGCCCACGATACGAAGGTCGTTTCGGTCGGATCCAACGTCGGGCGCCACAAACCCGTGTTGATGCCGCCGAACTGCACGAGAGGCGCCTCGCGGGGAGACCAGGTGACACCGTAGGCGGAGTTCGAGACGTCGACCCATCTCTGAACCGAGCACCAGTCGGTGGCCGAGCCGGGGACTTGGTCAACCCCCGGGTACACCGCGCCTCCGGCCACCTCGAACCTCACCCTTCCCCCGGGCACGTCGAACGGGAACGCGAAGTACACCGCCTCCGGGTCGAAGCTCTCCTCCTTGACCAGGGTGTTCCTGATCTCTACGCGCCTGAGGCCGTCCCAGAGAACGACCTCGCGGCTGATCTCGCCCAGCCCCGGGAGCGAGCTCCGCGCGACCAGGCTCCCGCGCA
>Ga0272441_10007438_pt1 | contig 17813 bp, 12 predicted proteins | sample SSMProp6N_FD_193582 | JGI IMG/M metagenome (GOLD analysis project Ga0272441, IMG submission 193582) | Marine sediment archaeal communities from Little Sippewissett salt marsh, Falmouth, MA, United States - SSM-Prop-6N | ecosystem: Environmental > Aquatic > Marine > Wetlands > Sediment ... | reverse complement strand
AGGTCGCTCTCATCTACAGGGCCGTAGGAGCCAGTGATGATCTTAGAGGCGCCCACTGCCAATGTGGTGTAGGTCTCAGAGATGCCAAGCAAGGCATCCGTTACCACCACGTTGTTCAGGGTGACGTTGCCGACATTGCTGACCGTGATCGTGTAGTTAATCGTGTCGCCGATGCCAACAGGGCCATTCGTTCCCGTCTTGTTGATGGTGAGGACAGGATTCTGGTCGAAGTTGACGGTTTCATCAGCATCATCTGTAACGGTGACCTGGTTAGGATCTACGCCTGTGACTGTCGCCAGGTTGGTGAGCGAGCCCGCGTCAACATTGGCCTGAGTCACAACATGAGTTGCAGTAACGGTCGTAGAGGCACCAGCTGCTAGAGAGCTGGGGACCACCACGAGCGAGCCAAGTTTGTCGTCAGCCAGTGTGATGCCTGTCAACGTCACATCACCGATGTTTGTGATCACATAGGTGTAGACGATCTCATCATTCACAGCGTAGTCGCCGTCAGCTGCGGTCTTGACCAGTTCAATGGCTGGATCGGTGTCGATGCTTACGCTATGTCCGTTTTCGACAGAATCGGTCTCGTCGGAATCAGCGATCGCTGTGTTGACGATTGGGCCAGGCAGGTCGCTCTCATCTACAGGGCCGTAGGAGCCAGTGATGATCTTAGAGGCGCCCACTGCCAATGTGGTGTAGGTCTCAGAGATGCCAAGCAAGGCATCCGTTACCACCACGTTGTTCAGGGTGACGTTGCCGACATTGCTGACCGTGATCGTGTAGTTAATCGTGTCGCCGATGCCAACAGGGCCATTCGTTCCCGTCTTGTTGATGGTGAGGACAGGATTCTGGTCGAAGTTGACGGTTTCATCAGCATCATCTGTAACGGTGACCTGGTTAGGATCTACGCCTGTGACTGTCGCCAGGTTGGTGAGCGAGCCCGCGTCAACATTGGCCTGAGTCACAACATGAGTTGCAGTAACGGTCGTAGAGGCACCAGCTGCTAGAGAGCTGGGGACCACCACGAGCGAGCCAAGTTTGTCGTCAGCCAGTGTGATGCCTGTCAACGTCACATCACCGATGTTTGTGATCACATAGGTGTAGACGATCTCATCATTCACAGCGTAGTCGCCGTCAGCTGCGGTCTTAGCCAAGCTGATGGACGGCTGTGAGGTCAGAACTACGGATTCCGCTGCTATATCGGAGACTGTATTACCAACGAGCGGCGTGCCGTTCACTGAGGCTACGTTCACCAAGGGGCCTGGGAGGTCGCCTTCAACGACGAGATGTGACTTCTCGTAGAGCCAGAGCTCTGTGAGCTCGAGGACTCCATTGCCGTCATCCCCGCTGGTCGGGCCTGAGATCGTGCCAAGGAGGTTGTCCGTTAGCACAACGTCGTATAGATCAACATCCCCTGTATTCTCGACAGTATAGGTATAGGTGATTGTCTCGCCGATATTGGCGAACGCCACATCTGCACTCTTGGTGAGCGTAATCGCGGGATGAGAGATGACTGTCGTTGTGGAGCCGCAATCCTCCACGGGATCGCCATCGAGGTCGAGGCCATCAACACACACAGTGTTTGTCAATTCATGCGGGTCCGACGCCAAAGCCACGCGAGACCCTTCATAAATCCAGACTTCATTGGCGTCAAGCAAACTGTCGACATTGGAGTCTCCCGAAGGTCCGGAAAGAGCGACGCCTAATGAGTCACGCACAGCTGTGATATCGACAGGTGAACCATCCGATTCGCTCGTGTGCTGAACGGTTATTGAATAGTCCACTGTATCGCCAGCAGCGGCTGCGGTCGGGGTGCCCGTCTTCGTAACGATCAAGACAGGATTGTGACGTATTAGTGTTGTTGTGTCGCCGCAGCCAGACACGGTATCACCATTTAGATCCTGTCCCTCGACACAGACCTCATTGACGAGATCTTTAGGATCAGTCGGAAGGACCACACGGGATCCGATGTAGGTCCAGACTTCGCCTGCGTCGAGCAAGGCATCGCTATCCGTGTCTCCCGAAGGGCCTGACAAAACAATGCCCAGTGAGTCAACAACACTCGAAATGTCAATGGGTGAGTTGTCAGAACTTGGATCGTGCCGAACGGCAATTGAGTAGAGGATGTTGTTGCCAACATTGGCAATTGATGGAACACCGGCCTTCTCCACGAGCAGGACGGGTTCATACTCTATGGTTGTTGTTGTAGATCCACAGTTCTCGACGAGGTCTCCGTCGAGGTCCTCTCCTGCGACACAAACCTCATTGATCAGATTTTGTGGGTCTGAGAACAGAACCTCGCGCGAACCGGTATAGATCCAAACCTCGTTCTCTTCAAGCATGTTGTCTGCATCAACATCTCCGGATGGATCAGACAAAGCGATGCCAAGGCTGTCTGTAACGCTGATGATGTCCACAGGGGATCCATCTGAAGATGACGCGTGTTGCACGGCAATCGTGTAATCAATCGTGTCTCCCACAGTTGCTGAGACGGGATCCCCGGATTTCAGCACCTCCAAGGCGGGCGAGTGTTCGACGATCGTCGTCGTTGAATCGCAGTCTGACCGCGGCTCTCCATCCAGATCATCACCGTACGCGCAGGCGATGTTCGTTAGATCCGTTGGATCCGTTGGGAGAACCTCGCGTGATCCGGTATAGGTCCAAATCTCGCCTGCCTCAAGCGAGCCATCATTGCCGACATCACCAGAGGGTCCGACAAGAGAGAAGATCAACGTGTCTGACACCTCGCTGATACTAATCGCTGATCCATCGCTTGAATCATCGTGCTGAACAGTAATCGTGTAGGTAACGATGTCGCCAACTGTTGCGTTCGCTGAGTCGCTTGATTTCAGGACGAGCAATGCGGGATTGTAATCAACGGTGGTTGTAGTCGAGTCACAATTGTCTGAGCTATCTGGATCATAGACGTCGTTGCTAATGCAGGCTGTGTTGTCTAGTGAGACGGGGGTAGATGGATCGACGGTTGCCGTGATCTCAATCGTAATTGAGCTTGGATAGACCATATCGCCAAGATCAAGCGATCCCGTCCAGACTCCGGATCCTGAACTGCCCGATGTGATGATGTAGGTCGCATTCGACAGCCCTTCAGGTAGAACGTCCGTCAGGATGACGCTGATCGCGTTGTCCATTGGGCCATCGTTGGTTACCACAAGCGTATAGGTGATGGATCCGCCAACAGATACCTTCGTTGGCGCTGACTTATCGATCGAAAGACTGACGGTGCAAATGCGGATCGTCTCATCAGTAGTGGCTGTGATGATGGAGCTGTCAGGAGCCGTTCCCTCAATAGTGGCTATGTTGGTGATGTAATAGCTGCCATCCAGGAACGAGTTGCGATCCTCAAAATCGACGATATAGCTCTTCTCATAAATCCACGTTTCCGTGACATCAAGGACGTTATCGCTATCTGTATCACCAGATACGGGCCCGCTAATCGCACCCAGAACGTCATCTGATAGCGTGACCGAAGTCAGCGGCACATCGCCAGGATTGGTAACAGTATAGGTGTAGACGATTGTCTTCCCGACCTGGCCTGCAGGGTGATCTGAGGTCTTGACAACGTCGATTGCAGGATTGGTGGAAAGATCTATAGATGCCGAAGCTGTGTCAGAGACACTCTCGCCCACAGGGGAGGTTCCCGTCGCCATAGCGACATTCACGTGTGGCCCAGGGAGATCATCTGCTGTGATCGTGTAGGTGGCCGTGCCTGTGGTGGATGCGCCCGGTGCTAGTGTGGTGGCGTAGTCCGTGATCGTGCTCAATCCCACCATCGGGTCGCTGATCGTGATATTGTTCAGCGTCACGTTGCCTGTGTTGGTCACCAGAAAGGAGTAGGTGATCTCAAGACCGACTGCGTACGGACCACCGCTGGCGGACTTCAGGATTGTCAGTGCGGGATTCTGGGCGAGAGGAATCTGAACGCTGGCGGAGGTGCTGGATACTTCATTGGAGGACACGGTGGCTGTATTGTCGATATCGCCATCTCCTCCGCCGTTGCTATCGAGATCGAGTTGTTGGACTGCGTAGGTGTCAACGTAGGTCCAGACTTCACCAACGTCCAAAATGCTGTCACTGCCTATGTCTCCGGTTGGCGAAGGGAGGGGGGCGAGCAACGGATCGCTCATTGAGACGCCGGTAATGGGCAGATTGCCCGTGTTGGTCAACTCGATTTGGTACTGAATGATTTCGCCATCTGTATCAATGACGCCGTTGCCTGTGATATCAACGCCGATGGCGGTTTTCGAGAGGGTAAGCGAGGCGAGCTGAGCCGTGTTGTAGAAATTGACCACAGCGTTCTGGACGTTGGAGAGATTCCCTGCGTAGACCGTGGCTGTGGCTGTTGAACCGGAGAAGGTCGTGTTGACGCCGTCGCCATGGTCGAAGCCATACGTTCCTTGAGAGAAGTCCACTTGCTCTTCTGTGATGGTGTGAGGACCGTCGGATTGAATCTGCGTGAAGACGACGGTTCCCGAACTGTCCGTCAACAGGGTCGTGCTGGAATTGCCATCCAACGTGAATGCAAATTCACCAGCGCTTGCCGTGGATTCGAATTCCCCGTTCCCATCTCGATCCATATATTTGACTACCGTAATGTCGGGATAGAGGATGATCTGTCCGCCGGGCACGGGAATGTTCTTCAGGCCATCAGAGACGACATCGCCGGGGTTGATGGGATGGTCTTCCAATCGGCTGTGTTGGGATGACCCGGAGCACAGGCCGATGTCTTCCTCGAGCTTCAGCGTGTAATTGACCCGACCGATATAGGACTTCTCGGTTGTTGTTGAAGCAATCTTGCTAACTTGAAGCGTTTGGACCCACTCGTTGTCGACAATGACGGCGTCTCCAATCTTGGTGACGGTCCAGACGGCAGGTCCCAGAAGGGTTTCTACGGGTCCCAATTCGAATGTCCCGTCAAAGAAGCGACAGACATCGTTTTCGAGGCTGAATGCGACGTTCAACAGCCCTGAGAGCGCTGCATCATTGGTGGTATCGATTTCAAAACGAAATCGGATCGTGTCACCTTCGTAGTACTCGGTAACATTGCCCGTGGTCCAGCTGTCTGTTCCGACACCATCGAGACCGATTTCACCTTCGTGCGTTGCCGTGCCAATGTCACTGGGGCCGGCAAATGAAGAGAGCGATAGAAACAAGACAAAGAACAGCGCCGCCACCAGAATGGCGAGTAATTCAACTGCAGCGAGTGCGACCTTCCCCCTCTTTCTCAAGCTCCCGGTTCCTGCTGCCTGCCCCGTCATGATTCCTCCTTCGGAGCTGGCAACCCGGCCATCTTTGCAGCAGTCAGTGAACCCTGCAGAGATCCGTGGCTTTGCGCCCCATCCTCGCGGATGGTTTGCCCTTTCAGACTCGACTCATTTGTATAATAGCTATTATTCCCTTCTTGTGAAGGATCACGCATGGCCTACTTCCTCTTGCTGGCGGTCCTGAATTAACAACGCTCGCTCGACGGCTTCTAGCGTGACGAGTTCTTCCTCAAGGAGGATGTCGCCAAGCAACTTGTCGGTGAATCGCGTCTTCTGAAGCTCGAGGCCCCTATTCAGGTCAGAATGGCTCAGTACGCCGATGTCCACGAGGATCTCTCCCAGGCGCTTGTCGCTCTCAAAATGGTCTTCAAGGATGGAGAGTATGACAGCACTACGGCTCTTGCGTTCCCGTCGTCCTTTTGCATCTACTTGGGCCATCAGATACGCGTCTCCGTTGTTGTAGTAGATTGTCGTCTGCATGTTGTCTCTCCTCCCGGCGTGGAGCAAAAAAGGGTGACCGGGTTCCCAGAATTTTCCTGGCGACCCGGCCACCCTACGGGCTGTTGCCCGTCAAGGTCCGTTGGTTTTGCGTCCCATTCTTACGAATGAGTTGCCTTTTTCAGGACCACAAACTAATTGTCACAACTATATCAACGTTGTTTCCGAATGTCAATGACTCTGTCGCGTCTCTGCTGTCTTGGTTCCCATCTGAGTTGCCGCACTCTCAAACCGGCTCATTGAAGTCAACTGAAAGCGCGCCGTATACTGCTTTCATGGTCGAAGTGTCCAAGCAGACTCCCATGATGAAGCAATACTGGAGATTCAAGGCCGAAACCCCTGACGCCATCCTCTTTTTTCATCTGGGCGATTTCTATGAAACGTTCTTTGAGGATGCGCAGACTGTGGCGCGTGAGCTGGACATCGTCCTGACGTCGCGCAACGGTCATCCGATGGCCGGCGTGCCCATTCGTCGAGGGGACGCCTACATGCAGCAGTTGCTTCAGCGAGGTTATAAGGTTGCTGTGTGTCAACAAGTCGAAGATCCCAAGAACGCGAAGGGTCTGGTCAAGAGGGATATCGTCCGCGTGATCACGCCGGGAACAGTGTTAGACGATAGCTTGCTGGACGCAGGCGTCAACAACTACCTATGTGCCGTTGATATCTGCGCTCCAGATGGTCCCTTCGGATTAGCACTGCTGGATCTCTCCACCGGCGAATTCATTCACACGATAGCACGATCGAATGAGGAACTGCGCGATGAACTGCTACGCAGAGCGCCCAGTGAGTTGTTGCTGGCCCAAGACCAGGAGCCGACTCTCGAGATCGCCCAAGAATTCTTTGTGACTCAAGTGCCTCTAAGCACATTTGCGGTCAATGGCGGTGACGCATTTGCCCTCGGAGAGAGCGAAGCCGGGTTGCGAGCGGCCGGAGCCCTTCGAGTCTACGTTGAGCGAACGCAGAAGGCTGTGTTATCTCACATCCGTAGCTTGTTAGCCTATTCGCTGTCGGACCACATGGACCTTGATCCGTTCACGGTCAGCAGCCTGGAGTTGGTGAGACCGCTTCGTGACGGACAAGAGAGAGGAACCCTGCTTCACGTGCTTGACGCCACCGTTACCAGCATGGGGCGTCGACGGCTGCGTCGCATGATACTCGCTCCGTTGACTGTCGAAACGGAAATCAATGCACGCCTTGACGTCGTGGAGAGCCTGTTGAAGGGTGTGCTGATGCGACAGCGGCTGCGTGAACGAGTTCGGGAGATCCACGATGTCGAGAGATTGCTAGGCAAGCTCGGGGCTCGGCGCATGAGGCCGATGGACCTGCTAGCACTACTGAGTTCATTGGAGAAGGTGGCTCACATTGCGGGCACGCTGTTGGACCTTGAAGGCGATGAGAAAGCACCCCAACGGTTGCAGAAAATTCACGAAGCGCTCGTGTCCTCAGAGCTCGACACACTGGTCAATGAATTTGCTGGCATGCTGGTGGATCAGCCCCCGGTTGATGTGCGAGACGGCGGACTGATCCGGCCGCACTACGATCCAGAGCTGGACGCTCTTCGCGAAGATGTGCGCTCGATACGATCTCAACTAGCTGCGCTAGAGAGCGCAGAGCGTGAGTCAACTGGTATATCGTCTCTCAAGGTGGGATACAACCGCGTGTTTGGATACTACATCGAAGTGACGCGATCCCACTTGGAGAAGGTGCCGGATCGCTACATCCGTCGGCAGACGCTGGCCAATTCAGAACGCTACGTAACCGACGAATTGCAGGGGCATGAGGAGCGCATCGCGCATTTCGATGAGCGCGCCAAGGGACTGGAGATCGAGCTGTTCGAGGGAGCTCTCGATCAACTGTCCGAGCAGATTCCTCTGTTGCAGATTGTTGCCGATGCCATCTCCGAATTGGACGTGTATCTGGCACTGGCAGAAATCGCGCACAACCACAGCTACGTGCGGCCTACATTCGTCAACGACCATGCATTGGAGATTCGTGCTGGACGGCATCCTGTCGTCGAGCGGTTGGAGGAATTTGTGCCCAACGACTTGGATCTGCCAGATGATCGAGATCTGGTCATCCTCACGGGGCCCAACATGGCTGGTAAGTCCGTATTCCTCCGGCAGAATGCTCTGATCAGCCTGATGGCGCAGATGGGCTCGTTCGTTCCTGCAAGTGAGGCGCGGCTACCCATTGTCGATCGAATCTTCGCCCGCGTTGGGGCTTCGGACATGTTGGCAGCCGGTATCAGTACGTTCATGATGGAGATGCTCGAAGTGTCGGCGATATTGCGGCGAGCGACCTCAAACAGCCTGATCATTCTTGACGAGATGGGCCGCGGTACCAGCACGTTTGACGGTGTCTCGATTGCCTGGGCCGTGGCGCGGGAGCTGGCCAAGAGCGTGCGAGCAAAGACTCTGTTCGCCACCCATTATCAAGAACTGACACGGCTGTCGAATGAAGTTGCCAACGTCGAGAATTTGCACGTCGCGGTCAAGGAGGTCGGAAAGGAAGTGGTATTCCTCCATCGGGTGGAAGCGGGCACCGCCCGCGGCAGCTATGGCGTTCACGTGGCTCGGCTGGCCGGACTTCCGCCGCATGTGACCGACGCCGCTGACGCGATTCTTGAGCAGTTGCTGAAGGAGGCCCCTCTCTCCAATCTGACAGGAGTGGAGACCGTGGCCGAACCTGTTCCACTTTTTGGCAATGAGGATCATCCGGTCATCAAGCGGCTGCGCAAGCTTGACCCCAATACCCTGACCCCGATTGAGAGCCTACAGGTTCTCGACGAGCTTAAACGTCAAATCGACTAAGGAGACCCATGCCCGAAGACGTGGCCAGCCTGCATCAACCCGTCATGTGTGCAGAAGTGCTCAGTATCCTGTCGCCATTGGCAGGCAAGATTGTCGTCGACGGCACGCTGGGGTTGGGTGGACACAGCGAAGCCATTATGCAGGCGGATGAGACGGTTCGCGTGATCGGCATCGACCGTGACACTGAAGCGATCGCATTGGCGTCGAAGCGGTTAGATCGATTCGGGTCTCGCTTTCTCTCTGTCCATGGAAACTTCCGCGAATTGGATCAGCACTTAAAGGCTCTCGGCTACGATACAGTGGATGCGCTTCTGTTGGACATTGGCGTCTCCTCGCTTCACCTTGATGCCAGCGAGCGTGGATTCAGCTTCCGCCGGGACGGGCCGCTGGACATGCGCATGAACCGCGAAGCGTCGCTGACTGCAGCCGAATGGATTCATACGGCGACACAGTCCGAGCTATCAGACGTTATCTACCGATATGGGGAAGAGCGGTATGCCCGGAGGATCGCTCGAGCCATCGCAACGGCTCGGGGAGTTGGCCGGATCGAGTCAACTGTGCAGCTGGCGGACGTTGTAAGAAAGGCAGTGCCGCCGAAGTATGATCATCGCAGGCTGGATCCAGCTACCCGGACGTTTCAGGCGATACGAATATTCCTCAATGACGAGCTTGGCGCTCTCGAAGAGGGGCTGGCTGTTGGATTCAAGCGTCTTGCGATCGGTGGAACGTTCGTTGTCATCAGCTTCCACTCGCTCGAAGATCGCATCGTGAAGCACTTCTTCCGGGAGAGAGCGCAATCGTGCGTCTGTCCTCCGAAGCTGCCGGAATGTGTTTGTGGCAAGGAGATCGAAGCCGAGATTCTGACTCCGCGTCCACGAACGGCGACACCTGATGAAGTCGCCGCCAACCCACGATCCCGCAGCGCTAAGCTGCGGGCGGCAGTGCGGCTGCGCTAGCTGTTGGCCGCAGTTGGAAATTGGTCCTAGGGACAGCTCGCGAATCTGTGTATCCTATCAGCGGTGAATGATGAGGGTGCGCAGACATACGACACGGTGGTCCGCCGAGCAATCTCGCGATTCTTCGAGAGATACATTGCCTATGATGGGGCTGCTCGCAGGCATCTTGTTAGCTGGAGCACTAGCTGGCTTGTGTTTCTTGTATCTATGGCAAGGGAATCGCATTCAGGAGCTGACAGCGGCATCCGAAGAGGCTCGCGAGCAGCTTGATGCGGCAGTGGCAATCAACCAAATCTTGGACGTTCGCATCGAGGAGGCGTTCGCTTTGGAGCGCATCGCTCGCATTGCGAGAGAGCAGCTCAATATGTCTGAACCAACGATCATCCGTTATGTACGCCTACCGACCGACGAATCCAAGTGATCCAACTGCACGCTTGCGTGGCCGCATTGTGCTGGCTGTGTTTGCCGGTATCCTGCTGGTCATCTTGGGACGGTTCGTCCAGCTTCAGATTCTGCAGCATCCGTATTGGCTGGAGCGAGCGAAGGCATCCCAAGAACGTACGATAGAGTTGCCGCCGCAGCGGGGCACGATCATGGACCGAACTGGCACGGTGTTAGCGGTCGACGTAAGGGCGATGGCGATTGCCGTTGATGGCATCAACATCACCCATCCTGATGCCGCGGTGTCCATTCTTCAAGACGAGCTGTCCCTGTCGCGCACCGAGTTGGAGGCCAAAGTGTACCGGGACTCCTACTTCACGTGGATCGACCGCAGAGTTGACTTCGATGTCGCGCAGCGGATCCGTAAGCGAGCGGAAGAAGCCGACGTCTACGGGCTTGTGCTCATCGACACTTGGAAACGCTGGTATCCGCAAGGGCAATTGGCGTCCAATCTCATTGGATTTGTCGGCACGGACGGCATTGGCTTGGAAGGCATCGAGCTTGCCTATGACGAGGACCTGCAAGGGGTCACGCAGGTGGCGCGTGTCCTGCAAGGTGCAGCTGGCCGCACGTATGACGTCGAGATCATCGAGCCCGGCCAACGCGGCAGCGACCTCATCCTCACCATTGACGCCGGGCTTCAGTTCATCTGCGAGGAGGAGATTCGAGCGGGAGTGAGCCGATTCAGCGCACTAGGTGGCATGATCGTTCTGCTCGATCCGCACACAGGACACGTGTTGGCGATGGCTCAAGACGAGGGCTATGACCTAAACGAGTTCTGGAATTCAACTTCCGAGGAACGGAGAAACTTGGCGATTACGTATCTGTTCGAGCCAGGGTCGGTCTTTAAGGTGTTCACCGGCTTGGCGGCGCTTGAGAACAATGTCGTGACGGCTACGGATACGTTCAATGGCAATGACGGTATCAACATCGCGGGCCATGTTATGCACAACGCGGACAACGAATCCTTCGGCGTTGTGTCCTTCGGCGAGATCATCGAGCACTCGATCAACACGGGCATGATCCGCGTCGCTCAGCTTCTGGGCGAGCAGCCGTTTTACGACTTTCTCTCCTCTGTCGGGTTCGGCAGCAGCACGAACGTTGGGTTGCCTGGTGAGGAGCAGGGAATCCTCCGCCCCGTAGGAGAGTGGTCAGGCCTTGCGTTGGCGGCGACATCCATTGGACAATCCGTTGCAGTGACTGGGATCCAACTGGTACGAGCCGTTGCAGTGGTGGCGTCCGATGGAATCCTGCGTGTGCCAGCCATCGTGCTCGCCGACGAGGCGGAACCACGAGTTGGGAGTGAATCCCGTGTTTGCTCTCCGGCGACCGCACGCACAATGCTGGAGCTGATGCGAACAGTGGTTGAGTCGGGAACCGGCATGTGGGCGGCGGTGGATGGTTTTTCCCTTGCCGGGAAGTCGGGGACGGCTCAAAAAGCGGTTCCCGGACTTGGCTATGTTGCAGGCAAATACACGTCCCTATTCGCCGGCATCATCACGGCCAATGCTCCCGACTATGTCATGCTGGTGATGTTGGATGAAGTGAGGTCTGGATCTGCATCTGGCGGATACACGGCCGGGCAAATTTTCCAGCGTGCAGCCACGCGCCTCATTGCACACGAGCGGTTGACCCCATTCTAGTCGAACAATGATCTCAACGCCGAAGATGAATGGCCAGCATGGACAGGTCGGCTTGTGAGACGCCAGGCACGCGGCTGGCTTGCCCGAACGAAAGCGGGCGAACGCGAGCCAGTAGATCGCGTCCCTCGATAGAGATGTTCTGCAGGATCCGGAAGTCCATGTCAACCGGTATGGCCAAATCATCGAGTCGTTGGAGACGTTGGATTTCACGGTCCTGCTGTTTGAGATAGCCGGAGTAGCGCCCTTCGATCTCGGCCTCCGCAATCACGGATTCCTGCAAAGTGTCGACCGGCACCAAATCGGCAAGCCGTACGTTGGGGCGGCGCAACAACTCGAACAAGCTAGCGCCGTTGTTGGTCAGCCTTGTGCTCCCGCGTTCCTCCAAGCGGTCGTTGATTGCGTGTGTAGGGCCGATTCGCGTATCGTGCAATTGGCGCAGCAGTCTTGCGAGGCGCTCTCTCCGGCGAACGACCTGTTCGTAACGATCGTCAGGCAGCAGGCCGATTCGATGCCCGATCTCGGACAGTCGAAGGTCCGCGTTGCCCTCGCGAAGCGTAATCCGATATTCGGCACGGGACGGCAACATGCGATAGGGCTCGGTGATGCCCTTGGTGACAAGATCATCGATGAGCACGCCGATGAAAGCTTCCCCCCGCGAGAGCACCAGCGGATCTTCTTCGCGAAGCTTCCGCACTGCGTTGATCCCGGCCAGTAGGCCTTGAGCAGCCGCTTCTTCGTATCCGGTCGTCCCGTTGAGCTGTCCTGTGAAATAGAGGCCGTTCGTACCATCGACTTCCAGTGTGGGATGCAGGTGGAGGGGGTTGATGAAGTCGTACTCGATGTTGTAGCCGTAGCGCTCGATGTGCGCGTTTTCCAAGCCACGGATCGAACGAACGATTCGTTGCTGCACTTCTGGTGAGAAGGCGGTATAGATGCCCTGGAGATAGACCTCGGCACTGTCAATTCCTTCTGGTTCCAGGAAGACCTTATGACTGGTTCGGTTGGGGAACTTGACGATCTTAGTTTCCAGTGACGGGCAGTGGCGCGGCCCCTCACCGGCGATCAGGCCGTTGTAATTTGAGCTCTCCTCCAGGTAGTTGCGAATGATGCCGTGAGTGATCTCGTTGGTGTGCGAAACGTACACTGGCAAATCGGAACTCAGCACTCGCGGCTGGCTCCAGAACGAAAACGCCAGCGGATGTTCGCTGGTGTCTTGCCGCTCCAACTGCGAAACATCCATCGTGTCGCGATGAATGCGCGGCGGCGTCCCTGTCTTGAGCCGGATGAGCGGGAATCCCAGTTTCTGAAGCGACTGAGCAAGGGCAAGCGACGGCGGCTCGCCCGCTCGTCCGGCGGGATAGGCGACATCACCCAGCAGAATTCGTCCGTTGAGAAACGTACCCACGGCAAGAATGACGGCATGGGCGGAGATCTCCAGGCCTTCGCGCAAGCGCACGCCGGTGACGCGATGATCGCGAACGATGACGCGGTCAACCATTCCCTCGATGATGGACAGACTGTCCGCATTTTCCAACACCTTCTTCCACACGTGCTTGTACAGGCTGCGGTCAGCTTGTGCGCGCCGCACCTGCATGGCGGGACCTTTACTGGTGTTGAGCATGCGGATGTGGATCATGGATGCATCGGTGATTCGAGCCATCTCTCCACCAAGTGCATCAATCTCTCGAACCAGCTGTGACTTCCCCGGCCCGCCAATGGCAGGATTGCACGGCATTTTGCCAATTTCATCCAGATTGATCGTAACAAGAGCCGTCGAGGCTCCAAGGCGACTGGCTGCGAGCGCTGCTTCGCAGCCGGCATGCCCGGCCCCGACGACGACGATGTCATACGAGTGCATGGGTTCCTGCTGTTGTTATTCCTTCTTGGCTGGGTTAAGCCAATTGAAAAGCTCGATGGGAACTGGGAACACGATGGTCGAAGCGTTCTCGGCCGAGATGTCGTTGAGCGTCTGCAAATAGCGAAGCTGCATCGCGGACGGGTTTCGCTCAATAATCGCCGCTGCTTCTCCCAGCTTGGTCGCTGCCTGCAATTCACCCTCGGCGTTGATCACCTTGGCACGCCGGTCACGCTCTGCTTCGGCTTGCCGGGCGATGGCTCGTTGCATGTCGGAAGGAAGCTTGACGTCCTTGATCTCCATGTTTACGACCTTGATCCCCCATGGGTCGGTTTGCTCATCGACGATCTGCTGAAGCTGCATATTGATTTTCTCTCGTTCGCCGAGAACCTGATCAAGTTCAAAGCCGCCGAGAACGCTTCGCAGCGTGGTCATGGCGATTTGGCGCGTTGCCTCCAAGTAGTTCTGTACCTCGACAACAGCAGCATTCGGGTCGATGACGCGGAAGAACAGCACCGCGTTAACTTGGGTTGAGACATTGTCTTTCGTGATCACTTCTTGAGGCGGCACATCGAGCGTGACCGTTCTCAGACTGACCCTCACCATCTTATCAATGATAGGAATGATGATAATGAGCCCCGGTCCCTTGGCTGCGACCAGCCGTCCCAGGCGGAAGATAACGCCGCGTTCATATTCGCGAACAACCTTGATCGCGTTGACGAGAAACAACAGAACGATGACAACGATTGCTCCAATGGCTGGATACATGTTGACGCCTCCTCGAAACGATTCGATAGCTACATGGATGGTAGGTTTCTGCCTCACGGTTGTCAATTGTGAATCGGCCTGCCTTGCTTCGTATACTTGATCTTGAGAGGTGAGGTCATGAAGCGCCGTCCATTGATTGCCGGGAACTGGAAAATGAACAAGACACCCAGGGAGACTGAGGAGTTCATTGAACGGCTTCTTCCCCTCACGGGGGCGTTTTCTGGTTGCGACATCCTTCTCATCCCTTCGCACACCAGTCTCGATCGAGCCGGGCGGCTTCTTGCCAGTTCGCGAGTCTCTTTGGGTGCGCAAGACATGCATTTCGAGGGTTCGGGTGCCTATACAGGGGCCACCTCAGCCGGAATGCTGACCGCTTGTGGGTGTCAGTTTGTACTGGTTGGGCATTCCGAGCGTCGGCACCTGTTCTTGGACTCGGATGAAACGGTGAATTGGAAACTGCATGCGTCGCTTGCGGATGGCCTTCGTCCGATCCTCTGTGTGGGCGAAACGTTGGATCAGCGCCGAGCGGGCCGCATGGAGTCGATTCTCGCGAACCAACTTGATTGCGGGTTGAAGGACGTAGACGAGGCCGCACTGACTCATGTCGTCATTGCCTATGAACCCGTGTGGGCCATCGGAACTGGAGAAACGGCCACTCCAAAGCAGGCACAAGAAGCTGTTGCTTTCCTGCGCACTTGGATCGAGACGCGCTTCAGCAAGCGAGTTTCCGAAGCAATGCGCATCTTGTATGGCGGAAGTGTCAAGCCGGAGAATGCTCGCAGTCTGCAGGCTCAGCCCGATATCGACGGCGCGTTGATCGGTGGCGCGGCGCTTGATCCCGATTCGTTCGCGCAGATCATCACAGAAGCGATGTCTTCACAAGGAGACAGTGATTCATGCTAAACACAATCCCCAATAGGATCACGATCGCCCGTTTGTTGTCGGTCCCGCTACTGATGTATCTGATACTTTCTGACTCGAATATTGGCCGCATACTAGCTGTGATTCTGTTCTTCTTGGCAGCCGTGTCCGATGCTGTGGATGGTTATATCGCACGAAGCCTCAATCAGACATCGGTCTTTGGCCAGTTTGCCGATCCCATCGCTGACAAGCTACTCATCTCTGGCGCACTGATCGCCCTGGTCCAATTGCGCGAGTTGTCTGCAGCTGCCGTGATGGCGCTGATCGCACGAGAGTTCTTGGTGACCGGTCTGCGAATTATCGCTATCCACGACGGGCAGATTATTGACGCCAGTATTCTAGGGAAACTGAAGACGCTCTCCCACGTTGTGCTGGTGCTTATCGTGCTGGCTTCACGCTCGTTCGCCTTAGGGCCGGGCGGCGAGATCGCCAAGACATGGGCGCTTGTACTGGCCATCGTGCTATCGCTGGTCTCGGGAGCCGAATACTTCTACCGCTGTCGTCGACTGTTCGTCTAGGCCGTCCAGTCTAGGCGGACTTCTTCGGGACCAAGTCCCTGCTCTCAACTTTGAGTCAACCTCATTTGCCGACGATTTTCACCAATACCCGTTTCTTGCGACGCCCGTCGAATTCCCCGTAGAAGATCTGCTCCCAGGGTCCGAAATCGAGACATCCTTCCGTGATCGCAACGGTCACGCTTCGTCCCATGATCTGGCGCTTGAGATGCGCATCCCCATTGTCTTCGCCTGTTCGATTGTGATCGTATTGGCTTGTCGGTTCGTGCGGTGCCAGTTTCTCTAGCCAGTGTTCGTAATCCCGATGTAGCCCGGCTTCATCATCGTTGATAAATACGGAAGCCGTAATGTGCATAGCGTTGACGAGACAGAGACCCTCCTGGATCTCGCTTTCCCGCAGAGCAGCCTCCACATCGGATGTGATGTTGATGAACGCTAGACGGGTTGGGATCTGAAAGCAAAGCTCCTTGCGATAACTCTTCATCGACCCTCCTGGCGACTTGAACTCAGTGAATAGTGTAGCCGTTTCGTGAGACGTACGGGATTCATTGCCGAGGGAGGAGCCGGTAGAATCGGTCACAGCAGAGGGGGAACATGAGGAGCATGAGTTCGGTCTTCTACTATCTAGGCATCATCCTGATTGCCTTTTCTGTGCTTCAAGCGGCCCCTCTTGCTGTCAGCGCGCTGTACAACGAGAGAGCCGAGTTTCCTATGCACATCTACGTCATTCCCGCCCTCATCAGCTTGGGAATTGGGCTGGCGTTTGTGCTGCTTCTCAAGCCACGTCAGATGACTCCCCGCCTGTCGATGGCTGTGGGCACACTGGGCTGGCTCGTGCTGTCGCTGCTCGGAGCCGTCCCGCACTGGTTGGCGTTGGACATCAGTTATCTTGACGCGTTCTATGAGGCGGTCAACGGGTTCACAACGACTGGAGCGACGTTCCTCACGGGACTGAACGGACTTCCCAAGAGCATCTTGTTCTGGCGTGCGTTGACGCAGTGGATCGGCGGATTGGGGATCTTTACACTGTTCTTGTTCGTTGTACGCGAATCCGGGGCGCGGCATTCGCTGATGGATGCAGAGGTTCACAAAGCACCCAGTGAGCGATACTCCCCAGGTGTCTTCAGCTCACTGCGGATTCTGTGGCTGATCTATGGCGGACTAACGGCGGTCTGCGGCCTGCTGCTGTGGGCCGAGGGCATGACGCCGTTTGACGCCGCCGCGCATGCGTTGACCACTCTATCGACAGGAGGATTCTCCACTCACGACGCAAGCATCGGGTACTTCGCACAAGCCGGGTTTGAGCATGCTGTTGCCATCGAGTACACGATTCTTGCGTTCATGTTCTTAGGGGGAACGAGCTTCGTCGTCTTCTGGAGCCTGCTGCGCCGCAAATGGGGATCGGTTTTTGGTAACGTTGAGTTGAGAGCCTGGGTCCTTCTTCTTCTGTTCGCCGCCGGCCTGGTTGTGCTTGCCGACCGCTCCAACGCGGCAGTCATTGGATGGCATGCGCACGTTCGAGGCTCGCTGTTTCATGTCGTGTCCATCGCTAGTACTACTGGGTTCACACTTCGGAATCTGTCGACGCCATGGTTCTCACCCGGAACACAGCAGGTGTTGCTTGCGCTCATGCTGATTGGTGGGTGCGTTGGCTCAACGGCAGGCGGCTTCAAGGTGTTTCGAATCGCAGTGTTGGGGAGCCTGTTGCGGCACCGTGTGCGAGCTATCTTGGGGTCTCGCCTTGAAGTGATGCCTCTGCGGCTGGGACGACATCGTCTGGATCCCGGCGAGATCGAGCGAACAGTTGCCGTTGCCGTTGCTTGGGGAGCGTTCCTTTGGGTTGGATCGACACTTGTGGCGCTCATCAGCCGTCTTGATGGATGGGCCTCTCTGTCCGCCATGGTGTCGGCACTGGGCAATGTGGGGCCGCACTATGCGGATCCATCTGTCCTGAGTCCGGTTGTAGAAGCCATCTATGCACTGGCCATGATTGCCGGTCGACTTGAGGTTCTTCCGTTGATTATCTTGTTCTCTCGTAGGACGTGGAGGTAAGGATCATGAGGATTCTGATAGCAGGAGCGGGCGTAACGGGCAGAAGACTGGCTGGGCAACTGGCCAAGGGAC
>Ga0272441_10007437_pt1 | contig 17815 bp, 13 predicted proteins | sample SSMProp6N_FD_193582 | JGI IMG/M metagenome (GOLD analysis project Ga0272441, IMG submission 193582) | Marine sediment archaeal communities from Little Sippewissett salt marsh, Falmouth, MA, United States - SSM-Prop-6N | ecosystem: Environmental > Aquatic > Marine > Wetlands > Sediment ... | reverse complement strand
TACGCTGTGCCATAATAGCCTCCTGTGCCACGCTACCATACCACAGCCACACTACCTTATCCACTGGTCCAAAAAAGCGGGAGTATTATAAACAGAAGCACCTCTGGTACGCCTTCGTGGGATTGGGGATCGGGCTGCTGCTGGCGATGGTGGTGATCGCGGTGGCCGGGGACCTGACGACGGCGGGGCCGAACCGGTGGCGCGGCGGACTAAATCAATCGTCCATGATTTCGCTGGCCTTGTGCTTGACGATCTGGTCGACCTTCTCGCTGAATTCCTTGGTGATATCGTCGATCTGGCTTTTGCCCTGCTTGAGGTCGTCCTCGGTAATCTGGGAGTCTTTCTGCTGTTTTTCCAGTTGCTTGTTGGCGTCGCGACGTACGTTGCGGATGCTGACCTTGGTCTGCTCGCCGGCCTGTTTGGCCTGCTGAACGAGCTGCCTGCGGCGTTCCTCGCTGAGCGGCGGAATGTTGAGCCGGATGAACTTGCCTTCGACCTGCGGTGCGATGCTCAGGTCGCTGCTCTTGATGGCCTTCTCGACGTCCTTGACGGCGGCCGGATCGAACGGCTTGATCACGAGCATATCCACGTCCGGCGCCGAGATGGTCGCCAGCGACTTCAGAGGCGTGGGGCTGCCGTAGTATTCCACCTTCAGATGCTCCACCAGCGCCGGCGTGGCCCGCCCCCCGCGAAACGCCTTAAGGTCATCCTGCAGGACGTCCACCGCCTTCTGCATCTTGGACTTACATTCCGAAATCACTCCCTGTGTCGGCATCGCTTACCTCTTTCAAAAGCTTGTACGTCAGCGCTCGCCTGCCTGCGAGTCGCCGATCAAAGTGCCTACCTGCTCACCACAGATCGCCTTTGTGATATTACCTTTTTTGAAGATATTCAAGACAATAATCGGGATATCGTTGTCCTGGCAAAGGCTGATGGCCGCCTGGTCCATGATGCGCAGACGCTGCTGAAGAACGTCGCCGTAGGACAGTTGCGTCAACAGCTCGGCCTGCGGATTCTTCTCCGGATCCTCGGTATAGACGCCGTCCACCTTCGTGGCCTTGACCAGCACCTCGGCATCGAGCTCGGAAGCCCGCAGAGCGGCGCAGGTGTCGGTGGTGAAGAACGGATTTCCCGTCCCGCCGGCCAGGATGACGACGCGTCCCTGCTCGAAATGTCGCAGGGCCCGGCGTCGCAGAAAAGGCTCGCACATCGCGGCCACTTCGATCGCGCTCATCACGCGCGTCGGCTGACCCAGCTTCTCGAGGGTCTCCTGCAGGGCGCAGGCGTTGATGATCGTCGCCAGCATGCCCATGTAGTCGGCGGTGTTGCGCGGGATGTGGCTGGTCTGGGAAAAGGTCGCCCCGCGGATGAAGTTGCCGGCCCCGACGACGATGGCCACCTGGGGTCCGAGCTTGCAGATTTCCGCGATGCGCTCGGCCAGAGACTCCAGCGACGAGCCGTCGATGCCGAATTGGCCCTGCTGACAGAAGCTCTCCCCCGAGAGCTTGAGCAGCACGCGAGCGTACTTACATTCTCCCATCGATCCGACACCCACCTTTCCCTGGCTCGAGCCGGGCTCCGTCGCACTGCCTGTCGTTGTGTTATCCGACATCGAGCCTGACGAAGCGTTTGATCGTGGCCTCGCCGCCGGCCTGCTTTGCAGCGTCGGCGAGAACCTGCTCCACGGTTTTGCTGTCATCCTTGACGAAGGGCTGGTGCAGCAGGCAGTTCTCGGCGTAGAACTTCTTCATCTTGCCCTCGACGATTTTCTCGATGATCTCCGGCGGCTTGTTCTGCATCTGCTCGGCGTAGATCGCCTTCTCCTGCGCGACGGTCTGCGGGTCGAGGCCGTCGGTATCGAGGGCCAGCGGCTTGCTGGCGGTAACGTGCATGGCGATATCCGAGGCGGCCTGCTTCAACACCACGGCCCCGGCGACCTGGTCGTCGCTGGCGTCGATCTGGAGAAGGCTGCCCACCTTGCCGTTGAAGTGGACGTAGATGCCGAACAGCCCGGCGCCGTCGAGCTTGTAGCGCGTGTAGTCACCCACCTCGGTCTTCTCGCCGGTCTTGCTCACGGTCTCGGTGAGCAGTTCCTGGAAGCTCTTGCCGTCCACAACCGTCTGGAGGATACCCTCGGCGCCTTCGTCGGCCTCGCAGGCGGCGATGTAACTGGAAATGGTCTCGGCCAGAGCGCGGAAGTCATCGCTCTTGGCAACGAAATCGGTTTCGCAGCATACAGTGGCCAGGGCGGCCGCTTTGCCGTCGGCGCTCTGCCACTGCACCACGGTGCCTTCCGAGGTGTCGCGGGCCGCACGCTTGGCAAGCGTGGCCAACCCCTTCTTGCGAAGAAGCTCCATCGCCTGGTCAACGTCACCGTCAGCCTCCTGCAACGCCTTCTTGCAGTCCATCATGCCCTGCCCTGACATCTTTCGCAACTTCATCACCGTCGAGGCTGAGATTTCCGCCATTTCGCTAACTCCCGTTTTGCTGAATATCCTGTTTCGTTTTGAATAGAAAGTCCACGAGCAAGGCTGCGTCAGTAGCAACCCGTCGGGCTGCCCCGAGCGGCCGAAGCCGAGCGGGGAGATCCGCCGCGTTGTCTCTCTGTGGCCTTGTGCTCATCACATTGGGTATCGTTCCGCCGCCAGTGGCGCTGGGGCCGTCCGATTAGGCCCCGGACGGCGCCGGGCCGGATTCCGGCTGAGCGGCGTTTTCTTCGGAAGACGGCGCCGCTGGCTCGGCGGCCGGCTCGGCCGGCGGGACCGGTTGGGCCGGCTCGCCCGCTTGGGCCGGTTCGGCCGGTTGGGCCGGCTTCTCGGTCGGCTCGGGCGTTTGGGCAGACGGGGCCGGTTCGGGCGTCGGGGCAGACGGCGCCGGTTCGGGCGTCGGGGCAGGCGGGACCGGTGCAGCGCTCGGCGCGGGCGTCCCGGAGGATTCTCCGCCGTCGGAGCGGGCCAGTGCATGCCGGCGGGGACGCACCCGTCGCGGCTTGGGTCCGGCTTCCTGCTGACGCACGGAAACCATCGTCTTGCCAATCGCCACGGCGTCGGCAAGCTCGTTCAGAATGATTTCCACGGCCCGAATCGAGTCGTCGTTGGCCGGTATCGCCACGTCCACCGTGTCGGGGTCCGAATCAGTATCCAGAATCCCAATCGTCGGCAACTCCAGCTTGCCCGCCTCACGCAGCGCCAGGTATTCCTTCTTGGCGTCCACCGCGACGACCACGCCCGGAATGCGGGACATCTTTCGCACCCCGCCCAGGTTCGTGCGAATCTTCCGCATCTCACGCTTGAGCCGGGAGGCCTGTTTCTTGCTTTCGGCGTCCAGGGTTCCGTCCTGCTCCATGCTTTCGAGCTGCTCCAAACGCTGGAGGCGAGAGCGGATGGTCCTGAAATTGGTCAGCATGCCACCGAGCCACCGCTCGGAGACGTAATGCATGCCGCACCGCTCGGCGGCCGCCTCGACGGCCTTCTGCGCCTGCCGCTTGGTGCCTACAAACACCACGTCACCACCCGAAGAGACCACCTCGGCCAGAAGCTTCTTGGCGATCAAGATCCCCTCAAGGGTCTTTTTGACGTTGATGATATGTATGTTACCCCGCTTTGCGAAGATAAACGGAGCCATTTTCGGATTCCACCGGCTCGCGCCGTGTCCGAAATGCACACCTGCGTTAATGAGTTCCCGTGCTAACTGTTTAGCCACAAAAGCCTCCAAATCACGCCTGATCTATTTGTTCTGCACTGTGCGAACGGCCAAATTGCAAGAAATTACGGGAAATTGTGGTTCGTGTCAAGCACTTTTATCGCGAGATTTTCGCAGTACCGCTCAGATTGCCTCAAGTTCTCTTGCGAGGCCTGCGAACGTAACGGATCGCCGAACCGCCCTCGCCCGTCCGGATCGGCACGGCGCGGAGGGTGGCTCCGGGAAAAGGTCGCCCGCTCGGCGCATGCTCTCGCCGGCGGCGCAAACGCCACCCCGTCCGATAACAGCAGCCGTACCAGCAATAATCCCACGGTTCCGGGCGTGGCACGAGACGACGGAGAAAACACCCTGCCCCCCTGCCCCAGTGTACCGCGCGCCGATACCGGCGGCGCAGCTCCAGTGCGTCGAAGCACTTGCCTGGATGCGACCCTTCATCCGCCCATCACACCCGAAGAGCTCTTTCGCTCGACCCCTCCGGATGCCACAGACTGTTCCTGCGCCGTCAAACGACGCCTTACTCAGACCCTGGTGTCAATACCAAACGGTTATGATGATATTGGGCTCGGTCTTCTTGGCCTGCACGTCGCCGACCGCCACGTTTGTGTGCTTGATCAGGATATCCGGGTTCTCCTTGAGCCAGGCCGAAATCTGACCGCTCAAGAAATCAAGGGCACCGCCGTGCAACTTGGCGAAAAACACCTTGCACTTGGTGATCCGCTGCCCGGAGCCCAGACCCGGCACGCCGACGGGTTGCCGTGCGACGGGTTGAGGCGACGCGACCCGGGGCGCCGGTCTTGGAGCGGGTTTCGGCGCCGGTCTTGCGGCCGGGCGCGGCGCCGGAGCCGGTTTTGCAACCGGGCGCGGCGCGGGTGCCGGAGCCGAGCCGCCTGCTCCGCCCAGATTCAGCGGCGCGCGCGAAACACCGGGGGAACTGTTCGCGGGTTTGCCTGCCGCCGGGGTCGGCTCCCCCGAGCCGTCATCAAAGGGAATCGGTTTGTCGGTCTCGTCGATGGGTGGATTGTTGCTGTTGCCCAGGTTGTCCATGTACGGTGCCTCCAAACGGGTTAGCGCGTACCTCCAACGGGAATCACGGATAAGGCCGCGTGCGCCGCTTCTCGTCCGGGCGCGGGGCGGCCCTGGTGTTCCAAGGGTTCTCGGCATCAGCTCGGGTCTTGTTCTGCGGCCCGAAACGTCGTTATCCTGGGACTATCGAGCCTGCAACGCAGCGGGTACAGCCCGTTTCCCGGGCGACTCGCTCCCTGGCTCGCTCGGTTCCTGTGGAACCTACTCCTGCTTGGGAGGGCTGGTCTTCTTTTCCGCCGGCTGGTCCGCGGGTGCTTGCTCCTCCGTTTTCTTCTTGGCCTCCTGGGCCTGGGCCTTGGCCTTTTCGGCCTCGGTCTTGGCTTGCTGCGCCTCGGTCCTGGCCTCTTCGGCCGTGGAGGTGGCCTCCTCGGCCTGGACCTTGGTCTTCTCCAGTTCCGTCTGGAGGGTTTCCACCTGTTCGCTGGTTTCTCTCACTTCCGATTGGATCTTCGTTCTATCGGCCTCCGCCTCCTGGCGTCCCTGGCGGGCCGCATCGAGCCGGCGCTCTTGCTCCTCATCGCGCGCCCGCACGCCCAGCGGGTCCATCACCGCCTCGTGCAGACCCTGGGTCATCGGCGAGGAGTGCTTCTCGCGCATCATATCGACCATATCCTGGTTGGGCTTTCCGCCCGTGGAAATGGTGGGGGTAATGATGAAGATGATTTCGGTGGCCCGCTCCTCGAAATCCCGGCCGGAGAAGAGCAGGTTCAGAACGGGAATATCTTTCAGAATCGGCACACCCCGGATAACATCGCGTTTCTCCGACTTGCGGATGCCGCCGATAACGAGACTCTCACCATGTCGAATCCGGTTGTCCTTGTTGGTGATCGTACGCTCGGTCACGATCGGGACTTGTTTGATCCCTTCAGGGGTCAGGTAGGCTGCAATCTGGGCCTGCGTTTCCAGGCCGATATACCCGTCCGCATACACGTGCGGCGTGATCTCAAGCGAGTCGACCACATCGTAATACTCGGTGCGAGACTCGATGTACGTGGTGCTCCCGAAGCCGCCCGTAATCGAAATCTGCTGTAAAGGCTGGTGCTGGCTGGATTGAATCTTCGCCGTTTGCCCGTTGACCACCTCCAGCGTGGGGTTCATCAGGATCTTGAGATACCCGCGCGACACCAGGATATCCACCAGCGCATCGAAGCGATGCCCCTCGTCTCCGGTGGAAACGCCGATCTTCAGGCCGAATTTTTCCCGGGCCGGATCGCGCAGGGACGCGCCCGGGAAGGCCGGCAACAAGCCGCCGCTGTCGTCAACCTTGCCGCCCAACGTGACGTCCTCACCAAAGAGATTCTGGATCAGAAGCGTTGTCTCCCGGTCTACAGTCAGGTCGGCGTAGATTTCAGAGACCATGCATTCGATTTTGACCTGGATCGGCGAAATGTCCACCGCCTCAATGACTTCATAGACCGCATCGACGTCGGCTTCCGTGAGACACCGAACGATCAACTGGTTGGTGTCCGGATTGGAGGTGACGCCGAAATTCGGCACGGTTTGAGACTTACCCTTGGCGTCGAAGATTCTGCTGGAGAATTGCTCCTGGAGGATCTTCTTCATCTTGTCGGCCGTGTGGTACCGGCAAAAGTACACCAGCTTCCATTCCTCAGCGCCCCCGACGACCTGCCTGAATTTCTGCGGAGGGGAACCGTAGATGGCCGGCAGGGTGATATTCGGATCGGAAACGGTGTCGATCTGACTCAGGTCGCGCAGGATGTTCTGCGCTTCGATAGCGGTGGCACGTTCATCGGGCCAGTCGTGACAACCGGTAAACCCGAGCAGCCCGATGGCAACCAAAGCCAGAAACATCGCCTTGATGCGACTGGTCATGTAACGATCATTCTCCATATGCGTACTACTACCCTGAACCCCTATCCTACGAGGCGCACAATTCCTTCTACCTTGAAATCCCCGTGTCCGCGCAGGTAGACGACTCTCCAGAATATTCTATTGCACCCTATTTTATCGTCAAGGTGAATTTCACCGGATTAGCCAAAATACGCCTTTTCACCCGGCTCACGCGAAAAGATTAGACAAATGCCACTTTCTTGCTACCTTGTGCGCTTATGGGAAGAAAAACGCAGAAAGATGTGACCGTTGGCTTCGTGGCGCTGGGCTGTCCGAAGAACGTGGTGGACAGCGAGCGCATGCTCGCCCAAATTGCCCAAGCGGGCTTTCTTATCGCCGCCGATCCGGACCGAGCCGACGTGGTGGTCGTCAACACCTGCGGGTTCATCGAGCCGGCGCGGGCCGAGTCGCTGGAAGCCATCCGACAGGCCCTGGCGAACAAGAAGACGGGGCACGTCCACAAAGTGGTCGTAGCCGGCTGCATGTCGCAGCACTTGGGCCGAGAGATTCTGGAGGAAGCAGCGGGCGTCGATGCGATCCTGGGACTGGAGCAGCGTGACGCCATCGCCGAGGTGATTCGCGAGACCCTGACGTCCGACGCACCGGTGGTGCATCTGAGCCCGCCGCCGGTTACGGTTGCGGACGACCGGACGCGTCTGCGCATCGGCCCGGCCCATTCGGCCTATCTTCGCATCAGCGAGGGATGCGACCACCGCTGCTCGTTCTGCACCATTCCCCTGATCCGGGGTCCGTTTCGAAGCAAGCCCGTGGAGCTGGTTTTGAGCGAGGCGCGCGAGCTGGCGTCGTCGGGGGCGGTGGAGTTGAACGTCATCGGCCAGGATACGACCCGGTACGGCCGGGACGTGAAAACTGAAGAAGGGCTCGCTTCGCTGCTCGGGCAGCTTGAACGAATCCCCGAGGTGGCATGGATTCGGCTGCTGTACGCCTATCCGGCCGGCGTGACCGAACGCCTGATCGAGACGATCGGCCGCAGCGAGAAAATCGTGCACTATCTCGACCTGCCGCTGCAGCACGTCAGCGACGCCATCCTGCGGGCCATGCGCCGTCCCGACACAAAAGACCGCCTGCAAAAGCGAATCGAGAAGCTGCGCTCCGCTATGTCCGATATTGTCCTGCGAACGACACTGATCGTGGGTTTTCCAGGCGAGACGGACGAGGACTTCGCCGAGCTGATCGACTTCGTGAAGTGGGCCCGTTTCGAGGCGCTGGGGGCGTTTCCCTTCTATCCCGAGGCCGGCACGCCGGCGGCCGAGTTCCCGGATCAGGTGCCCGACGAAGTCAAGCAGGAGCGGCTCGACGAGCTGATGCTGACGCAGCAGGACATCGCGTTCGCCGCAAACCGCCGACGGGTGGGCTCCCGGCTTACCTGCCTGGTCGATTCGCTCGACAACCGGGGACAGGGCCTCGCCCGCTTCTACGGCCAGGCCCCCGACATCGACAGCCTCTGCATCGTCAGCGGCTGCTCGGCGGCGCCGGGCCAATTCATCGCCGCCGAGGTGACCGGAAGCCACGACTACGATCTACTGGTCGAGCAAGTTTGATCTGAACTTTTGCAAAACTCCTCTTTGATATTGAAGCCCCGACGCCGTCTCGGTACACTTGGCGCTATGATAAAGTGGCTTCCGAACATCCTGACGTTGGGACGTCTGGTTCTGACCGTCGTCTTTCTGTTGATGATCCTCTACAGTCCGCAGGTGGAGCGCCAGTCGCTGTTTCTCGACGTCGCCTTCGTTCTCTTCGTAGTGGCCGGCGTCACCGACGTGGTGGACGGCCACGTCGCACGACGCTTCGATGCCACCAGCAAGTTCGGGCGCATCGTCGACCCTCTCGTGGATAAAGTCCTCGTCTGCGGAACGTTCACCTGTTTTGCCGTCGTCGGCGTGCCCACTCTCTTCGGCTGGGGCGCCGGGACGCTGGCGGTGATCCATTGGTCGGTCCTCGTGATTCTCTTTTCCCGGGAGGCGTACGTTACGGTCCTGCGTCACGTGGCCGAGGCCAAAGGCGTGAATTTCGCCGCCACGAAGTCGGGAAAGTTCAAGATGCTCACGCAGGTCTTCGCTATCGGAACGGTCCTGATCAAGACGGCCCACGTCCCGGAGGCGGCCTGGGCAGACTGGTTCACCACGGCCATCTTCGCCCTCATGGTCGGGGCCACCATCGTCTCGGGCTTCTTGGCGACGCGCCGGCCCAGTTGGAAACAACTTAAGGAGGAGGCAGGAACACATGAACCCTCGACAACCTCAACGTGATTTTTTTCTCGTAACTGCAACTGCCCTTATCGCGTTTTCTCTGGCCGGTCCGAGCTGGAGCGCCGATGAGTTTCTCCCGCCCCTGCCCGACGGGCAGCGGTGGCAACTCGCCTGGAGCGACGAGTTCGAGGGCGACGCCGTGGACCAGTCCAAGTGGGAAATCTGCGGCGACTGGAACCGGCGCGACGGCCACTGGGTCAAAGAGGACGCCTACGTTGACGGCAAGGGCCATCTGATCCTGCGCACCAAGAAAGACGGCGACCGCTACACCTGCGGCGCGGTCCGCACGCGGGGCAAGTTCGAGCACCGGTTCGGATACTGGGTCTGCCGCTGCAAGTTCCCCGAGCAACCGGGGCACTGGCCGGCCTTCTGGCTCTTTACCCCCGGCGTCGGTAAAGTCGGCGACGGCGGACGCGACGGCACCGAAATCGACATCATGGAGAAACCCTGGCGCGAGGACCGCACCACGCAAAACCTGCACTGGGACGGGTACGGCAAAGAACACCAGTCCGCCGGCACCCGGTTCATGGTCCCCGGCATGAGCGAAGGCTTTCACACCTTCGCCCTGCTCTGGACGCCGGAGGAGTACGTCTTCTACGTCAACGGACAGGAGACCTGGCGCACCGCCGCCGGCGGCGTCTCGCAGGTGCCCGAATACGCCAAGCTCACCGAGGAAATCGGCACGTGGGGCGGGGACATCACCCAGGCCGATCTGCCCGACCATTTCGTCGTGGATTACGTCCGCGTCTATGACGTCGTGGGCGCCACCGAGCCGGCCCACGCCTACAAGCGCAAGGAGCTGATCACCCGGGCCGCCAACGTCAGACCCTCGCCGCAGCAATTGGCCTGGCAGAAGCTGGAATTCATCGCGTTCATCCACTACACCGTCAACGCCTTCACCGACCGGGAATGGGGCGATGGCGCCGAAGATCCCGCGATCTTCAATCCCACGCAGCTCGACGTCCGCCAGTGGGTCAGGACCTGCAAAGACGCGGGCATGAAAATGATCATCCTGACCGCCAAGCATCACGACGGCTTTTGCCTGTGGCCCTGCAAGTACACCGAGCACTCCGTCGAGAGCAGCCCCTACAAGAACGGCAAGGGCGACATCGTCGGCGAGCTGGCCGAGGCCTGTCGCGAGGCCGGCCTGAAGCTCGGCCTCTACCTCTCGCCCTGGGACCGGCACGAACCCACGTACGGCGACACCGAGGGCTACAACAAGTTTTATAAGAACCAGCTCCGCGAGCTGCTCACCAACTACGGCGAGGTCACAGAGGTCTGGATGGACGGCGCCAAGGGGCGGGACGCCAAGGACATGGAATACGATTTTCCCGGTTACTACGCCACCGTCCGCGAGCTCCAGGGCGGCGCGGTGATCTTCAACGGGCCCGACATCCGCTGGGTGGGCAACGAGCGCGGCTACGCCCGCGCGAGCGAATGGAGCGTCATGAACCGCAACGACAAGCCGTTCGGCTTCATCAACGCGACCGCCAAAGACCTCGGCAGCGTCGAAGCCCTCGGCGACGGGGAGCGTCTGATCTGGTATCCCGCTGAAACCGACGTCTCCATCCGCCCGGGTTGGTTCTATCACGCCAGCCAGGACGACAAGGTCAAGTCGGTCGAGCACCTCCTCGACATTTACTTCAGCTCGGTCGGCTACAACAGCGTTCTGCTGCTGAACCTGCCGCCCGACCGGCGCGGCCTGATCCACGAAAACGACGTGAAGCGGCTGCGCGAGTTCCGCAAGGTGCTCGATGCGATCTTCGATGAGAACCTCGCGGCCGGCGCGAAGGCCACCGCCTCGAACGTCAGGGGCGGCAATCCCGCCTTCGCCGCCGACAAGATCACCGACGGCGATCCCGACACCTACTGGACCACGGACGACTGGACCACCGCCGCGACCGTCGAATTCGATTTGGGCAAGACGCGCATGTTTAACGTCGCCGAGTTGGCCGAGCACATTGAGATCGGACAGCGCGTCGCCGAGTTCGCCCTCGACGCCTGGGACAACGGCACGTGGAAGGAATTCGCCAAAGGCACGACGGTCGGCTACAAGCGACTGCTCCGCTTCGACAAGGTCACGACGCGGCGCCTCCGCCTGCGAATTCTCGACTCCCGCGTCTGCCCCACGCTGGCCAACCTCGCCCTCTACCACGCCCCACCGATCAACGAGATCTTAGGCAACTGACGAGCGACCGCTCGTCGGCGACAGCAGCGTGGCACAAACCTATGTGACCGACTTGGTGGCAGTAGGGGTTATGCGAATTCTGATAAATTCTTGGGCGGCATGTCATCCTGAACGTAGCGTAGCGAAGTGAAGGATCTGGCCTGCGGCCGGAACGAACCTCTTCTTCGATAGCGAGATCCTTCGCCTACGGCTCAGGATGACAAACACTCAAACGCGCAAGAATTCTTCCTAATGCGTATTATAGGAGGGAGGCCTTGTCACGATTCATAGACCACCTCGGCCGTGCTGAGAATCTCTTCGCGCAGGAGCCAGTTTGGACTTCGCTCAACGGATCGTTTCGTCAGGATATCCACCTTTCGGCCCAGCGAATCCGAAAGCTCCTGCTCCATTTGCAGGTGATCGAACAAACCCCACTGAGCATCCGGCGAGAAAGTCGCCAGGATGTCTATATCGCTGTCCGGCTTCAACTCGCCGCGGAGGGCCGAGCCAAACAACGCCAGTTCAGTGATGCTCCAGCGCCGGCAGAAATCGAGGAGCTGCGCCTCCGACAGGGGGAATCTGGTTGGGCGGTTGCCTTGCATCGTCGTCTCCACGAGAACGACCGTTCCTGACCCGGTGAAATCGAACCAACACGGTTACGAACACGTCTGCGAAATCGAATGCTACCATAAGCGCGAAACGATTGCAACAACGCCCCCCGTCGCACTTTCGTGCCCGCGCTTGCACCGATCTGATACCGTCCGCGTCACCGGGGGTAGCCGTCGATGAATTCAGCGGTGATTTCGTCGGGGGTGAGGGTCAGGTGGGCGAAGATTTCGCTTTCGAGCTCAAAGATCAGGGCGTCCACCTTTTGCTCGGTTTCGGTATCCCGGCTCTTGCCCGCTTTGGCCAGGAGGACACCGCTGCGATGGTGCGCTTCTTCGAGGCGCTCGCGCAGCGGCACGATCGTGTCGTGCATCACCCGCTTGTCGGCGTAGTAGACGAGCTTCTCCTCCCACGTCGCGGGCCGGTCCTGCTCGTAGAGAAGGGCCGTGTAGCGGTGCTTTCGTATCGTCTCGGCAAGGACGGGGTAGCGATCCCCGAAGAACAGCGCCGCCGCGTCCTCGTGCTGGTTGGCCCCGTGACGGGCCTTGAGCCGACGCCACTTCGCCTTGTCCTCTTCGCTGACCGGCTGCTCGAACCAACTGAACTCTTCCAGCGGAAAATCGCACACGCGAAAGAGATCGTGCAGCAGGCAGGCCCGCTCGACCAGTGTCACGTCCACGGCCGCGCCGTTCTCGTTGAGCCGTTCGGCCAGGAAGACGCCCAGGGCCGCGGCGGCCTCACTGTGCCGAACGATATGGACCGGGACGTGACACTCCGCGATCAGAGCGAGACACTCGTCGCGATCAGGCAGCTTGTAGTTTCGCATGGATCATCTCAGCGACCTTCTTGCCCGAATCGATCATGCCGCCGAAGATCGGCCCCATCCGGGGCAATCCGAACACCGACGCCACCGACATCCCCGCTAAGTACAGGCCGGGGTAGACCTCGCCGGTCTTCTCCACAACGCCAGCCTCCGAGGTCCGCACGTCCATGAAACCTTCCTGGATGCGGCCTTTGAGAAGGTCACCCTTGCGTTTGAGCAGCATGGCCACCATCTCGGCGGCGTGGCCCGTCGCATCGATCACGCATTTCGAGGCGATGCAATACGGGTCCACGTGCAGCCCGGCCATCATGATCGGCGTACTGTTGACGACCACGCCCTCGACGCCCTCGGTCTTGATGATGACGTCCTCGACCTGCTTGAGATTCAGAATCTCGGCGCCGGCTTTCTTCGCCCGATACGCCAGACCGGTGGCGAACTCCACGGCATCGGCCACATACAGGCCCTTTTCCTTGGTCGTGCTAATCTCGAGCTCGTCGAAGATGGCGGAATCTTCGACCACGATGACGTTGTAGCCGGCGGCGCCGCCCCAGATGCCGCCGCCGATGGAGAGGCGTTTCTCCAACACGGTGGTCTTGACCCCAGCCTTGGCCAGGTAGTAGGCCGCGGCCAGCCCGGCCGGACCGGCACCTACGATCACCACGTCATTGTCCAGCACCGCCAGCTCCCGACGATGGTACGTCTCTAAAATCGCCCTCGAAATGTCCGTCTCGATCATATTCATAATCCTTTCAGATTCGTTTGGGCACGAGCTTCATCGCACGGCGGCCCGAAACAAAAAAAACGCTTCCGCGAGGGAAGCGCTCGTCTGCTGCTTTTTCGCCTCCCTTCGCGGGCATTACCCCGATCAGGTTCGTAGGGTCATCCGCCACGAGCGGATTTCTCAGCCTCGGCCCACCCGGCCTCAGCTCCCCTGGCTCCGTATCAATCGATACGACTGCATTCTACGTTGGTTCTTCCACGCCCGCAAACAAAAAAACGGTTCATCCGGTTTTTGGGTACTTCCGTGTTTCCTGGGGGCTCTGCCCCCAAACCCCCGGCATTTGCCGCTTTGGACCAATGACATGAAGAACACCCCGGCTCTGCGCCTTGGCGCGAACGTCCGTCGCCCCGGCGCGCCGGGACTGACGCAAAGCGAAAAATGCCACGGGTGCGCCGGCAGCGCCCCCGGTTTTTGCCTGCTGTCGATTCCAAAAGTATCCGAAAACCGGATGAGCCCCAAAAACTTCCGGTTCCAGCAGAACGTTCGCAAACGCCCCACGTTTCGGATGCTGCACTGCTGCCGGTGGCAGCATCAAGTCCGAAGGACATGGCGATGGCTCAACGCCGGGGCTCGTATAGCACCACACGCAACAGGCAACTCCCCCATCGCCAAGCTGCCGCTTGACGCTGCCACCCGCATGCCAGGATATTCTCACAGCCACCAGCGAAACGCCTGTGCTACTAACCCGTAGAAACTGAAAAGGATTTTAAGATTCTCATGCGGCGGCTCTGTTAAGTTGTTCCGACAAGACACCACCAGCATACCAAGAAGGGATGGCTTTTTCCTTGCCCCAGCCCCTGACCATCCTTTTCCTTTTTGCCCTCGAAGGTCCTGGGGCAAAAAGGAAAGGGGGACATCGCAGGCAACGGACGGCTCCAGCAGCGTCCACGGAGTGTGAGCAAGAAAAATGACAGGCGAGTCACGCAGGCGAACTCAACCGGAAGGGGATCAACCGATTGATGGGCGGTTCCGATTCCCATCCGGGATTACGCCTGGCATGTTCTTGCCACACGCAGTAGCTGCGGTCGAAGGAAAGCTCCCATTCGATATGCCTTTGGCTCCGGCCGAGCGCAGCGAGGCCGGGCTGTGAGAGTCTCGCGGTGCCGAACCGATCATTTCTAACTTTGTGTTCGCAGATGCCGTGCACTACAATGGATGACGGATCGACGAACAAGGTACGGGTATGGATATTGAGGTGCAGACATGGACGCGCAAGAGAGACAGAAACTGAAGATGAAGCGATTGGTGCGACGGCGCAGATGGCCCTGGCTTGTGGGCGGTGTGGTGGTATTGATCTTTCTCCTGATCCTGGCGGCGCCGCTGCTGCTGTCCTCACAAGGTTTCACGAAGATGATCCAGGCGCGGATCAGCCGCTCCACCGGGGGCACCGCGACCATCGGCGACCTTTCGCTGGGATGGCTCAAGGGGCTGCGGATCTCCGAATTCAGCTTTCGCGACCGGACCGGCTGGACCTCCGTGAGCGTCCAGAAGATTGCCGCCCAACCGCGACTGGGCGCGTTGCTCGGGGGCAACCTGACCCTGGGCGAAACGGTGATCGACAAACCGCAGGTCGAGATTGACCTGCGTAACAGACCGCCGGCGCAACGGGCCGGGCCGGCGGGAAAGACGTCGCAAGCCCAGTCGGCCACCGCCGCGATGGTCCTGACGACCGACCTCGTCGTCAACGACGGGAACGTCCGCCTCACCGACACCGCCGGCAAGACCGTCGAGATCCGCCAGATCAACTCGACCGCGCGCCTGCGCCCGCCGGGACAGCGCTCCAGCGTCCAGGTCGATATGGTCGTCGCCAACGCGGGCCAACCGGGCACAATTCGAGCCAGTGGCCAGATCGATCCCCCGAAAGAGAAGAGCGGTCCCGGCTGGAACCTGAAGGGCACCACCGGCGAATTCACCGTCGAGGTCAACGATCTCGACGTCGAATCGCTCGGCTCGCTCCTGGCACTGGCGGGCGTGGACATGCGCGGCAAAGGCACGCTCTCGGCGAACGTCGCCAGCACGATTGTGGACGGGCAGCTCCAGAATGTCACCGCCCAGGTCCGCGCCACGGACGTCAACGTGACCGGCGACGAGCTCAAGGGCGACCGCGTGCAGACCTCGCGTTTGGACGTCGATGCGAAGTTGACACAGAAAGGAAAGACGTTCCAGGTCGACAAGCTGGAAGCACAGACCGACTGGGCCTCCCTGACGGCCACCGGCGCCGTTCCGACCAGCGTCACCAGCCTGACCGACCTGCTTGAAAGCGATGCCGCCTACGACCTGAAGGGGCAGTTCGACTGTGACGTGGCGGCCCTGCTCTCGCAGATGCCAAACACATTCGGCATCAAGGAAGGGATGCAAATCACCAGCGGTCGCGCCAGCGGCAGCGTCGAGACGACCACGCAGGCCGGGCGGGCCACCGTCGTCGCCCAAACCAGCCTGGTCGGGCTGACCGGAACCATGGACGGAAAGGAGCTCTCGCTAAGCGAGCCGGTAACGGCCAACCTCAAGCTGTCCGCCGATGACGAGAAGACGCAGCTCGAATCGCTGGACGTCTCGGCCGCGTTTGCCCGCATCGCCGCCAGCGGCGACTTCGCGAACATCGACTACGACGGCAAGGTGGACCTGGCGAAGATGCAGGCGGAACTCGGGCAGTTTGCGAACCTGGGCCCTTACGATATGGCCGGCGAGCTCGCCAGTACGGGACAGGTCGCCATCGAGCCCAACGACGTGCGGGCCACCGGCTCGGCCTCGATCAAGCAACTCGTGCTGGCCTCGGCCGACGGCAACAGCGTTTCCGAGCCGGCTGCCGACATCGACTTCGCCGTCAACCTCGACAAGGAAAAGCAGGTGCTGGCCATCGACAACGTCGCCGTCAAGAGCACCGTCGGCAACGTCACGATCCAGCAAGGCACGGTCCCGCTCGACAAGGCCTCCCCGGCGCCGATGAAGCTCGACATCACGGCGCGCGATCTCGATTTGGAGAAGGCCAAACCCTACGCCGTGTTCTTCGGCTCGCTGCCCGAAGCCGCCGAGCTGTCCGGAATCGCCGCCTCGGAGCTGGCTCTCACGAGACAGAATGGCAAGGTTCGGATTCGCACGGACGACACGGCGATTCGCAATCTCCGGTTGCAGATGCCCGGTGAAAAACCGTTCGCCCAGAAGGACGTCACTCTGCTGCTCGACGTCGAGCTGGACCCCAACGACGGGTCCATCTCGCTCAAGGGCTTTGAGCTGGCAAGCGAGCAGATAAAGATCAAACGCGGCGAGCTCAAGAGGAGTCGGCAGGACAGCGAAACCCGCATTGAAGGAGCCCTCGAAGGCGAAGGCGCCGGCGAGCTCATTGGACCGGCCGCCTCGGTCTTCCTCCCGGAGAAGCTGGAGCTGACCGGACGCAGCACGGTGAATCTGAATTTCGCCAGTACGTACCCCACCGAGGACCCCAACCAGTTGCTGGCCAATTTGGACAGCCGGGGCCGGGTCGGATGCGACAGCGCCAAATACATGGGACTGAGCTTCGGGGCCATCGACGTCAACGTCGCCATCGTTGAGGGTCTGATGCGCCTCGCGCCCTTCCAAACAACCGTCAACGAAGGGCAGTTGCGTTTCGCCGCCCAGGCCGATTTCAAGCAAGACCCCACACTGCTGCAAACACCCGGACCGTTGCTTCTGGCCCAGAACGTCCGGCTCAACACCGAGACTACGGAGAAGCTGCTGAAATTCATCAACCCCATTTTCGCCGATTTGGGCGAAGTCAGCGGCGAAGCCAGCTTCGATTGCGAAACGCTCGTGATCCCGTTAGCGCCCGGGCACGAGAAGGAAATCCAGATCGTCGGCACCTTCTCCTGCAACAACCTGGACCTGGGCGCCTCCCCCGCGTTGAACAAGATCTTCACGGCGTCGGGAAAATCGCTGCGGCAGCAGCGCGCCACCATCCGTCCCACGCGCATCGTGGTTCGCGACGGCACAGTAACTTACCAGAACATGCAAATAGACGTTGGCGACAATCCCCTCAACTTTGGCGGCGTCATCGGATTCGACGGTCGCCTGAACATGACGGTGACGCTGCCCTGGACGTGGCGCGGGCGCACCACACGCGTGGACCGGGAAGGCGACGCCGGCACGCGGATCACCGTCCCGCTGCGGGGAACCGTCGACAAGCTGGAAATAGACACGAGTCAATTCCTGCAGCAACAGCTCTTCAAGGGCCTGGAAGACCTGCTGCGAAGATAAACGGTGGCACATGAAAGCACTCAAGAACCTGCGAACGACACCGACCACGCAATTGGGTCGCGCCAGCCGGCTGGCGGTATTTCAGATCAAGCTGTGGTCGCACTGCATCCGTCTGCTCAAGCGCAACCGTGCCGGTCAGCAGGCCGCGGCGTTGTCCTATTACACCATCTTCGGCATGGTCCCCCTGGCCATCGTCGTGCTGCTGCTGTTCCAGGCGGCGCCGGGCTATCAAGACGTCGGTGTACGTCTGAAAAACTTCGCCTACGAACAGCTTCACCTGACGAAGATCGAATACGCCCCGG
>Ga0272441_10007436_pt1 | contig 17815 bp, 15 predicted proteins | sample SSMProp6N_FD_193582 | JGI IMG/M metagenome (GOLD analysis project Ga0272441, IMG submission 193582) | Marine sediment archaeal communities from Little Sippewissett salt marsh, Falmouth, MA, United States - SSM-Prop-6N | ecosystem: Environmental > Aquatic > Marine > Wetlands > Sediment ... | reverse complement strand
ATATCCAGAAATCACTGGTGGCCCAGGAGGAAGAACGCCGGAGGATTGCGAAGGAACTGCATGATGAGACTATCCAGGAACTTGTTGCTCTCGCCTACGTGGCCGATGCGATGTTCAAGGCCTCGCTGAAGGTCGACGGAACGCTGTCGGCAACGGCGAGTTCGATCAAGGACATGAGCCTTCACGTGATGCAGGAGTTGCGCAGAATCAGTTCCGACCTCAGGCCCAGCACGCTGGACCATCTCGGTCTTGTTCCGTCTCTACGCACGCTGGCTGAAAGGTCTTCAGCGGAAGCGGGTATTCCAACCCACCTGACTGTTGAGGGAGTGCCGCAGAGACTGGACAAACAGGCCGAGACCGCGATATTCCGGATTGTGCAGGAAGGGCTGAACAACGTCAGGAAGCACTCGGGAGCAACTGAGGCATGGGTTAGCCTCGATTTCCGGCCGGACATGCTTCGACTCACGATTGGCGACAATGGCCAGGGTTTCAACTCGCGAATTAGGCGGGGCAAGCTCGCCTCAGAAGGACATCTTGGCCTCCTTGGCATTCGTGAGCGGGCGACGGCGCTGGGTGGAAGTCTCCAGATTCAATCGCGACGCCCGACTGGAACGAAGCTGAATCTCAAGATACCCATACCTGCTCGAGGTGCCAAGCGAGAGCTAGAGGGCGTGCCTGCGTACTAGGAGGCATCGGCCGCGGTGCTAGTGCAAGGTGTCAAGTGATTTGAGCGTCCCAATGTGATTGGACATAACTTGGGCCCGCCAGGAGTGGAAGCTGGCAGGCCCGTGAGCAGGAGGTGGAAGTGATGTCGTTCAGGGAATCTGTACCCTGGTACCGACCATGTTGAAGAAGAACCTATCGCCCAGCTCGTGAGCCATGATGGCCCCGGCGCGAAGTCCCGTACAGTGCGAGACGCCTACGCGCTGGACATCCAGCTCCTTCAGTGCGGCGACGGTCTTCATGATGCGTTCTTCGGAAGCATCCACTAGATGACACCCGCCGATGACCGTGTGAATCCTGTCGTCGCCTCCCACGTTCTTTGCGTGGAGAAGGCTATTGATAAGGCATCTATGGGCACACCCGAGGACTACAACCAGCCCCTTGTCGGTCTTGATAAGCAGGAACCGGTCATCTGAGAAGTTGTCCTTGATGATTTTCCCGTCTACCTGTGTCAGCAGGTAGTCTTCGCCGACCTTCTCGAAGTCTGTGACTATCGGAATCTCCCCGCTCGTCATCACCCTGTCCGAGATCTTGACTGGGCCGCTTGTCAATGTGAAGCGGGCACCCCAGTTCTCAAGGAAGGGACGTGTGTAGGGAATGCCGATGTAGAGCCACGGAACCACCCTGCCGTCGTTGCTGAACTTCTGCCCTTCCCAAAGGTCGGGCGCAGCAAACACCTCGATCTCCTTTTTGTTGATCCTCCGGAGCGCGGCGGGAAGGCCCTCTGTGTGGTCGAAGTGCGAATGGGAGAGGACCATCTTGTCGGTGGTCGTGAGGTCGACGCCAAGTCGTTCGGCGTTGTGAATGACGCCGTGTCCAACTCCGGTGTCGAAGAGGATGTTGATCTCATCGGCCTCAATGAAGGCACTGAAGCCCCACTCCCCGATGAGATAGGGAGAGCCTGCCGTGTTCTCTCCTATCGTCGTTATCCTGCACTGCATCGGTACTCTCCTTGAACGGTTCTCTCTCCTTACGGGGCGCCACTGGTAATCATCAGTCCGGGAAGCCACGTTGCGAGCCACGGGAACACCATTACGAACACCAATCCGAGCGCCTGAAGTACCACGAATGGCATGATTGAGCGATAAATGTCGCCCATGCTGACGTCTGGCGGGGCAACGCCCTTTAGGAAGAACAGGTTCAGGCCAAACGGCGGTGTCAGGAAAGCCATTTCCATGTTCACTACGAAGAGGATGCCGAACCAGAGTGGGTCGAATCCAAGTTGTTGCACAACGGGGAAGAAGATGGGCGTGGTAATCATCAGGATACCAGTCGGATCCATGAAGCAGCCCAGGACGATGAAGACAAGCTGCATGATGATGATGGCACCCCAGCGTCCGCCAGGGGCAGCGAGCAGCAGGTCCGACATCAGGCTCTGCGCGCCTGTGACTGCATAGAGGGATGTGAACGCCGAAGCGGCTATTACAATCCATAGAATCATGGAACTGAGCTTCATCGTAGTGATGAGTGCATCGGTGAATCGCTCTCGCGTGAGTCGTTTCTTGAGGACCGCGCACAGCACAGAACCTCCAGCACCAATCGCAGAGGCCTCTGTTGGGGTGGCGACGCCAAGGAAGATCGAACCCATGACGAGGAGTATCAATCCTATGGGGAAGGCAAGCTTGGGTAGTAGCGCCAGCCGGGCACTCCAGGGGATCATTTCTTCCTTGGGAATGGCTGGCGCAAGATGTCCCTGGAAGTGACTGCGTATGAGTATGTAGGCCACGAAGAGCGCCGATAACAGGAGTCCTGGAAGGACCCCTCCCAGGAACAACTGGCCCACTGAAAGACGCCCGAAGACTCCGAGGATGATCATTACGACGCTCGGCGGGATGAGGATGCCGAGTGCACCGCCGGCGCAAATGCAGCCAAGAGCCATCTCTTTCCTATAGCCACGCTTGAGCATGGCCGGCAATGCCAGCAGTCCCATGGCAACGGTGGATGCACCGCTGATGCCTACCATGGCGGCGAAAAGCGTGCATATGAGCACTGTCCCAGCCGCGAGGCCACCCTTGAGTTGCCCCATCCAGTAGTACATCATCGTATAGAGGTCGTCCGCGATGCCCGACTTCTCGAGCATTGCCCCCATGAATACGAACATGGGGATTGCAACGAGAATGAAGGACCCCATGGTTGTGTATGCCCTGCTTGCGAGCACGCCGAGCCCCTCCGGGCCCCAGACAAAAACGATGAAGACCGTCGCAACGCCGCCAAGGGCAAATGCCAGCGGCAGGCCGGCGAGAAGGACAACAATAAGGCTGCCGAACAGCAGCACTGTGAGCATTCCGGGTCCAAGATCAGCCATCGGGCAACTCCCTACCGGTCAACGCCATGTGAAGGTCTCTGACAAACTTCGCGAACCCCTGCAGCATCAGCAGGATGCATGCCACGGGAAGCGTGGTCCTGAGTGGATAGATCGGGGGGTGCCACGGCGTGTTGGTTGTCTCGCGAATCTGCCATGAGTTGATAGTGTGGCCCAGAGCGTGAGTGAACAGGTACCACATAAAAAGAAAGAACAACGATGCTGTGAGCACGTCCAGGATGGCTCTGACCCTGGGAGACAGACCGCCGTAGACAATGTCGACGTTTACGTGTCCCTTGTGGAGCAGCGTGTAGGCTCCTGCAAGGACGATGTAGCCTCCATAGATGAACATCGAGGTTTCGTACGCCCACATGGAACCCTTGTTGAATCCGTATCTTAGGGTGACGTCAACGATGACGATGAGTCCCATGGGGACCAGGAGAAACGCGAACATCCATCCCAGCTTGTTGTTGAGGCTGTCGATGAGGTGCAACAACTTGATGATTACTGTCATGTATATCCCTCGTGACTGGATATCCGAGGGAACCGCTCAATGCGGTTCCCTCGGATTCTGACTCGTGCTACAGGGAACTAGGACGGGATCTGTCTAGGTCCGTAGAAGGCGTCCTTGATTTCGAGGGCCTCCATGACGATGTCATAGTACTTGGCGCAGTATGCGTCGATTTCCTTGGTTTCCTCGAAGAGCTCGAAGGCGCGTTCTTTCGCCTGGATTACCTCTTCGTCGGGCAGCGTGCAGAACGTCATGCCCGCATCCTTGAGCAGGGTTCGGGCTGCGGCGTCAACAGGCATGCTGAGGGCGGCCCACTCTGCGCTGTGGAGTCTTGATGACGCTTCGAGAATGGCCTTGAGGTCGTCGGGAAGTGCATTCCAGCTGTCCATACACACGATTGTCTCGTTGATGTCGTACGGAACCATCGGAGGATCGATGTAGTATGGAGCCACTTCGTAGATCTTCAGTCCCAGCCAACCATTCGGAGAGCCGAAGACAGCGGCGTCGATGACGCCCGTGGAGAAGGCCGAGTACATCTCAACAGGTGGGAACATGGTGACGGAGGCACCGTTCTCCTCCATCAATGAGCCATGAATGCCGATGGTACGTATCTTCAGGCCGTCAAGGTCCGAGAGATGGTTCACCGGTACTCTGGAGGCCATGGAGCCCCACTCATCCGACAGCATGTAGTTGAGTGCGAAGATGTTGTGGTCGTCGTACACATCGCGCCACAGCTCTCTACCACCCAGTTCGTAGTACACCATGTCGTAGAACTCTTCGTGCTCTACGAAGAAAGGAAGCTGCCACATGTACAGGCCGACAGGTTCCTGTCCACCGAAGAAGTTGGGTGAAGCGACCGCCATGTCAACAACACCCTCTGCGATGGCCTGGTAGCATTCGTTGGCACCAACAAGAACGTCTGCGTCGTAGTTGGTGATGAGAAGTCTGCCGTCGGACATCTCCTTGGTTCGCTCGACGAATCGGCGGCAGGCCTCATCCTGCTGCGTGATACCGATGCCGGTCCAGCTGCTTTGGAGCTTCCATTCGAAGACCTCGTCCTCAGCAGCCGCAGGTGCGCCCGAATCGCCGGACTCCTCGTCGGAGCTGTCGTCTTCCGACGGCGTGGGGTCTGAATCAGGGGCCGCACAGCCCACGGTGCCTGCTGCAATTGTGGTTACTAGGAGACACAGTGCAGCTAGCAGAGTAATCGTGCTTCGCAACTTCATTGGTCAACCTCCTTACGAAATAACCTGGACGACGCCTGCCGGGCTTGTGGCTGGCGTCTGCAAGTTCGGGATCACGACTGGTCATACTGATCCCAGTGTGGAGAGTAGTCGTCGCAATTGGGGCCCGCCAATGGCTGTTGAGACGTTTTCGAGATGGCATTCCCGCCATGGTGGGAGGGCCGACTTGCCAGCGAGAGAGCAGGGGGATACCATGGTTCCTCGCTTCAGGGATGCGAGGCCGGGTTTCGGCACTACTGTGGTGCGTGTCCGGCAGTCGAGGCCCTTTTGCCATGCCAGAACCCAACGGAGAGAACGGCTGTTCCATATCCGTCGTGCTTGCTGACGATCACCCGCTGTTGCGCGAGGCGCTGAAAGGCGCGCTTGAGAGACAGCCCGACATCAAAGTGGTCGGCGAGGCCTCCGATGGCGAAGAAGCCGTCGCGCTTGTGTTGGAGCTTGGTCCAAGAGTCGCGATTCTCGATATATCCATGCCTCGCCTGAGTGGGATCGAGGCTGCCAGGGCAATCAAGGCGCAGTGCCCTGACGTGGCCATACTGGTGCTCACGGTGCATGATGAAGGTGAGCACATACGAGAAATGCTGGACATAGGTGTTGCCGGCTACCTGACCAAGGACGCGCTGGGCCTTCAGGTAGTACAGGCCGTGCGAGCTGTTGCCTCGGGCGATGTAGCGCTGTCGCCCTCCGTGCTGAGTAGCGTTTTTCGCGGAGGTGAGCAGAGCGCGCTGGCGTCCTCTCCGCCAGATCGGCTACTCACAGAACGCGAACTGCAGATACTGAGGTTGACCGCCAGGGGCCTGACCAATACTCAGATGGCTGCCGAGTGTGGCTTCAGCCCTCGAACGGTGCGAGGCTACCTCGGCACCATATTCGCGAAGCTGCAGGTAAACAATAGGACAGAGGCAGTGGCTGAGGGGCTGCGCTTGGGAACAATCTCAGTGGACGATCTTAGACAGAACGGCTAGGACCTGTTGGCCGAATGAACTCGAAACCGCTACGACGCGTTCCGTTTCCAATCACACTCCGAGTGGCACTTGTCGTTCTTCTGGTCACTATACCGACGGTCGTCTACTACGTCCTCATAGATACACTCGACCTGCTCCCTGTTCCCGGGCTCTTCTTCTTCGAATTGAAGAACGACCTTCAAGGCAGCCTCTACTTCGTGGCCATGGGCATTGCCGCAGCAACGTTGCTGTGGCGGGGCTTTGCATTCACGTGGCTCGCGGCGTTCCTGATTCACCTTCCGCGAACCATCAAGTTCACACTGTCGGACGAGTCTCTTCTTCACAATCTTGGGTTCTGGTTCCTTCCCCTGCTGGCGGGTGCCGTGTTCACGCTTGAGAGGCACTGGCGGGCAGCGCAGCGGAGGATAGAGCAGGAGCGGCAACAGGAGCGCGAACTGTATATCCAGAAATCACTGGTGGCCCAGGAAGAAGAGCGCCGCAGGATTGTCAAGGAACTGCACGACGAGACCATACAGGACCTGGTGGCTCTCGCCTATGTGGCGGACGCCTTGTTCGAAGATTCCTTGGAGGGCGATGGAAGGCTGGCGGCAAAGGCGAGTTCGATCAAGGATACCAGCCTGCGAGTTGTGCAGGAGCTTCGTAGAATCAGCTCTGACCTCAGACCGAGCACTCTGGACCATCTCGGACTTGTGCCGTCGTTGCGTACGCTGGCCGAGAGAACCGGAGACGAGGCCGACATACCAACGCGTCTGACGGTGGAGGGAGTTCCTCAACGGTTGGACAAGCAGTCCGAGACAGCGATATTCCGCATTGTGCAAGAAGGACTGAACAACATCCGGAAGCACTCGGGCGCATCCGAGGCATGGGTCAGTCTCGAATTCAGACCTGGTCTGCTGAGACTCGCCATTAGTGACAACGGTCACGGATTCAATCCGCGTGTGCAGATGGACAGACTTGCCTCCGAGGGCCACCTTGGCCTGCTCGGAATACGTGAGCGGGCAACGGCACTGGGTGGAAGCCTCAAGATTCAATCTCGGCGGCTAACCGGCACGACTCTCAACCTCATAATTCCCACGCCAGCCGAAAAGACGGAGCCTCCCGCAGACGACCGGCCGGTGCACTAGGGGCGCGCGGACGTGTTACATATAGGAGATTAGAGGCGGCCCACGTGCCGTCCGCCCGACCTCCGATGGACGCCTGGCCCGATCCTAGTTCACACGCGTGGTTTCCGCGGCGCTGATCACTAGTAGCGATGGTTAGCTGTAGCCATGCTGGGTGCGGGCGACGCATGCCGCGCCGCACGACGCCCGATTGCTCGAGACCGGTGGCCCCGTCGCGCAGATGTCCGGTATCTCTCTCAGGCGCAGAGTAGAAACGGGAGCCCGTTCGCAGTAGTCTGCGGCGGTCTCGTGCGTCAGTTTCTGGTGCTCTACGCTAGTGAGACTATTCGTCAAGAGGCGGCGTTGTGCCAAACCTGTTGTGCTCAATCATCACGTGCAATACGCCCGGCTTCTTCGCGCACAAAGGAACCGAAACGAAAGTTGAACAGTTGTCCTTGAAGGTCTCGAACGGTGTGTCCTTCCCCTCCACTGTCACCTTCTTGATGTCCTTCTGCCTCATCCGTAGACACAACTCGAAGTCGAGCGGAGCCTTGTTACCCATGTAGCCCACTTCGGCCACTGTTGCTTCTCCGCTCTCCAACATCTCCCTGTTCAGGATGTTGAACTCGGCGCGCTCCGCCCAGACCTTTTCGCGGGATGCTCGCCTCTCCGCCGGATTGCTGCCGGCGGCTCTCACGGAGGTTCTGAAATCGCCGACCAGAAGATTGGTGGGGTAGCCGGGATACTTCTCCCATGAGAACCTGGTGTTACCCATCTCTAGCAGCGCTCGGGCGGTGACCAGTCCGCTCTGGCCCAGTCCATCACGGACGCCTATCGCTCGATGGTTCATCTCCGTGCCGAAGACCAGCGCATGCCACCTGCGGTACACGGGGCCATTTGTGAAGTTGCTGTATCCGGGGTAGATGAATTCTTCCCCCGCATCCTGGACGTGAAGGAGGAACACCTTCTCCCTCATGTGGTGGTGAGCGTGCCTGCCCCGCGGCTCTCCGAAATAGTAGTAGCTGAGGTCTTCCAGGTTGTGGATTTCGTACGGCCAGCCTGCTGCCTCGGCCGCGTCCACCATCTTGCCCGCCACGTACTGGTGTATCTGCTCATCCATGCCCCACCGCGTGGTGTTGGCTGGAATGATGATTTCCATGTCGCCGCGATCGTATTTGCAGCCGTCATCCCTACCAAGGCTGTGGTAGTCGTACATCATGTCTGGAGGATACGCGGCGCAGAGCTTTCCCCAGACCTTCCTCTCAAGGTCTGTGATGCCGTGCAGTGTTGAGTGGAATTGCTCGAGGACGAAGCCCTCCGGGTTGGCCACAGGAACAACGACCACGGTCTGCTTGTCGCGCACCTCGGCCGCGGCGTCTGTTGCCAGGTAGTTCAGGACTTCGGGGACTACGATTCTCGTGCCCCTCTCCTTGCCGTGTCTCCCCATCGTGAGCACAGCATTCTGCTTCTCTTCAGAGCGAACGGACTTGTTGGTCACGACGACTGCTGGTATCTTCCACTTGCCGTCCTCGGAGGGGCCAAGGTCGATCATGTCCGCTATCTCGCGATTCTCTTCTACGTAGGCTTTCACCCACGCGTAGACCTCGCGCAGGCCTTCCTCTCCCATGGGCATGTGGTCAAATGGCTGCAACATGTGGATCTCCTTTCGTCACCGTTAGGTTGATGCTGTCGCGGAACCACCATAACTCGTCCGACCACTCCCCGTCCAGACCCTTGCTGTGGGAGGCGAGGCCACTCTGTCATGTGACGCAGCCGTTCTTCCGGGTCACGGATTGTGTGATCGAGGTGCTGGTCGAGTGAAGTGTAGCTTTCTTCGTCTTGCCGGGCTGTTGTGACGTGAATGGCGAAGGGCGGCCTAGAGGCCGCCCTTCGAGCTAGGTCCGATTCTTCCTACTTGATCATCATACTGGGTAGCCAGGTGATTATCTGAGGGAATGCCGTGCACAAGCCGAGGGTGACGACTATCATCCCGACAAATGGAACCACACCACGGATGATGTCAGGCGTGGTTACTCCCAGACTTGGTTCGGCACTACCCTTGACGAGGAATATGGCTGCAGCCATAGGAGGCGTCATGAAGGCCATCTGTAGGTTGACGCACACCATGATGGCAAACCAGACCGGATCGAATCCCAATTCGGGAACAATGGGAGTGATTATGGGGACCATTATGAAGACGATTCCCCACCAGTCGATGAAGAAGCCCAGAACGAAGGTGATGAACATAATCACTGCGAAGGCACCCCAAGATCCGCCGGGGGTGGCGAGAATGAGGTCCTTGACGATCAAGCCTCCGCCAGCTCCGATGAAGACACCAGTGAAGGCGAATGCCATCCCGGCCATGAGCATCACCCAACCGCTGATCTGCATGGTCAGCAGCGTGACTTCCTTCAGCACTCCCCAACTGAACCTGCGGTAGGCCGCAGCCAGTATGACTGCGGCAAGTGCGCCGATACCGGCAGCCTCAGTGACGGCAGCTATCCCGAAGAAGATGACACCCAGCACTGAGAAGATGAGCACCATGGGTGGTACCAAGACAGTTAGCAGCCGGATTGTCTTCTCACGGAAGGGCACCGCCCTTTCTTCGGCCGGCACGGGAGGGGCTACCGAGGGTTGCAGCAGACTTCGCACAGCTATGTACGTGATGTACGAAGCAGAGAGAAGGAAGCCTGGCCCGAAAGCCCCGAAGAACAGCTTGCCCACGGAAATCGCAGCCATAGGGCCGTAGACAACAAGCATGACACTGGGTGGAATGAGGATGCCCAGACAGCCGCCGGCGGCAACTGCTCCCGACGCGAGGCTCTTGCTGTAGCCTCGTTTGACCATCGAGGGAAGTGCGATAAGTGTAAGCAGTGTGACAGAGGCCGTAATCACCCCTATGCAGGCAGCGAGGATGGTTCCGACCAACACGGTTACGACGGCTAGACCACCCCTGAACCCACCTAGCCAAAGGTATAGAGCATCGTAGAGCTTCTCGGTCACTCCGGAGCGTTCCAGCATTAGTCCCATGAACACGAATAGAGGCACAGCTAGAATGATGTAGTTCGTGTAGAAGCCCCACACCCGGTCATAGATGAGTTCACCTACCAGATTTCCGAATATGGGGTATCCAAAGGCGATTGCCGCCGCCCCCAGGACGAAAGCTACCGGGAAACCGCTAAGCAGTCCGACAAAGACCGCAGCGAGCATGAGCAAGGTAACCACTGCCGGGCTTAGCTCAATCATAGGCCTCATTCCTTACCAGCATATATACATCTCGGACGAAGTTGGCTATGACCTGAAGGGTAAGGAGAATGAAACCCACGGCCACAACCGTTCTCAGTGGTCCCGCCGGCGGGTACCAGAAGGTCAGCTTCAGCGTCTCTTTCCCTACCCAGGCCTGCCAGGCGTTGGCTACGGATGCGCTCACCAGCACGAACATCAAGGGGAACGTAACAACTACGGTCCCAAGCACGTCGATGATGGCTCTCTTCCGCTGGGAAAGGCGCGAGTAGAAAACATCAATCCTGATATGTGAGCGACTCCAGTGCGCGTACGAAGCCCCCAGGGCATACAGGGCCGCCCCCATCATGACGCTTGTCTCAAATCCCCACACTGTTGGTTGATTGAAGACATAACGCATTATGGTCTCGTTGGCCATCACCAGGACTAGTGCCAGGGCCAACCATCGGGCACTCTTGCCCGACCACTGACTTATGGAATCAATCGTACTAAGAATAGCTTTCATCAGTGTTGCTAGCGCCTTTCATGGCTTCCCCGGTTTGAGGTTAGCCTCAAACCGGGGAGCCTTCGAGCTTGGATACTAGTAGCGGGCATATGCCAGGGCGTAGGCCGCCTGAAATTCGCGCATAGAATTCAGTATCTCTGCGTAGAACGGGTCCTCGGCCGCCTTGGCATCATAGAAGATGTTCGCCTGCTTGATAAGCTCGTCTTCGATGTCCTTGGGGATTGGGCCGACGTTGGTGCCGTAGTCCTTGAGGAACTCGATTGCCTCGATATTCGCTTGCATCAGTTCACCGTAGACCTCGAGCGAGTTCGCAAGGTAGGCGTCGTCAACCACCTGCTTGAGATCGTCAGGCAGTGCCTCCCACGACTCGGTGTTCATTCCGAGACATGAGTAGTCCGTGGGTTGTCGCACCGGCGACAGGTAGCAGTAGTCAGCTACCTCATGTGCAGCCAGCTCTATGTCGATCGCGGGGTCAGCCAACTGGAAGGCGTCGATAACGCCACGCTGCGTGGCTTCATAGACCTCGCCACCGGCCAGGAAGACGACTGACACACCCATTTCGCTGAGCATCTCGCCGTCGTCGCCAGCGGTCCTCATCTTCAGCCCTTGCATGTCGTCGAGTGATTCGAGAGGCTTGGTCGTCCAGATGAAGGTCTCGGGCGGGAAGAGCTTGCCGTGGATGAGCGTTACGCCGTAGTCGCCAAGCATCTCGTCGTACAGCGCCGCGCCGCCTCCATTCCTCATCCAGTAGACGTACTCCAGAGCGGACAATCCTCCAACGGTGTATGCGAACAAACCGGCATTCGGGAATACGTCGAGGACATAGGGTGAATAGGCTTCACAGAAGTCTATGAGGCCCTTGTGGGTGGCATCGAACTCCTCGGTCGCGGGTACAATGCCGCCGCCTGCCTGTAACGTGAGCTTCATCCTGCCATTGCTCGCCAGGTTAACCCTGTCACAGAATTCCTGAAAACGCTTGTTCTTAGAGCCTCCGGCAGCATCGTGATGCTGCCCCAACCATTCGATTACCTCATCCTCTGCTGCTGCGGGTGTGCCAGCGTCCTCTTCTTCCTCTTCCGCAGGGGAGGGCTCTCCCCCTTCCGGTGCAGCTGCAGGGGCGCAGCCAGCAACGAGGAGTCCTGTGACTATGAGCACGGAAAACAGCATTGTCACTAACCTTCTCATCATTTCACCTCCTATAGACTATGGTCGGGAGTGGAAAACGCTTGGAGACGAGTTGCGGTACTATCTGAAGCCCCGCTGCGGGGAGTGAGGTACGTAGAGGAAGATAGGAAAGCACGCGCATACCGAGCACTCACATGCAGACTCCTGTTCACACCTCCCGTTCCCTTGCAGCGCGCAGTGCTATTGTGCGCCGATTGGTAACACAGCGCGATTCGGCCGTCAACTGCGTGGGTGCGACGCCGCTAGACCAGGGGACCAGTGGCGTAGATGTCCAGCATCTCCTGAAAACGGGAGTACTCTTGCTTCGTCAACTTGCCTGAGGCCACCTCAAGCATCTCAGTCATGAAGCGTTTGCCGACGTCCTCAACCTCCTCCGAACCCTCGATGATGGTGCCGGCATATATGTCGAAGTACTCCATTTCGTTTCTGACAACAGGGTCGCCAGATATCTTCACAACAGGTACAACCGGGACGCGGCCCATTCCCGGCTGGCTGCGAGACCTGGCAGGCAGGCCGCCTCCAACTGAGAAGATCTGAACCTGCGAGCCGCAGGCGGCCATGCCGAGCATGAGCTGAGATGTCCATGCCGTGCTGTCCATGAGGTATAGTCCCGGCGCTGTTGGTGGCTCCGCGTACTCAAGTACGCCGGCCAGCGGCATGTGGCCTGTCTTGTGCATCGCGCCGAGCGACTTTTCCTCAAGAGTGCTCAAGCCGCTCTTGATGTTGCCGGGGCTTGGTTGCGCTCCCCTGATGTCGACACCATAGTCCTCAATCATCTTCTCGAAGCGACCGACAACCTGGAGCAGACGCTCTGCTACTTCAGGTGTTGCTGCACGCCTCGCCATCACATGTTCTGCGCCGATGACCTCGGCGGTCTCCGTGAATATGGCCGTGCCGCCCTCGCCGATGACAGTGTCCAGGACATAGCCGGTGGCTGGATGGCCTGCGAGAGACGATATCGTCGCTGAACCGCCGCACTTCACGCCGATGGTCAATTCGCTAAGCGGACGTGGCTCACGACTGATCTGGCAGGCTTTCGCCATCATCGCGCGGACGGCTGCCTGTCCCTTGTCAACTGCTGCCTGGAAGCTGCCTTCCTTCTCGATAGTGACAAACTCGACGGGCTTGCCCGATGCAGCAACCTCTTCAGCAAGCTCCTCGGCCTTGATGTTCTCGCAGCCGATGCCCGCGAACAAGACTCCCGCGATATTGGGATTCTTGCCGAGACCTACGAATGTCTTCTTTGCGCGCTCGTTGTCGGGTCCCAGCCTGGCGCATGCGTGGTTGTGCATTATTGGGACTACGCCATTCACTCCGTCGGCTATCGTCCAAGCGAGCTCATTGGAGCAACGCACCGGAGGAATGACTACGACATAGTTGCGAATACCTGCGGGGCCAATCGGTCGAGGGTAGCCCATGAACTCCATGCTTCCACCCCTTCGTATGATAGCTATGCGCGGCATTATGTGCGGGCGCAATTGGCCTGTCAATGGTCGTGCGCGATGAGGGGCCTCGTAGCCGCGTTGACACTAACAGTGGGCGTGGGTACGATTGCAGCACCCTAGTCAATTGGAGGGGGCTACATATGACAAGAGAGGAACATCTCAAGGCTCTCAGAGACACAATCACTACTATGAATCTCGATGGAGTCAAGGCAGTCGCCCAGGCAGCGATGGATGATGGTCTCGATCCGCGAGAGGCAATCACAGAGGGTATGGTGCCCGGCATGGTGGAGGTGGGGCAGAAGTTCGAAGAAGGTGAGTACTTCCTTTCCGAACTTGTTGTGGCTGGAGAGGTGATGAAGGACGGCATGGAAGTGATGGAGCCCTACCTCACAGCAGGTGCTGAAGAGGAGAAGAAAGCACGAGCGATTATGGCCACGGTGGAGGGTGACTATCATGACATCGGCAAGAACATCGTGGTGACCCTGCTGGGAGTTCAGGGCTTCGACGTTGCTGACATGGGCATGGACGTGTCTGCCGATCGAATCGTCGAGAAGGTAAAGGAATACCATCCCGATGTCGTGGGCCTGTCCGCCCTGTTGAGCACGACGATGTCGCACATGGGTGACGTGATTGAGGCGCTCAAGAACGCGGGACTGCGCGACTCGGTGAAGGTCATCGTTGGAGGCACGCCTGTCACGCCGGCATACGCCGATTCAATAGGTGCCGACCACTGCGCGGCCAATGCGATTGAAGGCGTACACAAGTGCGCTGAGTGGGTCAAGAACTAGGAGGGGCTAGAACGATGGCTGAAATGACAAGACGCGAACGCATCTTGACCGCGAGCCGGAAGAAGATGGCCGACAGCGTGCCCTTCTTCCACAACTGGCGCCACTGCCAGCAGGGCGCTGCCGAACGCGACTGCCGCAATCGTGGCATGGGACTCAGCTGGGCGCGCCCCAGCTACACGTTCACGTGGCACGGCGTTGATGTGACTGAGACCTGGAAGGAGTACACAACAGGTCCAGCAGAACTGCGCCGCACGTTCAAGACGCCCGTCGGCACGATATCTCAGGTGGAAAAACGCGAGGCGGGTGTCGGTCAGTGGCACGCGAATCGAAGCTGGGGAGACGTCACTCCCTGGCAGACCGAGCGTGCCATCAAGGGTCCTGAGGATTACAAAGTACTCAGATACATGTACGAGAACCTTGAGATCAAGCCGGACTACTTCCCTCTTGAGCAGGCGAAGGATTGGCTTGGCGAAGATGGCTTCATTTGGGACTGGGTCCCGCACCAGGGCGTGCAGTTGCTGATGATCGACTGGGTTGGCAGCGAGGGAGGCAGGTTCTTCGTACATCATGCCCGCTACCCTGATCTGGTGGACGAGTTATTCGAAGTTATCTCGAAGGCATACGAGCCACTCTGGGAGATTGCAGCGGGTTCACCGTCGGATTTCTTCCTGCTTGCGGATAACATCGATGCGGTGCTAGTGAACCCGAGGCTGTTCGAGAAGTACTTCATGCCCGAGTGGGAGAAGTGCTGCGCGAAGATGCATGCGGCTGGCAAGCTTGTGGGAGTGCACTGTGATGGCCGCATGGCGCCGCTCAAGGATCTCGTGCCGAAGACGTCTATCGACGTTATCGAGGCGCTGCACGTGCCGCCAATGGGGGATCTGACTATCGGTGAAGCTCTTGAGCTGTGGCCGGACAAGGTCATCTGGACGGGCTTCCCGGGTTCCACGTACGCGCTGGGACCTGAGGAGACGAAACGGCAGGCACTGGAGATGCTCCGCGGAATGGGCACAGGCGAGCGTGTCTGTTTCGAGATGTCCACGGAGAACCAGGTATCCAATGAGAACCTGCTTGCTCTGACGTCAGTACTGGAGCATGCGACGCTGCCACTTACGGCGGAGAAGATAGACGAGATAGAACGGTCGCTGGAATAGCCCGCCACAATGTTCAGCCCGTACGGGGCGGTCGTGTAGCCGGCCGCCCCGTTCTGCTTCTCTGCACCCACAAGAATGCTCTGCTATAGTCGCCGAATCCTGACGTCGGAGGTGACAGGGCGATGAGAATCGCAGTTGTAGGTATCGGCGGCATAGGCGGGTACATTGGCGGGCGACTTGCCAGCCGTTTTCCTCCCGGAAGCGAGCACGAAGTATTGTTCGTGGAGAAGAGGGCCGACCATCTGGGGACGATTCAGAAGGACGGATTACAGCTATTCGCCAAAGACGGAGACGCGACGGCGAGACCAGCAATGGCCACGAATGACCCCGGGGAACTCGGCATCGTCGATGTCGCGATCCTGTGTACCAAGGGCTATGACCTTGTCGAGGCGGCTCGCATGATGAAGCCGGCAGTCAGCGAGAACACGGTTGTGATACCTCCAGGCAATGGGGTCGGCAATGCCGACATGGCGAGAGAAGGGTTGGAGAAGGGCGATATTCTCAGCGCGTGTATCTATATCTCGACGCACGCCAGGTCAGCCGGCGTTGTGGAACAGGTGGCGGGGCCGCGCAAGTTCTTCTTTGGCAACCCGAACGGGGATGTCGACTCGTACAGTGCGCTGGAAACCGTATTCGCAGGCGCGGGACTGAATGTTGCGTTGACGCCCAACATTCTGCGCGAGGTCTGGTCCAAGTATCTCTTCGTTGAACCGCTCTCAGTTCTGACCGCGCTCTATGCTGTGCCGCAGGGTGGCCTGTTGGATGCAGATCCGCGTCGAAAGCAGGTCCAGATGATGATGCAGGAGGTCTACGCCCTGGCTATGAAAGTGGGTGTCGACTTGCCTGACGATATCGTCGAACAGTCCATGGCCAAAGCGGACGGTTTCCCATACGAGACGAAGACATCAATGCAGCTCGACTTCGAGCACGGTCGGCCGACGGAGGTCGAGACGATGATTGGCTATGCCGTGCGCAAGGCAAAGGAACTCGGGGTGTCTATGCCGCAGCACGACGAGGTGTATGCCGCTCTCGTAAAGAAAGCCGGATAGATTCTGCGTTGCTTGAGCAATGCTCACCAGAAGACTGAAGGCGCCGCATCTCGGCGCCTTCAGTTGCGTTACTGACAGTTGAGAGCTACATGCCCTTAAGGGTCGCGAGTTGGTCAATCGCGTCGTACTTAAAATCGACGGGATCACTGACGAAGAATGTGTCCACCACCGAAACCGGCTGCTCTCCTTTGATGGAGAGTATGAGGTCGAATGCCTTCTTCACACTGACCTCGTTTCCTTCGATGGCCAATGTTACCGCTCCCTCGGAGCCACCAATACCGCCTGAGCAGATTTGGTATGCCTTCACTCCCGCCAGCAGACCGAGCGCCTGGATCTCTGTGACGACCTTGCCTGTTACAAACGGCGTCAGCTTGGCAGGCAGCCCGAGACTCCATTTGTAGTGATAGATGCCGCTATGGTTGCAGGCATCCATCACCGATGGCACGAGCTTCTCGAGACCTGCCGCGATGATGAGATGCGAATTGCGACCCGTGACGATGGGTGTAAACATGCCCCAGGTACCGCCCTTGACGGAGGAAGCCATGACGCCGGCGTTGCCCTGCGGGTCGATGGCATTGGCACCTTTGATGAAGACATCGTTGGGGCCGAAATTCAGGATTTCCTTGTTTGAGTCAGCATTCTCGACTACTTTGCCGTCGTGGATGACATGCATGGTGCATGGTGGCGGCTCAGTGTTCGCATTCGTGTTGCCGCGGGCAATCAGGCCGACCGTCTGCTGTGACTTGGGCTCAATCTTCACATTGAGGAGTTCCTCGGTGACGAATGCGTTTGTGATGCCACGCGCAATGATAATCCATCCCTTCTTCATCGCTGCCTTGACCTCGGGCAGGGCAACCGTCGCTTTTGCGAGGAGTCGCCTCGATTCCGATGGATTCAGGGTGATGAGAGCGGCTACCTTGTCTTCTCCGGGTTCCGGTACGTTGACTTCGTAGAACATGCAGAACAACCTCCTGACTTGGCGATTTGTTTGGCCTCACCGTTGGTTGCGGGTGGAGGGGAAGACCAATGTCTTGATGGCCAGTGCGCGTTCGCGGCGAGACCGAGCAAGCGTATTCTTCGGGCAAGAGAGTGTCAAGACTGGACTGAACCATGCCATCACAACATAGAAAGCGCCGGATATCCGGCGCCTTCTGTGTTGCTAGTCGTCATTCGGGACTTGTCAGGCCCACTGTGTCGCGAGCTGGGAATAGGCGTCGTAGCTGTGGTCGGCGGGACTACTGACGCGGTAGGTGTCCACAACGGACGTAGGAGGTTCTCCCTTGATGGACAGCACCAGGTCGAATGCCTTCTTCACGTGAGTTTCATCACCCTCGATTGAGATGGTGACAGCGCCCTCGGAGCCACCGACACCTCCAGAGCAGATGTGATATGCCTTCACTCCCGCCAGAAGGCCGAGTGCCTGGATCTCTGTAACAACCTTTCCCTGCACAACTGGAGTTAGCTTGGCGGGCATGCCCAGACTCCACTTGTAATAATAGACGCCGCTGTGGTCGCAGGCGTCCATCACCGAGGGGACCATCTTCTCAAGCCCTGCGGTGACGATGAGGTGCGAATTGCGACCGGTGATGATGGGCGTGAAC
>Ga0272441_10007435_pt1 | contig 17815 bp, 17 predicted proteins | sample SSMProp6N_FD_193582 | JGI IMG/M metagenome (GOLD analysis project Ga0272441, IMG submission 193582) | Marine sediment archaeal communities from Little Sippewissett salt marsh, Falmouth, MA, United States - SSM-Prop-6N | ecosystem: Environmental > Aquatic > Marine > Wetlands > Sediment ... | reverse complement strand
TTAGCAGCTGTAACTAGGGAGCCTCCGGGCATCTGGCTTTCTGACGCTGAAGTTGTGACGTTGCGGTCTACTATAGCTCAGCCTGTGCCGCAGATTGTAAGCAGAGAAGACAGAAGCGAAGTTTTTGTTAACTTAAGTTCTGTTCAGCGCATCGAAGTTCTGCACGAAGAATAAAACATTGTTAGAAGAAGGCTGATCCTATAATGCTGAGTACTATAAGGGATACGGCTAAGATGACAGTGATTTCAGGCTTAACCTTGATGCCTCTAGTGTCCTCTTCGAAGAATCTTAGAAGCCCAGCGCCTTGAGCGGGCATCCGTGCTCCATCTTTCTGTTTTTTTCTTCGAACACTCATCGCAATTCAGTTCATACAATTTGATTGGGGTGTTAATTAAAGTTGTGTATCCGATTTCAGAAGATGTTTGCCTGTTTGTAAAGGGGTTGGCTGTTTTGTTCAGGTCTTTTGATTGTTTTGGTCTCTTTGTTGGGTTTTAACAAATGCAAAGGCACATTTTTGTGCTCAGAAGCTTTAAATATGACTTTATAGTCTATCAGTGTTCCTTAGGAGAGATGCGTCATGAGGGATAATGTTTGGCATACCCAAATCAAAACCAATGAACACTAAATTCACTCGCCAATTGAAGATTAAGAAACTCTCCTTTGAAAAGCCGCCTCTTGAAATCTTCTCAAAACTCTACAACAACTACGAAAATACTTACATTCTTGAATCCATTGAAGGACCAAAGAAGCTGTCACAATACTCCTTTATAGGATTCGACCCAACTCTAACAATCACAATCAAAAGCGGAGAAGCACTTATCTGCAACAACAGAAGCGGTGAAGAAGAGAGAAAAAAAGTTAACGAACCGCTGGCTGTAATCCAAGAAACTCTCAGAAACCTGCCAAGATTCAAGGAGCAGAGATTCATCGGTGGAGCCGTAGGATACATTTCCTATGATGCTGTTCGATGCTGGGAAAATCTGCCCGAAAACTCAGTTGATGACCAGAATTTCCCGGACGTTAAGGTTGGGGTTTTCGATGATGGCATAGTATATGACCACAGAAACAGGCAGGCAATATACTATCACTTAAACGAAAATCGTCTACCTGAAATTGATGAACTACTAAAAGAGCCAACAGATAACGAAGCAGTAGCACACAAGCAACTGAAAGTCAACATATCTAAGGAGCGGTTTGAGAATGCTGTGGAGAAAGCTAAAGAATACGTGACTGCGGGCGACGTCTTTCAAGTTGTTCTCTCCAAACGTTATGACTTCCAGATCAAAGGCGACCTTGTTGGCTTCTACCGCAACCTCAGAGAGATAAACCCATCACCATACATGTACTTCCTAAAGTCTGGCAAACATCAGATAGTTGGATCAAGCCCTGAAATGCTTGTGAGAGTCGAAAACAGGACTGTTGAAACTTTTCCCATAGCAGGCACAAGACCCCACGTAAAGAACCCAACAGAAAATAGGCAATTAACCAAAGAGCTACTTGCAGATCCCAAAGAACGGGCGGAGCATGTGATGCTTGTGGATTTGGGCAGAAACGACATCGGAAAAGTATCCAAGTTTGGCAGCGTTCACCTCCTAGAATTTATGCAAGTACACCAATACAGCCACGTACAACACATTGTTTCGCGGGTTGTCGGCAACCTCAGAGACGACTGCGACTGCTACGACGCCCTGAGGGCAGTTTTTCCAGCAGGCACCGTTTCTGGAGCCCCCAAGGTCAGGGCAATGGAGATAATCGAGGAGTTGGAGCCGACAAGAAGGGGCCCATACGCTGGGGCTGTAGGTTACTTCTCCTACAATGGCAACGCAGACTTTGCCATCACCATCAGAACCCTCATTGCCAACGGAGACAAAGCCCACATTCAGGTTGGGGCAGGTATCGTAGCAGATTCTGATCCAGAAAGAGAATGGTATGAAACTGAGCACAAGGCTCAGGCATTAATTAAAGCGTTAGAAGTTTCAGGAAGTGAAAAAGAATGAAAGTTTTGGTTATCGACAATTATGACTCCTTCGTCTACAATCTTGTCCAATATATTGGAGAACTTGGAGGAGAGCCCATCGTTTATAGAAACGATCAAATCGACCTCGAACAGGCTATGCGCCTTGATCCTCAACGAATCGTTATCTCTCCAGGTCCAGGCACTCCCGAGGACCCTCACTATTTCGGAGTTTGTTCAGCAATTTTGCAGAAGATGAGCTGCAAGATACCCACTTTGGGAGTTTGTCTTGGAAGCCAAGGGATAGTTTCTGTTTTTGGCGGAAAAATTGTCAGGGCAAACCGCTTGATGCATGGAAAAACGAGCATAATTAAGCATGATGGGAAAGGGGTTTTTGAGGGTGTTAAGAACCCTTTCACGGGAACCCGTTATCATTCTCTTGTTGGAGAAAAAAGCTCCATTCCATCATGTATCGAAGTAAGCGCCGAATCCTCTGATGATGGCGAAGTTATGGGAGTTCGCCACAGAACATACCCAATTACAGGACTGCAATTTCATCCTGAATCCATACTGTGTGAGGACGGAAAAAAGATAATCAAAAACTTTCTTGACGGACGGAGTGAACGGTGATCAAAGAGAACATAAAAAAACTGGTTAACGGCGCCGACTTAACCCACGAAGAGTCAGCAGCAAGTATGAAAGAAATAATGTCTGGCGAAGCAACAAACACCCAAATAGGTGCATTATTAACAGCCTTAAGAATGAAAGGCGAAACATCCGACGAAATAACCGCCTTCACATCAGTCATGAAACAGTATTGTAACCAAATTAGCCCCAAAGTAAAGGGGCGGCTAGTTGACACTTGCGGAACTGGAGGAGACAAAATCAAAACATTCAACATAAGCACCACCGCAGCCTTTGTTGTTGCTGGAGCAGATGTTGCAGTAGCTAAGCACGGAAACAGGTCAGTAACCAGTAAATGTGGCAGCGCCGATGTTTTGGAGATGCTGGGGCTTAACCTCAGTATAGTTCCTGAGGATGTTGAACGGGCTATCGAGGAGGTGGGAGTGGGTTTCATGTTTGCTCCTGCCTTTCATCCAGCTATGAAGTATGCTATTGGTCCAAGAAGGGAAGTGGGCATCAGAACCGTATTCAATGTTCTTGGTCCCTTGACGAATCCTGCGGACGCCAACGCCCAGCTACTGGGAGTGTATGATCCCAGATTAACTGAACCTTTAGCATATTCTCTGAGGAGTCTTGGTTCCGAAGAAGCGATGGTTGTCCATGGTTTGGATGGTTTAGATGAGATATCCACCATAGGAAAGACACAGGTTTCGTGGTTAAAAGAAGGCAACGTTACAACAAGGGAGATGGCGCCAGAAGATTTCGGCATCAAAACAGCCAAACTAGAGGAAATCAGAGGAACCACGCCAGAAGAAAGCGCAGAAATCGTCTTCAAAATCTTGAATGGATGCCTTGACGCTGCTGATCCAAAGCGGGAAATTGTGCATGTTAACGTGGCAGCAGCCATAATCGTAGCAGGCAAGGCTGAAGATTTCGGTTACGGAATGGAAGTAGCCAAAGAATCAATTGAAAGCGGTGCAGCATACTGGAAACTCAAGGAATTAATCAAATTCTCGCACGGAGACCTTTCAAAGCTTGAACGGTTGGAGACAGAGCGTGCCTGATTTTCTCGACAAACTGGCAGTTGACGCCAAAAAAACCATCAACCAAGGCTACTATAAGGTTACAGCTCAGGGCACGTTCTCTCAGGTTAGGCTTAAGATGGCGATTATCGAAAACAAACAGAACGCGGTAATCACAGAACTAAAGGCTGCCTCGCCCTCCAGAGGAACAATAAGAAAAAGTTTTGACCCCCAAGAAGTTGCAACAGCCATGGAAAGAGGGGGAGCAACAGGAATATCGGTTCTGACAGAGCCCAAACATTTCAGTGGCTCTCTCAGTTACCTGACACAGGTCAGAGAAGCGATAGAGCTTCCAATTCTCATGAAAGACATAATTATTGACCTGACCCAGCTTGAGGCAGCTTCAAGAATCGGAGCCAATGTTGTTCTCTTGATAGAAGCCCTATTTGAACGAAGATATTGCGAACACAGTATTGAAGAGATGATTGCAGAAGCGCACGAAAGAAATCTTGAGGTGCTCCTGGAAACCCACAACGAAAACGAGTTTGAAGCTGCCGTAGAAACCGATGCTGACCTTGTTGGAATCAACAATCGGGACCTTAGAACGCTGAAAGTTGACATTGGTATAACTGAGAGAATACTGAAAAAAGTCGATAGCCAGGGCAAGGTTGTTGTTAGTGAAAGCGGAATTATGGCGCCTGCAGACATTAGTTTTCTTCGTGGATGTGGCGCTCAAGCTTTTTTAATTGGGTCAGCAATCATGATGGCTGGCAACATCGAAAAAAAGGTTAAGGAGTTTGTTACCGTCCATTGAGAAGAGTTAGAGTCAAGATTTGTGGGATAACCCGAGAAGAAGACGTGGATGCTGCTGTGTCTGCAGGAGCGGATGCTGTCGGATTCCTTGTTGGGGTTCCCTCGTCGCCAAGAAATCTGACCCTGGAAAGGGCTAAAACGTTGCTGAAACAAGTGCCAGTCTTCGTTGACAGCGTGGTGGTTACTGCACCCGAGAGTATCAAGGGGCTTGCTGAAATCTGTGAAACCTTGAAGCTGTCAGCCATCCAACTTCACGGAAAAAAGGAATTTGAGGCTTCAGAAGTTCGTGAGAAAACAAGGGACACGCGCCTGATAAAAACTGTCTACGTGACAAAAGACGCCCTGAAAGAAACAGCAATAGAAGAACTGAAAAGGTTTGATGCGGTGCTTTTGGATTCCTTCATCAAAGGTCAATACGGCGGAACAGGCAGAATCCATGACTGGAACTTAAGCAAACAAATCAAAGAAGTGGTTGCCCCTCTTCCTCTGATTCTTGCAGGAGGATTGAAGCCAGAAAATGTCCAAGAGGCAGTCAGGACGGTTCAGCCCTATGCTGTGGATGTTGCTAGCGGCGTTGAACTTCGACCCGGAATCAAAGATCATGAGAAAGTTCAGGCTTTTGTTGAAAATGCAAAGGAAATCAAGTTAGAGGACAATTGAGCAGGTGAATCAGATTGAAGAAGAAAGGAAAATTTGGAGATTACGGCGGACAGTACGTGAATGAAGTGTTGATGCCTATTCTCATCGAGCTGGAAGCAGCCTTCGAGAAACATTATCCAACAGCAGAATTCCAAGCCAAACTCAACGAGCTGTTGAGAGATTATGCTGGAAGACCAACCTCACTCTACTACGCACGGAACTTCAGCGAACTCGTCGGCTGCAAAGTCTACCTCAAAAGAGAAGACTTGGTGTGTGGAGGCTCACATAAACTCAACAACACGTTAGGTCAGGCGCTTTTAACCAAGGAAATGGGCAAAACACGGTTAATCACAGAAACCGCGGCAGGACAACACGGCCTTGCAACAGCCATGGCAGGCAACGTGTGCCAACTAGAGACAGAAGTTTTCATGGGCGTGAAGGACATCAAACGTCAGGCAAGCAACGTAAAACGGATAAAACTGTTGGGAGCCAAAGTAACGCCTGTTGACATCGGCATGGGCGTTCTGAAAGATGCTGTTTCTGACACTCTAAGAAAATGGACCGCCTGCTCAATGACCACTCACTATCTTATGGGCTCAACAGTGGGACCCCATCCGTTTCCTGAGATTGTTGCAACATTCCAGAGCGTAATTGGAAAAGAAATCAAAAAACAGATACTTGAAAAAGAAGGCAGACTGCCAGACACGATAGTAGCTTGCGGCAGCGGAGGAAGCAATGCGCTGGGAGCCTTCAGACCATTCATAAAAGAAAAAGACATCAGACTGATTTTCGTTGAGGGGGGAGGCGAAAGCCTAGAATCCGACAACAACGCCGCCGCCTTCCAGATAGGCAAACCCGGAATACTTCACGGCGCCCTAATGCAAGTACTACAAGACGAAAATGGTCAGATTAAGCCGTCAAGGACAAGAGCGGCTGGGCTCAATTATCCTGGAAGAGGACCTGAAATCTCGTTTTTAGGTAATAGTGGAAGGATGAAAACGGGTTACGCCTTTGACAGGCAGGTGTTTGAGGCAGTGAAAATCATGAGCAAAGCTGAGGGTTTGATACCTGCCCTTGAAACAGCCCATGCCATAGCTTACATGGTGAATCACAAGGAAGAGTTTGACAAGGACGAACTTGTGGTTCTGAACTTTTCTGGAAGAGGCGACAAGGACCTAGAAACCATAATGAGGTATTTACATGAATCTTGAAAAAACGTTCGAAGAACTAAAAAACAAAAGAGAGGGCGCCCATATGCCCCACGTTTACTTCGGAGACCCCCACGAAGAGTTTTCCCTCAAGCTGATTCAAACATTGGCTGAAAACGACGCGGACATCCTTGAGTTCGGAATCCCATTCTCTGACCCAACAGCGGATGGACCAACCTTTCAGGCAGTATGCGAGAGGGCACTAGAGAACGGTGTAACACCCAGCAAGTGTATTCAGGGCATAAAGAATCTGCGGGATAGTGGCGTAGAGAATCCGATTGTTGTAACGACCTACTATAACATCCCCTATGTCATGGGCGTAGGAACCTTCATGAACAGAATAAGGGAGGTTGGCGCTCAAGCCGTAATTATTCCTAATGTTCCAGTTGAAGAAGCGGATGTTCTGTTGACTGAAGGAAAACGCAGCAGCATTCACGTAATATTTCAGATAGCCCCAACAACAACCGAGGACAGGCTAAAGAAAATCACAGACATTGCATCAGGCTTCCTTTATATCATAAACGTTGAAGGCGTCACAGGGGCACGCGAGAGCCTAGATGACTCCACACTGAAACTGGTACAAAGAGTTAGACGCCACACAGACATGCCTCTGATGGCAGGCTTCGGCATCTCAAACAAGCAGCAAGCCTCGAATGTTGTTGCGGCAGGGGCTGACGGCGCAATAGCTGGAAGCTGTTACGCTAAGGTTTATGAGAAGAACCTAGAAAATCCTGAGGAGACATTGCCCCAAATCGCTCAACTGGTTGGTCAAATTAAGCAGGGATGCATCGAAGGCTATGGACTAAGATAATGAAGTAGGCACCATTTTAATTAGCCGATATCTACGAATTGGTGTGAGGAAGCCTAAGATGCAAATCGACGAATTTCAAAACATGATGAAGAAACTATATCTTCACAGAGACTCTGAACGAGGAACAGATGGAACATTAAACTGGCTTATGGATGAAGTGGAGGAGCTGAAAGAAGCCCTAAAAGAAGACGACACAAAAGCCATAGAAAACGAGTTTGCTGACGTTTTAGCATGGTTAGCATCTCTGGCAAACATCGTCAACATAGACCTGGAAAAGGCAGCGCTCTCAAAATATGCCAACAAATGCCCTAAGTGTGGACTATCGCCCTGCGACTGCCCCTTTTAGCGATGTTCCCAAGTTTTTGCTGTCCCACCCCAGTCAATTGCCAAAGATAAGTTCGCCTGCCTTTGTGGCTCAGAATGTTTTCTGCTTCAAGAAGGTGAAGGTGATAAAGAACAGTTTTGTAGCTAAGCTCTGTTTCTCTGGAAACTGTTTTAGCATCACATACTCTCTGTTCAAGGACAGAAAGTATCTGTGTCCTAGCCAACAAGCCTGGCTGAATATTCCTTTTCAGGGTCAGGAAAGCTTTGGGGTGATGGGTTGTCTTGAACATGTACCCTCAACCTATGTTCGTTATTGAAACAAAAAAGCTTTCTAAGGCTCATTTGAGAAGGCTGTGAGACAAATTTGTCGAGGTTTCTTGCCCTCAAACAAGATTAAGATTTCTTCTGCCACTATGGAAAGTCTTTGAGCATAATATTCCGAGAGACCATACTTCTTAACAAGCTTCTGGGCCTCAGGCAAATACTTCTCGATACCCCCACGATAGACCGTAAGAGTTAATTCGCCTCCACATGCTGAGCATTTTCCTAGAAGAGGCAACCTTCTGAACTTTTTGTTACAGGCTTTGCAACGAAACTTTTGAGTTGTGAAGGCTCTCAGGTTGCCAGCTATGTCCCGGACAAAATGTGTGGTCAAGACCTTTTTAGCCACTACATCAGCATCGACAGCTTCAATTTTTTCCGCCAAAACGAGCTGGCTGTGGAGTTTGTCTGTCATTTTTCCCAATTTTTTGTATATGCTTTCAGGATTGCCCATGTTAACGTCTGAAACAGGAACGGTGTATTTGTAGCCCTCAAACTGAGCTGCAGTATTCAAACGATGCTCAACAATATCTATTGACTCTATTAGCTGTCTAGTTTCTGCTTTCTCCCAAGTTTTTTCATAAAACAGGGCAGGATACTGTCCTGCAATATCCACTTCATGAGCCTGCCGCTGCACTTCCACTGGATTCACCACAGGAATAATGAGGATAGGAGCATCCATTATTCCTCCAATATGGGAAGGCAGAAAGACTTTAGAGAAGTTCAGGATGGTATCCAAAGCCAGCATCAAAGCATCTTCGTCGCCGTCGCAGTCTCTGCGCTTCGCTGAATGCCATAGGGGATGAGCGTAACAGACATTCAGGGGAGTGAAACCGATAATTCTTCCAACTATGCCGACTGATGTGTGTGGTGCCAAACCTATTATGAGGCGACCAATAAGGTCAGAAGAGTTTTTGATGTTATAGTAGGGAGGAAGCTCGTATACTTTCTCGAGGAGTTCGTCAAGGAAGTTGGCAACATGAACAAAATAGTCTGCGCACTTCCTAGGAACAACTACATCCTGAAGCTTAAGTTCACAAATCTGCTCAGGGTCTGTTAAGGGGTTACCGTCATGATCATGGAGGTAGCCATTCTTTCTGAGTTGCTGAATGGAGACGCCGACCTCCTTCGGAGTAAAATGACTGAGAGGTGCGTTTGTGACATCGAAACGTATTGTTCCATCCTTGAAAACAGACAAACCATGCCTAGCTCGCAGAACCCCCTTTTCTAGAATCTCTGGCGTCTTCGTTTCGTTTGTCATGCCCTTCACGCCCTTAACCAGACTTAACATAGGAAGACCCAGTTTCCTGCAGGCTGAAAGCATCAAAGCCCGTATGTTGATTTGCTGTTTGGCGTAACTTCTTGTTGAAACCTTGCAGACAGGACAAACATCATCTCTAAAGCTTCTTCCGCATTGAGGACAAATCTTCTCTAAGACAGTTTCTGAACCACAGTTCGGACATTTGACCAAAAAAGTTGTTTCATTACAGCCTAAACAGCGACGCACAGCAAGATCAACCTCAATCGAAGCCTTAGTCGCAGCTTCAGAAAGGTTACGTCGAGAACCACCAGCAAGCCCAACAGGAAACAGCGCGTGAACAAGGGGCTTCATTTCTCTTTGTTTAGCCTTCTCTGGGCGTCCCATTCTGGCGCCCACAAAACTGGGAGCCTTTTCCCTAACTTTAATGCCAGTTAACTTCTGTATAACCTCGAAAACACTTTCCGAAGAGTCTACCTGACGGTCAGGCATGTTTAGTCCAAGACAAAAAGCAAGGATATGTGCCACGTCATCAACCATTTTTATTTTGTTTGCGACCACTTTGTGGGGGATGCAGAGCTTCTCGAGGGCACCTTTTACGGTCTTGTCTTTGATGCCAACAATCTCGTGAACTGTATCATTCTCTTTTTTTGTTTCAGAAGCCAGCAACCAACTTCTTAAGGCTCCAAACTCTTCAACGGTGATGATTTCCCAGAAAAAGGTGAAAAATGGATGAAGAGGAACCCCCAAAACCGAGGAGAGGGCAACGGCTTCTTTGGCGTTCGGCTTATTTTTGTAGGGATTAGCCAACCATTCTTTAAGAACTGAAACAGAAACGCCTATAGCTCCAGCAGCAACCTTCAAGTCGGCGCCAAACTTCTTGTCAAGAGCCGCCTCAAGCTCTTCTTGCCACCATTCTTCATTGTAGCCTGACGGACGAAGAGGCTTGTTGGTATATAGAAAGTCTCCAAATCCAATTAGGATGTCCCCAAGAAACAGAATCTTGTCAATTGATTTCTCCAAACGCTTAAAATTCTGAAGAGTAACTCGCACAACAGAACCATTCTTTAATCTTACAACAGGAGGCTCAATACTATCCACAGGAACCACAATCCCGCCTTTTCCAGGCCCCTCTAAACGAAGCTGTGTTCCAGCGGCAAGAAAATTTTGGACAACCATCATGGTGGCGGGATGGATTCCAACCGCTGCGAGACCTGTATTACGGGACCTTCCGTAGCGAAGCCTGAAGCCTCCTGTTCTAGACGGAAACGAGAAAATTGGACGCCCTGCTATGACGTCCGCCATGAATCCAGCCTTCTTTTTCTTAGAAAACTCTTTCAGACTTCCAAGCCATTCCCAACCATCAATCTGGAGTTTTTCGATAGTAGTCAACACTTTGGCTGCCCGTCCCACTATTCCGTCGTTTACTACTCGGAGGGCTCCGCCTCGAACATTGTTTGTTTCGATTCGGGGAAGGTTTCTGAAGGTAGAAACTTCAACGGGGTCTGATTCGGTGCCTGTTACCTCAACAGGTATATTTTGGATGCCTCTTCGTAATTCTTCATCTGAGATGTGGTACTGAAATCGGGCAATTGAGCGTTCAAATAGGCGTACTTCTTCTATGAAACGGGCAACTTCATCGTCTGTTGGCTTGTATCGGTCCAGCTTGAGCAGGCGCCGAATGTGATCGCCGACTATTATTGTTAAAGCTTGTTCTGTGCCACCAGCTGACCGTATTGGACCAGCATAATAGATTGCCAAATATTTTGTTTTGTCAGGGTTAGTTTTGATTTCCACTTTCGCTATGCCTTGTATAGGAGCAGCAGTTATTCCCTCAGTCAATATAGCTAGGGCGGTTCTCATTGCCTGTTCAGCTGCTTCCCGAGCATCCATGGCACCGAAATCGCCGTTTATTATCTGTTCAGTTATCCTAAAGGTGAGCTCTTCCCGAGACATTTTCTCAGCTAAATCCCGTATGCTCTCAGCGACACCAGATGGACCAACAAGACTTTCTACTAAGGCAGCCAAATCTTTCGCTACTTCAGGTTCTGGAGCAAGAGCAGGGTCTAACCCTTTTTTTCTAGCTTCTGTGACGACAGAGTATATGTCCTCAAGTTCCTTCTCCAAAGAAGCAGCATATTGCCTGTACTCGTCGCTCATCGGGATAGTCACAATTATTCTCCTTACATAAATTGCATAAGGCGAAGTATTGAGTCTTTCTAAAACAAAAACGATAAAGCAGAACTACAAAAAAGGTAAGACCCAGTTGATTTAGTGGGCTTTTTTGCTGCCTTTCATGCTGTCTATCAGTTCTTTTATCTTGTAGCGCCCCTTATTTTCTTCCAGAACAGTACCAGTTACGATGATGTCGGCTCCAGCTTTCGCTATCTTTTTCACCTGTCCACCAGTCCTTATGCCGCCACCTACAATCAAAGTAAGACGGGTCGCACGCTTAACCGCTTGCACCATTTCAGCAGGTACATGTTGTCTGACTCCAGAACCAGCTTCTAGGTAAACGAAGCGCATACCAAAGCACTCAGCAGCTAAGGCATAGTCAGCCGCACGTTCTGGTTCGTTATATGGTATAGGAACGGCTTTTCCAACAACGCTTACTGCGCCTCCCTCCCCCACGATGATATAGCCGAGGGGTATAGGTTCCAAACAGTATTTTTTAACCAAAGGTGCGCCCATAACCTGAGCGCCGACAAGAAAGTGTGGGTCTGAAGAATTGAGAAGAGACATGAACCAGATGGCGTCAGCATATTTGGTGATTCCAGTGACGCCGTTTGGGAAGAGAATTATAGGTATTTTAACAGATTCTTTCAAGGCTTTTGCGACTTCATCAAGACGGGATGTTGAAAAAGAGGTAGAGCCTCCTACCATAATCGCTGCTGTGCCGCATGCTTCAGCCTCTTTGGCGAGTTGAGATGCAGAAGAGGGTGTGATCTTTTCTGGGTCAATGAGAGTCATATGAATGGTTCCTTCTTTCTCGATTTTCTCTAATAGATATTTCTCCACTGCATTAACCATATGGTTAATCTCCTTGTTAGACCGCTAATCTTGAATAAAATACGTCCGTGAATTGACAGTATATGTCGATTTCGCCAAAAGCTGGTCTAGTATCTAACTCCTCGGTCAAGCCGCAGCTTCCACACCGCACTCGAGCATGTTCTCCACCAGGAAATATGTCAACATTGATTGCCTGTTTTCCACACTTGGGGCAGAGATAAACAGTAGGCAACTTCTTTTTAGGTATACGAACCACTTTTCTTCTTCTTCTGCCCATGATAAAACCTCTGATAATCTGTTCAACTATGTGTTTGTGTTGCCTACTTCAATGTATAACTCTGTAACAGCTTAAATATTTGTCCTAAAGGCACAAGAGAAAACATCCAATCAACAAAAAAGGCATAGCACAACAAGAGAATATCACAAAACAGTGATGTCACGAAAAAGCCTGAAAACGGGGAGAAAAACAGGAAAACACCCCAAAAAAGCCATAAAAGAAAGGAATGATGGAGGTGACGTCACACGTGATTCTGTGATAATCACACGTGATACAGGTGTGATTAGAAATCACACACATCATATATCACAAGGTCACAAAAGACGGAATAAATCGCAGCCGAGACAAGAATCTCACCGAAAAGTTACTGATTAGAGGGAGTAAAATGGCAGTTTGAAAGGAGAGAAAAGCAACATTTACGAACACACCAAAGGAAGTTGAGGGAAAAATGTAGTTTTCGTTAGGGAACAAGAACCTGGAAAGAAAATGTAAAGAAAAGGTGTATTTTTCTGGTTGGTTTAAAAATTCGTTTTTTATATAATTTTATGTATTTAGCGATGTTTTTTAGTGTTTTTCTAGCAATCTCTTCATATATGTAAAGTGATAGCATGGGTAGTTTTTTCGTAAATTGGGGAAAAGTTTTTGTGTTGAGGTGCCCCGTATACAAAAATGTATCCTTTACGAGGGAGTTTGTGTATGAGGGATTTTAATTGAAGGAAAAAGCTCAAAATTGGCTAAACTACTCACTAGCAGACCCAATGGTTAAAATACTTTCAAAAAATAGTAATTTGACAAAAATACAGCTAGAAACGCTTCTAATAGACGTTTTAGCAGAAAATATATCCGATAAACCGCTAAAATACGACGAAAAAGCCAAAATAAGGATTTTAGCCGTAAGTCGAGGCGCTTTTAACAGAAGTTTAAGGCAAGCAAGACAGAATATTATAAGGTCAATTTACACAATCCTATTGTTAGGATACATGGGAATTCTCGAAGATACAAGCCTAGAACCATACATAGAGGTCGCAAACAAGCTCCAAACATACATCAACAGCCAAAGAAAACTTGTAAAAAAGAGGCCAAAAGAAGAACACATAAGAAGTATAGCACTACTCCACGAGGAGCTGAAAAACAGTCTCGAAGAGCTCACCAAACCCCGAAACATGTCAAGAAGACTGTGACATCACAAATCACACGCCCATTTACAACAAATAGTTATCACTAATAATATACATCTAAACATTCCGGAGAAATTGCAAGGGGTAAAAAACAGCGAAGTTCTCCAAGCAAAAAATAAGCCCATTTTAAGCCTTTTTGACGAAAACAGGGAGTTTTTGCAGTAAGTCTAAGAGCCAGTAAACGATTGTGGAGAACAAGGAGTAACAAAACAGTGGGCAATATGAAGAGGGCTGTGAGAAAAGGGCATACAGGGACTGTGATATGTGATGTCACGAGGCTTAAGGTAACAAAAAACTTAAGTTTACTTATATACTAGTGTGATATGTGATACTATATGTATATCACACGACATCACGCTGAAATCACATGTAACATGGGGGAGGGCTAGATGGTCTCAGAGGGAATGCTCGTGGTGACGTCCATCCTGTTGGCGGTCACAGTTTCGGCAGTTTTTTTTTACTATAGGCGCTTGAAGGTGCTCCGCTACGAGTATGAAAGGGCACGGGAGGTCGTGGAGGACATTGTTGTAGGTGTTGACACCCAATTTCAAAGGCAAAAAGACAGAGTTCTTTATGTTGCGGAGAAAATTGAGGCAGCATCATTAGAGAACAAAAAAGTTGCAAACAGGATAGATGAATATGAAGGACAATTATCGGAGATAACTAAGGCAGTTGGGGACGTTCCCCAGATTGAAGAGCGAGTTTCTGGGCAACTTAGGACGATGAAGAAGGAAGTTGAGGATATAAAGGAAGCCCAAAACAAAGTGATGCAGAAACTTGTTGAAATAGAGAAGGTTAAGCAAGAGGCATATGTTCCCGAGGTGAAGATAGAAGCGGCGATTCCCATAAAAAGGGAAAAGGCTTTGGAGCCCCTAACGGAAACCGAATTGATGGTTCTTGAGACTATCGGTACAGAGGGAGAAAAGACAGCGCCTGAAATCAGGGAGAAGATTGGGCTCACAAGAGAACATACTGCCAGATTAATGAAGAAGCTGTACAAGGACGGTTATCTAGAAAGGGACACCCACAAGATGCCCTATGTGTACCGACTAAAGGAAGAGATGCAGAAAATACTGAAGCGAAGAGAAGCTAAGGCTTCTTAATTTTATCTCCAGCCGCAAGAGATTCTCCAGCAGCTTTGAGCCTTTTCAGGCGTTCATCCATTTCAGAGAGGGCCTTCGACTGGGGCAAATCGTAATCAGCTTTTCCCCGTGTTTTCAGGTAGTCAGGATAGTGAATGACCTTTAAAGGAACAGCGAACCGAATCTGAGGCTCTGAAATAAGTAACGCTTCTCCGATGTCAAGCATCTTTATTTCAGTGTCACTGTATTCCATGTACGGTGTATTCTGGGTCAGATAGTCTCGATCCCTCTTCAGCTCAGTTTTCATGATAACTTTGGTCCAAAGCTCAGCAAAGACGTCACGATTAATCTTAGAGGGCCTAGGCGTAACAGCGTTTAATCCCACACGATACTTCCGATATGTGAGAGCAATATTAGAAAAGATTGTTTTGCGTATTTCTGGGTCAAGAAACTCATGAGCCTCTTCGAGAGTAATCAGCAGGGTTGGAAGCTTTTCCCACTCTTCAAAATTGCGTTCCCACAGCTGCTTATAATGGTAGGCAACGTTGCTGGCGGTGAGACAGGTGACGTTCTGTTGCTCTTCAGAAGTCAGACCTGAAATGTCGATAAGGCATGTGATTCCTTGGCTTATGTTTTGGACCACATCATCAATGAAGTTGTAGTTGGATGGGGGGTAAAGATTAGGTGGAAGGTCAGAAAGCCTGCTCATCAAGGCGCTAATCACGTTCTTTTGCTGATAATTGATTATTCGCCCAATCCCAGTATGGCCTTCAACACGGTATATTTCCAGCGATTGCTCAATCCAACACCTGCCCAGCTGTTCATACAGTCGCCGGGCAACCCTGACTTGAGGCTTCCCAATGTCAGGAAAGATTGTCCATAATCGCCCAGGAGTAAGGGTATGCAAACCAATGCATAGTTTGCCGTCTCGTGTTGAATAATAACGAACTTTTGTGTGAAAGAGAGGATGATCCTGTAGACCACTGTCAGCTCCAATATCCTTGCCTGAGAGCAGTTGACCAGCAAAATCGAAGATGAGCCCAACCGTTTCCGGATTGTCAATAATGCGGGCATTTAAGATAAGTTCGGTGTTTGTTTTTCCCGACCCAGTCATTCCAAACATGCCCATCATTTTAGGAAGAGCTTTTACACTGATCCCTACGTCGCCCAGAACTTCTTCTCCTGAACGTAGACGACCTATCTCTAAATCGCCCGAAAGCCGTAAAATCGAGTGATCGTCTTCGCAGGTTGCATATACTCGGTCCATATAGTTTGGATTGAAGGTTGGAGAGCGAACATTTTTACCACGTCTTTCAAGGAAGAGAATCGCATCGACGTGTCTGAAACTGGAGTAAGGTCCAAAGGATTCCTTTCCTTCTGCTTCACGAAGCTGCTCATTAGTATTCAGCGTGGAGGAACTCCCTGCGTCCACGACACGAGCGTAGAAGCTTCGGGTTTCAGAGTTAATTCGAACAATTTGACCAAAAGAAAGGTTTACACCCTGATTAAGAAAAAAGGAAACTGTGTCCCCTTTAACGTCGCGAACAAAACCAACAGGCTCAAACTCAGACAAAACCTTCACCACCTTCATGAGGATTTGATATTCCATGAAGTTTGTCAGCAAAACTGCAGGAAAGCTCTTCCCTCCGAAGAATCTCCAAGATGCCATCAGCTGCCAGTGATTCTTCAATTAAGTCATAGTATTGAAGAATTTTTGAGAGTGATGCCCCAGAAAATTCGTGGGCAAGCCAAAGGGTAACAGGATAACCTAAACATCTTGGGTCCTCTGAAAGGGACGTGAGGGGCGAAAGAAACTCGGGCACATCGTTGGATGTTAGGGGGTCCATTATGTCACAGCGGAAAACGTGTTGACTGTCTTCACATAATTTCACAAGGGACACGTCTCCGTAAAGATGCTGCTCCATGTTTGCCTCTTTTACGGGATGGTAAACCCAGAGAGGATACGACGCGAGAATGCTTGTTGATGCCATAAAATCTCGTCCCTTTTCATCACACAACGTAGGAGATTGTTTACTTACGGCAAGAAGATTAACCTTTTTACGAAGAGCCTCTTCGTATAGAGACGTGTGAAAGCCCCTTTTTCCACCAAAAAAGCTGGCGCCATCCAAAAGCACATAATCTCCTTCACCTAAGCCACGAAGAGTCTCCCCAACTGCTGAATCCCCTATAGGCTCTTCGTGGAGAAGTTTCAGAGCCATCTCACTTTCAAGCTGGAGCCGCCGGTCTATCAAGAAGTTAGAGCGGTAACGGCGGTCTCCCACTGGAGCAACAACGCTTTCGTCGTATCCCCAGTTCACGGTGCGGCAATCTACCCAGGCGTAGGCAACGCGCATAAGGTAAATGCCCCAGTTGTGGGCTCTTTTTAAGGTCCTAGTAGAGCAGTCTACAGCTACAAATCTTGAATTGCAGGTTTTAACCTTCTTCAGAGGCTTAATTTTTGTCATGTCAGGCTTAGTGATAATCAAAGGTTGTGGTTTAATGTCACTGAAGCCTATTTGGCGACCTCTGTCAACATACGCCTTCAGCTTAGTTTTCAGTTCAACCAAATTTTCTTGAATCTTGCTCATAGACAGGTTTCTCCTCAACCACGAAGAGTCTCACAACAGGACTAAATCAACATGTTTTAAAATCAAGCTATTTATTATCTTTCATGAAGCTGATGCTTTGATATTGCAGTCATAATTCTATATCGCCTCTGGTTTGAAGCCCCACTTCTAATGAAGAAGCCGCGGTCTGTCAAGCGAGAAAGATAAGTTGAGGCTGTGCTGAGACGAATTGGCTCATTAAACTGCTTCTCGTACGACGATTGAAGGTCTTTTGAAGAAAACCAGCCTACAGGAAAACTTTTTTCCGCAACTAACCGAACTTTTTCAATCTTTGGCATCTCAGCTGTAGACCTTTCAGATACAGGGTTAGTAGCTGGTGCTCCTCCCAAAAGTTCAACCAAATCAAGTAGACGAAGAGTCTTATCTCTCGTAACTTTACCCTCAAAGGTTATCGTGTAGTGGTCTCCATTGTTGAAGACCTCTACGCGAATTTTTTTGGTAGGCATAACACAGCACCAGTTGAACTTTTTCTTCACTATTTACAACTTCACACGTTATAGAGGTTGTGGTAAAGACACCTTAAGAAAAAGGTCTGAAAACGGTTTAAAGAGCAAAAAAAACTGTTTTTGCAAATATTTAGGTTCACAGTCTTCACTAAATACCGCATTTGTGAAAACATAAAAGAGGAAGCAATAAAGACAGATTTCCAGTAGAAGCTTAGGGGTGCA
>Ga0272441_10007433_pt1 | contig 17820 bp, 6 predicted proteins | sample SSMProp6N_FD_193582 | JGI IMG/M metagenome (GOLD analysis project Ga0272441, IMG submission 193582) | Marine sediment archaeal communities from Little Sippewissett salt marsh, Falmouth, MA, United States - SSM-Prop-6N | ecosystem: Environmental > Aquatic > Marine > Wetlands > Sediment ... | reverse complement strand
TAGCTCATTACACCGGACTGATTGTGCTAAGTCTTGCCCTCGTGATCCCGGCCACGGCGAGCGCTCAATTGAGAGACCTCGATTACGACTGGCTGATGACAACCATCGACACGTTACTGGTAGAGTTTGCCCCGGGTTTTAGCTACGACCTGACCGGGGTGGACAACGACGGCAACGGCATGTGGGAAGAAGATACGCTCGCCATGCTGTCCAGCGTCGTGAGAGGGACCTCGCGCGTCTCGCAACTCAACAGCGGAATGGTCTCCCAGATCCAGGCCGATTTCGCCTATAACCGGGGCGCCGCGGACGACGACCTGCAGATCGAAGGTACCGGGGTTGGCGGGAACTGCTGGCTTTTGCAGGCAGCGGGCTATCCATGCAAGCTGACCGATATTCTGAAGATGAACGACGTGTTGGGCCCCGTGACGGGTACGTGGGTGTCGAACATGCTCCTGGACTTCATGGGAGGGCTGGCCACCGTTTCGGACAACCCCGCCACGTTCACTTTCATAAACCAGTACATAGACGCCTTGATCGACGCGTTCAAATCGTCACTCGAGCCAAGCCTGCAACAGTATGCCGATATGATCAAGGATGACGTTCACCTCCAGGCCGGGAACTACCGCCGCTGGGGCGAGAATTACTCGAGCGGCAGAGCGAACCGTTTCGGCCCGAACGGGAACCTCGACTACAACCATGACTCGACGACGAACTGGACCGAGTATCAGGCCGCAGGCGGCACGGGCGGCGATCGTGAGGTTTTCCTTTCGGGCAACCACGTCGTCCCGCCTATCCACGTCACCGACCAGCCCATCGGCGGCAGCTTTCAAGCCGGGGACGAGTGGGAGGTGGCCGTCACGTTTGCAGGCGGCGAAGCCCCCTTCTCCTTCCTTTGGGAGCACGCGGGGGACTTCCCCGGCGACGTGGGCGACCCGACTTTCGGGTTGGTGCCCATCAACAACGGCAATGGCATATCCGGAGCCACCACCCAGGCGTTGAATTTCTATTACCTTCTGCCGTCCCATGATGGCTTGATGCCGTGGTGCCGGCTGTCCGATCCCATCACCGTACACAACCCTGCGAACCCGGTCGGCTCGCCGCCATCGGGTTCCATCGAGGTCGACGCACGAGGCGGCCGTACGTCCTTGTTTGTCGAGATGGACGTCTCGGCGAGGGCCTTTGCCATTGATCCTCAACCCGTAGGCGGCACCCGGTACCAGGGGGACTACTTCCAGATGATCTCGGGCGCGGTCGGGGGCAATAGCGTGCCGACCTATCAATGGTACAAGAACGGTTCTCCCATGTCGGGAAAGACAACGAAGACCCTCACTTTCCCCAGCCTCGCCCTGAGCGATGCCGGCACCTACTACATGCGCGCAACCAACGCCGACAAGGCCTATGTGAATTCAAACAACGCCATCCTCACCGTGCTGGCCATCCTTGTGTTGACCCAACAGCCGGTCGGGGCCAATAAGGCCGTCGGCGACAATCATTCCTTCACGGTGGGCGTAGCCGGGGGCACCCCGCCGTACACGTACACGTGGTTCCAAGGCGCGCTCGGCTCGGCGCCGGGTTCGGGCGCCGTCGTAAAAACTGAAACCACCTCGAATACGACCAGTTCGTATGCGATGACGGGTCTTCTCCCGAGCCAGCAGGGAACCTATAGCTGCGTTGTCCAAGACTTGACGAGCCCGACGATTACCAGCAACGGCGCGGACTTGACGGTGCTGGCCATTGACGTGCACCCCGCGTCCAAGGAAGTTAAGATTGGCGATCCGGCCACGTTTAGTGTGACGGTGCTGCTCAACAGCGGGCTACCGCCGTACACCTATCAATGGAAGCACGACGGTGGGAATATCCCCGGCGCGACCCTGGCCACCTACACGATCTCCTCTGCGCAAGGCTCGGACGCGGGTCAGTATTCTTGCGTTGTCGCGGATTCCGCCCTCGTCTCAATCGAGTCCAACGAAGCGACCCTGACGGTGACGACCAATCCTATCAACTTCAGCGAGCAGCCCAGCGGCGGAAAGAAGTACTCCGGCCAGCAGCACACGTTTAGTGTGTTCGCCTACGGCGGCTCAGGTAATCCGCTTACCTATCAGTGGCAGCGCAACGGATCTAATGTATCCGGTGCAACCAACAATTCCTTGACCATCAATCCGCTGGCCGTAGCGAATGCGGGCAGCTACCAGTGCCTCGTCGGCGAAGTCGGCGTCCGTCCGCCGGAACCTTATGCGTACTCCCAGGTGGCGGTCCTCGAGGTTCAGGATCCCGTTACGTTCACCCAGCAGCCCGCGGGCGCGAACAAGGTGACCGGGGACAGCCACACGTTCTCGGTTACGGTGACCGGCGGGTATCCCTCGCTCACGTACCAATGGTACCGCAGCGGCACGCCGGTCGGCACGGGTATGCCGACACTCAATATCCCCTCCCTGGCCTTTGCCGATCAAGGTGCCTATACCTGTACGGTCTCGGACAGCTACCAAGACAGCAACACGAGCAACGCGGCCGTGCTGACCGTGCTCGCCATCCAGACGCACCCCATGTCTCAGGAGGTGGGCGAAGGCGCCCCGGCAACGTTCGATGTCGCCGTCGTGGCCGGCAGCGGCGCGCCCGGGTACTCGTATCAATGGAAGTACAAGGGCGCCAACATAAGCGGCGCGACGAACGCCTTGTTCTCTATCGCGAGTTGTGAGAACGGTTCCCCGGACGGCAACCCGCCGCCGGTGAATCCCGATGGCGACGAAGGCGACTACACGTGCGTGGTGACCGACAGCGCGCTCGCCTCGCTCGAGTCCAATCCGGGCACACTGACCGTGACCGCGGCCCCGATCAATTTCACGCTTCAACCCGTGGACGCGGATAAGTACGTCGCCGATGATCACACCTTCAGTTGCGCCGTATCGGGCGGTTCGGGCAATCCCTTCACCTACCAGTGGCAGAAGAACGGCGTGAACATCACCGGCGCCACGCTTGCCAGCCTCTCGCTTTCGGGCCTCGCCCTGGACGATGAGGCCGATTACCAGTGCCGCGTCGGGGAACTGGGCGTGCGTCCGCCCGATCCGTATGCGTGGTCGGAGGTCGCCACCCTCCGGGTCCGCGACAGGGTAGTGATAACGCTTCAGCCCGTCGGGGACAACAAGATCCAAGGCGATGACCACACGTTCTCGGTCGTGGCCACAGGCGGCTATCCGTCGCTTTCGTACGCATGGTACCGCGGACCGCTTGGTTCGCCGCCAGGGTCCGGCGTGGTCGTGTACGACCTCGGCCCGACCTACGAGATCACCGGACTCGGCGGTGTTCAGCAAGGCACGTATAGCTGCATTGTGTCCGACACGAATACCGATACGGAGACCAGCAGCGGCGCGGACCTGACGGTGCTCGCCATCCAGACCCAGCCACAATCGAAAGAGGTGGCGGACGGCGCGCTGAATACGCAGTTCCAGGTGGTCGTCCTGGCGGGCAGCGGGGTTCCGCCCTATGCGTATCAGTGGCGCTATCGCGGCGTGGATATGGCCGGTGAAACGAACGCCTTGCTGACCATCCCGGTTGCGGGCGATGGTTCGCCCGACGGCAATCCCCCGCCGGTCAATCCCAGCGGCACTGAAGGCGATTACACATGCGTGATAACGGACGCTGCGCCGGTATCCCTCGCGTCGGCCGTGGTCACCCTGGCCGTGACGGCCAACCCGATTACGTTTACCCAGCAGCCCCAGGATGCCTCGAAGTACATCGGAGACAACCACACCTTCACCGTCGCGGCGACCGGCGGCACCGGAACCAAAACCTACCAGTGGACCAAGGACGCCGTGAACATCCCCAATGAAACGGCTACCAGCCTGATCCTGACGAATCTCGATATGTCCGATGCCGCCGACTACCAGTGCTTGGTCGGCGATAACACGCGTCCGCCTGAGCCGTACGCCCAGTCGGCCGTCGCCACCCTGCTCGTGGGTGAACACCTCGCTATCGAACAGGACCCCGAAGATGCCGACCTGTATGAGAACGAAACGTTCACGGCGGAGGTCGGCGTTTCGGGCGGTGTGGGCACCCTGATGTTCCAGTGGTACAAATCGCCGCTGACGCTCATTCCTGGTGCGACCGAAAGCGCCTACGTGATTCCCAGCGTCGTCATCGGGAATGCCGGAGACTATCGCTGCTTTGTGTGGGATGACACCGGCATCCCGTTGGGCTCCGACTTCGGGACCCTCGAGGTTGCCTATAACATCACGATTCTCACCCAGCCTGCGGATGCCGAGGTTGACCGTGGCGATTACCATTCGTTTTCGGTATTGGCCTTCGGCGGCAAGCGCGGGCTTCGCTATGCCTGGGACCACAATGGGACGCCCGTGGGTACGGACTCGCCCTCGTACACGATACCTGTTGTGGCGCCCGAGGATGCCGGAAACTACACCTGTGTCGTTTCCGATAACGGCACCCCGCCAGGCAGTGAGACATCCGATACGGCGCTGCTGACGGTTGTTGAACCGTTCCAGGTCAGCCAGCAGCCCGAGGGCGCGGATGTCTACACCGGCGATGCCCACCTGTTTGAGACCAACTCCGCCTTTAGCGAAGGCTCGGTGACGTATCAGTGGTACCAGGATGCCAGCCCGATTCCGGACGCAACCGACAATCAGTATTCCATTCCAAGCGCTACGCTTGGAGATGCCGGTGCGTATCACGCTGAGGCCACGGATGACATGGGTACGCCGGGCAATCCGGGCGACGACGAAACCGTGGTGACCGATCCGGCCCAACTGGGTGTGGAGGACCACGTCTTGGTCGTTACCGACCCGCAGGATGCCAAGGTCTACCGCGGGGAGCCCCATACCTTCAGCGTAGCGGTCGCCGGCGGCTACCTGCCGCTGCAATACCAGTGGTATAAGGACGACGAAGCGATAGGGTTCGAGACCAACGCGACGTACTCCATCGCCAATGCGCACCCGCTGGATACCGGGGCATACACCGTCGACATCCAGGATCAGAACACCGATACCCTGCGCTCGAACACGGGTGAACTGAGCGTGGCGGACCATCTCGAGATCACCGGCCAGCCGCAAGGCGCCTCTGAGGATATCGGCGGCTCGCACACCTTCAGTGTGGCGACGTCCGGCGGATTCCTGCCGTTGACCTATGCGTGGAAGAAGGACGGTGTGGCCATTCCGGACGCAACGCTCCAGGCCCATACCTTGGATGACCTTCACGTCTCGGACGAGGGCAATTACTCCGTGGTCGTTTCAGACGACAACGTGGATTTGATCGAGTCCGATACGGCCTATCTGAACATCACCGGCGGCGTCCCGGTCTTCGGCCTGACGGGACTGGGTCTGTTGGCGACGGTATGCGTCCTCGGCGGCGCGTTGGCGCTGTCCAGAAAGAAGTAACCCTCGGGTTCCCTCAATGCCAAGCAAGGAGGGACAGGGCTCACGCGGCCCTGTCCCTCCTTTCAGTACTTCGGGCGTGAGGGCTGCTTCACTTACCGGACCGACACATTTGCCAAACAACAGCCTTGACTGCCGAACCTGAACGGTGCCCGTTCGGAAACCCCGTGGCCGCAGCACCCTTCGCGTTGAGAAAGCACGTATGACCCTTCCCAAGTTTGCGAACCGCCCGGCCGCCGTTGACCTCGTGACACGCCTCGGGGAAGACTTCGCTGTCGTGCAGAACCCGAGCTACGTCTACCCGCCCTACGAGCTATACCCGCTGCCGCCAAAGCGCACCATGCTCAGCGACGGCATTATCGGCGCCGTGATGGACATGGACGGCACAACGACGACCACCGAGCCGCTCTGCATCCACTCTCTCGAGACCATGGTGCGCCGTATTACCGGGCGTGAAGACGACGCGGCATGGACCGGGCTGAACGCGGAGCGCGACTACCCGAACATCATCGGCAACAGCACCACCAAGCACGTCGAGTACCTCATCCGCGCGTACGCCAAGGAGAGTGTGGACGAGGCGTTCCGCTTCTTCTTCATCTACGCGGCCATTTGGACCCTCGGCCGGGCCGTCGACGAGGGCCGCAGGAAGGAAGTGCGCAACAACGCCGTTGCATTGGGCATCGGCGGCATCGTAAACGATCCCCGTTTCCAGGAACTCATGAACGTCGCGTCACTCGACGCGCGCGAGGCGCGCCAAGGCGTCCAGGCCCTTGTCCGCGACTATGGCCCCAAGCTGGACCTGGCCTCGTTCTCGAACAAGGTGCGCGCAGCGGTCGACATCTACTACCAGCGCTACCATTTCATTCTCGGCCGCATCGAGGCCGGCGAAGGCGACGCCGTGGCTCGGGAAGTGTTCGGCGCTGCGGACAAACGCCTCATCTGCCCCATGAAGGGCATCGGCCTGTTCCTGGCCATGGTCAAGGGATGGCTTGGCAACGATGTGGCGTTCTGCTTCGACGACTTCGTCGCGCACCTTGTCGACGTTGGCGCCGGAACGCGCCAAGAACTCGAGCCCGCGCGTGGCGGCCTCACGGCCCTGGGTAGCTTCTTCGAACGAAACCCCATCCGCGTAGCTATCGTCACCTCCTCAATCTCCTACGAGGCCAACATCGTGCTCACCGAAGTGTTCCGCGTGCTCGCGCGCGAGATCGAAGGCTGGGGCATCCCCGGCGAGAGGAAGTCCTTCCTCCTTGACCGATTCGCCGCATACCGCGACTACTACGACGGCTTCGTAACGGCCAGCGATTCGAGCGAGATCCGCCTCAAACCCCACCGGGACCTGTACTCGATTGCCCTCCACCAGATGGGCATTCCTCCCGACGCATTCCACAAGGTCATCGGCTTCGAAGATTCCGAATCCGGCGTCGTCGCGATCCGCGCCGCCGGCATCCCCTGTTGCTGCGCCTTGCCCTTCCCTGAGACCAAAGGCCACTCCTTTGATGCTGCATGCACCGTTGCGTATGGTGGCATCCCGGAAGTCATCCTCAGACACAACCTCTTCCTGCCAGTTTCATTGCTCCACGCGCACTAGCGACCCGCGCAAGGTCCACACAGACCCGCACGCCACATCAAACGGACACGAGCGCGACCGCGGTAGGATGTGTCCCGGAGGGACAGTCGAGAACGGGGTCCCGCACGGGAAGGCTGAAATGCGGGACGTGGGTGAGAATCAGCCGTCCCAGCACGAACGCGGACCCGAGGGTGCCATCGGCATGCCCAAGACTCGAAAACCTCGGGTGCAGTTCTCGTTCTACCGGTAGACGTGCAGGTGCGCCACATGAGCACCAATTCTCATTCAGACCCTTGTCGTTCCCCTTATAGTGAAGGCCGACGGCTTTGCGCCGTTGCGCAAACGCACGCGTCGCGATCGTCTTGCCGTAAGGGTCTCCGCGAAAACCCAAGCGCCCGCCTTCCTTATCACCAACGATTCCGACATCGGCCTAAGCCGGCTCATCCGAGAGTATGCCCACCGCGGGCTGGTCGAACAAGAGATAGCCGAGCAAGTACACTTCTTCCATCTCGACCAGCCCTCATCGGCCATGAATGAAGATCGGTGCTCATGGAAAACCCAGGTTCATGTCCCCTCTCCTCATTCTTCGCTTTCGGGGGTTGGTTTGGCATACTGTCGGCGTGCAGGATGGGTCGATGGTACCAGGATGAAGCGCCGTAGGCTCGGGGCCACTGGGAGTGAGCAGGACGAATGGCGAACGAACGGATTCAGAAGGGTGTGTCGCGCCGGGGGTTTCTCAAGGGGTGCGCGGCCTTGGGCGGCGGCGCAGCCCTTGGAATGACGGGTGCACAGGCCGAAGGCGCGGGAGGGCGTAGCGTGAACGTGCGCGAGTACCATGTGTCGCTATCCATAGATGCGTTGAGTGCGGACCCGGAACTGGCGGGGGTCATCCGCGACGCCGGGGTGGGGCATGTGTGGCTGGCCTGCTTCTTCCACGGCAATTGGCACCATTCCATAGACGACGTGCTCGCGTGGAAAGCACGGCTCGAGAAGGCGGGCATGGCCGTCCACAACATCACGGTGCCGCTCGGCCATCCCACGTTCACGGATACGCAGCCCGACTACATGCCTCAGGTCCCGCTGGGACGTTGGAAACCGGGCGTGCGTCCTGATGGCCGGACGTATCGCGGCGTGTCGCTCCATGCGCCCGCCACCGAGGAGAATGTGGCCGCGCTGCGCCGGATCAAGACCACCGACCCCAAGGTCGTGTTTGTGGATGATGATTTTCGACTTGCCCCGTCGCCCGACGATATTGGCGGATGTTTCTGCCCAAAGCACCGGGAGCGCTTCCTTCAGAAGCACGCGTACTCCGAAACACAATGGCAGGAACTGCTCGAGGCCGTGCACGCCCGGGAATTGACGCCGCTGCTGCGGGCGTGGCTCAACGACACGTGCGACGAGTTGACCGCCTCGTTCCGCGCGCAGCAGGAGGCGCTCGCGCCACAAGCACAACTCGGGATCATGGTCATGTACCTGGGCTCGGAGAAGGCCGGCATCCGCCTCACGGATTATTGCGACGTGCCGTTTCGGGTGGGCGAACTGATGTTCAACGACGCCTCGTTTGCCCCGATCAAAGGGAAGACGAACGAGCTGTTCAGCGCGCTGTTTCACCGCCGGTTCGTCGAGCCCGGCCTGGCGTACAGCGAGACGACGGCCTGGCCGCCCGATAAACTGTCTGCCGCGAACATGGCCGCGAAGCTCGCCGTGTCGACGATCTGCGACGTACGGAACACGATGTTCATGAGCGGCAACACGCCGTTCCCGCGCACGCACTGGGAGGTACTGGCGGGCGCGATGCAGAAGCAGGCCGCCCTTCACGAGCAGCTCGCCGGGCACACGCCGCGCGGGCCGTTCAAGCATTACTGGGGCGAGCACAGCCGCTGGGCCGGCGACGCCAACCCGTACAGCCTGTTCCTGGCCAGCGGGGTGCCCTTCGAGGTGACAGACGAACCGGCACGCGATGGCTGGACTTTTTTGGCGGATGCCGATGCGCGGGCCGCGTACACGGGCCGTGGGACTTCGCCGGGGACAACGTTCGTCTGTCGTCCTGAGGCCAAGGTCACGCTCGAGAACGCGCGCACAGTGGCGGAGTCCCTGCCTGAGCTGTTCGCGCTCAAACACGAGGTCCTGCCCGAACTCGGCCGGGTGCCCTTCGTCGAGCAAGACACGCCCGCAGTCTGTGCGTGGTATCCGGCGGCGCGCGCCGTGCTGCTGTGGAATCTCGCTGAGCAACGCCGGGAAATGACGGTGCGATACGGTGACCTGCGACGCACCGCGACCCTGGACGGACTTGGTTGTGCGTTGTTGCGCGATGTTGGGCCGACGTAGCCACCAATGGGTCTTGGCGAGGGCCTCATACGCGACGAGGCGATCTGTTTCCCTTGCTGCTCAGGAAGTCCGAGCCGGCTTGCTCCCGGGAATCCCAACGCCTGGACGCCAGTTGCCCGGAAGCCCGGAATCGTGCACAATGCCGATGAGAGTCGCTGAGAGGCACGAATGCGCGTGGCGAAGAGACGACGTGTTATTCGCCGCTTGCGTTGTTCAAGGTGAAGGGAAGGTGTTGCGGCGTGAAGGCCCTGCTCATATCGGTCCAACGCAACCTGGACATTATCGGCCTGAAGGGCCTTCATCACTTGCTGCTGGCCAACGGTCATGACTCGCACTTGCTGTATCTGCCGCGATTCGAAGCAGCGGATGAAAGGGATCTGGGCGCCCTGCGCTCGTTCGTCGCCAATGTTGCGCCGAAACTCATCGGCGTGAGCCTTATGGCCAATGACTATGGTGTGGCCGCGGCCGTCACGGACTACCTGAAGCAGACGTTCCCTGACATCGTGGTGGTGTGGGGCGGGATTCATGCCACCACCGCCCCGGAGATGTCGCTCGATCATGCAGACTATGTCTGCGTCGGGGAAGGCGAACAGACCCTCCTGGATATGCTCGCGGCTGTCGAAGAGGGCCGCCCGCTGACCGGCATCCCCAACCTGTGCTACCTCGAGCACGGCCGGCTCGTCCGGAACCCGCTGCATCCGCTTATCGAGGACCTCGACTCCCTTCCCATTGTCCAGCAGGTCCCGCCGAACAGCTTCGTGCAATTGGGGGGGCGCGTGGCGCCGTTGAACAAACGGCATCTGAGCCGTTTCAAGCGCTACCGGGGCGGGGTGCACAAGATCATTACCTCTCGGGGGTGTCCGTATGGGTGCACGTACTGCTGCAACCACTTCTTGCGGAAGCTCTACGGCCGGTGGGGCGTGCGCAGGCGCAGCGTGGCCCACGTGATGGCGGAACTCGAAGCGGCCCTCACGGGTGGGCCTCGGCTCGAGTACGTCGATTTCATCGATGACTGTTTCCTGGCGTGCGATCTGGACTACCTCGAGGAGTTCCGCGGGGAATACAAGGCGCGGATAGCGAAACCCTTCATCGCCAAAGGCATGCCCGGCTACTTCACCCGCGAGAAAATGGACCTGGCGGTTGACGCCGGCATGGCGTGGGCCAACATGGGGTTGCAGAGCGGGTCCGACCGCGTGTGCCGCGAGGTATATAGGCGTGCGGCCTCATCTCAGGAGTTCATCGAGGCGGCCAACTTGATTCACGAGTACCCGGTAGCCGCATATTTCGACGTCATCGTTGACGACCCGTTTGAGAGCGTCGAAGAGACCCTGGACACGGTTGAAACGCTCATGGCAACGCCGAAGCCGTTCTACATTCTCATCTTCTCCTTGAACTTCTACCATGGCACCGCGCTACGCGAGCGTGCGCTTGAGGAGATACCGGGGGACGTGGACGACCCGCTGACGAAGGACTACTTGGTGCGCGACCGCCGAACCGTCAACGAGCTCATTGAGATGGCCCCGATGCTCCACACGCCTCTCATGCGGAATCTTGTGGCCAGGTTCCGGCGCGACCCCGACGGCTTGGCCACACGCATGGCCATTTTCTTGGCGCGCATTTACTGCCTGGGCGTGTTGGGGCCGATCTCCTACTTCCGCCTGATTATGCGCACGCAGAAGGGGTCGGTCTGGCGGACATTGTCCGTGATCCCGCTCTATGTAAACGGCGCCTTGGTCTATCATCTCAATTACCTTGCCTTTTTCAAGAGGCGGCGTGTCAAAGGAGAGGGCTGAGGAATGAAACGCGGACTTGGCCCGGGGTCAGCCTGCCTGCGTGCGGAGGTCGAGATTCTTCGCTTCACTCAGAAGAACCGAATCACGTTGTTCGACGAAACGTGGATCATTGCGTGCTCTCTTCAGCATCATTTCCTTGCCGGTGCGCCTGTAGAAAGGCACGCAGCGCATCGAGGAACTCGGGCCGCATGGGTGTTCGGAGGTGGTCCGCGTTCTCAACAAGCACCACTTTCAGGTCTGGCACGACGCCTTGCATGTTCTCGACGCCGACCTTGAGCGGATCCCGGGTCCCAACAATCGAGCACACAGGAACCGGTATGCCCCGCACGGCGTCCTCCGTAACGGCGAGATCCCGGGCGCTGCGCAGCACGGCCGCGAGTGCCTGATGGTCGTTGAAGAAGCCCGTCATCACACGGACCATCGCCGTCTGGAGGAAACCCACCCTGGCGCGGCCCTCACCGAACTTCCCGCTGGGCGGCTCGATGCCGTGGCCCGAGTCCAGCGTCCGGCTGAGCGCCTCGAGTGCGGGGAACACCCGGCTTTCCTCGAGCTTCTCCCAACCGGCCCCTAACGGGCAGGCTGTCAGCATGCGTTCAGGGTGCATCGTGGCAAGTTTCAGGCTAATGAACGCACCCAGCGAATACCCCACGATGTGGGCCTTTTCGATCGACAAGTGGTCCATGAGTCGGACGACGTCCTTGGCCATCTCCTCGCCATATTGCTCGGCGTCATGCGGCTTGCCGCTCAGGCCGTGGCCCCGCAGGTCCATGGCGACGACACGGAAGTCTTTGGCGAGCGCATCGATGATGCCCTCCCATCGCCAGTTCAGATCGCTATTGACCGCAAACCCGTGAATGAGCACCACGGGCTCGCCCTCCCCTTCATCCGTATAGTGGATCTTCACGCCGTCCGAATCGAAGTACGCGCCCTCGACCCGGTGCGTCAGCGTGTAGTACCCATAACCCACACCCGCGGCAACAACCGCAATGATGACAACCAATCCCCAAAACAGTACCTTTTTCATCGCTCACTCCTCCTTACAAGATACCAACGTTTCAGCATCCTACTGATCCTCGATGCCTTGCAGCAACACCAAACGCCGCACTCGAAGACGAGCGTGCTGGCCAGCAACCTTGCAGCGGTCGGGGCAAAGCTTTATCGTGGGGACCCAACCGACCTGTTCTGTCTGATGCGCGAAACCGGAGGATACATCGAGTGACTGGCGAATGCTTGCGTAACGTGCGGCCTGCCTGGCGCGGAGTCATTGCGATGGCGCTGCTCTTGGCGCCGCCGCCTTGGGTTGACGATGCGGCGGTCGGGCCGGTGCGTCTCGATGCCGAGGATTTCGTCGGCGACCTGAGTTGGGTTGCCCAGGATGATGCGGCGTCCGGCGGCAGCGTTGTGCAGCATCGGAACGCGTTGGAGCTGAGCGGCATGCCTTTCCCGCGCTCGAGCCGGCCCGTCACCGTCTACGTGCGCATCAGACCGGGCTGCGCGCGCGCGGAATGCCTGCTGTACACGGCGCAGGGCGGCAATAGGCAGGCGCTGAGCACGATCGAAACCACCACGCGTGGCGAATGGCAGTGGCTGCGTTTCCCGCCCGCCTTCGCAGGCGAGACCGGCGACCAATTCAGCATCGGGTTCAAGGCCCACGAAGCGGCGCAGCAACCGACCCTCCTCGACGCCGTAGTCATCGCCACCGACGAAACCCTGAAGCCGCACACCCTCGACGCGGCGCCTGCGTTGTTCTCGCACGACCCGCTGGCCTTGGTCGCACGCTGCGCGGCCGCACCTGAGATCGACGGCAGAGGCGATGACGCTTGCTGGGAGAACACCGTGGCGTGCACCAACTTCCAGGTCGTACGCTCGCAGGCCCCTGCCAAGGCCGACACCGCAGCCCGGGCCTGCTATGACGAGAACAACCTCTACTTCTTGTTCACCTGCGAGGAGCCCCTCCTCGATGTGCGCATGCAGCGGCGTCACGAGTTCTGCGCCAACGCGACGGAGCGGGACGGCAAGGTGAGCGTGGACGACGCGTGCGTCATCCTGCTCGATCCTGGTTGTTGCGGTGCCGGGATCTATGATTTCTTCGTCAACGCACTCGGCACGATCGAGGATGCAGGGTGCACGCCGCCCGACCTGTGGTCCTCGAGGGACAAGGCCTGGAACGCGAACGCCATGGCCGCCGGCGAAACCGGCGATGGGACCTGGACCGTCGAAGTTGCCATTCCCTTCTTCGACCTGACCGGCAGGGCGCCTCAACCGGGTGAGGTGTGGCAGGCCTGCCTCGGCCGGATCGCCAAAGCACGCAGCGAGAGTTCCTCCTGGAACCTGTCGGACCGCGGGTTCCACGAGCCCGTGCGGTGGGGCGGTCTGATGTTCGCCGGCCCAACGCCGGGCCTGGCGCTCGATGTGCCGCGCACCCTCGAACTGGGCAAGAACACCTGTACGGTCAGGCTGACTCCCTTGCCTGAGGACTTGGGCGGCGTTTACGTCGCGACCCGTATCGCATCGCAATCGGCCGTGCGCCACATGGTCGAGTTCGTGCCCCTCGACCGCGAACCAGTCGGGGTCAACCACGAATTCCGTATCGAGGAAGAAGGCGCGTTGGCGATTGATCACGCCGTGTTGGACGCCGCGACGCTTCGGCCACTCTACCGGACCCCGAAGTCCAGGCGCGGGGTCAAGTCGTCCCTGGCCACTGTTCACCTGGCCTGCGATGGCCCTTATACGCTTTTCTTAAACGACGAGGTCATCGCCACCGGCCCTCAGGCGGAACCGGCCGAGATCGCCGCGCCGTTGCAGCAGGGCGCCAACGTGTTCGCGCTCAAGCTCGACAAGGGCACGGCCGCGGTGCGCATTGAAACGCCGGACTGGACGCCGGACCACGCACGCTGGAAGATGGCCTCGCCGGACGTGGCGGATGCCGCCTTGGCGCAGACGGATGACGCCTCATGGCAGACAGCGCCGACGGCCGGCCAACACGAAGGGCTGGGGCCGCGGATAGGCCAACCGGGCCAACCCGTTGTGCTGCGCCACACGCTGCTCTGGCAGAAGACGCGCCTCTGGCCGACGCCCAAACCCGCACTCTATCTCGCACGCAACAGCAACCAGCACGTGACGTTTATCGCGGACGGCCTGCCGGGCAAGAAGCTCCTCGACTGGACCGCGCACCTCGCCGTGCCGCCCGCGTTCGATATCCTCGGCGCGACCGGCTACTACGGCGAAGGGCGCGACTACCAGCCTGAATTCGTCTGCGAGGTGCTTGGGGAGCGCGAGGTCGCCGGGCGGACCATGCGCCTGGCCACGATCTCCGCGACCAAGCCGATTGCCGCCAACCGCCACTACATTATGTCGCTGTTCAACGCCTTTGTGCGCTATCCAGTCGAGGCCGGCGAACCCATGGACGAAGAGACCGGCTTCCTATACTGGACCGAGGCCAACGACAGCACCATGATCGAGCCCGTCCAGTCCATCCCGGTGCGGCTGTTGCCCCCGCTCGACGGACGGCAGCCCAAGAGACTCGTCTGCCAACTCTGGGGATCGTTCTTCAGCGCCATGGACAATCGGCCCATGCGCGAAGCCGCGCTTGAAACCGCCCGGGCCGCGGGGATCAACGACCTTGTGGGCGGCGACCGTTGGACCGGCGACCACGCGCACGAGTGCAACATGCGCCACACCATTTGCATCAACTTCCAGGCGTGGTCGCTGGGCATGGCGGACTACTTGGAACAGCATCCGGACCAACGCCTCATCGGGCAAGACGGCAAACCGAATGACGAGCACGTGTGCATGACGCACCTCCTTGACGACGCCTGGCCCGCCGTGGCCGAAAAGCTTAAGGCCAAGATCGAGGCGGTGCAGCCCGATACGCTGGATTACGACTACGAGTACCCGCCCTATGACGCGCCCCACGCATGCTACTGCCCCCGCTGTCTCGCTGCGTTCCGTGCATTCGAAGGGCTGCCCGACGACGTGGACCTTTCGCCAGAAATCATCAAAGACAAGCACAACGAGGAATGGGTCGATTTCATGGCCCGGCGGGTCGCAAGGATGTTCCGCAAATTCAAAGACGAGATCCACCGGATCGCGCCGGGAACTGAGTTTAGCGTCTATAGCGGCTACCAAGGCGCCGACAACCCACAACGCTATGGCGTGAACTGGCAGTACGTGGGCGAGTTGCAGGCCGTCGACCAGATCGGATGCGGGTACGGGCGCCCGGCCGAGCGTGTCGCCGCCACCGTCGAGGCCGCGTCCGGCATTGCGACCGTCTTCGGCGCGCTCCACCACCCGCACAATCCAGAGGATCTGACGCCGCCCACGCCCTTTACCAAAGCGCGCCTGCTGCGCCGGGCCCTCGACGCCACCGGCGGCATCCTCGTCTATGATCGCCAGCCCCTCGACGGGCGGTCGTGGTCGGCCATCGCTGAGACCACGCGCCTAATCGCCGCCTACGAAGACCTCTTCCTCGACGGCACACTCAGCGCCCTCGCCGGCCTGGACGAATCCCAGGTGCAGCGCGTGGATCATGGCAGCGTGAACCTCGTGTGCGTCATGAACGGCACGCGCAACGAGGCGACGTATGTGATTTCCATCCCGCCAAGCCTTGGCCAAGGCCGCGAGTTCTATGGCGGCGCGATAGCGGCCGGTGGTGAGACCATCGACTGCGTGATTCCCGCGGGCGATACCGCGGTCTATGTGTTCGGGAAGTGAACGAGAGGGATTCCTTGATGAGAGTCGGCTTCGCAGGAGACGAGGCGCTCGAATGTGAGACCTCAGTCTCTTCGCCCGTGCAGCGCGTTGCGTCCCCGCAGCGGCCACACCCTCTGATCCCTCTTGCGCTCGCCTTCCTGCTGATCTTCCATGGCGTCGCCAACGTCTGCTGGCTCGCCGTGGACAACCATCCCGTCGTGTGCGATGAGCATCGCCACGTGGCCATGGCCCACAGTTACTACCGGGTGCTCTTGGCGTCAAACGGGCCTTTCGAGAGTCTCCTTGCCGTAGCAACGCTGGATTCCAGTTACCCGCCGCTGCTTTACCTCCTCAGCCTCCCGTTCATGGTCTTGCTGGACCCCGCTCCCGATGCGATCGCCTTGACTATGACGCTGTCTTTCATGCTGCTGATCCTTGGCGTCTACTCCCTTTCTTGTACGTTCTTGGAAAAGCGACAGGCCATTTTCGCCGCCTTTGTCGCCAGTTTCACGCCGATTCTTTACTGTGGGTCGCGCTACTACTCGCAGGACTACTTCTGCACAACCCTCGTGGTTTGGGGCGTCTATGCCCTTATACGAAGCCGTTGGGGACAGAGCAGGCGACACATGGTCCTATTCGGCCTCCTCGCCGGCCTGGGGCTATTGGTGAAGCCGACGACCTGCTTCTTCTGGTGCGGTCCACTCGCCGTGATGGTGGCGTGGGGAGGCGCGCGCTGGGCCTCGAGGCTGCCGCGCGCCAGTGCCCGTCCGTGGCGCGTGCTAATGGTCAATCTCGTCATTGCCGCCGGTATCGCGCTGGCCACGTCGCTGCCATGGTACGCCGTCAACTTGGGCTTCCTTCTTGACTTTTGGACCCACACCCACGGCGCAAAGGGGACCTTTGGCTTGCCCGAAGGCCGGATTGACCTTCTCGCCTACGCCTTTCTGCTCGTCAACCTGGGCATGTTCCTGCCGTTGTTCTGTCTCAGCCTTGCCGGCGCCGTGCTCGTGTTCGCGCGAAAGCACTACCGCGTGCTGCCCGCCGTGGCCGTTGTTGCGTGGGTGCTGGGGAGCTACCTGCTCATGACCTTCCTGGTCCGAGAGCGGGAGTTGCGCTACATGCTGCCCGCCGTGCCCGCCTTGGGGATTCTGGCCGCCTTGCCCATACTCGCCGTGCCCGGCAGACGGTTCCGCCTGGGGGCCGGACTCGCGCTCTCCGCCCTGCTTGTCCTGCAATACCTTGGGCTAAACTGGGGCGCCTTTGGCGTCAACGTGATTGCCAAGCCCGAAGACGTGAAGGCGATCGAATTCCCCCGCATAGCGTACCGGAAAAAGCACGGTGCCATTGTCTATGAAGGAAGCGACAAGCTGTCGGTCTATCGAGGGATGCTGATATCGGGCGCCTACAACTACGGACCGCCCTGCCGAGGCGACAACTACATCGACCGATGCTTTGGCGCCATGATCGCCCATGCAAACGCCCGGCCTCCCTCGGATAAGGCGACCGTCAATTTCCAGTCGCTTGCCGAAGACCTGGGCACCTCGGGTTTGTCGCAAACCATACTGTACGCGCCGGAGCCCAACCTTCTCGCCGTGTCTCAATGGAGAGACCAGCCCCTGTGCCGCAAGCCGCTGGTTGAACTGGGCGCGGCCTACAAGCCCGAAGAACTGCTACCCGCCTTGCCGGACACCGACTACGTGATCTGCAAGATCTGGCTCGGGGCCTCCAAGCCCCGGCTCAAGGAGGAATGGACGGCGTTTCTCACGGGCCGCGGCTTCGTCATCATCGAAGAGTTCTTCGACCGCGGCTTCGGCATGCTGTGCCCCGCAGGAGACTTCATCATCTTGGCAAGAGGGGTCAGGTTTTGAATCATAAGGTCCGCGCCTCCGCGCAGACTCGATTCGAAGTGGTCTCGCCATGGCCAGATCCTACCAAGATACCCTATTGCCCCACCTAGTGTGGTGATTCTTAAATAGATTGAATTAACATTTTGCTTGTGCTATGCTGTGGGCATGGCACGACCGATATCGATTATAGAAGTTAGCGTCGCAGAAGA
>Ga0272441_10007432_pt1 | contig 17822 bp, 11 predicted proteins | sample SSMProp6N_FD_193582 | JGI IMG/M metagenome (GOLD analysis project Ga0272441, IMG submission 193582) | Marine sediment archaeal communities from Little Sippewissett salt marsh, Falmouth, MA, United States - SSM-Prop-6N | ecosystem: Environmental > Aquatic > Marine > Wetlands > Sediment ... | reverse complement strand
ATAAGCCGTTTCTATTCGTGAGTTCATAAAGCGTCACTGTTCGTCCATCGGGCATTTGGCCGAAGGTTTTCTGCGATACCTCCAAACCGGTGCGGCCCATGACTTGATCTGAAGTAAGACAGAAGGTCATGAGTACGACGCAGAGATAAATCCGATTACGAGTCATAATATGGTCCTCTCAATACACTCGTTAATTCTCCGGGATGCTTTAGGGAATCATCATATGGGGAGGGGTAATGACAAGCTCCGGAACGATGGCCCTCTCCGGCAGTTTTGCAATCGTGACCACACAGGCGGCAATGTCCTCCGGCTGGAGCATTTTCGCGCGCTGTTCCGGCGGCGGTGGTGTGGGACGCTTATCCACAATCGGTGTGTTGGTCTCGCCGGGATAGATGTTTGTCACCTTGATGCCATTTTGACACTCCTCGAGATTGACGAACGTCCCGAGGGCGGCGGTCGCAAACTTGGATACGCAGTACGGCATTCCCGCCAGAAGCATCGCGCGCTTGCCCGCCAGCGAAACAATGTTGACGATCAGGCCCGAACCTCTCTGACGCATCATTGGAAGTGCGGCATGAATGCAGTTGAATGTTCCGGTCGTATTGACCTCCATCATGCGGTCGAAATCTGCGGGATCGATATTGGACATCATTCGATTCGCGACATTGATCCCCGCGCTATTGACGAGAATGTCGATGGCCCCGAGTTCCTCATCAAGCCATTGAAATAGTTGTAAAACCTGCTGGCGATTAGTGATATCGCATGTTCGCCAGAGAAAGGAAAGATCCGGCCGGGCATCATCGGCTGCGCGGGTAAGGGCTTTCTCGCTGATGTCTGTTAGAGCCACCTTGCATCCTTCAGCGGCCAAACCCTTAGCGATACCCAGACCGATACCTCCGCCTCCACCTGCAACAAGAACAATTTTACCGCTTAATTCCATAATATGAATCCTTTCCGTTCAGATTGTGACTGTTTCAATTTGCCATTCTAAAACACATTGATTAATGCCCAGCCGCCGATAATGGCAAAACCAATGAGCGAGAGCCATAACATCACATCCCACAGGCGTCCGGATCGGAGCTTCTCGTCACTGCGCTTATAACGAAAGTAGAGCGCCGCGGCTCCCAGCATTGGCAACATGACGGACTGCGCCGTGCCGCAAGCCAACACCATGGCCGTCGGCCTGCGCACGAGTATGTATAGAACAGCCGCCAGAAGAGGCCAAACCACGCAGATATTCCGCGTCCACGTGGCTCTGGTCGTTTCCGAGCCATCATGGAGACCGAACAGGCCCATCGCGTCGGCGACCATGCGGGCATTGCCCGCCGCGGCGACAAAGAACGTAGAATACAACACTGCGACGGCGCCGGCCAGGAACACAACATGCGCCGTCGGGCCGAAGACCGGCACGTACATTTCGGCCAGTGTGCGGATCATGTCTCCTTTTGCGGGATTGAGCGAGGCGCGCCAAAGAACCGCCGCACCGAGCAGGTAGAACGCCATCGTGGCGAACGTGTAAACCACCATGGACAGCCATGCATCGATCCGCATGACACGCAGCCAACCCCGAGCCCGTTGGGTCCATTGGATCGAGCCATCTCGCGTTCCCGTGAATTTTGCATACCCCTTTTCCAGGCACCAATAGGGATACATAATGAGTTCGGCGGCCCCGACGCCGATGATCCCGAACGCCGCCAGGGCGGTCGTCACCGGGTTGCCGACAAGCGTCTGGCTGGAAGGCGGCAGGCGAAAGCTTAGTCCACTGACCAGCTCGTGACCTCGAACCGCCCATTCGTCTCTGGTTTGGAGCATGACCAGCGTGATGATTGTTACGAGCGTGAAGATTGACACCAGTACCGTAGCGACGATTTGAATGAGTCGATATCGACCGATATACAGCAAGATGGAAGTAAAAACAGCGATAATGGCCGCCCATAGGTAAGCATCCTTGGATTCGGGCATTGGCTTAATCCTCGCCGTCAATGAGTCGATCTTTTGCTGGATGTTAAAAATCTCGGGACTCTCGGGATTATTCATTCTGATCACAGCCTGCTCGGTCTTCGCTTTAACCAGCTCGTCCCGTATCTGATTATACTCGACGCCATACTGCGTGAGCGGCCGGCTGATCGCCAGCGCCTGGCCGACACCTCCGACAATACCGCCTTGCTGAGATATGACCAGCAATGTCATACCCGTCCAGTACCATAATAGCCAGTTCACCTTCAAGCGCGGTCCCGGCAGGTTGTTGAGTGCTTTTAGGGGCGTCTGGCCCCAGGTGACGGCATACCGACCGAACTCGATCTGAGTGGAAACCTTGATAATACAGCCGATGATAATGAGCCACAGCAGCCAGAAACCTGCTTCCGCTCCCGCCTTGGTCGTGGCGATCAGCTCTCCCGAACCAACGATCGAGCCGGCGATGATCATACCCGGACCCAGCCTGAGCAGTGTCGCCAGAAGGGTTCGCGGCGGTTCTTGTGCCGACGAAGCGCCCGTCGGCGGCGACTCCGTCACTTTCTGAGGCTCGGAACCTTTTGATTCGGTTTTATCCGACATGTCGCTGCTCCCGTCAGATCAATGCAGATTTTCCCTGCCGACAATCGTGGTTTCTCAAAAGGATTCGTCAGATGCATTATCCATTTCTTGAAAGTTATAACCGACGTCCATAGCGTGAGCAATCTTTTTTTCATCATTCAAAATGTGAGCAAGGTAGAACAATGTTCGGCTGAAATCGTTGACGCCAGAGAACGTATGGATTACCATAGTCAAACTCAGGAAGATCGTGAATTCGTTCACCAATATTCGCAGAGAAGGATGAAGTTCGAGACGTTAGAAATAGAGCCGCAGAAGAATCCCGCTGTATTGGACGCTGTGATGTGGGACTCAACAAGCGCCTGGGATTGCCTCTCTTCGGTAGAAGAGTCGTTTTTTCTCTCGGTTTTGAAGGCGATCAGAGAGAGACATCCGTTGCCCTTAGACAGACGCTGCGTTATCTATACAGGCTCTTGTGCCGAGTATGGGGGTAAGATTTTTTCTCTCGCAAAACTCGCTGATGGTCAGCATATATTTATCGAATGTGGAACGGATGGTGCGGATGGACCTTTAAAAGGGCCGATCGGAATTCGATCCTTATCCGATGGTACCCGCTTGGCGGCATACCGAACGGACGCGGCCGGTATCGAATGCTACGTGTCTCTCATAAAACCGGATAAAGGCCCAAAATCGCTCGGCACCGTACCGCGATTGGGCATAGGTTCGAGAATGACCACGGCGGCTTGGCCCGGCGTCTGGCGGGCCTTAAGCCAGTGCCATGTCCGGTCAAATCCGATTCAAAATTCCGTTCGTGAGGTCAACCTCCTTCAGGATGTGCTGGCGGGACGACCGGCGCGTTTAAATTACATGGCCAATTTTGGTCGCGTCGAGGAAGGGCATACGGGCAGCACCTTTGAGGGGCTTTGGGTGGCCGGACTTCTTGAAGCGCTTAAGGCCGATTCGGCCCCTCCGTTTGGAGCCGACGCAGACCATATAACCGTGAGACGCGGCGATGACGACCTGGCTCATGCCAAGCGGGTGATCGAAGCCGCCCGGTTGTACACTTTTTTCACTCTGGATGTATCTGACTTATTAGATTACGAAACATCCTTGATGGACAAGTATTGGTTGGCCCTCGACGTCGTGGAGAAACTATCCATTCATATTGCCGAGATAAAGAAAGGAAAAACTTTCGACCTCGAACTGAGCATCGACGAGACGCCATCGGGCGTTGATACGTTTAATTGTTTGACTTGTGAAGACGAACTGGAATTTCTTCTTCGCGAGCTGCAAAGACGACAAATCCCCGTGACGCATATCGCGCCGAATTTTGGCGTGGAAAAAGAATTCGATTACAGAGGACCGGACGGCCTGGAAGGATTGGAGAAGCGCATACGGGGACTTTGCCAAAGTGCCGGCGAATTTGGCGTCATATTGGATTGCCATTCGGGCGATGATCTTACATCTCAAACTCGGAAAGCCGTCGGTCGCGCTGCGAAGGGTAACATCCATTTTAAAATATCACCCGTGTTGCAGATACTTTTCGCAGAAGTGCTGAATGCATTCGATCCTGAGATGTTTCGCTTTTGGTGGGATGACACCCTCGATTATGCGCGCCGGGAGGCTAAGGCGGGCTCTGAATTTGCGGCTGATTGTCTACGCCATTACAATGCAACCACTAATCGGACACCCTCACCAGACCACGCCGTCTTTCATTACTATTGCTTTGCAACCGTAGGCCGACGTGATGAGAAGGGGCAGTTTATTCATCGTCAAAAGTTTTATGAGTTACCGGAAGATTTCTATCAACTATACCAGGATCGCGTGGCTGGCTATCTGGAAGAAGTCGTGAATGATGTCTTTGGCGATGTTTTGTGAAAGAAAAGGAAGGAAATAGCTCTATGGAACAGCGGCTTAACGGTAAAGTGGCTATTGTGACCGGTTCGGGTCATGGAATCGGTAAAGCAGTAGCACTGCGCCTGGCTCATGAAGGCGCCGACATCATTGTGGCCGATATTGACATAACAAGTACCGAGCAAACCGTTCAGGAGATCCTTGCCGTGGGTCGAAAAGCTGTGGCGCATTCTATTGATTTGGCTAATATATCGCAGATTCGATCAATGGTTGGGCGTGTTGTAAATGAATTCGGTCGGATTGATATTTTGGTCAACGTCGCGGGAGTGGCACTGACCAAACCGTTTTTGGATTTTACGGAGGACGAGTGGGATCGCGTCCTTGACGTGAATCTAAAGGGGACGGTTTTTTGTATTCAAGCCGTGGCCGCACAGATGATCGAACAGGTTCCCGAGGAGGTCAGGAAAGCCGGACAAGCGAATAAAAGTTATGGAAAAATTGTGAACTTTTCCTCGATATCGGGCCGACGAGGACGAGAATTACAGGTTGCTTATGCCGCGAGCAAAGCGGCGATTATCAGTGTCACTCAATCGGCGGCTTTGGCTTTTCGGGAGGTTAATATCAACGTCAATGCCGTTGCACCCAGCGTTGTTCCCACGCCGATGTGGGAGCAAATCGACAAAGACTACAGCCGAATCTTGGGTATGGAAACGGGTCAGTCAATGAAGGAATTCATTGAGCGCATTCCGCTCAAAAGAGCGGGAAGTCCGGAAGATATCGCGGCTGCCGTCGCTTTTTTATGTTCTTCCGATTCGGACTATATAACAGGGCAAACCCTCAACGTGGACGGCGGATTCGAAATGAACTGAGTATGCGATTTACACCAATACGGAACGTGGGCGAAAGGGATACGAATGAATGACTTCAATAAAGCACGAGCATTATTAAACGAATTTAAAGGGGATGCCTATCTATTCGGCAAGGGTGTCCTTCCGAACGTTGGTGAAAGAGTCGCCTCTGCCGGGAAAAAAGCTGCGTTAGTCCGTGAGACTTTTAAGGGGAGTGACGACTTTGTTCGGATGATAAAGGATTCTTTGCATAGTTTTGGTGTCGAGCTTGTCGCTGAGATTAAAGGGCCGAAACCCAATTGTCCTCGAGAGGATTTATTCCGTATCACGGAGGAGCTTAAAACCGCCGCCTCGGATGTCATCATGAGCTTCGGGGGCGGCAGTACGATCGACGCCGCCAAAGCCGCGGAGGTTCTTCGCACTTTAGAAGGTGAGATTGATAACTATTTCGGTGTGGGACGGGTGACGGAGACGATGAGAGAGCGTGACAAACGGCTTATACCTCATATGGCTATTCAGACGGCGGCCAGCTCAGCCGCTCATCTGACGAAGTACTCGAATGTCACAGATGTATCAACGGGACAGAAAAAGCTCATTGTCGATGACGCGATTGTGCCGGCTTATTCGGTTTTTGATTATGAAGTGACATATCATGCCTCGGAAAGCCTGACGCTCGATGGGGCGTTAGATGGCGTAGCCCACTCCCTTGAGGTTCTATATGGCGCCGTAGGTAAACCGCTTTACAGCAAAGTCGAAGAGGTCGCCGGAACGTGCATCGCTCTTGCGGTTAAATATCTGCCACGCGTCGTGGAGAATCCGAAAGACGAAGAATCTCGTGAAGCACTCTGCCTGGCCACGGACCTTGGCGGATATGCCATTATGATCGGCGGAACAAACGGAGGTCATCTGACAAGTTTTTCCCTTGTGGATATCCTAACGCATGGCCGGGCCTGTGCCCTGATGAATCCTTATTACTCGGTTTTCTTTGCTCCGGCTATTCAAGAGCCGCTGCGACTTCTCGGCGGGATTTACCGCGATGCCGGATTGACTCAAAGCGATATCAATCACTTGCAGGACAGAGATTTGGGTATAGCTGTTGCGGAAGCCATGTTCGAGTTGGCTCGCAGGATCGGATTTCCCACCCGGCTGGGTGACGTGGGCGGTTTCTGCCAAGAGCATATCGACCGCGCGCTGACCGCCGCAAAGAATCCACAGCTCAAAATGAAATTGCAGAATATGCCCGTTCCGCTGACCGCAGAGATGGTGGATGAATACATGGGACCGGTTCTGGAAGCCGCCCGAGATGGAAATCTCGAAGTTATTAAGAACGTTCCTTAGTCACCTTATACGAAGGAATTTCTTCTCGTGAATATAAAACTGGCATATGGAAAGAGGGGTCTGGATATCCATCTGCGAGATGATTTAGATGTCACCTTTGTGGAATCACCGCACGTCTGTGCTCTTAAGAATCAAACCGAGTCTCTGCGAGATGCATTGCGTCAGCCTATAGATGCCGATCCTTTGAAGGATTCTGTGAAATCCTCGGATAAAGTGGCAATTGTCTTTAACGATATTACACGCCCGACGCCTTACGGGATCATATTACCTGTCCTTCTTAATGAGCTCGAACACGTACCGGATGATCGGATCGTTTTACTGAATGCGAACGGGACACACAGGTCGAATATGAAGGCGGAGTTGAGGACGATACTGGGCGACGACATCGTGAATCGATTCCAAATCATTCAGAACGATGCGCACAATCCCGATTCGCACATATGTGTAGGAACGACTCAAAACGAAAATGAAATTTGGCTTCATAGAGAATATGTCAAATCCGATAGGCGAATTCTCACCGGTTTTATCGAGCCTCATTTCTTTGCCGGGTTCTCGGGCGGCGGCAAGGCCTGTATGCCGGGGCTCGCCCTTTTGCAGACCATACTCAGGAATCATAGTGCCATCAATCTGGACGATCCTCAAGCCACTTGGGGGAAGACATACGGAAATCCGGTTTGGGAAGAGATACTCGAAGCGGCGTTAATGGTCCAACCGACCTTTTTACTCAATGTGACGCTTAACCGCGACAAAGAAATCACCGGTGTATTTGCAGGTGACCTTGAGGCATCGCATCGACGAGGTTGCACCTTTGTTAAACAAAACTCGATGATTCCGGTTAGGGAGCCATATGATATTGTGATTACCTGCAACTCGGGTTACCCTCTGGATTTGAACCTTTACCAGTCGATCAAAGGCATCAGTGCGGCGGCTCAAATTGTCAAGGAAGGGGGCAGTATTGTCATGGCCGCCGATTGCTGGGACGGGATTCCCGAGTATGGGGAGTATGTCGGGCTTTTGCGTGAAGCGAAGTATCCGGACCGTTTGCTTGAGATGATTCGCTCTGACGGTTTCTCCGTGCAGGACATGTGGCAAGCGCAAATCCAGGCCCTGATATTGCAGAAAGCCGATGTTCATTTCTATAGTAAAAATCTGAGCGATCAACAGATTATGGGAGCCATGTTGCGACCCTGTCATCGGATCGAAGACACCATTGATGACTTAGTTCGAGAGTATGGCCGAGGAGCGTCGATTTGCGTTTTGCCCGAAGGGCCGCAATCAATCCCTTATATTGATGATGCCTGATGAAAATGAGACACGCGTTACTGTTTTATTGCTATTTATATCAATTTGAATATACTGATTCCTAATGGCTTCACACCATAAACAATATTGAGATTGTAGCAGGAAAAGCATATCTCATAAGTAATATGAGTAGAGTCAAAGGCATGAAACAGATCGAGATTGACAATATGGGGAGCGGGGGCGTATGAAAGAATTAAAAGACAAGGCACGTCGTTTTCTCAAGCAATGTCAAACCGGTCATGACGAAATTGACATGGAGCGGCTTTGTGAGGTTTTTCACAATGAAATGCGCAAAGGCCTCAACGGACAAGACAGTTCTCTTGCGATGATCCCGACGTATATTGAAGTCGGAAAAGATGTTCCGACGGATAAACCGGTGATTGTGCTCGATGCCGGCGGAACCAACTTCCGGGTGGCGACGGTTCGTTTTGATCGCTCCGGCAAGGCCACTTTTGAGAATCTGGTTCAAAAGCCCATGCCGGGCCTCGAAGGAGAGACCACAAAGGACACATTCTTCGCCACAATTGCCGAGTATATGGCCGGTGTTGCCGATGCAAGCGACAAGATCGGCTTTTGCTTTTCCTATCCTACCGAAATACTTCCGAGCAAAGACGGCAGGCTCGTTCGATTCTGCAAGGAAGTTAAAGCGAAAGAAGTGGAGGGCGAGCTGATCGGTGAGAATCTGCTCGCCGCCTTGGCGCGAGCGGGCCACGAAGGGCACAAGTCGGTGGTGATACTCAACGATACGGTCGCCACCTTGCTTGCGGGTGTTTCAGCCTCCCATGAGATGGTCTATGACAGCTATATCGGTTTCATTTTGGGTACGGGATCAAATTGCTGCTATGTGGAATTCAACAACAATATCACCAAGCTCAGCGGATTAGACGACCATGCCCAGCAGATAATAAACGTGGAATCCGGCGCCTTTGCCAAGGCTCCGCGGGGCACCATGGATATCCAGTTGGACGAGTCCACGCTTGATCCCGGGCAATACACGTTTGAGAAGATGTTTTCCGGCGCCTATCTGGGTTCGCTATGTCTCAAGGCCCTCCAGGAAGGTGCCCGGCAAGACCTTTTCTCGAAAGCTGTTTCCAAGAAGATGCTCACCGCCAAGGATTTACAGACCCGGGAGGCGAACGACTTTTTGCGATCTCCAAACGGCCGCAATCCGCTGGCGGACATCTGTGCAGCCGGGGTGACGCAGGATCGCGCCATGGTATGGTACGTGCTTGACGGTCTGATCGAAAGAGCGGCCAAGCTCGTCGCGGCTCTCTTATCATCTGTTGTGCTCAAAACGGACAAAGGCAGAAATCCATGCGAGCCTGTTTGTATCACCGCGGAGGGAACAACATTCTACGAGCTGAAATCCCTCAAGGAAAGAATTGAGTGTTATCTGAAAAGTTTTTTACACAAGCAGCACGGACGGTATGTTGAGATTGTGAATGTCGATAATGCAACGTTGATCGGGGCCGCCATCGCGGGTTTGACCAACTGACGGCAGAAAGTAAGGAGGAGTGCTTTGGAGATAAAGATAAAGATGAAGACGGCGGTTTTTTTATTTTTTATTAGCACGGCAACCACACATTCGATGATCGGCGAATTCCCAGTCGGGGTCGATACCACCGATCGATTGCTTCAAGCCGGTTGCCTTGAAGTGACCAAGGCGCCTTATCTGGCCGATCCCTCAGGGGTGACCGACTCCACCGAAGCCATCCAGAGAGCCGTCAACGATGCACGAGACCATCGACTTGCCTGTTTCTTCCCGGAGGGGACCTACCTCATCTCGGATACCATTTCCTGCGAGCAGCAAGTAAAGAAACTCGATAAGCCCAGATATGTCGAAGGGGGAAAGCGAGCCGATTTTTGGCATGTCAATCACCAGATCGTGATGATCGGATCAACCAAGGGCAAGAAGCGTCCCATTCTAAAATTATCGCCGGACGCCGAAGGCTTTGACGACCCATCAAAACCGAAGATTTGCGTTTACATATGGGCACATTCATGGTATGATGACGGGATGGAGGAAAAACCGAACATCTCTTTCAACCACATTTTCAAAGGAATCGATATTGATGTTTGCGGTCATGCCGGAGCGATCGGGATTCGCCACTCCGGCTCGCAGGGTTCCGCGTTGCAGGATTCGACGATATATGCGAATGGGGCGTATGCCGGGATGAACAATTGCTGCGGGCAGGGCGGCGGCACCTATAACATCGAAGTTCTCGGCGGGCGGTACGGCATCGTCATCGAACCATCCAGCCGGTTCCCGATTCTCACCGCTTGTATTTTCAAAGGTCAGACAAAGTCAGCCATCACCTATTCCAAAGGCGGCTCGCAAGTACCGACATTGCTGGTCGGATGCCGGATTGAACCGGCTAGTGACTGCGCGGTCGATTTCACCACACAGCGGGCTTATGCGGGGATCAATATGGTGGACTGTGTGATCGCGATGAAACCGGGTAGTGTGGTCGCCAAGACGACGAAGCAGGAAAACATTTACATCGAAAATTCTTACATTCGTGGGGCAGAGTTTGTTTGCTCAGGAGGCGCTCAACTTCCGGCATCGGACACCTGGACTCATATTGAACGGTATTCGTCCGATTCCAATCAAGCCGTCCATCTCATGAACGGAGTTTTATCCACCGGAGAGATCGTTGAGTGGAAACCGGTCCGGGAGGCGCCGTCCTATGACACCATCCGCGAGCGACATTATAGCAGAGGGCCGTCGTTCGAGGATATAGACTCGGTGAATGTCAAATCCTTCGGCGCCAAGGGCGATGGTGAGACAGACGATACTGAAGCATTCGAGAAGGCGATCGCCTCGCATGATAAAATATTCGTACCTAAAGGCAACTATCGCCTCTCCGGGAAGCTTCGCCTCGATCGGAACACTCACCTGTTCGGGCTGGCCCGCACATACACCTCGGTCGGAACCGGCGGCTCGAGGGGCGGCTGGCGGCCGGGGCGTGTCGAAGGCGATACTTTCTCTATCGTGACAATGGACGACGCACAGGCCGCACCGGGGCTTTCGTTTCTTTCGGTGCGGGGCCGAATTGACTGGAAATCCGGTCGGGGGACTTATATGCTCGCCTCGGGACCTCCGGTCCTCTCCGGACATGGCGGCGGCAGATTCTATGGCGTCATGGCGATGGGACGGCCCTTTGTCATGAGAGAGATTAAACAACCAACCTCGTTCTATGCGATCAATGTAGAACGCGTGCTTTCCAATCCTCAGTCGATCATAGAAGACTGCTCGCATATCCGCGTTTACTATTTCAAGGTGGAAGCCGGAACCATTGACCGGCCAAACGCCGGCGATGGCAACACGCCATGCCGCATATCCGACTCATGGGACGTCCGGATTTATTGCATGTACGGCAATGTCAAAAAATTAGGAGACCGGCCGATGCTCGACGTAGTGAATTCAGATGGGATTGTTGTTTCCCAGTTAAAAGCATTCCGGCCAGGAGGTTTTCCGCACCTTACGGAAAAAAGAGGCGAAACGCAAACCGATATCCCATCTGAAAAAATCTGTGCCTTATTCATTCGCGATGCTAAAGACAAATAAATAAGGAGTGATGCTATGAAAGGTGACAATCAAAATAGAAACGGCAAAACGCGCTCGCGTCGTGACTTTATTCGCGACGCCGGGCTTGCATTGGCGGGACTGACCGTTGTTCCGCGTCACGTCCTGGGCGGGGCCGGTCGGATACCACCGAGTGAGACGATCCAGGTGGCCGGAATCGGTGTCGGCGGTGTCGGCCACGGTCAGATCACCAGCGTCAGCCAGCAGAAGGGCACGCGAATCGCCTATCTCTGCGATGTTGACGACGTCTATGCCAAGCGGTCATACGATCGCTTCCCCGATGCGAAGCGATACCGCGACTATCGCGAGATGCTCGGCGCCGAGGCTGACAAGATTGACGCAGTATATTGCGGCACGCCCGATCATTCACACGCTGTTATCTGTATGGAGGCAATAAAAAAGAACAAGCATGTCTGCTGCGTCAAGCCCCTCACCCTCGCGATTTCCGACAACCGGGCCCTTGCCAGAGCCGCCAAAGAATGCGGCCTGGCCACGCAAGTGACGGCCTCGGCAAGTACGAGCGACAACGCCTGTAGAGTCCGTGAAATGATCCAGGATGGAGCGATTGGTGACGTTCGAGAGGTTCACTGCTGGTCGAATCGTCCCCTTTGGCCGCAAGGCATGCTCCGGCCGCCCGGCAGCGATCAGGTGCCTTCGACGCTCGATTGGGACCTGTGGATCGGCCCGGCGGCGATGAGACCGTTCGTCAACGAGTGGTCCGACAAAGACCTTGCTGTCCATCAGGTCAAAGCAAGCCGAAATCCGCGTAAAGCCGTCTATCATCCGTGGAACTTCCGCGGCTGGTGGGATTTTGGCACAGGTGCCCTGGGTGATATGGGATGCCATCACTTCAACAATGTGTTCGTAGCGCTCAAGCTGCGCTATCCGAGCAAGATCAGTGCAAGCTCTTCCATTGTCTTCGAGGAGACGGCGCCCTTGGCGTCGATCGTGATGTATGAGTTCCCAGCTCGTGAGGGAATGTCGCCTTTGACGCTGTACTGGTACGACGGCGGTCTCAAGCCGCCCCGCCCCGCAGAGCTTGAGGATGGACGGGAACTGCCCTCCAGTGGAAATATGTACGTTGGGGACAAGGGCAAGATACTGGATTCGAGGATTATACCAGAATCCAAAATGAAAGCGTATAAACTGCCCCCCAAGACGCTCAAACGCCGGTCGGGCACCTGGGGCGAATGGGTCGAAGCCATGCGCGGCGGCGAAGAAGCGAATTGCAATTTCGACCAAGCTAGTCTGATCACCGAGGCCGTGCTTCTGGGCAACATTGCGATCAGAGTCGACAAAACGCTCCAATATGACGGCGGGCAGATGAAGTTTACCAACAACAATGCAGCCAACAAGTATGTCAGGCCGAATTACCGTTCAGGATGGTCCCTGTGACCGGGCGAAATACAGTAGGATCTTAATTCTTTATCAGGAGGTCTTAGAACTATGAAAGCATTCCATTTCTTTTTAGTGATCTTGATTTCGACGGCTTGTGTTGCCTTCGCGGGTGAAGAGACGATCTTCATTCCGACAAAGATCGACGGCCCGGTCCACGACCCGGCCAACCACAGTTATTGGTTCGGGCCGTTTTGCGAATGCGCCTCGGTCCTGGATGTGGATGGAGACGGCGATCTGGATATCGCCAGCGGTCGGAACTGGTATGAGAATCCGCACTGGACCAAGCATGCCGATTTCCGTGACGGGGCCGAAACCAACGGGCCGGAGATCGACGATAACAGCGAGTTCGCCATGGACGTGGATTTCGACGGCAAAACCGACGTGGTCAGCTCAGGCTGGATGTTCTTGAAAGGGGCCTTCTGGTACAAGAATCCCGGTAATAAGAAAGATGTATGGAAGTCCACCCGGATTCACATGGCCCTGAATATGGAAGGCATCATTCATGGAGATATCGACGGCGATGGCGACGAGGACATCCTCTGCAACCATTGGGGGCTCGTCAAGGGCCAGGGCATGACCTGGCTCGAACATATCGACAAAGCCCCTTGGTTCGTGGAGCACGTCGTCGGCACGCAGGGGGACGTTCATGGCAACGGTTTGGGAGATATCAACGGCGACGGACGGATGGATATCGTCACGCCCGTCGGCTGGTATGAACAACCCGTCCGCGCCACCGCTCGAGAGTGGCCCTTTCATAATGACTATCGCTTCGTCCCGGCCAGGCACAGAGGGGGTGGAGCTTCCCATCCAATCCTCGTGTACGACGTGGATGAGGATGGATTAAACGATATTCTCATTGGCTCGTCCCACGCCTACGGCCTGGCCTGGTTGCAACAGAAAGTGGATTCTGACGGTAAACGCACTTTCAAAACACACTGGATCGAAACCGAGTACAGTCAGTTTCATACATTAGCTCTGGGCGACCTGACCGGTGACGGCAAGCCGGACCTGGTGACGGGCAAAAGGTTGTTCGCCCATCACGGCAGTGACATCGGCGCCGGCGAGCCACTCTACGCCTTCTGGTACGACATTCAAAAGGGAAACTTCGAGCGGCATATTCTCTCATTCAACCATCTGCCGCACTATCCGGGGGAGATGCACAATCCCGCCCCGAACTATGTGGTTAGCGTCGGCATGAAGCTGAACATTGCAGATATCGATCAAGACAGCCGGAATGATGTCATCATCGCGGGCAAAGGCGGGCTGTACGTCTTCTGCAATAAGGGCAACCCGACGACACCGGGTGTGCGCGACAAACTGCCCGATCACAATACCTATCCCACATGGAGGGAGTGGCCCGCGTATAAGGTTCTCTTTAATGGCAAAGACTTTACCGGCTGGAAGGTACCCGAAGGCGACAATGGACATTGGAAAGTGATTGACGGTGTGATTGACTACGATGCGATCTCCGAGGCTAAAGGTAGTAAAAGTCTCTGGACCGAAGAATCGTATGGCGATTATGCCCTTCATGTCGAATGGCGTTTCAAGAAAACGTCGGGCCTCTATCAGATGCCGACGATTCTGCCCGACGGTTCTTACAAGACCGATGCCGAAGGCAAGGTGATCAGAGTGCCGACCCCGAATGTGGATTCGGGCATCCTTCTGCGGGGACCGTCGGGAGGGCAGGCGAACCTGTGGTGCTGGCCGATCGGTTCCGGCGAACTCTGGTCGGTCCGCAATAATAAAAAGCTGGCGCCCGAAGTTCGTGCCGCGGCGGTACCCAAGATCCACGCGGACAAACCCGTCGGTCAGTGGAATTCGATGGATGTTACCTTAGTGGACGGCCGGGTCACGATTATGCTCAATAGCAAGATTGTAATTGAGAATGCCCTGATCCCGGATATCGAGGCGAAAGGCCCGATCGGCCTGCAGCACCATGGAGGCCTCAATAGGAAGACCGGCGAGATGAGTCCGGCTTCCAGTCTCATACAGTTCCGTAATATCTGGATTCGACCGCTGGGTGACAAGCCGCCGGAGCATGTGAAGAGTTTTGTTCCCTTGTTTAACGGTAAGAATCTGGATGGCTGGCTCACCGGCCCGGACAATGCATGGATCGTCGAAGACGGCGCCTTGACGCTCCGTCGAAAAATGGACGGCAAGGAGCATAATCTCGATTACCTTTGGACCAAAGAACAGTACGGCAACTTCATTCTGGAACTTGAATACAAGACGACCAACCGTACCAATAGCGGGATTTTTATTCGCACGCCCAACCGCAAAAATCCGGTCTATACGGGCATGGAGATTCAGGTTAGTAGTTCGTATGAACGACCGGGCCTGAGCAACAAAGGTACGGCCGGGGCGATCTATGACTGCCTCGCTCCGACCAAGAATGCGATAAAGCCCGCTGGCGAGTGGAACAAGTGCCGGGTCATCTGCGACAATAATATGATCCAGGTTGTGCTCAATGGCGAGCACATCATCGACATGGACGTGGACCGCTGGACAACGGCAGGTCAGAATCCGGATGAGACAAGCAACAAATTCAAGGATAAAGCCATCAAAGACTTCTCCCGCGTCGGCCATATCGGTTTGCAAGACCACGGCCGGCCGGTTTGGTATCGTAATATCCGAATAAAACGACTTTAATCCGAATTGACAGAGTGAAAAATGATGAATGAACAAAAACAAACGCGACGTGGATTCCTCAAGAGTGTTTGCCTCGGGGCGGCCGCTGTTGCCGTCAGAAACGTACCGGCGTCGGCGGCTCGCAAAGATAGGCCAAACGTTGTGATCGTCATAACAGACGATCAGGGTTATGGAGACCTTGGCGCCACCGGCAATCCCGTCATTAAGACACCGAATATCGATGCGATGGCGCGACGCAGCGGCTCGATGACCAACTTCTACGTTCATCCCGTCTGCGCTCCGACGCGCGCGTGCCTCATGACGGGTCGATACAACTACCGCACGCGGGCCATCGATACCTATATCGGCCGGGCGATGATGGAGCCGGAGGAGACGACACTGGCGGAGATACTCCGCGACGCTGGCTATGCGACGGGTATCTTCGGCAAATGGCATCTCGGCGATAACTACCCGATGCGGCCGATGGACCAGGGCTTCTCCGAGTCGCTCGTGCACCGGGGCGGCGGGATTGGCCAGCCGGCCGACCCGACCGGCGGTGAAGGCAAGTACACCGATCCGATCCTCCTCGACAACGGCAGCTTGAAGCCGTTCAAGGGATATTGCACCGATATCTATTTCGACAGGGCGATGAGTTGGATGTCCAAATGCGTAGCGGGCGGCAAGAGCTTCTTTGCCTATATCCCCACCAACGCGCCGCACGGACCGTTTCATGATGTGCCCGAGGACCTTTATCGTCGTTATAAGAAAATGAATCTCAGCAACGAAGTGTTCCCACAGGACAAAGGCCATCCTTTGCCGGCCAAGAGCGATCAGGACAAGCGGGTGCGCATTTTTGCGATGATTACAAACGTCGATCAAAACGTAGGCAAATTGTTCAAGAAACTTGACGACCTTGGTGTAACAGAGAACACTATCGTCATTTTCATGGTGGACAACGGTCCCAACGGTCGGCGCTATGTCGCCGGGATGAAAGGCAACAAAGGCGGCGTCCACGAAGGAGGCATCCGCTCGCCCTTCTTCTTCCACTGGTCCGGTGCAGTCAAGCCCGGACATTCATCGGACCTCATTGCCGCCCATATCGATGTCTTACCGACGATTCTCGATGCCTGCCGGGTTAGCAAACCGGCGGAATTGAAGCTGGATGGTCGGAGTCTACTGCCGCTTCTAAAGGGCGATCCGGTCACATGGACGGATCGGACGATCTTCATTCAGGCCCACCGAGGCGACGAGCCGGTACTGTATCATCACTTCGCCGCAAGGTCTCAGCGATGGAAGCTGCTTCATGCAAGTGGTTTTGGTCGAGAAAGCTTCAAAGGAAAGCCCAAATTCGAGCTGTACGACATGGTCGCGGATCCGCTGGAGCAGAATAATCTCGCAAACGAACGCCCCGACGTTGTCGAACGAATGCGCAAGGAATACGAGGCCTGGTTTGCCGACGTCGGCAACACCCGTCCCGATAACTATGCTCCGCCGCGGATTTATATCGGCACGCGCCACGAAAATCCGGTGGTCCTGACACGCCAGGACTGGAGGCATATCAAGGATAGACCCTGGGCGCCCCATTCGAACGGCTACTGGGAATTGTATGCCGCTCAATCGGGCGAGTATACCGTCAGACTGCGATTTCCGAAAATCGATGCCGCCGGTACGGCGACACTTGAATTCGCGGGCCTCAAGAAAGTAAAAGAGATCTCTTCGGGTCAGCAAGCGGTTGAGTTCGAAGGGATCAAAGTCAAGCAAGGCGACTGCCGGCTATTGGCGACTCTGAAGTTCGGTGAAAAGAATTTCGGTCCCTGGCAGGTCGATGTCTCCTGGTAAGGAATCGTGTGATGCAACGTCGTGAGTTCATCCAACTTGCCGGGGCGGCTGCCGGGGGTGTTTTGTGGAACTCCCTCGGATTAGCGGAAGCTCAACGCTCACGGCCCAATATCGTGCTTATCATTGCCGACGACATGGGGTGGGATGATTGTGGAGCGTATGGGCATCCCACAATACGAACTCCGAATATCGACAGACTTGCTACTGAAGGCATGCGCTTTACCAATGCTTTTCTAACAGCCAGCTCATGCAGCCCGAGTCGCGCCAGCATTATCACGGGTCGTTATCCGCACAATACGGATGCCGAGCAGCTCCACTGGCCGCTGCCGGCCGAGCAGCAGACGTTTGTGGAGTTTTTGAAAGACGCCGGTTACTGGACCGCGGCTGCTGGAAAATGGCATCTTGGCGATGCGGTCAAAGACCGTTTTCATCACATCCGGGAGGCGGACGTTTCGGGATTTCAGTTACCCACCGGCGCGGACAAGACCAAGCGCGTC
>Ga0272441_10007429_pt1 | contig 17824 bp, 17 predicted proteins | sample SSMProp6N_FD_193582 | JGI IMG/M metagenome (GOLD analysis project Ga0272441, IMG submission 193582) | Marine sediment archaeal communities from Little Sippewissett salt marsh, Falmouth, MA, United States - SSM-Prop-6N | ecosystem: Environmental > Aquatic > Marine > Wetlands > Sediment ... | reverse complement strand
ACAATACAGTGATCAGCCAGTGCTTCACCATATTCATTCAGTAGGTTTGATGCTATTTCCTTTAAAAATATCTTCATCCTCATATCTCTTTACCTGCTTCATTATCCCTGGCCTGATAAAGTCGTCCCTGCCAGGTATCAATCTCTTCGAGCCTCTGTTCAAACAATTTTGTCATTTCTTCAGACCTCAAGCCACCCCAACCCTCATTTCTTATGAGATGCGGGCTTGATTCCCCTGTAAACCGTTCAACAATGATATCTGGATTTAACCTCTCGAGGAATTTAATAAAAAACTCCCTGTATTCATTCCATGTAAAAAGCTCAAAGTCATTCGGACTGTTCAGGTACTCTTCCTCCATCTTTGTTCCTGCAATTATCTGCAGCTGATGAAATTTCACAGTTTTTACAGGAAGGCGTGAAATTATCGCTGCTTCATTCATCATGTCCTCACGTGATTCGCCAGGCAGTCCGAAAATAAAATGTGCACCGGTGACAATACCTTTTGCAGCAGTCTTTTCCAATGCCGACACGGAACATTCAAAATCATGCCCCCTGTTAACTCTTGCGAGGGTACGGTCGTAACACGACTCAACGCCATATTCAACTGCAATGTAATACCCTGATGACAGGAATGCCAGGTAGTCTAAAATCACATCACTTATACAATCAGGTCTGGTACCAATTATTAATCCTGCAATACCAGGATAAGCAAGTGCCTCTACATATTTTCTTCTAAGTTCATCCAATTCGGCATAAGTATTCGTATAGGATTGGAAATATGCCAGATAAGCAACTGATTTTCTGTATCTTTTAGAATGAAAATGAATACCTTTTTCTATCTGTTTTGTAATGCTTGTATCTGCATTGCAGTATGACGGGCTGAATGCATCATTATTACAGAAGCTACACCCCCCCGTACCAATTGTACCATCACGGTTGGGACATGTAAAACCTGCATCTATACTGAGTTTCTGCACTCTCCCTCCGAATAATTTTCTGAAGTAATTTGAATAGGCATTAAACCTGCGTTCGTGTCCCCAGGGGAAAGTATGTATATCTGAATCTTGCATCATACCGGTACCACTTTTGATAATTCCACATACCATAAGAAAGCTTCAACTTTCTCATAACCCATCTCCCTAACTAGGGTTTTATACTCCTCAATCTGCCTTTTATGTTCCGGCAATTCATTTCCAAATTTGAAGTCAATTATTTTAACACCATCCTTCGCTATTATTATCCTGTCGGGCCTTCTTATCATTCCACTCGGTGCTATGATATCCTTTTCACTTCTTACCATTACCTCCTCAGAGAACCAGTCTCTCACATTTTCTTGATTCAGAGCACTATATATTTTAGTCTTGATATCCCTGTATTCATTGATTCCTAATACTCCCCGGGTGAGATAACTCTTAACTGCACCTTCAACATCACTTACTGTTCTTATTGAAGCTAGTATTTCATGCATTAGCTGGCCGTAATACCTCTTATCTCCGCTTTGATCTGATTTTCTTTCAAAGTATGATTTACTATGTAATTTAATCCGGAGTCTTTCATTATTCAGTATTAGAGGGTACCCTATAACAGGATCATCTGTTAAATGTTCCTTTTTTCCTGTTCCCGGAGGTACCCTGCCAAAGGAAAAGGTTCTGGTTGTAGTATTCAGATATTCACTGAAATTAGAATTCATACCCTCCTGGTTACCTGAGAAAATATCAAAAAGATATGATCCTGTTGACTTCCCGTTTTTCGTGTTTAGCAGATTACCATAGAGGCATTCACGCGCCCTTGTGAATGCAACGTACAGTATATTGAGTCTGTCAACAGCTACCTTACCCACCTCTTCAAGGTAGAATTCTTCAAAGTATGTATTCAGAAAATCTTTTTTCATTTTCACCGGTACTGCTCCAAGTTTATTCAGTAGCTTATGATCAGAATATACCCATAGAATGGGATAAAGGTTTCTCTCGTGCTTGAAAGTCCAGGATATGAACGGGAGCAACACCACCCTGAATTGCAGGCCTTTTGACTTATGTATTGTCATAAGCTGCATGGCATCACTTTGCTCGGTGGATGATACCGAGCGATTATGCCCTTCATTTTCCCACCATTCGAGGAAGGCAGGAATATCGTTTGTTTCCGTTCCTGCAAACTCAAGCACACAGTTCTGCAAAGTATTGAGAAATGGCTTTGCGGAATCAATTTTGTTTAGTCCCGTATAATCTATTATCCTGTCTATTATTTCATATACCGATAGATAGCGTATCCTGTCAAGAAAACTTTTAAAATCCTCATCATTGCTTACATCACTGATATCTGTTTCGTTCCCGATGAATAAAGGTCTGTCGATAACGTTATTTGACAGCGACAGCAGATAGTGCTGGTACATTACAGAGAAATTCACCCTGTCTTCTTTGTTAATTAAATACCTGAGTACCGAAACAAGGAAAATGATAACAGGAGAGCTGTTTAGCAATAAAGAATCCTGGGAAATCACCTGGTAGGAATATTTAGTATTTTCACTTTTCCCTGACGCATAGCTGGTTATCCTGTCTATAACTTCCTGTCCTTCATTCTTTGTTCTTACAAGTATACCTATATCACCTGCTCTGTAACCCTTATCCTGTATCTCTTCAATTAAAGCCGGAAGATCATCCAGTGCTTTTTGCTTTCCTTCATCAGCTGAATCATACATTTTCATTCTCACATAACCATCGCTGAACTTTCCAGGATCCTCCTGCACAACATCGGCATATACTCTGCTGACTATCTTATCATTTAGTTCCAGTTCATTATCCACCATAAAGGGCAATTCTGAAAACACTGCATTGTTGAATCTTATTATATTAGCTGAGCTCCTCCAGTTATTTTCAAGGACAATTGTCCTGAATGACTCCGGATTAAATGATTCACTTATCTTCTCGAATATCTCCCAGTCGCTGTTTCTCCACCTGTAAATAGATTGTTTTATATCACCTACCACAAGACTGTTCTCACCTTCAGCTATACTGTTATTTACGAGAGGAAGAAAATTTTCCCATTGCATCTTCGAGGTATCCTGAAACTCATCAATCATAAAGTTCTTATACCTGTTACCCATTTTCTCATAGATAAAGGGAGCCTGATCCATTGCTATAATGCGGCGAAGGATGTCGCCTGCATCAGAAAGCAGGAATTTATTCTGTTCGGATAGTATTATCCGTGCTTTTAATGCAATATCATTCAGTATGCCCAGTGTAAAAAGGTTATCGAGGACCAGCTTTGCTGATTTATACAGGCAGATATTTGTTTCGTATTCCTTTGTTATTAAATTAATAATTTTATCCAGGCCTTCTGCCAGGGCTTTGTCGAGTTCGGGCGAATTTTTACCGCCTGGCGAATATTTACCTTCTTCTGCAGCCAGCTTAACATTTTTAAAATTACTTAATGGAACATCATCCTTAGCTTCTGACAGGAATTTTTTAAATGACCTGCTCTTCTGATAAAGCATATCGTAACCAACACCATTTCGGTCAAGTATTTCCAGTCCTTCAACAGCCAGTTTACCAATCTTCGTTCGGAAATAATTCTGAAAGGCATACAGGTCTGATATTGCTGCTTTAAGTTTTTCCTTATCTTCATTTATAAGGCCTTTTTCATGCAGAAACCGATATTTTTCCTTAAATATCTCCTCTCCCAGTGATAAGATCTTATTCTTAAAGTTCCAGCTTTTACCTTCGAGTATCTCCCTGTGTCCAAATTCAATAAGCCAGTCAAGCAGCTTGGGGTCCGTTTCTGCATCCCTGAGCAATTCATCAACAGCCTGAATTAAAATAATACCCGATTCGAGAATAACGTTAAAACCTGCCTGCAGCCCCGATTCGCGGGCGAAAGACCTGAGCACTTTCTGGAAAAAACTATCGATAGTACCAACCGAAAAATTTGAATAATCATGCAACAACTGATTTAATATCAATGTCGAATCTTTTCTAAGTGTGTCTCCTGTTTTACCAGTAGCCTCCTTAATAAGCCCGGAATATTCAGATCTTTCCCCTATTGAGAGCTGGTACAGATTATGTAATATCCTCTCTTTCATCTCTGCTGAAGCCTTGTTGGTGAAAGTCACAGCAAGGATGTTACGGTAACTTTTTGGATCCCTGAAGAGAGATTTTAGATATATGCCTGCCAGTTCATATGTCTTTCCTGAGCCGGCGGATGCATTATATCTTATGATAATTCCTGGTCCCATGAGAAAGATAAATATACCGATTTTTCGGATGGAAGCCGGTATATGTAAATCATATTTACTAACATATTCGCTCATTTTTATTATATTTATTAGGAATAACCAATATTATTATGAAAATATCATACAGGAAAGCAGAAAAAAAGGATATCCCTGTAATTCACAGGTTTATCAAGGAACTGGCGAAGTATGAAAAACTGGAAAATGAAGTTGTTGCGACCAGGGAATCACTTGAAGAAACGCTATTTGGCAGACGCCCCTATGCTGAGGTTATACTTGCAGAAGTTGACGGAAAAGAAGCAGGATTTGTTTTATTCTTTCATAACTATTCTACCTTTCTTGCGAAACCGGGTATATATATAGAAGATTTATTTGTTAGGACTAAATACCGCGGCAAAGGTTTAGGTAAAGGATTGCTCTCTTATATTGCATCGATAGCCATAGAAAGAGGATGCGGGAGAGTTGAATGGTGGGTCCTCAACTGGAATCCTGCACGTAAGTTCTACGACAGCATAGGAGCTCTGGCTATGAATGAATGGGTTGTTTACAGACTCACTGGAGATAAAATGGCTGCGCTGGCTACATATGTGGGATCTAAGAACTAATAACTCCAGATCCCAGCAGTTCATCATCCGAATACCATGCAGCGAACTGCCCAGGTGCCATGCCTCTCTGCAGTTTATCAAATATAATGAACATTCCACCGGGGCGTCTGTACATTTTTGCTTTCTCCAGAGGCTGGCGGTAGCGTATTCTTACATTGTATACTCTCGCTTCACCACTTTTCATAGACAGGTCAGGTCTTACCCAGTGTATGTCCCGTTCTTTTACCATAAGTCCCTTCCTGTGTAATCCCGGGTGATCCTGGCCTTCACCAACATATAGTATATTCTTTACGCTGTCAGTAGATAGAACAAAAAGTGGCTCCTTATACCCTCCTATATTTATACCCTTTCTCTGACCCACGGTAAAATAGTGAGCACCGTCATGCTTCCCTATGGTAGGACCACTTGAGGGATTATAATGATAAGGGCTTATCATAGTGACGAGTTCTTCATTACTTATATCATCTCCAGGTATTCCTTTGCTGAAAACAGGGTAATCAAAGTCAGCCTCTATTAAGACGGTACGCCCTGTTTTTGGCTTAAGCTTCTGCTGCAGGAATGTAGGCAGGTCAACTTTCCCTATGAAACATATACCCTGCGAATCCTTTCTGCTGGCAGTTGGAAGCCTGAGGTCGGCCGCCATCTTTCGAACTTCGGATTTCGTCATATTACCTACCGGGAAAGCCGCCCCTTTGAGTTGATCCTGGGTAATCTGGCACAGGAAATAACTCTGATCTTTATTCTGATCCTTACCAGCCAGTAGTCTGTTTATCTGATTCTTGCCATCAAATATCGTTTCTTTGCGGCAGTAATGACCTGTGGCGATAGTATCTACACCTAATTTATATGCTTCCCTCACGAAAGAATCAAATTTGATTTCCCGGTTACATAAAATATCAGGATTTGGAGTTCGTCCGGCCTGATATTCTGAAAACATATAATCAACAACCCGCCTGCGATAAGGGGCACTGAGATCGACTGTATGAAAAGGTATCCCTATTTTCCTGGCCACCATCTCTGCAAACATAACATCATCCTCATAGGTACAATCCCCCTCCAAGACCCCGGTAACATCATGCCAGTTCTTCATAAACAGGCCGGTAACTTCATACCCCTGATCCTTTAATAACCAGGCAGCAACGCTTGAATCAACACCACCTGATAAACCTATGACTACCTTCTTTTTCATTATATGCAAATATATTAACAATTGACAGCCCTGACAAGATGTCTCTGATATGTAAGATTATGCTAATCCCTTAAGATGAATACAATTTAGTTTTATTGTATATTGTGAAAATCCAGGTTATATAAAAACAAATATAATATGAACGATACTATTACAACTAGAAAGCTGAGCAGAAGACACTTTCTTTCTCGCATTACTTACGGTGCAGGGGGTTTGATACTTCTGGGCAACTATGGTTTCACGATTAAGAAAGATAAGGAAACTGGCGTTATTAAAGCAATAGCTGTCGATTTTGAGAAATGTACCGGTTGCCGCACATGTGAATCAGTCTGTGCTGAATATAATAATAAAGTTATGGTAAATGGTGAATTGATAAACGGACTGGGCAATCCCGCTAAATCAAATATCAGGGTTTATCATTTCAATCCTGATGTTGATATTCCTTCTACATGTGCTTTATGCGACGATGCGCCCTGTATTGAGGCATGCCCGGTGGAACCACACCCGGTAACGGGCCGGAAAGCACTGTACAGGGACGAAGAGCTTAATACAATAGTTAATGACCCTGAAAGATGTATTGGCTGCCAGAGCTGCGCAGTAGCCTGTGCTCAAAAACGTGCCGGTGTAATACATCCTGACCCTGAAACAGGAAATCCGAGGTTTATGTGCACTTTATGTGGTGGTGATCCACAATGCGTCAAATACTGCCCGTATGATGCCCTGAAGTACATTGAAATGCCATTAGACAGGAATCTGGATAACCTGGCTCCTGAAAAACTGGCGCAGATAATGATTGACAAGTTTTATAATGTTTTAAATGAGGTGTAGCAGATATGAGCACAAAAGGATATTTCGGAAAATTGCTGGAGGTAAACCTCAGCACAGGTAAAATAGAAAAAACAAAAATACCCGATAGTGACATAAAAAATTTTCTGGGTGGGCGCGGTCTTGGAGCAAAAATTCTGTATGACAGGCTTAAACCCGGTACCGATCCTATGTCACCGGAAAACATATTGATGTTCATGACCGGGCCTTTCGTGGGTTATCCAATTCCCTCTTCTTCCAGGACCTGCGTTGTGACAAAATCACCGCGAACAAGTCCCGTGGAGAAGAAATACGAACATTCATCAACACTCAGCTATGCCAATATGGGAGGATTTTTTGGACCTGAATTGAAGTATGCAGGTTATGATGGTCTCCTTGTTACAGGCAAATCCGATAAGCCAGTATATATTCTAATTGAGGGAGAAAACGTAAGTATCGAAGATGCAAGTGAATACTGGGGTATGGGTACCGATCAATTTGATAAGATCTTCCATTCGCAGCTGGGTGAGGGTCGATATGAATCATGCTATATTGGACCGGCAGGTGAGAATCTGGTTCCGATGGCATGTATAATAAACACGGCCGCAAGAGCGGCAGGACGAGGAGGAACAGGATGTGTGATGGGATCAAAAAAGCTTAAAGCCATTGCAGTAAAAGGTTCGGGTATACCTGAAGTGGCTGATCTAAAAAAATATAATGAATTACTTGAAACAATCAGAGGTTCATTTATGGAGAAAAATGACAGTGTCATGGACTGGCGATATGGTGGAACAGCCAATGCCCTGTCTTCATCATCGAACAATGGCACCCAGGCGGTTAAGAATTACAGTGAAGGAACCTTCAGTGAAATTGAAAAAATAGGTACTGAAGCTAACAGGAAGAAAATATGGAAGCGGGATTTTGCATGCTATTCCTGCCAGCTTGCTTGTAAGAAGAGTGGCTTTGCAAAAGGAGCTTACGGTGTGCAGGTCCATGACGGACCAGAATACGAAACGGGTACAATGCTGGGAGCCAATCTGATGATTTCCGACCTCAATGGACTGCATAAACTGATATACGACGGAGATGATTATGGCATCGATATAATTTCTGTTGGCAATACCATAGGCTTCCTGATGGAAGCCATGCAGAGAGGACATATTAATGCCGACTTCCTTGATGGAATACAGCTCAAATGGGGAGATGTGGAATCATCACTCGAATTGATGAGAAAGATTACCTACCGGGAAGGAGTGGGTGAGCTTGCATGCAGAGGAGTAAAATATCTGGCAAAAATTATTGGCAAAGGCTCAGACGAATATGCCATACATGTGAAGGGACATGAACTGGCTGCATGGAACGTACCTGTGAGATCTTCATACTGGTCAATAACATACGCTACATCAAACAGGGGTGCATGCCATATGAATGGTGGAAGCAGTAATAGCCAGGATGGCGCATGCCTGCGCGATTCACTCGGTGCTTGCAGCTTTGCGTCATCATGGTACAGGGATGATGTTCATTACAGGCACATACTGTCAGCAATAACAGGCCTGGAATGGACAGAAGAAGAGTTTAATAAAGCTGGGTCACGAATATTCACCATTGAAAAAATGTTTAACTACCGTGAAGGATTCAGACGCGTTGACGATACAATACCGGAGAAGTTTTTCAATAATGAATTCACGTACGGAGAACATAAAGGGGCCATTGTAGAACGTGATGAATTTAACAGCAATCTTGACAGGTATTATGAGTCAAGGGGTTGGAATTTAAATACCTCCAAGCCTGAAGATAATGTCCTCAGGGAGCTTAATCTTGAATTCACAATTTAGTATTTTTCAGCTTATTTTTGTTTCTTGTAGGGTATTTACGATTATTTGGTAACCTGAATGAGAATCTTCAGATTTTCCTGTTTTTTAATGCTATTATCCCTGTTCTGGGGCTGTAATCATGATAACAAATCAAGGGTGTTGAAGCTCGCTCACGGTCTCGACACGGGGCATCCGGTTCATAAGAGCATGGTTTATATGGCGGATATATTGAAGGAGGAATCAGGGGGTACACTGGAAATACAGATTTATCCTTCCGCACAACTGGGATCCGAAAGACAATGTATTGAGCTGCTTCAGATAGGAAGCCTGGATATGACCAAAGTGTCTTCATCTGTGATGGAAGGTTTTGCTCCTGCATACAAGGTACTGAGCTTACCTTTTATTTTTAATAGCAGAGATCATTCTTACAGGGTGCTCGATGGTGATGTTGGCCGTGAAATATTGTTATCCTCTGAAAAATTCTGGCTCAGGGGCCTGACATTTTACGATGCCGGAAGCAGGAGCTTTTATACCAAAGATAAACCGGTAAAACACCCTGACGACCTTAAGGGTATGAGCATCAGGGTTATGAAAAGCTCTACAGCCATGGAAATGATCAGCAGTTTCGGGGGTAATCCAACACCAATATCATGGGGTGAATTATATACCTCGTTGCAGACCGGGCGAGTTGATGGAGCGGAGAACAATCCACCCAGTTTCTTTCATTCGCATCATTACGAAGTGTGTAAATATTATTGCCTCGATGAGCATACATCAGTACCTGACGTTCTGTTAATAAGCACCATGTCATGGAAATTACTGAGTGATAAGGAAAAAGAATGGCTGCAAAATGCAGCACTGCGCTCATCTATCTATCAGCGTCAACTCTGGCTGGAAGATGAGAAGGTATCTATGGAACAGATTGAAGCAGCAGGTGTAAATATCATTCCCCATGATGAAATTGACAGGGAAGCATTCAGGCAGGCTGTTGGTAAGATGTATGAAAAAGTAGCGTCCGATCCTGTGGTGGGTAAACTCATTGAAAAAATTAACGGTAGCAATCAAAATGAGGAAAACAATTGACCTGATACTAAGCAGGCTGGTGATCATTGTAATGACAGTGCTGGTGCTGGATGTACTCATCCAGGTAGCATCAGGTATTGTTATCAGGGTATCAAATCCATTTTCCTTCACCGATGAACTGGCAGAGTTTCTTCTGATATGGGTGGGGTTATTGGGAGCAGCATATGTGTCAGGCCAGAAACAACACCTTGCCATTGAACTTATATACAGGAGGTTGTCTGAAAAGAATACCAGAAGACTAAATATTTTTATAAGCATCCTAATAATACTCTTCGCTACATCTGTGCTTGTTATAGGAGGTATAAGGTTTGTTATTATTAATATTAAGATGGAGCAGTTGTCAGCAGCCATGCAACTACCTGTGTGGTATGTTTACCTGGTGCTGCCCTTGAGCGGGTTGTTTATAATTTATTATGCGGTGGACGATATATTAACGTTGAGAATGAGTTGAGAGTGAGTTGAGAATGAGTTTGAGGGCGTGGATATATTATCCTCGCTAATCAGATACACAATAAGAAAAATATGGAGCTGACAAGCATTTTAATACTGGTTTTTAGTTTCTTTTTGCTGCTTGCTATAGGTGTTCCCATAGCTTACAGCATAGGTATAAGTGCAATTCTTACCATGCTTGTCAGTATTTTACCAATGCCTGCCCTGACCACCCTTGCACAGCGAATGTCAACCGGCCTGCAGAGTTTTCCATTGCTGGCCATACCATTCTTTATCCTGGCAGGCCAGTTAATGAACCATGGCGGCATAGCACACAGGCTGATTGAGTTTGCCAAGGTACTCGTAGGCAGGCTGCCAGGTGGCCTGGCCTTTGTTAACATAATGGCAAATATGCTGTTTGGAGCTATTTCAGGGTCGGCAGCCGCATCGGCAAGTGCCATTGGGACTATTATGACCGGTAAAATGACAGAAGAGGGATATGACCGTTCCTTTGCAGCCGCAGTTAATATCAGTTCCTCCTCAACCGGACTGACAATACCTCCCAGTAATATCCTAATAGTATATTCACTGGCCAGTGGCGGACTTTCCGTTGCAGCCCTGTTCCTTGCAGGTTATGTGCCGGGAATATTAACAGGGCTCTTCCTGATGGGAATTGCAGCAGCTATGGCCTATCGTAAAAATTACCCTGCAGGAGAGCGTACAAGCCTGAAGCGCGCACTATTAATTTTCCTCGATGCCATACCCAGCCTGTTACTGCTGATAATTGTTATAGGAGGTATTACAAGTGGCATTTTCACTGCAACAGAAGCTTCCGCGGTTGCAGTATTGTATACACTTATTCTTGGAGCAATATACCGTGAGATAAAGTTAAAAGACCTTCCAGCCCTGGTCCTCAAGTCAGTACACACAAGTTCTGTAGTTCTGTTCCTTGTTGCTACTTCAATAGGCCTGTCATGGGTAATGTCGTATGAAAATATACCACAGGAGGTGAGTCATGCACTCCTGGGCCTGTCTTCCAACAAATTTGTTATCCTGCTCATAATAAACCTTATCCTGCTGATTGTAGGCACCTTCATGGACATGACCCCTGCAGTACTTATCTTTACCCCTATCTTCCTTCCTATAGTCACCGGGCCGGAAATAGGACTTGATCCCATACATTTCGGAATAATAATGGTTCTTAACCTCTGTGTGGGGCTTACAACACCTCCGGTGGGTTCATTGCTGTTCATAGGCTGTTCGGTTGCAGATATAGGAATAGAGAAGGTGATAAAACCGCTCATCCCTATGTTTATCGCAATGATCATCGTGTTGCTTCTTGTAACTTATCTTCCGGACCTGAGCCTGTGGCTGCCAGAGATTTTCGGCAAACTGTGATGAAGAGCGCTATGTTTAAAACGATACAAAATGACTAAAAAACAATGGTACGAATCTCTTTTTGAGAACTATGGAATGAAATATGATAATGAAATTTTCACACAGGGGACTATGGGAGAATGCGATTTTATTGAGAAAGAACTGGGATATGACAGGTCCTTGAAAATACTGGATGTAGGATGTGGAACTGGCCGGCATGCTATCGAATTGACAAAAAGAGGATATAATGTTACAGGAATTGATTTATCAGAGTCGCAACTCGGGAGAGCCAGGGAAAAAGCAGAAAGCAATAATCTAAAAATCGATTTTCAAAGGCATGATGCCAGGGATTTGCCTTTCGATAGTGAATTTGACATCGCAATTATGATTTGTGAGGGTGGATTCCCATTGATGGAAACAGACGAGATGAATTATCAGATACTGAAGAGCGTTACGAAATCACTCAAGATGAAAGGTAAATTTATCTTTACAACTTTAAATGGCCTGTTCCCATTATACCATTACGTGGAAAAGTTTACTGCTTCAACAACCGGTGAAGGTAATGCAACATACAGGAGTAATACTTTTGATCTGATGACATTTCGTGACCATAATATCACTGAGTTGGAAGACGATTCAGGTAACAAAAAGACTCTCGATTGCAACGAACGGTATTACGTTCCCAGCGAAATAACCTGGTTGTTAAAATCGCTGGGATACAGTAAAATAGAAATATTTGGAGCCAAACTGGGGGCTTTTTCGAGAAATGACAGTTTAACAACCGAAGACTTTGAGATGCTGGTAATCACAGAGATATGAAAATAATAAAACTTTTCTTATACCTGATCCTGAGTATTCCCTTTATGATTTTATTGATGGGCTTACTGCTTTTACTTCCTGCAGGAAATCTTTACTGGTTAAATGGCTGGATTTTTATCGCTTCCATGATATTTTATCTTCTTCTGACATTTGTATATTTCATAATCAAAGACCCCTCAACACTGGAAAAACGTAGTAAGCTGAACACAATGAAAGCGGATATTATTTTCTTTTTATTGGTCAGCATAGTATTTCTATTACTTATTCTTATACCTGCTTTTGACTACCGGTTTGGCTGGAGTCAGATTCCTTTTTTCATTTCATGGATCGGTATTACCGGTCTTATTGTATCTTATCTGATTCTCTTTCTCGTAATGCGTGAAAACTCTTTTGCTTCAAAAGGACTAATGATTCATGATAATCAGGCGGTTATAGATACTGGTCCATATTCCCGGGTAAGGCATCCCATGTACGTGGCTTTCATAATCATGAGTTTCAGCATCCCCTTGACCCTGGGATCATTGATAGGTATAATTCCAGCTATATCGGTACCATTTATTACTGCATTTCGTATCCACAAAGAAGAGGAAATGCTTCTTTCGGAGCTTGAGGATTATAATAGCTACCTGAAGAAGGTAAAATACAGGCTTATTCCAAAGATATGGTAACATAGGCCTAAGAATTAATCCCATATTATGAAATATGTAATTACCCTCCTGTTGAATGTTATTTTTATATTACTTTAGAAATACTAATTAAATGCAATGTATATGGACTTTAAAATGATTCTTGAATTTCTGATTGATCTCCAGTTTAACAATAATAAGATCTGGTTTAATGAAAACAATGACAGATACCAGGTATCAAAAACCGGATTTGAGCAGTTTATTGAAACGCTTATTCCCAAATTGAAACGGATGGATGATAGTATCAATGTAACATCCCCGAAAGAATGCATCTTCAGGATTTACAGGGATGTCAGGTTTTCAAAAGATAAAGAACCATATAAAACAAATTTTGGAGCTTTAATAGCAAAAGGTGGACGGAAAAGTCCCTTTGCCGGGTATTATATTCATATTGAACCTGACAAATCCTTTATCGGCGGCGGGATTTATATGCCTGAATCAAATGTGCTTAAAGCTATCAGGACTGAGATATATGAAAATATTAAGGAATTCAATAACATTATTAACAGCAGCAGCTTCAAGAAATATTTTCCTGAAATTTATGGGGATAAACTAAAAATGGCACCAAAAGGATTTCCAAAGGACTTTAAAGACATAGATCTTTTAAAATATAAGCATTATGCAGTAGCATTTCCTGTTGAGAATTCATTCTGGCTTGATAGATCAATATTTGAAAATCTTATGGACATATTTCACACACAATATCCATTTAACAAATTCTTAAACAAAGCATTAATAAAAGCATAACCGTACAATGGAAACTGGAAAATTAAAATTCAGTACTTTCTTCTGGAGGGTGACATCCTCCCATGTTATTTCCTATTTTATAATGGGATTGATTGCAGGTATTCTTCTTGACTATAAAGAGGCTTTTCAAAATCCCCCATTTTCCTATTTTATGCGACCAGTTGATTCCCCATGGGTTGCAGCAGGTTCTATGCTCAATATTATTCGTGGATTTGTATTTTCAGTCGTTCTATGGTTTTTTAAAGAAAGTTTCCTTTATAAAAAATACGGATGGTTAAAATTATGGGGATTAATAGTTGGCCTGTGCATTCTGTCAACAACAGGACCGGCTCCCGGATCAATAGAAGGAATGATCTACACAAAAATACCTGTAGCTGATCAATTAAAAGGATACTTTGAAGTACTGCCTCAGACCTTATTATTTGCACTGTTTTTGAATTACTGGTACATCAAACCCCACAAAGCATGGAACATTCTCTCCGTTGTCTTAATGGTCATCATATTATTATTCTGTATACTGGGATTCCTAGCAGCAAATACGTAACAGGTAGAATATAAGATTATTTCTCCGATAACGGAACCCGTGCATTTATTGGTACCGGTTCAATTCCACAACGAAATATGGAAAAAATAAATATGGTAATTAAATGAATAACAAGTATGAAAACAATCGTAATATATTATTCAAACAAAGGCAGTAATAAGTACCTGGCTAAAAAGATTTCAAAAAGCCTCTCCAGTGATATTGAAGAGATCAAACCAAGGTTAAATCAAAGATGAGAAATTCGGGCATGTCCTGGTTTTTAAGGAAGTGGGGAAAATGCTGAATGGTAAATGCGTTCTTTGTCAGGCATTCCCGGTCGGACTGGTTCTACCTGATGATCAAAAGGAAGATCCGGATGCTTTTATGAAAACTCATCTGAATGATGAAAATTTCAAAGGTGAAATACAGGAGCGGTTTGATAACTTTATAAAAGAAATATCTGAGATCATCCATTAAACCCAAAATGTACTTCTGAGAGGCAATAGTTGGATTATGCTATTTATAATAATGCCGGTATTATTGTTGGCAGTGGGAATAATGCCATATGGAATCAATCCATAAACATCAGTAATTTAAAACCTGGCTTATATCACATAATTATTGATCAAAGAAGCCAAAAACGATCTATCCAAAAGACAATACTGGTAGTACAGGAATAAAGAAATCAGATAAATAAGTATTGGAGCTGCCAGGCACAAAATCAATTCGTCAATTTATTAAATTAAGACTTTTTTCTATCCCTGTATATGATCATGGCAGTTCCCAGGACACCAGATATTATAAGGCCTATATCTTCGGTGATACCAAGCGACACGGGCATTATTCCACCAATAGCCCACAGGAGTGGAATAATCAGATATAATACAGGTACTTTTTTGTCAGTCATTAATAACAACCCGAACGTGAAAATCGTAACTGGACAGGGCACCAGGCCAAAAGGGAGTGATTGTGGATAGACGTGGCCAATAAAATACCCCAGGACAGGATAAACAATCATGGCATATGTAATAAACAGCAGACCGGTAACCGAAAAAATATTAAGCCTGAAGCCAAAAGACATCACAGGTTTGAACACACCAACAAGAAAAAGGACAGCCTGTACTACAGTTAACGCTCCTAAAATATAGGCTGGTTTGTATACCGGGCCAGCATAGAGCAGGTAAAATCCAATTCCTGACCAGAGCCACATAAATGTGATAACGCCCATGATGACCCTGTCTGAATACCTGGGTCGTTTTATGGCAAAGAAAACTGCAATAATGCCCAGGATATAGGCAATTATCTGCATCGGCCAGATATCGAGATTGTATCTCTCAAAAGTATCCAGCAATTGTTCAAGAGTAAGTAATATATCCATCTTGATCTATTTAAGATTTCCAGGTTTTATGTTTAAGTATTTAATAAACAGTAATAAAGTAAGGATTTATTTCTAATATTTCAAACTCTCAAACAGATCAAACCGATCAAACTTGTCAGAAAATAGAAATTATTTACTTTTACCTGGCTAAACTTTTAACTTAGCAGTATGTTTATCTGCTAAAACAGAATCTATGGATCCATTAATCGAGATTAAAACCAGTGAGGATATATTCCCTGAATACCGGAATACACCTATCGGATTATTCCTTGAATATCATAACCTGGGCCGTAAATTTGAAAAGCACCGAAAGGCTGAACTGCTTATAGGCATGTGCATGGACAGTCGCCAGGTACTGAACATCCCCAATAATTTCACATATGTATTGCGCACCGGTGGGGCCAATATGAGGGAGATTGAGTTTAATATTTCATATGCCATAGCTGTTGAAGGCGTAAAATATATCATTGTGCTGGGTCACACAAACTGTGCGATGATCAACCTGATATCAAAGAAAGACGATTTCATAAAGGGTCTTGTTGATACCGGTGGATGGGAGAAATACCTGGCCGAGGAGCATTTCTATGAGTCAGAACCTGTATACGAGATAAAGAATGAAATTGATTTTGTCCTGAAAGAAGCACGCAGGCTGAGGCTCAAATACCGCAAAGTGACCGTGGCGCCAATGATCTACCGGGTAAAGACCAACCACATTTATCTTATTGAGGAGTAGATCCCCCTTTGAAGGGGGTGACGAGCACAGCGAGTAGGGGGATGTAATACCTTGTTGAATCGTTGAATTGTGTAATTGTTGAATTGGGCTGTACAGACTTAACATTTCAACAATTTCTAAACCTCTAAACTCCTCAACAACTCAACTCTTCTGAAATAAGATTGAAGATCAACGATTTAAGATTTCAGGGCCCGATTCAACGATTTAACAATTTAACAATTAAACATTTAGATATATGTATTAACTGACATGAGCAGTGATATGGGGGCTTACTGTTTATAAAAGTTGAGATTGAGTTGAGAGAGCTGATATAGTTGAGGCCCGCTAATAGTGAGTCTTAAATGAATTATGCATGGATATCATAATAATTTCCAATGTAGAGAGGTAATGGGTTATGTGCAATTATGCAAGTAGTTGAACCTCTCTTATTTCTCATTTTCAGTATTAATCCGGACTGCCGGTAATAAAAGATTTTATAATTGTTTCGCTTTGAAAATCATTCTGATTAATTGGATTTGACCTGACTTTCCAATAGTAGGTTGTTTCTGGATCCAGGTTGGTTACAGTTTCATTCATTATAACCACATTATCTTCTTCTTCAGCACTGCTATCTTTTTTACACCCCAGATTAAGAATGACTAAAAGCAGGAAAAACAAAATTTGTTGTGTGTATTTCCTGCCTTTAATTGCAGGCATTGTAAATAAAAGTCCGGCCAGAATCAATAAAGCTCCGGCACTTTTAGTAAGAGGCTGGCTGTTAGCTGAAATGTAAACTGATGTGCTCTCATTAAATTCAGCATCGATGGAATACATTAGTTCATAATTGTATCCTGGTTTTCCTTCCCATGTGAATTCAGCTGTGGTTGATGAGATTCTCTGACCTGAATACGGGGTCAATAATTTGATTCTGGAAAATAAGTCAGCTATATCATATGATCTGAATCCTTTTTTCAGTTCCTCCTCAAGGTCAATTATGATGAATTCTTCATAATTGTGATAGTAAAACAAATATATCCGGCAATTTATAAGATCGTATATTTGAGAATATTGGGTTGGATATTTACCCTCCTGATGAGTTGCCGATAATATTGATCCAACCAGGTATGCTGTATAATCTTCGCTGCTGGTAATCATTTCCAGAGCTGTTTCATATCTCCAGCAGGGGTAACCTCCCAGTTCGGGATTGGAATGATAAAAATTGGTCAATATAAGATAATCATCCTGCATTGAGATAATATTATCACCTTCAACTATTATTGAATTGAACCTGGAGTCTCCTATAAGGTATTGAGCCTTGTACTGGTCTTCGCAATAATACATAGAAAGAATGACCATTGCATCTTCTATGCATGCACACTCTTCTATTATTTTCTGCATTAGTGGCCCCGGGTATATTTCTTTATTTTCCTCTGA
>Ga0272441_10007428_pt1 | contig 17824 bp, 16 predicted proteins | sample SSMProp6N_FD_193582 | JGI IMG/M metagenome (GOLD analysis project Ga0272441, IMG submission 193582) | Marine sediment archaeal communities from Little Sippewissett salt marsh, Falmouth, MA, United States - SSM-Prop-6N | ecosystem: Environmental > Aquatic > Marine > Wetlands > Sediment ... | reverse complement strand
GGGAACAGCATGCAGGCCTTGGCTTTCATTTTCGGCGCATCGAGCAACCGCGCGCCCGCTTTTTGGATCAGCCTCAGCCCTTGGCCGAGCGAGTCCCAATGGCGGGCGTCGGTGGGGACTTTGTAGCCGGTGAGGAGATAATCTGCGCCGTGGGCCACGGCCGTCATGCTGATTTCGCGTTCCGACCAGTGCATGGCCTCGAGCTCGGGGCAGAAGTACGACGCGAACCAGGCCGGGCTGTAGGTGCCGACCCAGAAGCCCAGGTCCTTGCTGTAAGCACGGGTCAGGTTGCGCATCTGGGCAAAGGTGTAGTGGGTCTGGCTGATGCGGGGTTTGGGGAGTTTCGAGACTTGGCCAAACCGGAAATCAAACATCATGTAGGGGTAAATGTCGAACACGAACAGGTCCGCGAAGTCGCCACCCCAATGGAACACGTCGTCGATGGCGATCTCGGAATGCGAGCTGTATCCCGCGCCGAAGGTGTTGTGGCTGTCGTGGGTGAGGGTCGCTTTGAAGTTGGGGTTGATGTCCTTGACGATGGCGTAGACTTGCCGCCACCCATCGGGGAAGTAGTCGGATCGGAAGTTGATCACGTCCAGCCATTTCCGGGGGGCGTCGCGGATCGAATCGAGGTCCGGCGGCAAGTCATAGCCGTAGCGCTTCTTGAACTCGGCCTTCACCTCATCGTTGTAGCCGAAGGATTTGGGCCCCCAATGGAACGGTTCGTCCTGGTACGTGAAGACGTTGTAGAGCCGCGCGATATCCTTGAGCGGCGCGAGGCGCGTCTCGGCGTTGGCGCGGACGGCTTTGGCGTATTCAGGCGAGTAGACGCACGTTCCCGGCGGGTCCGTGCGGCCGAAGAGCTCGAGTGCGCCCGCGTGATAGCTGACGATCATGCCCTGTGCCTGCGCGTATTCGAGGATGACGGCCTCTTCTTCCGCAGGGCGATGCGTGGGCGCCTCGATCCCGGTGAAGCCGTGCGCGCGCATGTTGTCCACGGTATCGCGGAGGACCTGTTCACTGAGCGGGCCTTCCTCGCCCTTCCATCCCTTGCCCGAGGGCACCGGCGAGAACTGCGTGACTATTGGGAAGAAATCAAGCTCCGCCGCCAGGCAAACGGTCCCGCGTCCGACAACCGCCGCCAAGGCCATGAGGCAGAAGATTCTGACAAGGTTCATGAGCGTGTTCCTCTCGTTGAGAACCGGGGTGCCACACGGCGTCAAGGGACTATCTCAGAAGCGCGTTTCTGAAGGCATATTCGGGGGACGTGCCACATCGAGCCACAGGGCCTTACGGCAGCATGTTTTTGAATTCTGCCGGCGTAAGCCCGGCGTCGCTGGCTATCGCGCCCATGGTATATGCATTGATGGGCGAGTGCCGCGGAATCACCAACCGCGTGACGCCATCCGACATGATCACATGTTTCCCCTGACGAATCACTCGATAGCCCAACTTCTTGAAGGTGCGCACAGCCAGGTCTGAGGATATCCCCGGTATTCTCGGCATCAGAGGGAGACGACTTCTTCTGTGACGCGAAAAGCGGCTTGCTCATCCTGCTCTGCGTCAAACCATTCGCGTATGGCAATACGGATGTTTTCCAGCGCTTCTTGGCGTGTTCTTCCTTGCGAATGGCACCCTTTCAGGCTGGGGCAACTCGCCGCGAACCCCTCTTCGCTTTCAATGAGGACGACGCGGTAGTCCATCGTTCAGACTCCTCTTCCCTGCACGCGGGGGCACTCTGGCCTCTCCATCATTCTAACATACCACCGTTCCGCCCTTGGCTCCACATAGAGCCAGCGCGTGGATGCCTGCGCTACAAATTCCTCTCTCTATCGCCACGTGCGGCCTTCACGCCGGCCGGATCTCGCGCGCGGCTTCGTCAAAGACGACCCGGCGGCCCAGGCTGTAGGCGGTGTCCCCGAGCAGGACGGCGATCCCCTGCTTGTAGCCGTAGTCCATGTTGGCGTTCGGCTGGCCGCCGTTGCGGATGCAGTCGAACCAGTTCTGGACATGGGCCTGGCCGGGATACGGCGGGTCGAAGTCGAGCAGCTTCTGCACGGCAACGGCCTTGTCGACGCCCTCACTCGAGTAGGACGGGTTGCCCAGGAAATGGCCGAAGCGGGTTCTCAAGGCCCCTTTCTCGAACATGTACAGCGTGGACTCATTGTCGATGGAACTGCCGAAGTGGCTGACGAACTGGGTGTGGAAGCCCTCCGCGTACTCGAGGACGACCGTGACCTGGTCCGGTGCGTCGCACCGCGGGTCGTTGGTCGATGCATACCGGCCGCCGAACGCGGTCGCGGCCACAGGAAAGCCGCAGCCGGTCACGAAATGGACGGTGTTGATGAAGTGGCTCATCCAGCCGCAGATCGCGCCGCTCGAGAAGTCGTGGTAGCCCATCCAAGAGGCGTGCTGGTGGGCGTCGAACGGCCGGTCCGCGCGGTTGTACAAGAAGGCTTTCCAGTCGGTCTCGGCTTCCGTCTTGGGCCCTTGGTAGCCTATCCAGTAAGGCACCGGGAGCGATTCCGTGGACTCGACGCGGAACAGCTTGCCCAGCTTGCCCTCGGCGATGAAGTCCTTGACGGCGCGCGTAGCCGGACAGCTTACGCCCTGCGAGCCGTGTTGGACTGCCATCTTGGCGGCCTTCACTACATCGCAGCACTTGTTCAGTTCGGGCAGGTCGCGCGCAACCGGCGCGATGGGTTTTTCGACGTAGACGTGCTTGCCGGCCTGGACGGCGTTGATCGTCTGGCCGCAATGCTGGTGGGCGGGGGTCGCAATGATTACCGCGTCCACTTCCGGGTCTTCCAGCAGTTGGCGATAGTCGGCATACACCTTGGGCTTGAGGCCATACAAGTCCGCGGCCTCGGACGGATAGGACTCCTGGCGGTGCTTCCAGATGTCGTTGACGGCCACGAGCGCCGTGTTGGCGTTTGCCGGTTTCACCATGTTCTGGAGGATCCAGCGTCCGCGACCGCCGCACCCGATCAATCCGAGATTGATGCGGTCGTTCGCGCCGATGACCCGTGTGGTGCCCGCGGCAGATCTGCGCGAGATGGCCAACCCGGCGACCGCGCCTGCGGCCACGGTATGGCGTATGAACTCGCGCCGCGTTGATTCTTGTTTGCCCATGGTGTTGCTCCTTTCGTCGAGTACGGTGCCTGATGTGCGGTGCGCGACTCCGGTCGAGGTCAGCATAGCATTTCGCGGAGCCCAGCACGAAGCGCCTTGGTGCTGCGATTCGTAATCATGATGACGTATCTTTTCGACGGGATAACAGGATAGACAGGACTGAAGACATCCCGTGAATCACTCGCTTAGATCTTTGGCTTCCCCCCTTACTTCCACGTTCTTCTCAGCGAAATCCGGAGGCAGTCCGACGGGTTAGGCTACGGCACCGAGAGAGTGGACGCATTGCACCTGATGAGATGCCAGCATTGGACGGACAACGTTGAGTTCCACCGTGATCGAATCCTCAACCACAACATCGGCGACAAGTTCCCCGGCCATTGCGTTATCATACAGGCTGTGATTCACCGGATACTGCTTCATGATTCGCAGGAAAGACCGTTGCCCCCAGACAGGTCATCTCGTCCATCTTGTTATCCCGTCAAGAGACCCGACTTCTCAATACGTCACTGTATTTGCGAACAACTGTACTTAGGTTGTGCGCGATTGGCAATTCACGGCTGAGCACGCTAGAATCCCACGTGAGCGGCCTTGCCCATGGATTCAAATGGAATGGGCCGCGCGCCGGATTAGCAGTTTCTTCTCGATCTCGGGCGCTGAGAGGCGCCCATAGGAAAGGAAGGCTTCGCGTATGTCTACGAGTAACCTTGAACGGGCGGCCGTTGGTGTTGCCGCCGCAGGCGCCAGCGCTGCGGAAAACAACACGGCGGTCGATGAACTGATCGCCAAGATCAGAGACGAGAGCGACCAGGTGCGCGCCGACGCCTGGACCAACGCTGGCGACGTCGGCGCGCCCGCAGTCAAGCCGCTTGCCGCGGTGATGACGGACGACGCCCTCGAAGTCGCCCGCGCAGCCAAGCGCGCAGTGTGGAAGATCGTGCGTCACAGTGGCCGGCCCGGGGCCGATGCCGAAAGGACCGCGGTGGTGGACGAGTTAATTGCCCTGTTGGCCGACGCGCAGCCGGGCTCGGTTCGGCGCGAAGTGCTGTGGATGCTGTCCGAGATTGGGGGCGATGAAGCCGTCGACCCGATTGTTCCTCTGCTGTCAAACGAGGAACTGCGCGAGAATGCCCGGATGGCGCTCGAACGCATTCCGGTCCAGAAGTCCATCGAAGCGCTCAAGGCCGGGATCGACGCCGCGCCCAAGGACTTCAAGCTCAACATCGCCCAGTCGCTGCGGAAACGCGGCATCAAGGTCCCCGGACTTCCCTGCGCGAAGCTGACGCCGGCCAAACAGACCCATGTCAAACCCTATACACCACCCGAGGCAAAGGATGAGAAGGAGTGAGACCATGAAGCAGCCCAGGCAACTCAGCAGACGTACATTCCTGACTGCGGCGGGCGCGGCCGTCGGGGTCCCGGTCCTCATCCCATCGGGTGTGTTGGCGGCGAAGGACAAGCCGGGCGCGAACGACCGCTTAACGGTAGCCTTCATCGGCGTCGGGGGCATGGGCGGCCACCACCTGCGCGACATGAAGCGCTTTGAGCGAAGCGGCGAGGTCGCCATCGCGGCGGTCTGCGACGCGGACGAAATGCGTCTGCTCAAAGCGGCCAAGACAGCCGGGGCCGGCGTAATGCCCTATCGCGACTATCGCTACATCCTCGAGCGGGACGACATCGACGCGGTGGTAATCGCCACGCCCGATCACTGGCACGCCGTGCAGACGGTTCACGCCTGCGAATCGGGCAAGCATGTCTACGTCGAGAAGCCGGCGTGCTGCACCATCGAGGAAGGCCAGGCCATGATCGCGGCCGCCAAGAACAACAAGCGATCCGTGCAGGTCGGCTCGCAAGGACGTTCGCAGCACGAGGCCTACCTCGCGCACCGGTATCTTGCGAACGGCGCGATTGGTAAAGTCGACACCGTGACGTGTTTTCATTACCCGAGCCCGGCGGACACCGATCCCGTGCCGGACAGCGATCCGCCGCACGCGTTGGACTGGGACCTGTGGTTGGGCCCGCTGCGCTGGCGGCCGTACAACGCGCGCTATTGCCACGGCGTGTTCCGCTGGCTCATGGAATCGGGCGGCGGACAGATCCGCGATCGCGGCGCGCATGTGATGAGCTGCGCCATGTATTGGATGAACGCCGACGGCACGGCGCCGGTCTCCGTCGAAACGACGGGGACCTCGCCCACCAAGGGGCTGTGGGACAGTTGCGTGAACATGAACGTGACCTACACCTTCAAGGATCCCGATTGGACGCTAACCTGGAACCAGCCGGGCGAACCCGTGCCGGCCGAAGAGCGGGGCGAGCGCGAGGCCAAGATCAGCCGGCCCGGTTACGGCGCCGTGTACCATGGCGACAAGGGCACGTTCGTCCACTGGGGCGGCGACGGCGGTACGTGGGCCGAGCGGAAATGCCGCGAGTGGGAGCCGCCCGCGGGCGCCGTCGAGGTGTACGAGAGCCCGGGCCACAAGGAAGACTGGTTCAACGGCATCAAGACCGGCGCCAAGACCATCATGAACATCGAGGCCGCCGTGGGCGTGGCCGACCTGTGCAACCTTGGCAACCTGTCCTACATTCTGGGCCGCAAACTCGAGTGGGACGGCGCCAACAAACGCGTCATCGGCGACGAAGCCGCCAACCGCATGCTCGGCCGGCCGCAACGCCACCCGTATCACTTGTGAGACTGGAGGCTGGAGGCGGGAGGCCGGAGGCTGGAGGCGGGAGCAAGAGCGTACGCGTGTGGCCACGCGGTCGGGCTCGGCTGACTCGATAGTCAACCCTTGCGCGTCGGAATCTCGCTCAATCGGATGACGAGACGCAACGCATCGTTGACAGCCTCTTCCGTCGGAAAGGCGCCAGCCACATCGGGCGCAAGCAGGACCAGATTCGTGCCCTCACGGAAACGCTCTGCGTACTTCCCTCGAACGCCCTCTTTGAGTAATTCCCCGAGGTCGTATTCAGGACGGAGTTCGTCGCCCGCCTCGTCGTTGGATCTCTTCTTCATATGCTTTTCGCTCCGCACGGCCAAGCTCTCGTGTACTAATGATACGAATTCTGTCGGCGCGATCCGTATGGGAGACTATCAGAAGTCGGCTTGCTCGTGACATTCCGATCGTAATGAAGCGGTCTTCCTCCTCAGAATGGTCTGGATCGAAGGTGGTGATCGCCAACGGGTCGGCCAAGACGCTGCCCGCCTCGCTGAAGCTGACACCATGCTTCCGAAGATTGGTCTGCGCTTTCGATGGCTCCCACTCGAACTCGATCATGGCTACACATAGTCCCCATCCGCGAGCCGGGTGCTTCAGGTTACGGCAAGCTGCCTCTCAGCGGCCCAGCGTACCCAACAACCCAACCTTTGAGAACGCCGACCGCCATCACAAGACCTTCTATCGTTCCCACATCTCCTCTCTGATCTTCTGATGAGGAATGGCCTTGCCTTCATCAAGTTCGCCAAGGCCCTTGCGTACCCCCGCGACGAAGTTGATTCGCTCCTGAGTATCATCCCACGTAGCATTGTCGGGGAGCGATTCAAGTGTTTGAATGGCAATCTCTTTCGTGTTCATACCAGAAGTGTATCTTCTCATATGGCGTTGCGCAAATCTGATCCCTACGGCCTCAACGCAACGGACGAGCGGCCCACTGGAAGATGCCCGTTCCATCCTCTCGTCCGGGGGGCCACGCCGACGCGAGGACGGGCCATGACTCTTCTCCTCCGTCCGCCCCCCCCGGATCCCGGCAGGTCTCAGGTAGACGGTTGGCCTGAAGTGTCATCCGCCGGCCAACGGGTCAGCGCGCCGTAGACCGTGTGGATGAACCAGGGCTTGCCGGCGTAAATCAGAAAGAATAGACCCAGGGACAAGTAATATTCGGTGGCTGTATACAGGGGCTTCACAAAAGTACCGCTGACCGGCGCTAGCCGACTCATGCCGAAGACCCTCACCCCACCCCTCTCCCAGAGGGAGAGGGAGAATTCCGGAGCCGGCGAGCGCTCTCTCGCTATGGAAGACGGCTCTCCGCTCGAATCCATCCCGCCGAACCATCACGCCCCTCTTTCTCCCTCTCCCGCTGGAACACGGCCCCGCCCGCCAACCATCACCGCGCTGATCCTCTTTCTCCCTCTCCCGCTGGGAGAGGGCTGGAGTTTGTAGATTTTCCGCCGCGTTTGTCTGTTTTTTCTGGTGTTGACCGGTCGGGGGGGCGACAGGGGGGTTCTCGCGCAATGACCTTTGTGGCCTTGTTTCCCCAAAAAGTCGGTAGGTAATATTTCTTCTTGACATACTGACTTTTGTGTGCTATCCTTCCGCCAACACACAGGAGGAACACGTCATGGAAAACGAGTTGCGCGATACCGTCCTACAGGCCTTTGAACAATGCCTGGACGCCCAAGTACGCGCGGTGCGCCGCCTGCGGAACGCACCGCCACAACGGGCGCACGCACGCCCCAAGAAACGTAGGTCGCAAGTGGATATGGCCTATGACATACTCAGGAAGGCACGGAAACCCCTCCACTGCTCCGAAATCCTGGAACGAATCCGCAAGACCTTCGAGGTCCAGGTGGACCGCGAGAGTCTGGTGTCCGCGCTGACCAAGAAGGTCGCACGGGGCGACCGTTTCGTGCGCACGGACAAGAACACCTTTTCGGTAAAGGAGGTAGAACCATGACGCTGCTTCAAACGTGGCTTGACATCGTGGAGCCGTGGGAAGCGGTCTTTCCCCAACGGCGCACGACCGTGCGCGCGACCCGTCAGGGACTGGGCGCGCTGGTGTGCGTGGGGCGGCGCACGCTGACCCGGATCATCTGGACCAACGGCGGCGAGCAGCGCGCGTGGACGTCGGAGTACTTCTTGCATTCGCGCGTCCAGTGGGAACCGCAAGGGCTGTTTTGTCCCATCGTGAATCAAGCCCTCCCGCTGTGCCCGGCAAGACTGGTGGGCGTGGCCGTGGACGACACCCGCCTGCACAAGACGGGGCGGTGCATCCAACAGGCCTTTCACCAACGCGATCCCTTATCGCCCCCCTTCCACACCAATCTCATCCTGGGCCTGCGTTTCTTGCAGGCCTCGTTGCTCGTGCCGCTGCACCAACGCGGCCCCGTCAGTTGCCGCGCCCTGCCCATCCGCTTCGAGGAGTCCTCCCCGGTAAAACGGCCCCCGCGCAAGGCCAGCGAAGCGCAGTGGCAGGCCTACCGGATCGCGCGTAAACGCCATAACCTCTCCACGCACTTCGTGGCCATGATGGGCCGGTTGCGTCAGGACCTGGACCACGCGGGCGGCCAGGACAAAACCCTGGTCATCGCCGGCGACGGCAGCTTCTGCAACCGCACCGTTTTCACCGCCCCCAGAGACCGCACCGAGATCATCGCTCGGGCCCGCAAGGATGCCGTGCTCTGCCGGCGCGCCCCCGCAGGTTCCCGCCGCTTCTACGACACCCACAAGTTCACCCCCGAGCAGGTGCGCCAAGACGACACCGTGGCTTGGAAGACGACCAAGGTCTTCTACGCAGGCAAACGGCGCAAGATCCGGTACAAGGAAGTGGCCACCGTATACTGGCAAGGCGGCGCCCGCAGAACGCCCCTGCGCCTCCTCGTCGTCGCCCCCACCCCCTACCGCAAACGCAAGAGCGGCAAGCTGTACTACCGCGGGCCCGCCTACTTGCTCACCACCGACACCGTCGATTCCGCCAAAGCGCTCCTGCAAATCTACTTCGACCGCTGGCAGATCGAGGTCAACCACCGCGAAGAGAAAGACACCCTCGGGGTCGGCCAAGCCCAGTTGTGGAACGAGACGTCTGTGCCCAAACAGCCCGTTTGGGTGGTCGCCGCGTACAGCGCCTTGCTGCTCGCCGCGCTGCTCGCCTTCGGACCCCATCGAACCGACGTCTACGCGAGACTGCCCGCATGGAGACGCCACGCGAAAAGGCCTTCCTGCCTGGACCTCATCAGCCTCCTGCGCCGCGAAATGGATGAACACCCCAACATCCTCGCCCAACTCGGTATCAACACCTCGCGAAAAGACAGGGCGGCCTGCGCGGCAGCATGATAATGTACAAACTCCAGCGCCAGGCGCAGCCTGGCCGGCCCTGCAACTTGAAAGGTAGTTGCCATGGTAAGTGCCGGTTCGCCATGTAGTCAATCGGGCGGCGTATTGGAGTAATCCTTGCGCCGGAGCCCCGAGCGACGAACGCATGAGCCGTAGCGCAAGCGAACCTGTTTCGGCCTCGTTAAACAAGTGGGGATTGGCCAAGCCGACAGGAAGGTGGAAGCCTGCTATCGGCGGGGAAGCAACGGGTGTGTGCACCCCCCGGAGCCCCCGGGGTGATAGAGGACGGCGCGTGCGGACAGGTCGGTCGAGGAACCTGGGAGACCCATCCGGGCGGGCGGGCCACGGCCCGCCGACGTCTTCAGGCATTGAAAACCTGCTGGCGGCCCGCGATGGGAGTCGGAGAGGCCCATAGTAGCGAGGAAGCGGGGTAATGTCCGCGGAGCGAAGGGGCCTCGCTGTAGTAACGCTTCGTAAGAAGATGGGAGTGCCGATTGGATGCAGAAACATTCTACTACGGGGCAGGAGACACTGTTCGGACTGGAACCGATTGAGGAACTGGACCGGAACATGCCGCTGAAACTCTCTCGTCTGAGACAGAAGCTGGGTCGCAAGGCCCAGGCGGAACCGGACTTTCGATTCTACGCGCTGTACGGCCACCTCTCCCGCGAGGATGTGTTGGCCGAAGCGTGGCGGCAGGTGCGCCGGAACAAGGGCGCGCCCGGCGTGGACGGGGTAAGCATACGACACGTGGAAGAGCGTGGGGTGGAGGTCTTTCTCGCGGAGATCGCGCAAGCGCTCGCAACGAAGACCTATCAGCCCCAAGCGGTGCGGCGGACGTATATCCCCAAGGCGAACGGCACGATGCGCCCGTTGGGTATCCCGACCGTGCGCGACCGGGTGGTGCAGATGGCGGCCTTGCTGATCTTGGAGCCCATATTCGAGGCAGACTTTTTTGGACTGCTCGTACGGGTTCCGGGCGGGCCGCAGCGCCCACGATGCCTTGAATGAGATTCGCGGACATCTCCACGCGGGATTCTGCGCGGTGTATGACGCGGACCTCAAGGGGTACTTCGACAGCATCCCGCACGATAAGCTGCTGGCGTGCGTGCGCCACCGCGTATCGGACCGCCATGTGGTGAAGCTGATACGGCTGTGGCTCGAAGCGCCGGTGGTGGACCCCCCCGGGCATGACGGGGGCAAGCCCACCATCAAGCGGCAGGACAAAGGCACGCCTCAAGGCGGCGTTATTTCGCCGCTCCTGGCCAACCTTTACCTGCACTGGTTTGACCACACCTTCCATCGCGGCAACGGACCGGCCCGGTGGGCCAACGCCAAGCTGGTGCGCTATGCGGACGATTTTGTCGTGCTGGCGCGCTACCAAGGCGAGGAACTCACCGGCTTCATCCGCCACGTGATAGAAGGGCGCCTGCAGTTGAAGCTGAACCGGGACAAGACCCAGCTCATCAACCTGCGGCAACCGGGAGCGCAACTCGACTTCCTGGGCCACACGTTTAGATACGACGCCGACCTGTATGGCCGGAACCGCCGTTATCTGAACCAGGAGCCCTCGAAGAAGTCCTTGGCGACGGCGCGGCAACGCATTCGCGAACTGACCGCGCCACGCCAAAACTGCAAATCCGTGCGCCGCGTGATAGAGGAAGTCAACGCCCACCTTCGTGGGTGGCGCAACTACTTCAACCAAGGGTATCCCGGCAAGGCGTACCGCAAGCTCAACCGCTACGTCGAATGCAAGATGGTTCGCCATCTCATCCGGCGTAGCCAGCGCCGCTACAAGCCGCCCCGTGGCCAGAGCTACTATGCGCATCTTCAGCGATTGGGGCTGACGCAGCTCCAGGTAGAAAAGAAAGCGCCGTGTCCCCACGGCAAAGCGACCGAGAGGCTACAGGAAAGCCGGATGCGGGAAAACCGCACGTCCGGTTTGACGGGGGGGAGGCAGTCGGCATGCCATGCGTGACCGCCTGCCTCTCTACCCTACTCAAAAATCGTCCTGTCGAAAATGATGCTCACACAAATCGCTCAATCTAAGTATAACGCGGTTCAGGTTCCTTTCGTCTGTGACAGGAGCCGCCTCGAAATGCATTGATGCGCGTCTTCAGACGGGTTGTGTCAAGGATCCTGATGGGTCATAATCGCTGGCAGCTATTCCGCGTCGGGCTTGGGTATGAAGCAACGGGATGGAGGGGAGCAAATGAGCAAGTTCTGCATCGGTATGCTCGTTGTGGTTATGAGTCTTGGGGGTGTTCTCGGCCTTGTGGAAACCGTCGAGGCCGAGCCGCCTGGGGACGCGGTGCAGGCGCTCATTCGGCAGGCGGGCAATGCGGACGAGGATGCGGTGCGGCTTGAGACGCTGAGGCAGTTGCGGGACGTGCCTGACATTGGCGAGCAATTGCGAACCCAGCTGGAGCGCCTGATCCCGGAGGTCGAGCGGTACATCCGCGATCCGAACCTCACCTATTTCGGCCGGGACGTGATCAAGAAGGAGGCCTACGACTTCGGCGTGGCAGAAGACTCGCCGCTGTACCCGATTGCGCTGCTTTACCAGGCGCGGATGCACGCGTGGGTGACGATGGAGTACGGGGGCTGGTGGAGCAACCCCGAAGCACGGCGCCCGCAGTTCGACAAGATCCGGCCCATGTTCGAGGCGGTGCACCGCGCGTTCCCCGAGAACCGTCTTGTGCGCATGTACCTGGGCGAGCCGCTCGCGCCAGACAAGGCGTACGCGCCCGAGCCGGCAGCACCGGAGTGGGCCAACTGCCAGCGCGAGGCCCTCGAGCGGCTGGCCGATATCATCACGTGGTGGATCGAGCACCGCATGCAGGACAATGCCGAGTACGGCGGCGGCTGGGGCGATGACTGCGAGATGTGGCGGTTCTGGGTGCCCGTCCTCATCGGGTTCGACGACCCGGCAATCACCGCGGCCCAGGCCCGGTTCTCGAGGGCCCTGCTGAGTCAAGAACACCTCGCCGGGGGCTATACGACGCACGTGTACGACGTCGAGCACACCTCTGAGGACTCGAGCGACGCGCTCACGCCGATGATGCACCTCGAACCCGACAACGAAGCGTGGCGCGCCAAGGCCTTGCGCCTCGCCGAGTTGATGCGCACGCTCTGGACCGGCGTGAATGAACGCGGCCTGCTCCAATTCAAGAGCACCTACTTCAGCGTGGACAAAGTCGACCCGGACCCGCGCAAGGCGTGCGACACCGTGTATCACCCGCGCGCGGTGCAGCCGGCCCTGCTCTACTGGCAACGCACGGGCGACGAGGAATTGGGCACGCTGTTTACGGCGTGGATGGACACGTGGGTCGATGCGGCCGCGCGTGAGGAGCGCGGCAAGCCGGCCGGGGTCATCCCGAGCGCGATCCACTGGCCCGACGGCGGCATTGGGGGCCAGGGCGCGCATTGGTGGGACCCCGAGAACCACACCAAGGACCCGCTCTACGTGTGGCCGAGCGCCATGGGCATGATGACGAACACGCTGTTGCTGGCGCATCACATGACCGGCGACGCAAAGTACCTCGAGCCGATCCACAGCATGGCGCGCATACGCCTGGACTATCTCAAGAACCCGCCGCAAGAAGCCCCCGAGCCCGGCAGCGCCGCGTGGTGTGCGTCACGAATGCGCGGGATCGCGGACGTCGCCGCGAAGCACAAACTGCTCACCGGCTCGGACGAGTTCGACGCCTTGCTTGCACTGGACTCGTCGGCCTACGTGGCCGCGCGTCTGAGCGGGGATATGGGCGCGGTCACCGACGCGCTGCGCAACACGGCCGGGGCGTTGCGCATCAACTTCCCCGGCTACACGAGCGAAGTGCGCTACACGGACCGGGTGCTGCGGTTCCCGAGCCTGTTCGGCACGAACGGCATGTTTCCTGAAGCGCGGGAAGCGATCCGCGTTCCCAACACCGGGCTCCTCTACGCTACGGCCACGGGCGACCCCGGCGGCGGGCAGTACTTCCCAATGAATGCGGTGCGATGGCTGACGCCTCCCCGTGACATCGCGGCGCTGGTGGTCGATGCGAGCGCAGACGTATTCGTCGCGGAACTGTTTCATTTCGGTGACGCGGCGCGCGCGACGTCCGCGGAACTCTACCTTCTTGCCCCGGGCGACTATGCGGTCACCGTCCGCCCCAAAGACGCGGTCGAAGGCGGTGAACAACAGACCCTCACGGTCACGGGCAAGCGTACGCGCATCGACTTTGAGTTGCCCGCGAAGACCTTGTGTGTGCTGGACGTCCGCCGGGCCTTAACGGATCGCGAGGCTCTCGGCGCGAACGACAAGTTCCGCGTGCTGGTGGACAAGGTGCTCATGGCGAGCACGGGTTGGCGCATGACCGAGGCGCAGGTTCGCGAGATTGGCGAGGCCGGGTTCAACGTCGTGTGCCCGAGGATCGGCGGCACGGACATGGACCGCGTCCGCCGCGTGGCCGAACTCGCGCAGCAATACGGCATGTACTACATGGCCTGGATGCGGGGTTCGTTGGAGGCCAAAGAGGGCGAGAAGGTCGTGTGGGCGAGCGGCGTGGTGCAAGACATCTACAGCCCGAATGCCGACGAACTGTGGGCTTGGATGACCGAGAAGATTCTCGGCCAGGCGAAGCTGAGCACGGAAATCCCCTCGATCCTCGGGGTCTTCCTCGATTACGAGAACTACGCGCACCACAGCCAGGGCAACTGCTACGCCCTCTCGTACGATACGAAGATCCTGGGCGAATTCGCCGAGGCCCAAGGCGTGGCCCTGCCGGAACTGGCGCCGGAAAAACGGTATCCCTGGCTCAAGGAGCAAGGGCTGCACGACGCGTTCCGGGAATTCCAGGTGGCGGCATGGCGGGCGCGGTGCCGCAAACTGCGCGGGCAGGTCGACGCGATCAACCCGCGGTTTCAGTTCATCGTGTACCCCGCGCCGGGCACTATGTTCATCACGGACGCCATCTACCCGGAGTGGGCTACGGACCAAGCGCCGCTGATCCTGGCCGATGCCGCAACCTATGGCCGCGGCACGATGCTGGCCTCGCACGACGAGGGCCTCGCGGGCAACCGCCGCAAGCTGCTCGAGAACATCGCGTCGGTGCGTCCATACAACATCCCGTTCTCGTACATGGGCGGCATCGATCCTGTCTGTGAGGGCGCGGATGCCGAGTTCAACGGGAAGAACGCGGTCATGATCTCAGATCTCTCCGATGGGTATTGGATCTTCTACGAAGGCCCCACCTACGGCAAGCCGGATCATGAAGCCAACTGGACGTGGTTCACGCGCGCCAATCGCGAGATCGCACTGGAGCGCTACGCCCTCCAGCACGCGCCGCGCGAGACCGAAGACCCCGTGAACCGGGCAGCGCTCGAGCGCAAGACCGACAAGGTGCAGATTGCGCTGTATGGCATGAAACCCCGCATGCACGAGCTGGTTGAGCAGACCGGCAAATTCGAGGTGCATCAACTCGAAGGCAAATCGGTCGAGTACCTGTCGGGACTCGACGTCATCGTGCTGCAGAACTTCAACATCGCGCTGACCGCGGACAGCCCGTTTGCCCAGACGCTGCGCGCCTATGTGGAACAGGGCGGCGGGGTGTTGCTGGCGCACGATACCATCTGGTTCATGGACAGCCCGTTCCCGGAGATCGCGCAGCGCGCCGTGCCAACCCATGAGCTTAACGTCGAAGCCGGGCGGCACGTGGCGGAGGTGGACCTCGTCGTGACGCGCCAACACGAGGCCCTTGGCGATGCGCGCTCGGGCACGCAGTTCGCCCCGGAATTCCGCGACCACATGATCTTTGCGCCGGGCCCGCAGGGCGCGGTGGTCGTCCAAAATGTGCTCGGCGACCCTGTCTACGTAACGGGCGCGTGCGGCAAAGGGCGGGTGGTTTTCTCGGGGTCGTATTACGGGTACAACCGCGATCTCGAAGAGGCGGAACGCCAGGTGTTCCTGGCGATCCTGGATTGGCTTGCAGAGGAATAAGGAGACGCAACGCATGAAGCTGACCGATATCGTTGATCAGTTGTCGCACTACGAAGTAATCCTCGAGCCGGACAAGGACACGCCGGAATGGTGGGCGGGCGCGCCGTCGGTGGTCCGCACGGCGGACGGCACGTTCTACATGGCTGCGCGCATGCGGGAGGGCAACTCGCCCCGGGGCCGGCGCGGCTACGAGGTCCGCATTCTCAAGAGCGTGGACGGACGGCGCTTCGAGCCCATCAATCGCCTGACGCGGGAAGAGGCCGGCGTGCCGGGCTTCGAGCGCCCTTCGCTCGTCATTGATCCGCAATCGGGCAAGTTCCGGCTCTACGGCTGCGCAGGGCTTGAGGGCGGCTGGGCAATTCTCAAGTGGGATGACGTGGACGACCCGGCGCAGTTCGATGCCGCAACAGCACAACCCGTGTTGCGCGCTCAAGGCGGCGAGGGCGCCTTTGCCCACGTTGCCGGCCACAAAGACCCGGTGGTGTTCTGGGATGGCAGTCTTTGGCGGCTGTTCACGATCGGCTACGACCGGGTCGAGCGCATCCACCATTTCATCAGCGAAGACGGCCTGACGTGGCAATACGCCCAGCCGTATCCCGTCATGCAGAACACTGGCTGGCACAACTTCTACACGCGCCCTGCGAGCGTGGTGCCGCTGGCCGTCGGTTATCTGTTCGTTTATGAAGGCTCGGACATCCACTGGCGGGATCCGTCGTACAACATCGCGACGGGCCTGGCGTACACGCTGGACCTCGAACACTTCGTGGACCTCACGCCGGACGCGCCGCTCCTGCAGAGCACGACGCCGGGCGACTACCACACGTGGCGCTACTCGCACTGGATGACCGTGGGCGACCAAGTCTACGCGTACTTCGAGGCGGCCCGGCCCAACAACACGAACGAAATCCGGTTGGGGATCCTCGACGGGTCCTACGTGTGTTGAGCGCCGGGGCGGATGCATGTCACAATTTGATGAACTTCACCGGATCGCTGGGGAATGGAGCCAAGATGCGCTTTCGGGGATAGGAGTAGCAGGAGGGTGCACGTGCGAGCCCATGTGATAATCGGCCTGGTTCTCGTGGCATTCGCGATGTTGCCCGGCCCATCGACCGCCCAGGGCGATGACGCCGACGCCATCGTGGGCCAGTGGCTCACGGCCTGCAAGAGGGGGCGTGTCGAGATAGCGCAGGAGAACGGCAAGTACCACGGCACGTTGGTCTGGACGAGTGAGCCCACCTATCCTGCGGACGACAAGGAGGCCGGCAAGCCCAAACGCGACCGGCATAACGCTGACCCGGCAAAGCGCAACCGGCCGCTCATCGGCGTGCGGATCTTGAGCAACTTCGAGTACACGGGCCACAACAGATGGGCGAAGGGGACTATCTATAACGCGGAAACGGGCAAGACCTTCCGGTGCCGGCTTACGTTGATGGACAAGAACAGGCTGAAAGTACGCGGGTTCGTCGGGTTCTCCCTCCTGGGAGGATCGACCGTCTGGACCCGCTACGAGGCGCCCGAACCCAAGCCCGAGGCTCGAGTCGAGCCCAAGAAGAGCGCGCCTTGCCGTTCAAAGAAAAGCGGCTCCGGGGGATGAGGGCCCGTTGAATACTACGGTCAAAAATACGCGCACGATAGCGCTCACCGTTTCCGGGCTGCTCGGCGCATCTGCATTGTGCGTGGCCGCCGCCCCGCCTATCGAGTCGCCCGAAGAACCACCTAATCCGATAGCCGCCGTGTCCGATACCGTGGCGTTGGGCGCCGCCAGCGAGAATGAGGCGCAAGCCAAGAAGGACGACGAGGTGCGCGATTGGTTTCTCGCACTGAGCTTCGCCAATGCCTACCCGGAACTCGAAAGCGAGGAGTTGCTCAACAAGTACTTCAACATCCCGATGCGCATCATCGCGCCCGGCTACGACGACGTGACCACGTTCGGAGACCTCCGGGACTGGCACCTGCTTTGGGCGCCCAACCTCGGCATTGGCCGCATCCTTTCGAAGCGCTGGGCGGCGTTTCTGCTGCTGGGGTATGCCACGGGCCCGGTCAAGACCAAAGCGGATGACCCGTCGATTTTTCTGTTTCCGCTCCACACCCACGTCGAGATAAAGCGCGCCGCGTTCGTGGCGACGCCGGGCGTCGATTTCTTTCCGCTCGGCATGGTCGAGCAGCGCAAGTACCACGGCCTGAAGGACCGGCTTCGCGCCTCAAAGCCCATGCTGGGCGCACGCGCGACGTGGACGTACGCCTCGTACGATGCCAAGATACAGGTCGGATTCAAACCCTTCAGGAACCTGGTGAACGTCAAGGTCAGCGACGGGTGGAACATATGGGGGCTCAACCTGAACGCGGGCGTGGACCTGCCCTTGACCCAACGCAACCAACTCAATGTGAACGCCGGCCACAGTTTTTTCGCGGATCAGCATCATGATTTCGATGGGCACATCTTCTCGGTGACCTGGAAGTGCTTTTTTTGAGCGCTTGTGACGGTGTCGTGTGGCACAGCCGCCCCCGGCTGTGCAAGTCTTTGGGAATGAACACGTGGTGAATTGAAGAACACAGCCGGGGGCGGCTGTGCCACACGCTCTCACAGACTCTGAGTGGAGCAAATGGAGGCCCGCTATGACAGCCCGCAATCCCAACCACGCGCATGCCACACTTCTCGTGACGGTGC
>Ga0272441_10007427_pt1 | contig 17825 bp, 14 predicted proteins | sample SSMProp6N_FD_193582 | JGI IMG/M metagenome (GOLD analysis project Ga0272441, IMG submission 193582) | Marine sediment archaeal communities from Little Sippewissett salt marsh, Falmouth, MA, United States - SSM-Prop-6N | ecosystem: Environmental > Aquatic > Marine > Wetlands > Sediment ... | reverse complement strand
ATAGACGGGGTTATGAGCCAAATATAGATTTAGATTATAAAACTTTAGCCCATCAGGATTCTGATGGGCTTTTTTGTTGGCTGGAAGTTGAGGTATTCGCGGACTATCTGTATATTTAAAACTATTATGGAAACTATTCTAATTGTTCAGTTACTAGGTGCTTTACTGGGATTACTAGCCGTGGTGTTTGGTGCGTTTGGGGCTCATGCACTAAAGAAATCCCTCTCGGAAGCACAGCTTAAAAGTTTTGAAACAGGCGTAAAGTATCAAATGTACCATGCTATTTTGTTGCTTGTTCTGGGATTTAATCTGGGTTTCACTACAGCTTTGGAGAAAAATATGGCCTACTGCATTATCATAGGCACTTTTCTTTTTTCCTTTAGTATATATGCACTATCTATAGGTGCCTCAAAGGGGAAATCCTTGAAAATTTTAGGACCTGTTACTCCTTTGGGTGGACTGCTGTTGATAATAGGCTGGGGGTTGCTGTTTTATTCCTTTATTGCAAATATGGTATAATCTTAATGACATCCGCAATTGCCCTGTTCACATGAGCCTTTGGTTACTTTTTTGGAAGAAAATAAACGCTTGGGTAGGAAGTATTTTTTGGCTATATAAAATATGGCAATAGCTAAAGTCAGATAAACCAATATGGGTTGTAGTACACTCATTTTATTTCAAAACCTGATAGGCAATTAAAGCTACAATATACGCAAAAACGCTCATAAACACTAATTGAGCCATAGGCCATCGCCAGCTATTAGTCTCACGCTTTACAATGGCAAGTGTGCTCATGCACTGCATGGCAAAGGCATAAAAAAGGAGCAGTGAAATACCAGAGGCCAGATCAAATAAGGGTTTTTTGGTAGTGGGATTTATTTCAGAGGCCATCCTGTGTTTAATAGTATCCTCCTCGTCGTTGCCCACACTATAGATAGTAGCCAAAGTTCCAACAAAAACTTCCCGTGCCGCAAAAGAAGTCAATACCGCAATACCTATCTTCCAGTCGTAACCTAAAGGGGCCACTGCAGGTTCAATTGCCTTCCCAATAGTGCCTATATATGAATTTTCAAGTTTGAAACCTGCTATTTCCTGTTTACGTGCTTTTTCAATTAGAATAAGTTCTTTTTGCTCTAACGAATCCCCTATTGCGCCATTAGTAATTTGGACTGTACTATCCCTTAAAAACGATTCATAATCACTCAATTCATTTTGAATGCTGGCAGTATTGAATTTGGTTAAACCTTCAATTTCAATTTTCTCATTAATTATCTCATCGGCATTTTTAAAGTTAGGGGAGTACCCATTAGAACCCAAAAACCACAAGATAATTGAAATTGCAAGGATAATTTTACCTGCACCGTACACAAAACTTTTGGTCTTTTCAATAACCGTAAAAGCCACATTCTTTAAAAGGGGTAACTTATAACTTGGCATTTCTACCATAAAAAAGGACCTGCTTTTTATGTTCAGAACTTTGTTGAGAATCATGGCAGATACAATTGCGGCCCCAAACCCAATTAAGTACAACAAGGTAAGTGTGAGTGCCTGATAACTAAGACCTACAATTCTACCTTCAGGTATAACCAGTGCAATAATGATGAGATATACCGGGAGACGAGCAGAGCAGGTTACAAAGGGGGTTACTAAAATGGTAATAAGACGTTCCTTCCAGTTTTCAATATTACGAGTGGCCATCACTGCAGGAATAGCACAGGCCGTTCCGGAAATTAATGGAACTACACTTTTCCCACTTAAACCAAATGGTCGCATTATACGATCCATAAGGAATACTACCCGGCTCATATATCCAGACTCTTCCAATAAGGCAATAAACAAAAATAAAAAGGCGATCTGAGGAATGAATATTACTATTCCTCCAATACCGGCAAGTATCCCTTCGGCTAAAAGATCAGTGAACATTCCCGGCGGCAAGGAAGTTTTTATCCAGTTGCTTGCAGCGGCAAACTGCTCGTCAATAAAATCCATTGGAATACTACTCCAGTCGTAAATGGCTTGAAAAATGGTCAATAGTATGACCAGGAAAATTAAGTAACCAAATATCTTATGGGTTAAAATCCTATCTACTGTAGCTCTGAATCCCTTTGCGGCATTCCTGTCTACTTTATAGGTCTCTTTTAATACCCCGTTTATAAATTGATAGCGGAGAATGGTCTCCTTCTGTTGTAGTCTTTTTAATTCTGCCTTAGTCTTTGTGGTAAATGAAGAGGTGTCTTGTACGGCCTTTTTCTCAATAGGCATAAAATTGACATCCTGTGTAATTACAAGCCACAACTTATAGAGATCTTCATTAGGAAATGTCCGTTGTAATCTTTCAAAATATTCCGGTGCTATGACCGTGGCATCTACGTTCGGTTTAACAGACAAATTTTTATAATCTGCAATCAATTGGCGAATTCGCTCTATCCCGGTACCTTGTCTTGTGCTTACCAGGGCTATTTTGGTATTTAATTTTTTTTCAAGGAGAGATACGTCCAGGGTAATTCCCTTTTTAGGCATCCGGTCCGACATATTGATGACCAAAATTGTGGGGATCTTCAGGTCTTTTATTTGAGTGAAAACAAGCAGATTTCTCTTTAAATTTTCAACATCACTAATAACCACGGCTACATCGGGGAAATCCTTGTCGTTTTTATTTAGAAGTAATTCTACAACTACACTTTCGTCAAGGGAAGTTGTATTCAGACTATAAGTGCCCGGGAGGTCCAGAATATGAGCTTTAACGCCTCGGGGCAATTTACAGACACCTTCCTTTTTCTCAACAGTTATCCCCGGGTAATTACCTACTTTTTGATTCAGACCGGTTAATTGGTTAAAAACAGAGGTCTTTCCTGTATTGGGGTTACCGATAAGTGCTACATTAATATTTTTACTCATAATGTGGCTTTGTCTTCTATAAGATCCAACTCAATTTGAAGGGCAACGGATCTTCTTATGGCAATATGAGAACCATTAACATTTATATATAAAGGATCCTTTAGAGGGGCTATTTGAATCAATTCTACCTCATTTCCCGGAAGGCACCCTAATTCTAATAATTTAATAGGTAGCATGCCCTTGGTAAATTCTTTAATAATTCCCCTTTCACCTCGCTTTAAATGTGCAACAGTTGTAACCAATTTTTATTTAGATTGATTTTAAGTAAGGACAAAAATAATGGAAAAAGATGAGGTATTAGGGCAAATATTGAAAAAAGAAAAACATGAAATTTCTTAAAATAACAAGATTGGGTATGACCGGAATTGACACCTTAATTAAGGTAAGACATTTTTAAAACTTCCAGATCCTGCAGTAATTTATCCATTTCCTCTTTGTTGGTGCCATCATAAGTTCCTCTTATTCTGCGATCTTTATCGATTAAAATAAAGTTTTCCGTGTGTATCATATCAAATGGTCCACCGTCTCCATCAGTTTTTACTGCCAGATAGGATTTTCGGGCCAGCTCATAAATATGTTTTTTATCGCCGGTGACCAAATTCCATTTTTTATCATTAACCCCTTTTTCTAATGCATATTTTTTAAGTTGAGCCACAGAATCTATATCTGGTGTAACGGAATGTGATAATAGCAGCACATCCTTGTCATTTGCAATCTTAGACTGTAAATAGACCATATTTTCAGTCATTACAGGGCATATAGTGGGGCAGGTGGTAAAGAAGAAGTCGGCCACATAGATTTTATTTTTATAAAAATCCTGCGTTATGGTCTCGCCGTTTTGGTTAGTAAGTGAAAAGTCGGCAATGGTATGGTATTTTTTCACATGGACCAGGGTACTATCTACCAATTCTGAATTAAAATCTGCGGGTTGATATACCGGGAGTACTTTTTTAGGCTGCAACGCATTGTAAAACAAATAAATGATAATCGCAGAAAGCAAAAGGAGTACGATTCCAAAAAATTTGTATTTACTAAAGAAAGATAGCATTCGCTGTTTTTTGCAAAGGTACAGCAGCAAATCATAGCATTCAAAAACTTTGATATGGGTTTGCTGCTAAAACTTTCTTAAATATCTGCCCGGGGGCATAGTTTCTTTTTATAAGACCTTGTAAAAGTGTACTTTTGTGCGCTTTACTTATAAAATCTATAGATGAATCCTATACTTATAAAGACCATACAGTTTTTCCTGAGTCTTTCACTTTTAATTGTTCTTCATGAATTAGGACATTTTATCCCTGCTAAGCTATTTAAGACGCGGGTGGAGAAATTTTATCTTTTTTTTGATATTAAATTTTCCCTTTTTAAGAAAAAAATTGGCGAAACTGTTTATGGGATCGGATGGCTGCCACTGGGAGGTTATGTTAAGATAGCAGGCATGATTGATGAGAGTATGGACACGGCCCAAATGGCTGAAGAACCTAAGCCCTGGGAGTTTAGATCCAAGCCGGCCTGGCAGCGACTCATTATAATGCTGGGAGGTGTTACGGTAAACTTTATCCTGGCAGTTATCATTTATATTGGAATGGCCTATTCTTATGGAGACCAGTACATACCCATGGATAGTTTAAGTGATGGTATTTGGGTTACGGAAAAGAATATTGGCGATGAATTAGGGGTGCAAACCGGGGATCAGATTGTCGCTATTGATGGGGAAGAAGTTGAAAATTTTGATAGTCTTTTGGGGGAAATAATCAATGGCAACACCATAACTATTGAAAGGGATGGAACCACTATTGAAAAGGAAATTCCCGTAGATTTCATATCCACATTATTGGAGGACGAGGATAAAATAAGATTTATAAGCCCCAGGCTTCCTTTTATTGTGGGAGGCATACCCAAAGAATCAGCGAATAAGGATTCGGGCCTGAAAGTAAAGGATCAAATAGTTGGTATTGGAGATCAGAAGATTAGGTATTTTGATGAAGCCAAAGCCGTAATACAACGTTATACAAACCAAGAAGTAGATCTTATAGTAAGTCGGGATGGAAGGGAAGAACAGATTCCGGTTGTAATTAGTGATTCAGCTACTATCGGAATTACTATGGGAGCCCTGCCTTTTGACCAAATGGAGGAGATGGGCTATTTTAGGTTAGAGACCAGGAAATATACTTTTATTGAGTCTATTCCCGCCGGAATTAATAAGGGGGTGACCACACTAGTAAGTTACGTAAAACAACTAAAGAAAATATTTAACCCGGAAACCGGAGCCTATAAGGGAGTTGGAGGTTTTGCTGCTATTGGGGGTATGTTTCCGGATACCTGGAACTGGCCTGTATTTTGGTCAACAACGGCATTGATTTCCATCATTTTGGCTTTTATGAATATATTGCCAATCCCCGCATTAGACGGGGGGCACGTTACTTTTTTATTGTATGAAATGGTTACCGGAAGAAAACCCAGCGATAAATTTTTGGAGTATGCCCAGATGATCGGATTCTTCCTTTTAATCGCATTACTGTTATTTGCCAACGGCAATGATATTTATAAATGGCTTTCTAAATAGAAAACAGATTTTTTTTGTTGGGCTATTTGAAAGAAACTATTATATTTGCATCCCGAAAAACGGGGAAACATTCCTCCTTAGCTCAGTTGGTTAGAGCATCTGACTGTTAATCAGAGGGTCCTTGGTTCGAGCCCAAGAGGGGGAGCGCCGAAGTAGAGTGGAGCTCACTTCATCGCAATACCAAAGCCATTCACGAAAGTGAGTGGCTTTTTTTGTGAGAAAATTTTGGGCGAGAAGTTTATCCCGCCACCGGCGGGAAGCCCAAGAGGGGGAGCCATAAAGCTGAGACGAGCTCGCTTTATGGCTATGTAGTGAACTTTGTTCTACTTCATAGCCATCAATAACAAAACCCTTGCATAACGCATGGGTTTTTTCTTTTCATGCATATACTATGCATTGATAGGACCTATTTTAAGGACATGATTCTTCCTTACTGCGTTTATGTGCTTCAAAGCCAAAGGGATCTGCTTCTTTATCACGGATTTACTACCAATCTGGAACAAAGAATACGATATCATATTGCCGGAAAAACTATCAGCACTTCCAAAAGAAGGCCACTTAAACTAATCTATTGTGAGTTTTTCCTGAGTAAAAAAGACGCTATTCGCCGGGAATCATATTTCAAAACCACCCAAGGGAAAAGAATGTTGAAACTAATAATTCGAAAAACACTTCTAAAAGTCAACTATCCAAGATAACCAAAGCATTCACGAAAGTGAGTGGCTTTTTTATTTCTAATATTTACAACCACATTTACAACGACCTCTATTTTTGACGTAAAATGAAGGTCGTCAAGTTTATGTATCCGGTCTTTAGAAATCTGGGAAACAGAGATAAAAGTCCGGTGGAAATGCTGGATTTTTTTGTGATTTATACTTACCAAACATACTATATCGTGCATTTAGTGGTTATTATAAAAGTAAATAACCCATATCAACCAAAATTTAAAAACAAATAATGTTATGAAAAGAATTAAGATCGCAATTTTAGCCATAGGAGTATTAGCATTTACTGCTTGTGGAAGTGATGATAATGGTGATGCCATTGATAACTGTGAAACATGTTCCCTTACGATTTTGGAGCAAGTAGTAGTTTCTGAATATTGTGACAACGGAGATGGTACTGTTACAGTAACAACTGAAGGGGTAGAGCAAACAGAAGAATTAGGGGATGCCACTTTTGATCAATTTATAGCTGCCTTCGAATTATTGGGGGCTTCGTGTAACTAATAAAAAAAGTGCGCTGAAGTAGAGCAAGCTCACTTCATCGCGGTAAAGTGAATTTAGTTCTGCTTTATAGTGAAACAGAGATAAAAGTCCAGTATTTTACTGGACTTTTTGTTTTTAGCACTTATCCTTTTCAGCAAGGATTTATAAATTGTGATATATCATTTCGATAGATTTTCCTTGAATATTTCCACCCTATGTGGGAAGCCTTGAGAAGAGAAAAGCTTTAATACTAAAGATTTATCCACATTTGGACGAACCGCAATCCTTACAGGTCAGACATCCTTCCTGGTAAATTAGATTAGTGGATCTGCAATTATCGCATTTTTGCCCTTTTGCCTCGGTACCATCGGTAACAAATCTTTTTAACGCCCGGGCTACCCCATTTTTCCAGGTATTTAGTGATTCGCCTTCCAACTGAAGACTGTTGATGAGGTCAACAACTTTTACAATGGGCATACCATGTCTCAATGTGCTGGAAATAAGTTTAGCGTAGTTCCAATATTCCGGATTGAACTTATGCGAAAGGCCTTCAATGGTGGTCTTATAACCTCTTTTGTTTTTGTATTGAAAATCATAACGGGAGGTACCATCTTCATCCCTGTTCTTTATGATTAAACCATCATTGACCCAGCGCGGTATTAAAATTCCGTCTTCATCGTCTGCCAGGCCTGTAAAAATTTCATAGGGTTGCTCATCAATTAAACCAATAAAAGCAATCCATTTTTCCTTGTTGTTTTGAAAACGTACCACATCTGCCTCCACGACCTGAGGGCGTTTGGTAGGAAAGGCAGTAAGCGTTTCTTCTGTCTCACTTTCATTGGATATCAGCACTCCTGATCTTGACCCATCACGATACACAGTAACTCCTTTACAACCAGCCTTCCATGCTTCCATATACAACTTGCCCACCATCTCTTCTGAGACTTCATTGGGAAGATTTATAGTAACACTTATAGAATGGTCCACCCATTTCTGAACGGCGCCTTGTAAACGAACTTTACTCAACCAATCTATATCATTAGAAGTAGCTTTATAATAGGGGGATATGGCCACAATTTTATCGAGCTCTTCCTGATCGTATTTTTTTTCAGTATCCAAGCCATTTACACGCATCCATTGTTTAAACCTATGGTGAAATACTACATATTCTTCCCATGAATCACCCACTTCATCAATAAAAGCTACCTTAGTATCTATATCGTTGGGATTAACTTTTCTCCTCCGTTTGTATACCGGGAGAAAAACGGGCTCAATACCAGAAGTAGTTTGGGTCATTAAGCTTGTTGTACCGGTAGGGGCAATGGTCAATAAGGCAATATTTCTTCGACCGTATTCCAGCATTTCGTAATATAATTTTTCATCAGCTTCTTTTATTCGAAGAATAAAAGGGTTTTCTTTTTCTCTATTGGCATCGTAAATTTCAAAGGCTCCACGTTCTTTGGCAGTATGAACGGATGCTCTATAAGCCTCCAACGCAAGTGTTTTATGTACTTCAATTGAAAATTCATTCGCTTCGTTACTTCCATATCGCAACCCCAATGCGGCTAGCATATCTCCTTCTGCGGTAATGCCAATTCCTGTTCGCCTGCCCTGTATCGCTTTCTCTTTAATTTTTTCCCATAATTGTACCTCCACAGCTTTAGTGTCCTCTAATTCCGGATCCGATTTTATTTTTCCTAAAATGGCATTTATTTTTTCAAGTTCCAGGTCAATGATATCGTCCATGATCCGTTGGGCGGCGGCTATATGTTTTTTGAATAAGGGGAAGTTAAAGTTTGCAGTACTCCTGAATGGGTCTTCCACGTAAGAGAATAGGTTGATGGCCAATAATCTGCAAGAATCATATGGGCATAAAGGGATTTCCCCGCAGGGGTTGGTAGAAACCGTTTTGTAACCGAGGTCGGCATAACAATCAGGTACCGACTCTTTGATAATTGTATCCCAAAACAAGATTCCAGGTTCTGCAGATTGCCAGGCATTATGCACAATTTTATTCCATAAGGTTTTGGCATCTATGACTTTTGAAAACTTAGGGTTGTTACTGTGAACCGGGAATTTTTGAGTATAGGAATTGTTGCTTTCAACGGCTTTCATAAAATCATCATCAATCCGAACAGATACATTGGCTGCTGTGACTTTTCCCTGTTCCATTTTAGCGTCGATAAAATCTTCAACATCCGGATGGTTAATTGAAACCGATAACATTAAAGCTCCCCTGCGCCCATCCTGTGCTACCTCGCGCGTAGAATTGGAATAACGCTCCATAAATGGCACCAGGCCCGTTGAGGTTAAAGCAGAATTTTTAACCGAAGATCCTTTTGGCCTAATGTGGGATAGGTCATGGCCAACACCGCCACGTCGTTTCATTAATTGTACCTGTTCCTGGTCAATTTTCATAATGCCTCCATAGGAATCAGAATTGCCTTCGTTCCCAATCACAAAACAGTTGGATAATGATGCAATTTGAAATGGATTTCCGATACCTGCCATGGGACTTCCTTGCGGGACAATATATTTGAAGTTTTTAATCAGATCAAAAATCTCTGCTTCGGTAAGTGGATTGGGATATTTTTGTTCTACACGAGCTATTTCTTTTGCTATCCTTCTATGCATATCATTCGGATTAATCTCATAGAGATTTCCCTCCGAATCTTTGAGGGCATATTTGCTTATCCAGACTCTCGCAGCAAGATCGTCTCCATCAAAATAGGTTAAACTAGATTGAAACGCTTCTTCCTGGGAATAAGATTTTCTTTTGGGAGGCATAATTTTTAAAGACATGTAGAATTTTTCTATAGGAGGTTATTGATGAAGAAGTAAAATTGAGACTATCTGAAAAGCTATTCTATGATAAAAATCATAAAGCATAAAGGGTGAAAACAAATCAAAAAGGGATCTGCCTTTTGTTTTAATTAAATATTAAAAAGAAGAAGTCCGGCCAATAAAATCAGGCAGGGATGACTTTTTTAAATAATACTTTCTTATCATGCTTAAGTTTCATGGAAGATAGTTCAGCCTTCCATTCAACTTTAATATCAGCTATACTATCCAAAATAAGGACCCCCAGCACAATATCATCCGGATTAGCAGTGATTTCAATGTTTTTTAATTCTTTTATTTTCAATTTACCATTCGCGCGTAAAAATGGAACTTTGAATGTACATGGGCTGAAATTTGTCGCTTTACCAGGATTTATAACGCCTCTTAAATCTCTTAATTCCATATCAGATTGGTTAATAGCCCAGATTTCAAAAGATATTTTGTCCCCAACACGGGGATCTCTTTGGTCAAGGAAATTACGCATGTGAAATGTGAGCTGGCTCGTCAATTCCTTTCTTAATTGATCTAAAATATTTTCCATACTTGCCAAATACTTAATATAGTTAATTTAGCTAATAAATTAATTTATTAATGCCTGCTGCGCAATGATAATCATCATGTTGTGTCCTAACACAGTTGTTTAAACGTGCATGCCGGGAGTGGAGTTCTGTTCAAGGACGGAGGCCAAACACCTATTGTTGTTGCATCGTGATCCGGCACATTCTGATGCCGAAAGAACCCAAATGTTTGATGAATTTATGTGATAGACCAATTTAACACTTTGCCATTCACAGAAGTTTGAGGCATTCAAAGCCCGGGCAGTTAAATACTTATTAGGCTTTTTTTTGTACAATTCAACCAGGGTTCATTTTCCAATTCTCTCAACACCATTTATTTTAAAGCCCCATGCATATTTGTTGCCGGTGGCACTGAGGGCATCTTCAGGGATATTTATTATAAGCCCTTCCTCTTCTGAATAAGTGTAATTAAGAGGGATATCAGATCCAATTAGTTCTATTTTGCTCCCTTCGAGGGGTTTTACGAATTTTAAAACAAGATCCTTTTTTGGCGCTTTTAAAGAAATGGCATAAATAATCTGTTCTTCTCTTTTTTTTGTAAAGCGTATATCGTCGCCTTGCTTAAAATGTGCTTTTAGTTTTTCTGTTCCATATACCACTTCGCCATTGGTCCGAAGCCAGTTACCCATCTCTTGTAGTCTTTCCAAACTAGGTTCAGGGATTTCGCCTTCGGAAGTGGGCCCCACATTTAAAAGATAATTGCCCCCTTTAGATGCTACATCTATCAAATTATGTATCAACACCTCTGCAGATTTCCAGTTATGGTCGTTCAATTTATAGCCCCAGGTGTCGTTCATGGTCATACAGGACTCCCAATCCACATTGGCAGCTCCTTCCAATATCTCCTGCTCCGGAGTGCCAAAATCGCCAGCATAATCATCATCTTCCTTATTCATGCCCTGCATTCCCTGTCTTCCTTTATCTACCCGATTATTGATGATTACACTCGGTTTCAACCCCCTAAGATATTGGTACATTTCCTGCCCCATTTCATGGGTATATTCGTGTATCCATTCCCCGTCGAACCAAATAATTTCAGGGTCGTAGTTTTCTATAAGTTCCGTTACTTGTGGCTTTAAATAGTTGGTGTAATACTCCGGGAACCGGGAATTCATCTTTAGTGAATCCTGTGTGTTATATTCCGGATAGTTAAGACCCTGGGCTTGTGGGTGGTGCCAATCCATTATGGAATGGTAAACTCCAAACCTGATGCCCTCCTCTTTACACGCTTCAGAAAGTGCCTTTAGTATATCCTGGCCATAAGGGGAGAAATCCACAATGTCATAATCAGATACTTTTGAATCCCATAGGCCAAAACCATCATGGTGTTTGGAGGTGATCACCATATATTTCATGCCTGATTCCTTCATTGTCCGGGCCCATTTTTTTGCGTCGAATTTCCGGGGATCGAACTGCTTTGCATATTCTTCATATTCCGAGATGGGAATTGGAGCGGTATTCATTATCCATTCGCCGGTACTATTAACTTCTTTGCCATTATAAATTCCAGCAGGCACCGAGTAAGGCCCCCAATGGATAAACATTCCAAAACGGGCATCGCGCCACCACCTCATGCGTTCGTCAAATGATTCGGTTGATTCTTCCAGATAATTGATAGCGGCAACCTCTTCTACGGATTCACTTTCTTTAGGTTGCTCCTTGCAGGATGACATCGCCAAAATGCTAAAAAAAAGTATTGAATAAAGTAATTTTTTTGTTTTACAGCTGTATTTTAAAACACGTACTATCATCCAAAAATATTTTACACTGAAGTAATCAAAGCTAAAGTTTATTTTGATGATTATCAACTTCTAAGAACACTTATAACGATACTTTTTTATATCCTAAAAGTATTATTCGCTGGCTTCCATTATACTTTAACCTAAGAATGTACTACCAAATTTATTTTTAACTATAAGACAAGGATTATTTGCCATATCATGGATTTACTACTGATCTTATAAAAGATTAAAAACTCAAAATAACTTCAAGCCACAACTGCCTCAAAAGAAGACCGCTTCAATTTATTTTGATCGCTACTTTTAAAAGAGCTGAGTTCTTCAGACAAAAAGGAAGTGACAATACCCACTAAAGAAGAAGGATGAGCTGCTTTGGCAAACTCCTTTATATTCTTTATATTTAGTGGTAGGGTTTCAAAATAGATAATGTGGGTATTATGAAGAAGATTTTTGTTCTTATCGCTATAATTTTTTCGTTACAGGCATATGGTATTGATAGGCTTAATGAAATTTCGGGGGTTGTCACCATAGGAAACTCACCAATCCAAAATGTATCTGTTCAAGTTCAGAATAGCTTTAAAGAGACGTTTACGGACGAGAATGGTAAATATTTTATAACTGCTAAACCATATGACGTATTGGTTTTTAATTATGCCGGAATGCAAAATGTAGAAATAGTGGTGGAAGATGTTACTACTAGATTAAACATCGAAATGAAAATGAACATCGAAGCTCTAAAAGAAGTTGTAGTTGCAGAAAATAATGTCAATAATCAGGATTATTTAAGATTACAATATGGGGTTAATAAGAATATCCTGAGTACAGCCTTTGGTTATCTGGACGCAAACCGAGTAGGATATTCTATAAAATTAGTAGATGGCGACGATTTAAATCCGGGAGCAATAGATGTAATAACCGCATTGAAGGGAAGAGCGGCCGGGGTGTATAGCCTGGGAGGTGAAGTTTATATTAGGGGAGGAGCGCCTCAACTAAAGGGTAGAGCAATTCCTGCAATTTATGATGTAGACGGAATGGTCTTAAGAACTCTTCCTTTTTTAACAGTGGAAAATATTGACCGCGTAGCAATAATATCAGGATTAGCAGGTACGGTAAGATATGGTAGTATTGCCAGAGGTGGCGTTGTGGTCATAAATACCATTGGCTCTCCAATTAGACGGGGTTCTGAAACCAATAAAAACTATGACAAGGCACGACTGCGCAATAATATCTATAATAATGATGCGATTACTGAAAATCGGAGTAATGCCACTAGTTATTTGAAGGAATTATATACTTGTAAAGAAAATCTTGCTGCCAGAGAAGTTTATCAAAAGTATTTGTCGAGATATGCAAACGACCCATATTATATTATTGACACCTATCTATTTTTCCACGATTCCGGTGATGAAGTTTTTGCAAAACTAATTTTGGAGAACAATATGAAGGTTATTGAAAGTAATCCTATTTATGCTAAAGCTATGGCATTTGCTCTGGATTATACCAAAGAGCACGATAAGGCCAAAGAATTGTATAAAAAGATATTTATTTTAAGGCCGGAATTTATGCAATCCTACAGGGATATGGCAAATACCTATAGAACAATTGGAGATTACAAAAAAGCTGCAAGTATGTATATTCGCTATCAATATTTAATTAATGAAGGTATTTTCTCCGATGATAATTCAGCGATTCAAACGGTAATAGATGGAGAAATGAATAACCTTTTTGTGCTTCATGGCAAAAAGTTTATGGACGATTCTAATGTAATTGGATTTAATAATTATACTAAGAATAAGGGCGAAACCAGGTTATTTTTTGAATGGAATGACAGTGAGGCAGAATTTGATTTGGAATTTGTTAATCCAAAAAAAAATAATTTTATCTGGGAACATACATTGGAGAGTGCTGCCGAACGGGTTAAGGACGAGAAAACCATTGGGTATTCTTCTGAAGAATTCTTTGTTGATGGGTCGTTACCGGGAAAGTGGCAGATAAATGTTAATTACAAGGGAAATAAAAAATTATCTCCGGTTTATATGAAATTAACCAAATTCACAAATTATAATACGCCTTCTCAAAAAACTCATGTTTCTGTCTTTCGTTTGGCAGTGAAAAATGTAAATCAGAAATTAACCGATTTTGATAATTTAGTTACGCTATCCACTAATTAAATAGCCTGTTTTATCGAAATTATGCGAATGAAATTTTAATTTAATTCACGAGGAATCTACATTAAAGAGACTTTTTGTTGCTCTTTATCCTATAACCCAGGGCGAGCTTTCCACTTAGAAGCGTAAAAGCACCTTTATTGCCGTAACCAACATAGGACATATCGGTAGAAGTAACCAGACTTATAGTCGTATAAAATCGGTTCCATTTATAGCCAAAAAGTGCCGACCCATTTAGTTTATAAACCATAGGATTTTTTGAACTATAGGAGACGGTCTCTGCTTCTGCGTTTTTAATAGTTAAACCAAGTCCTGCTTTTGCTCCTAACGCTATATAAAAATTTGCAGGTAGCCTGAAGAGACTAACCACACCACCCATTATGCCAATCCCATAATTAGTTAAATTGGTAATTCTTGCCTGTTCATTAAAATCCGGGATAAACTCCTCAGGTACAATAGATTGTTCTGCCGAGATCTGGTTATAAAGTATAAAACCTCCCAGACCAAATGAAAATATATTCCATTTTTTGGCTGAAAGACCTGCATTTAAGGAGGTCTGTGAGTATCCGTCGGTATTAAACAAGTATAAATAATCAACACCTCCGGCTATAGATTTGATATCATCTCTGAAAATACTGGTACTATTTATGGAATTTTTAATATTAAATCCCCTATAGACCTGGAAATAGAAGTCAATTATATTCTGTTCTAATATTAATCCACCTCTTAAGTCAAATCGATCTGTATTTTCTGTGTTTCTATTTTTCAAATTATAGGTAAAATCAAGGATCAACTTACTCGTTGCAACTCCAACACCAATGCCATATAAGTCATTAGGGGTATAGGAGAGACGCACATTATCATTGGACAATCTGAAACCTTGTGCTTTAATATTCCCGAAAAGCCTGATCGACCAGTTATTCAGATCACGATCAATAAATAATGAATCTAGCCGATTTATAGTTTTCAGCGAATCTGTTTGGCGCACATCCTGAGACCAGCAAAGTGAGTTTATAAGCAATAAAAGGAGTAGTAATAATGTCCCTTTTGGAAAAGAGTACATAATCGTCACCAATGTCGCACGGGAACTAATTAACTTATGAAAGTAACTGCTTAGTGGTGCCGTACTACTGTATGCCATTTCAAAATCGGGATGATATGTCATTATACAATCAGCACTAAAGATACTTAAAATATATAGGCGTTTTTTAATGATTTTACCTTCCCTAAATATGGTTGCCGGAAATTGGATTATTCAGATAGAAGTGTATTTTCAGTCTTATAATTTGTAAACTTTTGATAGAAGTTACGTCAGAATAAAAGTATAGTACAAACAGGGTTTTAGATTATACTTTTGTTGAATATTGAATTGGGGTAAAATGAAAATTGAAAAGATTGGTTTGGGGGGTGGCTGCCATTGGTGTACAGAGGCCGTGTTTCAAGCCCTAAAAGGAGTTGAAAAGGTGGAGCAGGGATGGATTTCAGCTGTGGACGCGGAGGAATATAGCGAAGCGGTTGTACTCCATTTTGACCCAAAGATTATTTCTCTAAAAGATTTAATAGAGGTGCATCTCTATACACAAAGGAGTACTTCTGATCATTCATTGCGCAAAAAATACCGTTCCGCTGTTTATACCTTTTCAGCGGCTCAGCAAAAAGAAGTAGACCAGATTTTAAAACACCTTCAAAAAGATTTTCAGGATACGCTTATAACAGGTGTATATAGCTATAAAGAATTTAAAATGTCGCCAGAGTCATTTCAAAATTACTATCAGAAAAACCCAAACAAGCCTTTTTGCAAGACGTATATAGACCCTAAAATACAAATACTTCTGAGAAGATTTCCTAAGAATGTTATGGAGGTTCCTATCGACCCAATAAAAAATAACGAAGAACATAAGTTTAAAAAATAAAATAGGAGCTTCTTAGTTCGTGTTAAAAATTCTTATTTTTGTGCCCCTGTAAACTTTTGAATTGCAGTATTTGGCCTCATAGTTCAACGGATAGCCCCGATAGCTCCTTCTCCATAGTATTACGAAGGAGAAGCTATCGGGGGAAGTTTCCTTAAATTTTGTATAGTAAGAATCTTTTTTGATGATGAATTATGTTTATATAATCCAATCAAAACTTGATAAATCTTTTTATATCGGCAAGACTTCTGATTTAAAAAAAAGATTGGACTTTCATAATTCATATGACCTAAATAAGGGAATTACCAGAAGAAAACTTCCATGGGATTATTATCATATTCTTGAAATGGAAAATGCTGTTACCGCGGCAAGGATTGAACGACATATTAAGAGTATGAAAAGTAGAAAGTACATTGAGAATTTAAAAAAATATCCGGAGATGACTGAAAAGCTTCTCAAAAAGTATTCATAAATTTGACACCCAATAAAAAGACCTAATAGTTCAACGGATAGCCCCGATAGTTATCGGGACGGGGGAAGTTTCCTAAACTTGCAGGAAGAATAAGAGAAAGTATTTATAAATTCGCAGATTATAATTGGCCTCATAGTTCAACGGATAGAATAGAAGTTTCCTAAACTTTAGATCCAGGTTCGATTCCTGGTGAGGCTACGGATAAGCACAGCCGGCCTTTGCAAAAGCAAAGGCTTTTATTTTGGTACCGGCCGAGAGAGACTTGTTTCGTTAAGGTCTGGTTCCAAAATAAATTCAACTGGGGTGCAGTTGGGCTTCTGTATTTTCAGTGCGAGCCTTTCTCAGAAACAGCGCAGCTAATCCTGGTGAGGCTACTATCTTCTTTATTAGCTCGCAGTTTCCAAAATCTTAAGTATATTAGTAAGCAGGGAGTAGTCTGTTGCAGATGCTTTTTAATTTACCATCTTTTCAGTCTTTGAACCGGCTATTAAAGACCTTTGCAGCCAATGTTTAATGAAACCTATCACCTAAGCTGCCGGTCAGGGCACAGGATTAGGCTTATCTTTAAGCAATGATATTGTTAAAGCCCATGACGATGAAATAACAGTGGGGACAGAAAAGAGAGAAGGCGCTACGTTTACTTTAAAATTACCAGCCAAGGACTAAAAATGAAACTTACCAAGCAACAGGAAAAAGAATTGTTACAAGGATACGAAACCTACTGGGCAGAGTATTTAAATGGCAATGCGGAAGCCATGGAAGTTCTCTTGGACGACTCGTATACACAGGTAGGAAGTGCAGAAAGCGAGGTTTTTACCACAAAAAAAGAGGCGATTCAATTTTTGAGGGATACAATTCAGGAGGTAGCCGGAAAACTGCAAATGCGGAACCGCAGTACCAAATTGGAATCACAAGAAGCTGTGGTCCTGGTCCATGAACGCTGCGACCTCTATGCCCGGACAGGTGCGAAATGGGTTTTTTACTCTAAGTTCAGAGCTACTACCTTTTTACAGGAGAAAAAAGATGGTTGGAAAATAATCCACCAGCATTCCTCTTTCCCGGACACCAAGACCGAGAAGGGCCAAAATATAGCCATAGACAAAATTGCAGAAGAGAATCAGGAACTGCGCGACGCCATCAAAAGGCGAACCATAGAACTGGAGCAAAAAAATCGGGAACTCGAGATAGAGGCCTCTGTGGAAAGGGTGCGGTCTAAGGCCATGGCCATGCAGAACTCCGATGAGTTATCTGAATTGGTAGATACTGTTTTTAAAGAATTAACAAAACTTGATTTAGCCCTTTCCTGGTGTATGATCAATATTATTGACGAGCCCTCCATGTCAAATATAGTTTGGGGAGCAAATCCGGAGATAGGGAAGGCACCTGAATCTTATCACATGTTGTTCGAAGACTATCGCTTTCATCATGAAATGTTTAAGGCGTGGAAA
>Ga0272441_10007426_pt1 | contig 17826 bp, 8 predicted proteins | sample SSMProp6N_FD_193582 | JGI IMG/M metagenome (GOLD analysis project Ga0272441, IMG submission 193582) | Marine sediment archaeal communities from Little Sippewissett salt marsh, Falmouth, MA, United States - SSM-Prop-6N | ecosystem: Environmental > Aquatic > Marine > Wetlands > Sediment ... | reverse complement strand
CTGATCATCCGGTTATAAGTATCCTCATTAAAATCGATTCGTTTGCCGCTCATTATTCCGTTGATATAATCGTTCCACTTTTTCTGAGCCTTGTGAAGTGTCAGCCTGTCTTTGACTTCCTTTATTCTGATATGCGCATCTTCAGGACTTAAAAATTGTTCATCCTTCCAGGCCAGTATTTTCATAATAATATAGTTATCCATGTCTGTTTTAATCGGGCCGATTACCGAATTTGGCTTCAAGGGGTTCGCGTAAAGGGCTTCGTGCAAAGGGAGCGGATCATTGTCTTTCCATGTCACATCACGAACCGGCGGCTCGCCGTTTCCAAGCGCGTCAAAAATAGATACACGCTGTTCCGGATTGGCGTTCATCTTTTGACTTATTTCCGAGGCCGCCTTTTCATTATTATGGATGGTGTAATAGGCAATCCGATAATCGCGCATGGACATCTTGAAACGGCGTTCGACTTCCTCCTCGGAAACGCTTACTTTTTCCATGGCCAGTTTTTCAAAAAGCATTTCTCTCATTTCCTGTTCCTGAATGCCTTGAAGATAGGCATCGAAAGACGGTTTGTCTATGTCCATGTTGTTTTTTGCCGCTTCAATGGCCAGCATTTTTTCCAAAATCAAATTGTTAACGGCAATTTCCTTTTTCAAAAAGGGCTCGGGCCGTATTGTCAATTCTGTTCTTTTAAGGAATTCATTTTTTGTAATTATTTTGTCATCCACACGGACCAGAATGTCTTCCGGTGCCGGTCCTTTGGCGCAGTTCATCAGAAGGGCCATCACAAAAAACAGGACGATTCTTTTCATTTTTCTGTTGTTCTCCTTATCCTTTTTTATCACCAAAATCAGCATGTATCAATGTAAGGCTTTTGTTCAATCAGATCAAGGCCTTCCTTTGTCAAATTAGAAAAAGCCGGCTCGATACTTTGAACCGGCTTTTTCTGCTTCTAACGATGGATTAGCATATTAGAAAGCAAGTCCTATGGTGAACATTTGAATGTCACTTAACCTGCCGAAGTCACGATAGGCGTAATCGAAGCTCATTTCAACACCGGATAACTCGTATTTCAATCCGGCTCCAAAACTCAGACCGCCCTCATATCCTTCGGCTGCACCAAATTCTCTTTCAACATCTTCTGTATCATCAGAATCAGCCACCGCTTTGTCGTGCCATCCCAGATTGGAATGACCCGCTCTCAGGAATACCAGATCATTAAAGGCATATTCAAGGCCGATATTCAGGCATTCCACATTGTCATTGGGATGCGTGGCGTCAATGGCAATAATGAGGCTGTTGCCCTCCACTTTCTGAAGTGCATCCATGGAGAGGCCAAAACGGAACAGAAGCGGCAGATCAAATTTATCCGTTGACATCATGGCATTGATATTGGGATTGTTCCCATAGATCTGCTCATTAATGTCTTTCTGCGTAATCAGATCCCGACCCTGAATCTGCATTTTTGAGCCGTAATTGGAAATGCTCATGGCTATTTTAAGACCGGCGAGCTTTGTGTTGAAAATAGTGCCGATATCGAATGCGACGGCAGAGGCCTTGCTGTTGTAGATTTTTTCCTCAGCATATTTGACGGACATCCCGATTGAGAACCGGTCAGTGAGGTTCCGGGCAAATGTGAGACCAAAGGCCGTATTGCCGGCTGAAAACACTTCACCGGTTCCGTCCGGATAATCAATGGTGGTGACTTCCATATCGTCCATGCTCAGGAAGGTGGCACTCACACCCAGAACGCCGGTGCTTCCCAGGGGAATCGCGACTCCCACATAATTAAATGAAATATCAGCGATCCACTGGGTGTGCGTGAACAGGGCCTCAGCCCTGTTCAACCGGGCGATTCCTGCCGGGTTCCAGTACAGGGCCGATACATCCTCAGCCAGAGTACAGTACGCGCTGCCCATGCCGACAGCGCGGGCGCCGACATCAATGTTCAGGAACGTCCCCGCTGTGGTACCTGTTTTGGTTACCTCGGCAGACACGCCTGAAGCAAAGATGAGAATTATCAATACGAATGATATATTTTTCATTGCTTATCTCCTTCAGATTATTTAATAATGGCGAATTTGCCGATTTTTTCACCAAGATCTCCGGCGTCCACATGATACACATAGACACCGAAAGAGATGGACAGCTCGTCTTTTGAGAGCATATTCCATATGGCTGTTCCGGTCCAGAGATCGGGATTTTCGTCATCACTCTGGAACGCGTTGTGCTCGATGGTGTCCACCAGCTGGCCCTTGATGTTGTATATACGTATGGTGCACTGTGAAGGAAGATGGATGAAATGCAGCTCGCGGGGACCGCGTCCCGAACCGTACGGATTTTTCGGTTCCCAGCTATTGGCCACAATATAGGGATTGGGAACCACGCGTATGTTTTCCAGAGCTGCTTTGGCGACTTCAGGATCAGCTTTCTGCGCCTTGGTTTTAAATTGATACACATCATTGGACAGGAAGGGTTTATACTGGTACAATATAACCCGTTCTCCAATACGCGGTATTCGGGTCAAATCATCCGAATTGGATGTTGTAAATTCGAACGACCAGGTCGGAATCAGTTCGCCTTCGCTGTTTTCTTCCATAAAAATGAGCCGGTCGGAGCGCGTCCCGTCCGTAAACGCAGTAAAATTACCATCCTCACCGTCTCTTTCATAAAGCGCGAACGCAATTTCCTCACCGGTAATCAGGTTGATCACATCCACGTTTGTTTCGACTGCTTCCAGATGGGTGCTGGATGAAACATCAAATTCAACTGTTGTGGATATACCCGGATCGCCCCATATGATCATATAATCATGGGCCACGGGTGTGCCGACATTGGAACCCTGACGGAACGGGCGCCACAGATATTCGTAGATGTTTAAATTGGGATTTACCACGCCGTCGGCGCCGGCAAATCCGCTTTCATCTTCATTGGCACCCAGATCCTCATCATTGACCACGTTCAGTTTGATCCCGTGGATCAGGGGCAGTTCTTCGCCATTGTAAAGCGTGTCCTTGTCAACCAGGGTCACAGGATTGGCGGGATCCGTTACATCCAGCCAGCTGAAAGACTTGGTATATGGATACATATAAACACCATTCTGCATCAGGGTGTCTTCAAAAACCACCTGATAGGTCCGGTCCTGAATTAAATTGGGATCGATGATTTTCATGAACACGCCGCCGCTGGTGGTGCTTCCGGGCAGCCATCCGGATTCCGTGGTGTCCGCAGCCATGTAACCGGCAGCTCTTGCCTCGGGTCGTGCAATGATCACATTGGGGCCCTTGACAATTTCACCGGTGGTGTAAATAGAAATGGATTTGGTACATTCTGTCGGCGGAATGCCTTTGTCCGGGGCGCCATGGTCATAAGAGGTCACCGCATAATAATATTCGAATCCGTTTTTCGCAGTGGTATCCACAAAACTGTGAACCAGGCCCGTATTGTCACCCAGCCAGAAGTGAACCCCTTCAATGTCCACTGCGGCTGAACCCTGATACCCGTTGTCCTTGATGTCGAACTGGGCAAGAGGCACGCGAATGGAGGTTTCCACACCATAAAAATCGGTGAGGGCTTTCATGTCGTTCCAGCCGGGATCGGTTGACCGGTAAATCCGGTAGCCTTCAAAATCCCTGCCGCTGATCGGGTCTTCACTGTATTCTGCAAGATCATCCCAGTACAGAGCCACCCGGTTGTCACCCGGAATGGCTGTTACAATCGGGATATCCGGAGCTTTTGCAAATTGATAATTGCGGTTGTAGGCTTCGCCGAACCAGTATTTATTGCGGATCAGATCCTGTTCATTTGTACCGCAAATAAGAGCCATGGAGAAACGCTCTGTCTGCCCGGCTTTCAGCGGAAAGTATCCGGAGCCCCAGAAAAGTTCCACATTCTGGCTGTTCAGTTGTTCATCAAAAAGCCCGGGGATGAGCTTTTCCCACACAAGTTCGTCCGAATAATGAGGTACGGTTTCCCATCTGTACAGGGCAAAGCTGGTCAGGCCCAGCATGTCGGTTTCATCGATATCGGTTCTGTCGAAATGGGGCTCACCATCGGTTAGCAATCCATCCTCTTCACCCGAGTCATTGGTGTAAGGTGTACCATCATAACCCACGTCATCTTTTTCTTCCCAGTCACCATCGTTGTCGATACCGTCGTCACGGGCCTCGTCGATCATAAGGTTGTTCAGGCCTGCGCCTGTTAAATAATTTTTGCATTTTTGTCCGACATAAAGATAGGTGGTGATTTCCGCACCTTCCTCGCCGAAAGTGGCGCCGTTGCTTTCATCAATCAGGCCGTTGAGATTGTCGTCGAACAGGTTAAAGGGTACTTCCACCATCTGTTTGCCCGGCCAGAACCTGTAAACGATATTCCCAAATTCTATTTCCAGTGTATCGGCTGTCATGGTTTCTTCGGTTCGCTCGAATGTTTCATAATCAATTCTGATGATTTGCTGCCCGTCCTGCAGTTCGATGGGCAGGAACATGGCTTCGGTTATAACATCGCCGCCTCCGGCTGCGCCGTCATTGTCGTTGTCAATGCCGTCATTGGCATTGCCCGGGCTTTCCAGAAAGGCACCACCGAAATAGCCCACACCGATGGATCCGTCAGCAAAATCGTCGTAGTCGTCATAAAGAAAGGCGATGTCTTCATCCTTGTTAAAACTTCCGCTGTCGTCGCCGGCATCGTTGGCAGTCATGGTGCTGCCCATATCATTACCGACCTTGTATCCGAAAACCATTTTGTCATGATTGTACGTGCCGACATTCTTGATGTCGCAAAGCACGAAAAGGCCGTCTTCGACCAGGGCATTGGCCCATTGAAAACCGCGCACGTACAGACGCAAACCCAGGCCTCTTCTGTTTTCATCCAGGCTGTCCGGATAAAAGAGGAATTCAGCGTTGTTGTAATCGTCCGCCACGAAGTAGCTTTCTTCCTTGGCATTGGTCTGGTTCTTGCCGAAATAGCCGTTCCAGGATCCTACCCAGCCCGGATCATCCGGATCATTCATTTTATCCGGCCATTGCGCGGGCCAGGACCAGGGCCATTTGGTCATGGCGATTTTGTTGGTGTCCGCGTTGGCAAAACCGGGCAACGGAAGAAAGGTCCACCATTCGCCGTTGGGTCCGGTGTCGCCTGTAGAATAACTGACCTGAGAACTCCGGCAGGTGCTCATGATATGCTTGAGCTGACCTTCTGTATCCCGGACTTCCGCGCCTACAAACGGATTGCCGTCAATCAGATAAATATGACCGCTGTTAATCGGCCATTCGCCGGCGATATCCACTCCAGAGACTACCGATCCATACGTTCCGTCATTGTAAAAGGTCGTACGGAAGAGGTTGCCGGCGTGAAGGCCGTTTCTTATTTCTCTATCCTGACCGTGGAGGTCTTCGATATTCATCTGCGCGTAAACCGAAAGCGGCAGTACGCCCAGGACCAACACGGTAATGATTTTAAATATTCTGTTCATATTTAAACCCCTTTACGTGATTAGAAATGGACTTCCACACCAGCCTGGATTTCTCTTGGTGCTACATACCAGCTGGGCTGAATCAAATTGTATTCGACCGTACCGATCCGATTCGGATCATACGGGATCTTCGCCGGATTGGTGTAGGTGGTGTATGTTGAAGAACCGGTGTCACTGTACACAGAGGTTTCATCCCTCTGATCGAACAGATTGTATACACGGATAAACAGGTTGAAATTGAGAGCACCGAGAGCGATGTTCCGGTCCAGGTAAAGATCCACTTTTTTCTGGCTGGGCAGACGAGCCGTGTTTTCTTCCAGATCCACTGTGGCTGCTGCGCCTGTGACAGTACCCCTGGGGAAATTGGGCGTGTAAGGGCGGCCCGACCAGTATCTTCCAATCAGGGACGCGGTCCATCCGGCCACGCGGAACACCAGAGAAGCATTCAGTGTATGACGCTGATCCCAGCCCATGGCAATCAGTTGTTTTCTTGGTTCATCCTGGTTCTGGATGGCATTGAAGGCGTCAATTGGATTGGAGTAGGTGCCTTCAGCTACCTGATAGGTATAGTCCAGTTTTGCCGCAAAATTGTTGGCGTATCGCTTGTCCAGCTTAAACGTAACACCGCGTACGTTTGAGTAATCCTTGTTTTCGTAAATAGAATATTTGGTATCCGGAAGCGGTGTGTCGATCAGCGGACTGGCACCGGCCCAGTCTCTGACATCACGATAGAAAACAGTTACATCGAGACCGAGATCATTGGTCAGCTGCTGTTGAAGACCGATTTCATACATGACGGTTTTCTGCGGTTCCAGATCCGGATTGCCGAACAGACGGTTGGTGGCTCCGCCGCCGGAAGTGAATTTATATTCCGGAGAGACATACAGGTACTGAAATTCCGGAATCTGGAAGAAGTGACCGTAAGAGAAGTGGATCACGCCTCTATCCGTGATCGGATAGGCAATACCCACACGCGGACTGATTCGCCACTTGGCATCCACATCCTTCAGCATAAATTCCCGCCGTTCATCCACGGTATATTCAACCCGTTCATCTTCAGGCGCATCCGGATTGACATATTTGTTTGCGCTTTTAAACGGATTGTACACATTGGTATCGGACGGATCAACCGGAATACTGGCCTTCGCGTCGAAATAATCAAACCGGACACCGATGTTCATGATCATGTCGCTGACTTCGATTTTATCCTGCAGGTAGGCGGACATCTCAATCGGTTTTTGAAGGTAATAATCATGATAGATACTGGATACGGGCTGCACGTCAGGCTCAAACGGAATGACCTCACCGCTTGCGGTTGTTTTCGGGCGCAGGGTAATATCATCCAGTTCCAATTCATACTGCCTGAACTCGACACCGGTCTTAATCTGATGCTTTTGATTAACCTGGCTTGTCAGATCGAGTTTTCCAACCCAGTAGGAGGTGCTGCGGAAAAAGTGGCGCATATCCATTCCGATATCGTACAGACTGTTCGAAGCAGGTGCAATGGTTGAGTCCGGGTGAAGGTAACCGACCGGACCGTCCGGATCAATAAAATAATTATAGGTCAAGCCGTAATTCTTAACAGAGTCAATGGTTGCCTGATGCGCATTATTGTCAGGATCAAGGATCATTTCTTCCAGACCCGTAGTGCTGTCCGCAGCGACACGAATGTAATACTTGGGTACGGTGTTGATATCTTCGAAAACATATCGTTTAAACTCTGAATTAAAACGGTTGACACGGATTTCGTAAAATGTGCGAGGAGAGAGCACGTGGTTTAACGACAAAATATGTGAGATACTTTTGCTTTCCTGATGAGGCAGGCCATTCGGCACATAACGCATGTCATGACCGCTCAAATTGCCACCCCCCCAGAAAGAAACGGTATTTTCCCACTCGTTCCAGAAAACATTATAGTTCAGTTTGAGGCTTCCGCTGGGACGGAATGTCAGCTTGGCCTGGGCCGATGTTCGCTGATAGGGATTCATGGGAACCAGGGAACTGTCTCCCGGTACGCCTGTTGGCTTGAACCATTCTTTCCCGTAAAGATAGCCCTCGTTTGACATATGCCTTCCGGTTACAAAAAAGCTTACTTTGTTACCCAGCAGCGGGACGGGACCACTTAAACTGAATTCGCCGTTGTAAATCGGATTCCATTTGGTCAGAGGACTTTCGGTGATGGCTACCGCATCAATGGTGCCGTCGGAAGCCGTGTTGGTTTCGATGCGATCAATGACATCGAATTCCATTCCGTTGCTCAAGTAATCACCCACATAGCCGCTGAAATGGCCCCTGTATTTACTGCCGCCCTCATTGGTAATGATGTTCACAATACCGGACATGGCCTGGCCGTATTCAGCGTTAAAGGTACCGCTGATAACCTGCAGTTCCTGAATGGACGAATTTTCAACCACAACACCCATATTGCCGTTATAGATATCGGTTACGGCCACACCATCCACCCAGTAGGCGATTTCACCGGATCGGCCGCCGCGGATGTGAATATTTCCGCCGGATTCCACAATACCGGCCTGAAGTTCGAGCACATCGTTCACATTGTCGACCGGCAGGGCATCAATATCGTCACCACTGACAGATGAGAGTGCGGATGTCATATCGGGCCGTACCAGGTCGCGGTCAGCGATTATAGTCACGGCTTCGTCAGATTCAATAACGGTTGATGTCAGTTCCGCATTGATTTTAGTGGTCAGGTCAATGGAAACCCTGACGTTTTCGATCTGAATGGGTGTATATCCCATCATACTGAACTTCAGATCGTACGTACCCGGAGGCACATTAATAATGAAATAATTACCATCCAGATCCGCTGAGCCGCCCATCAGGGTGCCCAGCAGGACCACATTGGCCCCGATCAGAGCCTCTCCTGTTGCCTGATCGCTTACCTTTCCCACAATTTTACCTGTGGTGCCGGCAAATGAAAACTGCACGACCAGACATAGAATCAACAAAATCGGTATCCCTTGTTTCCTCATTGCGTGTCTCCTATGCTTTTTGTGAATGTTTTTGAAAAACCTTTTTAAGATGATTTTCATAAATGGTTATTTCCTCCTCTTCCTTGTATTTTTTTATGATATTATTTTTTAATGAATCCTTCATGGCCTGTTTGCAATCCATACGAATTTTTTGAACGCATTCTTCATATTTTTTTTGTCTTTCCGGCAGCCGGTCAATGGTTTTAATAATTACATAATGGCCGTCAAGAGAGACCGGATCTGATATCTCATCGACATTCATCCTGGAGGCTGTTTTCCCGATAATTCCGTACTGATCCTGATCAATAAATTCGTTTTCCAGCAGATGACGGGTTTGGATATCAATATGATACTTTTTTTTCAAATCATTGAAATTTCCTGTGGTTTGTGCTTCCTGAGCAATTTGAAAGGCCAGCAGGGAGTCCGCAGTTTCAATGATATCTATTTTTGTTCTCATTTTCTGAATGTATTTGGACTTGTTTTCCTGAAAAAAGGTATAGCATTCACTTGCTTTTGGCTCCTGTATGACTGTATCATCCACACATTGATCAACATTCTCAACAATTACAATTTGCTCATTGATCATCTGTGAAAGATAGTTCATGTGCTGAATCTGCGTCGAGACAGTTTGAATATCAATGCCCTTTTCCTTTAAATAGTGAAGATAATCGTCGGCAGTAATGGAAATAGAGCCGCTCTCGGCAAGAACAAGAGGGCGATCACATAAAATAAGTGTTATAAAAACAGAGCATAAAACAACAATCAGAAGAGACGTCAGCACACGACTTTTCATTCAAGCACCCTTGCTTCAGAAATAAAGGAAACCCTAATAAAAAGTATTGGTTGTAGGGCGATAAATCATGTTAATATAATCATCAATGCAACGAATACAAAGTCGTACCAATTATGAAAAAATTGTCGTACTATTTTTTGTTTTTGTGGCAAAAATTACGACATGTTTTTTCATTAAATTCATTCATTTAAATTATCATTCACGGATGTTGATCAGCTGATGTTTTATGGCATAATGGGTCAGATTGATATTTCTGGACATATGCATTTTCTGAAGTATACGCTGCCTGTAGGTACTGACTGTCGTTATGCCGATATTGAGCGAATTGGCGACTTCCTTTAATGTTTTTCCGGAAGCAATCATAAGCATAATTTGATACTCGCGCTGGGACAGGGTTTCATGAGGCAGTTTCTGACTGTCTTCTTCAACATAGGAGGCCAGCTTTTCAGCCAGCGAACTGCTGATGTACTTCCCGCCAGCGGCCACCTTGCGTATGGCCGCAATCAGATCTTCCGGGGTGCCGTCTTTGGTGAAGTAGCCCGAGGCACCGATCCTGATGGCCTGAATGGCATATTGTTCCTCAGGGTACATTGTTAAAATTAATATCGCAATATTCGGGTGAATGGTCTTGATCTGCGGGATCAAATTCAGGCCGGAGGTTTCCGGCAGCTGAATGTCCAGAAGGACCACGTCAAATTCGGGAATGTCCATCATTTTTTCGATGACTTCAGAACCCCGGCTCGCTTCACCAATGACCTCCAGGTCCTCGATATCGGATATCAACTGTTTCAGTCCGTCTCTGAGCAGGGTGTGGTCATCGGCAATAAATATTTTTATCATGAATCCTCCCTCTTAACCGGTCATGGCTTTGACTTCCCGGGCCTGTTCGGATTTTTTTACGGGTATTTTAACGGTCACGGATGTACCGGATCCGGACGGACTGCTGATTTTCAGTTCCCCCTGCATAAAAATCGCCCGTTCCTGCATGCTGATGATGCCCAGGGAATGATGATCCCGGATTTTATTTTCATGAATACCCACGCCATTGTCGCGGATGATCAGGTTTAAACAATCACGATTGTATTTTAACTGCACATCCACCCGTGTGGCCTTAGAGTGCCTGGCCACATTGGTCAGCGCTTCCTGGAAAAGCCGATACAGGGCGGTTGCTGTTTCAAGGTCAAGTTCCTGCTTGTGCCGGGCATTACCGGATTTTAAACGGGCCTCTATACCGGTTCGCTTCTGAAATTCATTCAGTTGCCAATCGACAGCCGCCTCAAAGCCCAGGTCGTGAAGCAGACGCGGGCGAAGCTCCTGGGCCAGTTTCTGTACAGAAACGGTTGTGCTGTTTAACACATCAATCATGGATTTGATTTTGTTTAATTGTTCCTGATTTTCAGGAGCGGTTCTCTGACTCAACCAGAAAAGATCAAATTTGAGCGCGGTCAGAACCTGTCCGAGCTCATCATGTATTTTGCGGGAAAGGCGACTGCTTTCACGTTCACGAATATCATGAAGGCGCGCTGACAGATTTCGAAGTCTGTCCGTTAAATCCCGCAGTTCCTGCTCCGCCTGAATTCTTTCGGATATATCGCGACCGACGCCCTGAAATTCTATCAGCTGTCGGCTGTCATCGTAGATACCCCGGTATATCCATTGCTGCCATTGGGGGACTTTGTTTTTTTCTCCGGTTTTTCTCTCACTGGTGATGACCGGGTCATCATAATTCAGCCCCTGTAGCTGTTTTAACAGCAATATCCTGTCTTTTTTGGACAGGAGCAGATGATAATTGGACTGCAGAAGTTCTTCTCTGGTTTTATTGTAGAATCTGCAGAAAGCCAGGTTTACAAAAGTCAGCTGGCCATCCGGCAGGAACCGGCAGATGAGTTCACTCTGGTCCTCAATAACCGTACGATAGCGTGCTTCACGTCTCAGCCGGATGTCGCGTCTGATGATCCGGTACTCAAAAAATGCCAGAACCAGCACAAATCCGATGCAAAGCAATATGAACCAGAGCTGTTTCCAGATGGGAACGGCAATAAAAAAATGGAATTGAGCAGGTGTGGGATCCAGATTATAATTATTGTCCCTTGCACGGATTTCAATCATATGGTTGCCGTTGCCGATTTCGGAAAAAACGTGACTTGTTTCAGTGGAAAAGGAGGACCAGGTACCGCCATCCAAACGATAGGCATACTGGATTTCCGAGTTGGGTGTTGAACGGAAATAATCCGCTCCCTGCCAGGATATCAGCGCATCTTCCGGCCGGTCCATTCTGTGCACTGTTGTTGTTACATTCGTTTCAGGTGGAAATTTTTCACCGAAGTAGCAAATGGTATTAAAATTGTACTTTTGTGTACCCGGTGTGCTGCGGCGGTACCATTCATCATCCATTAAATTGAACCAAATGGCGCCGTTCCGGCTTTGTTTAATTGTCCCGCCTTCCTTGGTTACCTTTATTTGTGCCGGGACAGCATGTGAGATCCATCCATCGCCATCGAAACGGCTGATGCCTTCATCTGTCCCGATCCAGATGGTTCCGTCATCCGCACAAAACAGGCTGTTCACCAGGTTGCTTGCAAGGCCATCCTGCATGGTGTACCGGGTCAATTGGTTTCGACTATACCGGTACAAACTGCCTTCTTCATTTGCAATCCACATGGATCCGTTTTGATCTCTGGTCAAAGACAATATGTTTTCAAAGCCGGCTCCTGTTGGATTGTCACGGGAACGGTTTTTCTTCATATTATAGGAAGTCAGCGTTTTTCCGCCGATCCATAATTGCTGATTGTCAAACGGCACAATATTGGTAATGGATTCCGGCACCTTTGGCGGTGTCAGATGCTTCCATTTTGCACCCGGCAGACCGGGATCAGGGTGGACCAGCATGCCGCCCAGATAGCCGTGCTCCGCAAATGGATCCGCTCCGGCACCCAGCCATATGGATCCATCAGCCATTGCCAGGCCTGAACGAAAGTCGATGCCCCAGGATAATTCCCTGTGAATTTGCCGGATCCAGCGTCCGCGGATCAGTATGGCAGTGGCTGCATGGTTGCGGTGGCGTCCCGCACAGCAGATTATACTGTTCTGTGCGGCAATCAGTAAAACCGGGGTGTCAATTAAACCATCCCTTATGTCGTAAGCTTTCCAATCGGACTGACGGGCTGATATTACGCGGCTGTCGGAAGCAAGGAACCATTGGGTGCCGTCTGCTGTTTCACACTCAAAATGAAGCCCGTTATAAGAATCCCATTCCCGGTTCATATGGTCCACGGCATAGGCTTCACCGTTTCGTCCGATTATCCATAAATCGCCATGGGATGATTCAAACAAACTGTATGAGGTTGTCGGTATCGGCAGATCAGAACCCTGATTAAAATGCCATTTTCCGTTATCATAAACGCAAAGCATGCCGGGGCATCCGATCCAGCATTTGCCGTCCGCGCTTTCCACAATATCAATGTTTTTATCGCTGCCTCCCAGATCCTGCAAACTGAAATGACTCCAGTGTCCGTTGCTGTATTGGGTGATCCCTTTATCCGGACGGCGGCTTATGATCCATATCTTTCCATCCCGTGTCTGTATCATTTTTGAATCATATCCGATATCCAGACCGTCTATGTCCGAATAGACCTTCCAGACCTGCGGATCCTGCGGATTCTGTGTTTTAATATCATACCTCAGAACCCGGCCGTGTCCGTCCAGATAGCTGCCAAACCAGCCCACAAACCATATATATCCATCTTTATCCTGAAAAATATCAAAAATGGTAAAGAAGTCATTGTACCGGATCATGGGAAGTTCGAATATGACATCAACAAATCCGGCCAGCGGATGTATGTTTTTTTCCCGGATCTGTGCGGTATACACCATGGATGTCTGTTCTTTTATCTGGAGTGCCCCGTCCACCATGGCGGCCCACAGACTGCCGTCGCTGCTGACCAGCAATCTGTAAATGTGAAAATTCAGTTCGCCCCTTAAAGGAAAAACCCTGGTCCATTTTCCCTTAAAATATTTATAGATGGCATTCCTTGATCCAAAGAAAACCTCGCCTTTTCTATTGCTGCAGATAGCGGTAATTTCCGCGTCCGTGAATCCGTTCCGGCTGTTGTAAAAAATCCAGTTGAGACCATCATATCTTGCTGTGCCGTCTTCAAGCCCGAACCAGATAACGCCGTTTTTGGCTTCATACACGCATTCCACGGTTTTTCCCGCAAGCTCAGGAAACCTGCGCCACCGCCAGGGTTCCAGAATGGGTTCGCCATGTTCCGGCTGATAAACCTGAACGGCCTGTAAAACCGGCGCTTGAATGATGTTCAGGCTGAGAATTGTTATCAGTACGGAGAAAAAGCATTTATTGAGAGGTTGTTTGTTAAGGTGTTTCATTTGCTGTCCGTTTTTACGAAGAAAACGTTCACTTCACAGCGATGTGTAAGGAAAACCTATTAAAATAATCGGCTATTGTCAAGGCAATTTTGCGGTTACCGGTATGGAAAGGGATTTGATGGGATTTGAAAAAAATCAGATTATTACGAATATGACACTAACAGGTTGAACGGATCTCGCCACTAAAAATTCCGTGCCGGGCCAGAGCAATCTGTGTTTGAATATAACCCGGCGGTGTTCCCATATCCAGACGGCGACCATTCATTTCAAGGCCCACCAACCCTTCTTTTTCCAGAAGTTCCGCCAGCGCCGTGGTTAGCTGGATCTCACCTTTTTCACGCTTGTTGTTGTCAATGTGATTCTGCAAAATGTCAAAGATGGCCGGTGTGAGAATCTGCATACCGAAAAAGCAGAGGAAATGATCCCGCGGCAGACCAGGAATCGACAGCATTTTTTTTGCCGTCTCCCGGTCCGGTTTCTCGATGATCCGGTTGAGTTTATAGGCAGAGGGGTAGTCTTCAATACGGTCACCCGCCGCGGTGCCGAACAGATGAAGCTGATTAAGGGGTGTTTGCTGTAAAGTGTAAATGGAAGCATGGAAATGGTTATAGGCTTTGATCAGTTGAGCTGTACATGAATCCGCCGTATTTGAAATGTACAGATGATCGCCCAGAAGCAGCAGAAAATGTTCATTTCCTACCCATTCTCTGCTGCAGAATACCGCATGCCCGTATCCTTCCTGTGTTTCCTGCTCAACATAGGTGATGCACCGGCCTATCTGGCCGAGCCGGTCGGATTGTGTCAGCTTTTCCGGCTTGTTTTTAAAAAACGGTTTTTCATGTTCTGATAATTCCTGAAAATGCTGCTGAAACTGCTGCTGCATACCGGGCTGAACCACCATGCAGAGCTCTTCTATTCCGGCAGCCAGCACTTCTTCGGCAATGATTTGAATAACAGGTTTTACCACACCGTCTCTGTCCACCAGAGGGAACATTTCTTTTTGTACCGCGTTGGTTGCCGGGTACAAACGTGTGCCCATGCCGGCGGCTGTAATGACTGCTTTTTTAATAATAATCCAATCTCCGGTTTTTATAACAAAGACGATGTGATTGATAATGACCGGTACTGCTTTCCACTGTGCATTTATATTGAGTCTTTTACAGAAAAACGGTGCACGGTACTATAGCTGTAGGGTTCACCCGGATTCAGAACCGGGCTGGGGAAAGCCGGCTGATTAATGGAATCCGGAAAGTGCTGTGTTTCAAGACACAGTGCTTCCTGCCGGTTAAAGACTGCGCCGTTGGCACCCTGGACGCCATCCAAAAAATTGCCTGTATACAACTGAATCCCCGGTTTGGTTGTCAGTATTTCCATTGTCCTGCCGCTTGAGGGTTCAAAAACCTGAGCGGCGGGTGCAGGTTTCTCGGCTGATTTGTTCACAACATAACAATGGTCATATCCATTTTCGGTCTGTTCAATATCATCACCGATGCGTTTGGATTTTGTGAAGTCAAACGGACTGCCTGATACCGGCTGGATAACACCGGTTGGTATGGCTCCTGAATCAACAGGCAGGTAGGCATCGCAGTGTAAAAGCAGAATATGATCCAGAATGGTACCGCTGCCCGCGCCTTTCAGGTTCCAGTAGCTGTGATTGGTCAGATTAACGGGTGTAGGCTGATCCGTTGTAGCCGTATAATCAATGATCAGCTCATTTTTATTATTTAAAGAATAGGTCACTTTGATCTGGAGATTACCGGGATATCCTTCTTCACCGTCCCTGCTTAAATAGGAAAAAATAATGCGCGAGTCTGAAGTATTTTGCTCGGATTCCGATTTCCAGAGTATCTTGTTATATCCCACGATGCCGCCATGAAGATGGTTTTCGCCATTATTTCGCGCCAGTGAATAGTGTTTTCCGTTCAGCTCAAATTCACCCCCGGCAATACGGTTGGCGTACCGGCCCACTGTACAGCCGAAATAAACGGAATCTCCCTCATAGCCCTTAATACTATCATAGCCCAGACAGACATTTTGCAGGTTTCCCTGTTTATCCGGCAGATCAAGAGAGACAAGGGTGGCACCGTAAGGAGACAATACAGCACGAATACCATTTTCATTTTCCAGAATAAAAACGGAAACGGGTTTTCCATTATCCAGATTGCCGAATGATTTGGTCCTGATTTTTTTCATTTTTGCCTCACTTTCTAAAGTCTTGTTTTCCGGGACTATGAATCCAATTTTGTTTTTATGACACCGCATTCAAGGGCTCCTGAAGATGTACCCCGGATGATAACGGCCTTTTGTTCAGTTCGGATCTCATAGGCTTCAATTAATTTTTGAAAAAACTCGTCGGTATCTTCCAGCGCCATGACGGTAACTGTACCTCCGGGTCCCCAATCGGAAGCCTTGGCGCCGTAGAATCCTTTTCCGGGACCGAAAGATTTAATCAAATTGACCAGAATGTCTGTTTTACGGGGTTCTTTAAAAAACAAAGAATTATGACTTTCATGCGATGCAAACATGAGATCACCGGCCTGCATCAGGGCATTTTCTGAAAGGCTTTTTTGCAAGTTTTTGATGATTTTCAGCAACTGAAGTGTGCGTGTATTTTCCAATACGGCATGAGCCGTGCATAGTCTGGGGTAATAGGTTTTTCCGGGCAGTATGTGATTTTTCAGACCGGATTCCGGTTTATAGGTATCCATATATTTTTCTCCCTGAATTTCCGCCGGGATTAACAGACTGAATTTTTTCTGCCATGCTTCGGCAGAAATATTGTACAATATGTCCGCCGGATCGGCATCTATATTTTCTGCGCGAACAGGTTCGCAAATAATCTGTGCGCCCATTTGTGCGCCCAGGTATGTATCTGCATATATTCCATCCAATCCCTTATGGGGTAGTCCGGAGAAAATACCGGCGAATTGTACACCCTGCGGAATTTCAAGGGATTCGATGGATTGAAACGGCGGATGCCTGTAAGCATGTAATGTGTTTGCTTTGCCCAGGGCAGAGACAAATTGATCCATTACTCTGAAAGGCGCGTTCATCAGAAGCTGTTCCATTTTATGACAAAGTCCAGGGATTTTTTCAGGTTCTATATGAATATTATAGGCTTCGCAAAAAGCCAGCATTGCAGCCACTTCAACTGCAGCAGAAGATGCCACACCTGCATTCATCGGTACGTTTGAATGGATAATAATGGTGCATCCATCTATTTGCTTCAGCAGGCTTTCAGAGATTAAAACAGCAATGATTCCGTGAATGACGGCGGACCATTGATAGCCCGGATTTTTTGCGTGGTAATCGACCAGATGGTCCATTGCCTGTGATGGTTCGTTTATTGAGAAAAGATGATCTGTCTGTACAATAACAGGTGACGACCAGTTTTTTTGGGATCCCATGCTGGAATGAACAATCATTTGGTGGTCACCACGAGGCTGAACACATGCGAGTGCGGCTTCATGGCATGTTGTGTCAAGGACTGCGGAACCGGAAAGTTCAGCCATTCCGCCCATGATGTTCAAACGGCCGGGAGCACGGCTGATCCACAGGGGTTCGGAAGGGTTTAGAAAGGCCATGCATTCAGAGCGAATTTCTTTTTGAAACCGCCGTATGTCCTCACGGATTTCAGCCGGATACGGATCATCCAGGGCGATTCTACTTCCAGCGGCGATGTCTCTTTCTTCCGGATTCACGCTTCCGGAGGACGGCAAGGTGTCTACCCAGCGGCTCGTCAGATTTTCTCTGGTCACAATATCCAGTTTTACATTGATAATCTCCGGGATGTCCTCTTCAAATGCGATGTGTTTGAATAAGTGGTGAAGCCCGAGATACCCCTGGGTTTCCGGCATCTGGCTGATCAGAAAATGAATTCGGTCCTCGCGTACATGATGAATATTTTCTGTAATGCCCTCATACCCGATCAGACGTATTTCAGGCTGTTTGTCAATATGGCGAAACGCTTCAGCGAACAGAAATGCTCCGGTGTGCAGAACAAGTATACCCCTCAGATCAGGATATTTTTTAACCATCTTTTGTGCCCATTGATCATAAACAGATTGCGGTTTTGAGGGGCTCATGTCACATATTATAATTTCTTTGTCAAAAGAATCTTCCATAAAAGATAAAAACCCATCCAGCTTCTGATCCTCTGACAGGCTGACGGATTCGCTTTT
>Ga0272441_10007425_pt1 | contig 17828 bp, 12 predicted proteins | sample SSMProp6N_FD_193582 | JGI IMG/M metagenome (GOLD analysis project Ga0272441, IMG submission 193582) | Marine sediment archaeal communities from Little Sippewissett salt marsh, Falmouth, MA, United States - SSM-Prop-6N | ecosystem: Environmental > Aquatic > Marine > Wetlands > Sediment ... | reverse complement strand
TGGGTGAGGAGCCGCGCCATCATAGCAGGGGAGGGCCGCCAAAGCAAGGCTTGAGGCGGTTCTTCATGGGGCTGAAACCCTGGGGCGCGGGCGGCTGGGGGACCCGGCGAGTGCAGGGTCACCGCCTTGCCCCATCCGGCCGAGGGCCCGGCCGCCCCCTGCGAGCCGCCCTCACGCCTCCTCGACCAGCAGCAGCCGCACCCTATCCGTCAGGATCATGGCTGCACTCCGGGTGCGCCACTGCCTGGCTCGGTGCCCGCCCGCCTACCTCAGGGCGAAGACCTTCCTGTGTTTGAGGTGCTCCTCGGGCGTGTCGAGTTTTTGGAGGAACTCCACGTGCTCGGCGTGGAGCCGTCTCGCCACGTCCTCGTTCTCGGCGATAACGTTCTTGGTATGCGTCGGATCGGTTGGTATGTGGTACAGCTCGGGCCTGCCGCCGCCCTCGAAAAGCTCCGCCTCGGTCCTCTTGTCCGAGTCCACGATGTAGCTGGTCGCGCCTTCCAGCGTTGCGGCCGGGTCGCCCCCGTACATCAGCGCCCACTCGCCCTTGGTCACGGTGCTCCACCTCCGCGCCCTGTTCCCGTGGATGATGGACGCGGACGAGATGGCCATATCGCGCACGTTGTCGGCCTCTCCGCGCAGAACGGGCATCAGGCTGGTCCCCTGGAACCGCTCCGGTGCCTCCGCGCCGACGAGGTCGAGTATGGTGGGCGCGAAGTCCGGCGGCTGTGCCATGGCCATGTTACGCCCGGCCGAGAGTCCCGGCACCCTTGCGATGAGCGGGATATGCGCCACCTCGTCGTAAAGCGGCACCACGCCCTGGTAGCGCTCGGTGATGAGCGACTTGCCCATTATCCCGTGCTCGCCGTGGTAGAACCCGTGATCGGTCGTGAATATCACGGCCGTGTTGTCGAAGAGGTCCAGGTCATCCAGGGCTTCCATGAGGTGCCCGAACCACGTGTCTACGAGCGTCACCTCGCCCGCGTACAGGGCCCGCACGTGCTTCAGCTCGGCGTCGGTGAGGAAATCGCACGGCGCGTAGCGGGGGTATATGACCTCCTGACCCGTATAGCCGGGGTCGTACAGGTCGACGTAAGCCTGCGGCGGGTCCCAGGGCTCGTGCGGGTCGAACGTATCGACGTAGAGGAAGAAGGGTTGCCTGTCGGTATTGTCGGCGAGCCACTCGGCCGCGCGTCGCATGGTCCGTGCGACGAAGTAGTCCTCCTCGCCCTTTCTCTTGGCTATATTGCGCAGGTACTGGACGACGCTGCGGTCCGGCGCGCGCAATTTGTCCTTGTCGCAGGGAAAGGTCACCTCAGCCGGCGACGTCATCCAGTGGTCGTTCTCCTGCCCGCGGATCCACTCCGAGCCGTCGAACCCGCGGCTGAAGTTGTACCCGTCGCGCAGTATGTGCGGCGTGTCGGCGACCATCATCGTGCACACGCCCGCCTCGTGCAGCAGGTCGGAGATTATCGGCTGCTCGTTCCCCAGCGGCGACCAGTCGCGGTACGTGAACGTATACCGCCCGGTCATCACGTCCGTGCGGTTCGGCACGGTGGGGAAGGACGCCGTATATGCGTTGTCGAACACGACGGCGTCCTTGGCGAACTGGTCTATGTGCGGGGTCTTTATCCAGTCGTTGCCGTAGCAGCCGATGTGGTCCCGTCTCAGCGTGTCGGAGATGACGAGTATGACGTTCATGTGGCGGATGTCCCCTGTGGTTTGTGGCTCGCCTTGTCTGTGTTGCCAAAGGATAGCCCCGAGCGGGCGGACGGTCAATAAGGTGTTGGCTGCCGGGCGGGGCGGTCTATAATCGAGCTGGCCCCTCGCGCTACCGAAAGGAGCATCGTCGGCATGGAAGGCAAGTGGATATGGCGGGCCTACCCGGACGCCCCGCGCAACTTCTATCTCTACGCCCGCCGGACCTTCCGCTGCCGGCAGAAGCCCACCGCCTGCGTCCTGCGCATCTCAGCCGACAGCCGCTACAAACTGTATGTTAACGGGCACTACATCTGCCGCGGCCCGGCCCGCTTCGACCACCGCTTCATGGTCTACGACACGGTGGATATCACCCGCCGGCTGCGTGCGGGGCGCAACGCCATCGGCGTCCTTGTCCACCACTACGGCGAGTCGACGTTCCAGTACCGCCGCAGCGGTCAGGCCGGGCTGTTCGTCTCGGGCGAGGCGGAGCTCCCGTCAGGCCGCGTCCTGCCCCTCAACAGCGATTCCTCGTGGCTGTGGCTGCCCGCCCGGGCCTTCCGCTCGTCCACGGCCCGCACGTCTATACAGACGGGCTTCCAGGAGTGGTACGACGCCCGGGATGAGGAGGCCGGCTGGTCCGAGCCCGACTACGACGACTCCGGCTGGGAGCCGATGCGGCAGCTCGACTCCCGCCACACGCCCTGGGGCCCCTTCGAGGAGCGCGGGATACCGCTGCTGCGCGAGGCCGAGGTCGACGCGGCCGCTGTGGTCGACCAGCTAGCCGGGCGCGACAACGCGGCGTACCTCACAGAGCCCGACCTCGGCCGCGCCATCATCTACGACGAGTCGGGCGGGGCCGCAACGCATGTAGCAAGCAAACCCTCGGCATGCCTGCGCGGCTCGGGCGGCGCCACGGTGATCGGCCCCTTGCGCCCGGGCGACAACGGCGGCCTGATAATCGACTTCGGCACGGAGGTCGCCGGCTGTCCGCGCATCACGCTCCAGTCTCGCGCCGGCGGTGAGATAGTGGACCTGGCCTATGCCGAGACGCTCTGCGACGGCCGCGTCCAGCCCATCTCCAACATCCGCGCCGGCTCCCGCGATTCCTTCGCCGACCGCTACGTGACAAAAGCCGGCAAGCAGACCTGGGAGCCCTTCGCCTTTCGTGGTTTCCGCTACCTCATGCTCCGCTTCCGCCACGTGGTCCATCCGCTGCGCCTCTCGCGCGTGAGTCTCAATGCGGTGGGCTATCCGGTCGAGGAGGCTGGCTCGTTCGACTGCTCGGATGAGCTGCTGAACCGCATCTGGGAGACGGGCGCGCGGACGCTTCGCCTTTGCATGTTCGATGCCTACGTCGACTGCCCGTGGCGCGAGCAGGCCCAGTGGTGGGGTGACGCCAGGGTCGAGGGCCTCACGAACTTCGCCGCCTTCGGCGATGCGCACCTCTTCCGCCGGGGCCTGCGTCAGTGCGCCCAGTCGCAGACGGAGGACGGCATGCTCTTCGGCGTCTTCCCGGCCGATGATCTCGGCATGCAGCTCCCGACGTACGCCCTCCAGTGGGCGATAACGCTCTGGGACTACTTCCTCTACACGGGCGACCGCGAGGTCCTGGTCGAGCTGTTGCCGAATCTGAGGCGCCTCTTGGAGTGGTGCGAGCGCCACGCCGAAGCGTCCGGCGGCTACCTCGGGCCTGTCCCGGGCCGCTGGGTCTTTGTCGACTGGGCGCCGATTGACTCCGGCAAGCCGAACGCGACGTTCAACCTGCTCTATTTCTGGGCGCTGCGCGCGGCCGAGTCGGTGGCTTCTGAGGTGGGCGATATCGAGCTTGCCGAGGCGGCGCGCGGCCGTCGCGACGCCCTCCGCGCCGTGTTGGAGAAGGCCTTCTGGTCCAAGCGCCGCCGCCGCTGGATCGAAACGCTCGAGCCGCCCGCCAACAAGCAGACCGACGCCGTCTCGCAGCACGCCAACGCCCTCGGCATATTGCTGGGTCTGCACGGCGGCCGCCCGGCCGAACTGGCGGACACGGTCCTCCTCCCCTCGGCCTACGGCAAGGCGCCCGGCGTCATCCACGCCTCGATCTTCTTCTACGCGTACGTTCTCGAGGCGCTGTTCGAGGCAGGCCGCGGCGACCACGCGATGGACCTGATGCGCACCAAGTGGGGCGGCCTGCTCGAGCGCGGCTGCACGGTCTGGCCCGAGCACTGGGAGGTCCAGCCCGGCTGGTCGAACTGCCATGCGTGGTCGTCGAGCCCGACCTATCATCTCACCCAGCGCGTATTGGGCGTGAGGCCGGTGGCCCCGGGCTTCGCCGCGTTCGAGTTCGCCCCGCGGCGCTTCGACCTTACGCGCGCGAAGGGGGCGGTGCCGACGCCGCACGGTCCGATCGAGGTCTCCTGGGAGCACTCGCGGGGCCGCACGTTCTACGAGCTCTCGGTGCCCGAGGGCTCCGAGGCGCGGGTGGCTGGCCTGGCCGGGCATGAGGGTCGCCGCCTCGGCCCCGGGGACCACCGCCTGGTCGTCTCCTAGGCGTTGCACCTAGCCCGTTGGGGCGGACGTGGCCTCGGGCTCGACGGGTGATACTGTCGAGTAAGGGAGGGGCGAGCCGAGCGCGCGGCTTCCGGCGATGGTCCGGCGCGTGACGACCCTCCGGCGATTCACACTGCCGACTGGATGCGCTTGAACCGATCACCGCGCGGCAACGTACTGCCTTGTGGGGGCGGAGGGCGGTGTATGCATCATTCCATCTTCGACGTCCACGGCGTCATCAGGTTGGCCGTAGTCGCAGTCGCCTTGATCGGGGGATTGTGGCGTCTTCTTCGTTGGAGTGAGCGGAACGAAGAGCGCTGGGCTGCCGAGGCGGCCGCAGCGGGGCCGCGAACGCGGCGGCGTGCCCCCATGGATGTCGTCCTGCGTATCTTCACCACGGCGATCTCTGTTGTCGTCTTGCTCGTCGTCGGTTACGTCGGCCTCTGGTTCTTCTCGGGCTGGCGGCGCATGTATGTGTACGCCCCCAAGTGTGACAGAGGCGTTCTCGTATCCGTAGCGGTCTCCCTGGAGCTCTATCGGGACGAGCACGGTCTGCTCCCAGATACACTCAGGCCCATCACGAGCGAGGAGCAGTTGTCCTGGTGGGGTCAGAAGCCCGGCAAGCTCAGGTGGTTCGCCGAGGGCGAGTGCATGGGCACTCCTTCCGGCCGCGACAGCTCCGTCGACACGACTGGCGAGGGCATTGTCGACGCGTGGGGGTGGCCGTATCTCTACTGCAAACCCGGCCGTGCCGGCGAGCGCCCCTTCGTGGCCGGAAGGGGGGCCAATCACAGGTGGGACGTGGCCGTCCCTGAGTCAGCTTACTCCGCCCACGGCGCTCTCCCCGCGGGCGACGACGTCGTCTGCAGCTGTGAGGGTGGCGAGTGGATCTTGGTGCAGACCTTCCATCGGGTCATCTGCTGCGAGAGGTTCACCGAGCGAGCCGAGGTGGACCGTTGGCGGCGGTACCTGGCCGAGAGGGCTGAGAGTGGCAACTGACCGTCGCCTCACCCCCGGCGACCACCGCCTGGTGGTCCCCTGGGCGCTGCACCCGGTGCCACCTAGCCGACGTGGTCCCGACGCGCGACGGTACCCATTGTCGAGTAAGGGAGGCACAGGCTGCTCGGCCTGCCGAGCGACGGTTGGGTGCCGCCACCTCAGACGTCAGACGCCGCCTCGGGGGGCGCCTGGTCGAGTAGGGGAAAGCCCCCCAGCGCGCTGTGAGGTCTCACTGGCGCATGCCAGGGTCCAGCAGGCGCTCAACCCGTCGGGGCGGAACGACAGGCCTACGAGCCCCACACCGGCCGTAGCGAACGCCGGCCCCCGGTGGCGCGGGCCCCCGCCACATCGATCCGCAGCCCCGCCACAGCGCAGTCACCCAGCGCCCCCTTGAATGGCCGCCGCCACATCCGTGCCCAGCACCACCACAGCATACTCACTCAGCACCCCCCTGGAACGGCCGCCGGCACAACGCCCCCCAGCCATACTCCAGCCTCGGCACTTCCGCGAACGTTTAGTGGCACTACACCGCGTCTCAGTACAACGCCCCCCTGCCGGGTCCCAGTCGCGCCGCGGTTAGTTTTTTCCCTCCCACTTGGCTTGACATCGCGTCGCAATTGCGATAGAATACTGACCGGTCAGTTCTGAGCCGGCTACGCGGCCGGTTTTTTCGGGTGCCCCACAGTACTGACCAGTCAGTTCTCATGCGCCCGAGAAAAGGGGGACAAATTGAGCGCCGCATCGCATCCGACTCCACGCGGCGAGGCCAAGCACGATCTCATCCTGGCCACGGCCGAGCAGGTCTTCGCCTCGCGGCCCTATCACGAAGTCACAATGGACGATATCGCCGAGCGCGCCCACGTCGGCAAGGGGACCCTCTACCAGTATTTCGAGAGCAAGGAGGACCTCTTCTTCGCCGTCATCGACACCGGTTTCGAGGGCGTCGAGCGCTCCCTCGCGGCCATCGCGTCGTCGTCGGACGACCCCGCGACCAAGTTCGGCCGTATGGTGACGTACTTCGTCGTGGATACGCTGCGCAAGTCGCATCTTGTCCGCATAGCGCACAGCGCCGAGGCCCACGCGCACGCCAAGCGCATGGAGTCATTTCTGGAGCTGCGCGCGCGAGTGGTTCAGCTCTTCGCCGATGTCATCACCGAGGGGATGGAGGCGGGCGTCTTGCGTGAGGTCGTGCCAGGCCTTCTCGCCCGCTCGATACTCGGCGCGGCCGGCTCCATGGCGTTCGACTTCGACGGAGCCGAGTCGCCCGAGCGAATCGCCGAGGACTGTTACGACGTGCTCGCGCACGGAATACTGCTGCGGCAGGGGGAGGCCGAATGAAGCCTGTAGTGCTGGCTGTTCTCTTGGCGTCGGCGGCTAGGGCGGGCGAGGTGCGTCTCGCGCTGTCCGACGCCGTCGCGATGGCCCTAGAGAGCAACCTAGAGGTCGCCGTCGCCCGCCTCGGCCCCGAGACGGCCGAGGCCGAACTACAGGCCGCCTGGGCCATCTTCGAACCGGCCGCCGAGCTCACCTTCATGCGCACGAAGGAGGAGGAGCAGTCGATCTCCTTCTTCGGGGGCGCCGACGTCGGCGTCACCGAGGAGGTCACGGCCACGGCCGGCCTGTCCCAGCGCCTGCCCACGGGCGGCGATCTCGGCCTGGCGTACGAGCAGACCCGGGAGTGGTCGAACTCGGTGTTCCAGGAGGTCAACCCGGCTTACAGGCGCGGGCTGGAGCTCCGCCTGACGCAGCCCCTCCTTGACGGCGGCGGCATCGGCGTGACGAAGGCCGGCATCGTCATTGCGCGGGAGTTTTTGCGCGGGACCTCGGCTGAGCTCCAGCGCGACGTGGCCGGCATAATCGAGCGTGTGTGCGGCCTGTACTGGGAGCTTGTCTTCCGCAGGGAGGACCTGCGGGTTCGTCAGGTCTCGGTTCGCCGGGCCGAGGACCTACTTGAGAAGAACCGCATACGCGTGGACGCCGGCCTGATGGCGCCCATCGAGATACTCGCTGCGGAGGCCGGTCTGGCGCAGCGGCGCGTGGCCCTGATACTTGCCGAGGACGCCCTCAGCGACGCCGAGGACAACCTCTGCGCGGCCCTGGGCCTCTCGCTTGACGCCACGCCGCTGCCGACGGATGTGCCGCAGGCGGCCTTGGGGCGCACCGACGAGGCAGCCGCGCTGGAGACGGCGCTTTCGCATCGGCCGGAGCTGGAGATGGCCCAGGCGGCACTCGATCAGGAGGAGGAGTGGGTGCGCATGGCCTGCAACGGCCGCCTGCCGGAGCTGAACCTCGTCGGCAGCTACGGCTGGGGCGGCCTGGGCGATACCCGCGCCGTGGCCGAGTCCGAGTGGCTGACGGGGGATTACGAGGTCTGGTCGGCCGGTGTCGAGCTCCGCGTGCCGCTTGGCGGGCGCAGCGAGCGCGGCAAGCTGCGCAGGGCGCGCGCCGATCGCGACCGCGCCTCTCTCGCCCTTCAGCAGACCCACCGCGACATCTCCGTCGAGGTGATGGCCGCGGTGAGGCAGGTCGGCTCCGACGCCCGCCGCGTCGATGCCCAGCGCACGGTGAAGAGGCTTCAGACGGACAGACTCGACAAGGAACTCAAGCTCCTGGACGAGGGTTTGTCCACTTCCCACGACGTGCTCCTCTACGAGGAGGACCTCGCCCAGGCCGAGAGTGACGAGGTCCGGGCGGTCACGGACTACGTCCTCTCGCGCGTGGCGCTCTCGCGAGCGAAGGGCACGCTGCTGGACGACCACAACGTCCGCGTCGGATCCGGCGCGGCCTATACGGGGGAGACAGAGAGATGACCAAGCGTCACCTTCTTGTGCTTTTGGTTATCGCGGCCGTGTGCGGCTGCAAGAGGGGCGGACCGGAGAGCGGGCCCGCGGCCGAAGAGCGGTCCGTCTCGGTTCGTGCTCATGAGGTGGCGCCGCGCACGCTGGAGCGGCGCATCTCGCTCGTGGCGGACGTGCGCGCCCTCCTCGAGGCGGACGTTCTGGCCGAGGCCTCCGGCGTCGTCGAGGAGATGTACGCTTACACGGGCGATTCGGTCGCCGCGGGCATGCCACTCGCTACGATAGAGCATGACGAATTGGCGGCGGCCGTGGCGGAGGCGGAGGCGTCCGTGGAGGTCGCCCGGGTCGAGGCGAACAAGGCGTCGGCCACTCGCGAGCGCACGGAGAGGGCGCGCGAGCGCGATCCGGACATCATCTCGCCCGATGCCCTCGATGGGGTCGTGGCGGCGGCTGAGGGGGCGGCTGCGAAGCTCAAGTTGGCCGAGGCCGCGCTCCAGCGCGCCCGAATCCGCCTCGACGATGCCTACGCCCGCGCGCCGTTCGCCGGTCTCATCGGCACCCGCTACGTCGACCCCGGTGCCTACGTGAACGTCAACGAGCCCCTCTATCACCTTGTCGATTCGTCGACTGTGCGGGTGATGGCGGACGTCGACGAGCGCGATCTGTCGCGCGTGTCCGAGGGCACGCCGGCCGCCGTCCGCGTCTCCGGCGTCGCCGAGCCGGTCCTTGCGGAGGTCTACCGCGTCTCGCCGGTGGTCGACACGCGCAGCCGCGCGGCCCAGGTCGAGATCCGCGTAAGCAACGATGCCGGCCTCTTCCGGCCCGGCATGTTCGCCAAGGTCGAGCTCATCGTCGACGTGCGCGAGGGCGTGCTGGCGGTGCCGGTGGAGGCGGTCCTGGCGGGGTCCGCGCGCGTCTGGCGCGTCGAGGACGGCCGGGCCTCCCTCACGGACGTAACGCTCGGCCTGTCCGACGGCGCTTTCGTGCAGGTCATCTCCGGCCTCGACCGGGGCGACAGCATCGTCGTGACGAATCTGGATGCTCTTCATGACGGCGCTCCCCTTGCGGTGCGCGGCTCCGGGGAGGAATAGCGCATGTCGGTTGTCAGCACGGCGATTCGCAGGCCAGTCACGGTCATAGTGATCGCGTTCCTCTTCGTCCTGTTGGGCTACTACTCGATGGTGGGCATGGCGGTCGACCTCTTCCCGGACATCAACTGGCCGGTGGCCACCATAACCACGGGGTACGAGGGCGTCGCGCCGCAGGAGATGGAGACGCTCATAACCGAGCCGGTCGAGGACACCGTTACGACGGTGGAGGACGTCAAGGACATCACGTCCATAACGGAGGAGGGGCGGTCCAACGTCGTCCTGGAGTTCGAGTTCGGGACGGACATGGACTTCGCCAGCCTTCACATCCGCGAGAAGCTCGACCGGACGAAGGACTCGCTGCCGGACGACTCCGATGATCCCATCGTCTCCAGGTTCAACATCAACGATCGGCCCGTGATGAACGTGGCGGTGATGGGGCCTGATCTTCGGACGGTCAAGGATTACACGGAGGACGTTCTCAAGCCGCATCTCGAGCGGGTGACGGAGGTGGCGGAGGCGAGGGTGCGCGGCGGTCTCGACCGGGAGATTCTGGTGCCGGTGCGGGCCGAACTCCTGGCTGCGCGCGGTCTGTCCATAACGGACGTTGCGGACGCGATAGAGCGTGAGAACCTGAACGAGTCGGCGGGCAAGGTCGAGCCCGGCCGGTCCGACATACGCGTCCGCGCCGAGGGCGAGTTCGAGTCCGTGCCCGAGATAGCCGACGTCGTTGTCCGCTCGGAGGGTGGCGACCAGGTCCGCGTCCGCGATCTCACACCCGACGGCGAGGTCCTCGACACGGTGGCCGAGCAGTACTACAAGGCCCGGTTCAACCAGAGGCCCTCGGTTTCCATTCAGATCCTCAAGGAGTCGGGCGGTAACACGGTGCGCGTGGCCGACGGCGTCGCCGACAAGGTGCAGGAGCTCGGCGGCCAACTGCCGTCCGGCTTCGAGATTACCATCTCGTCCGACACCTCGGTGTTCATCAAGGACTCGATAGCCATGGTCCGCCAGAACGCGGTCCTAGGTGCGGTGATGGCCGCTGTGGTTTTGCTCGTCTTCTTGCGCAACGTGCGCAGCACGGGCGTCGTGCTCATAGCGGTGCCCGTCTCCATCTTCGCCACGTTCCTGCCCATCGCGATGATGGGCATGACGATCAACCTGGTCACGCTCGGCGGTCTTGCGTTGGGCGTGGGCATGGTGGTCGACAACTCCGTCGTTGTCTTGGAGAACATTTACCGCAATCTGCGCCATCGCGAGATGGCGACGGCCGAGGCGTCGGAGTTCGGCACGACCGAGGTCGCCGGCGCCATTCTCGCCTCTACGCTGACGACGCTGGCGGTGTTCTTCCCGATCATCTTCGTCAAGGGCATTGCGGGGGAGATATTCGGCAACCTGGCGTGGGTAATCGTATTCGCCCTAACGGCCTCGATCTTCGTGGCGATGACGGTGGTCCCGACGCTTTCGGCCCGCTTTCTCAGCACGGTGGCCCGCGCGCGGGGCGAGTCAGGTGCGCCGGGCGGGGTGCGCGACAACGCCGTCCTCCGGTCTTACACCCGCCTGTTGGGCTGGACGACGGCGGGCTGGCCACGCCGCGTGGGTGTGGTCGTAGCGTTCTTCCTGCTTCTCGTATTCTCGATGAAGGTCCTCTCGCCGGACCTCTCCTTCTTCCCGGAGATGGACCGGGGCGAGTTCACGGCGACGATAGAGCTGCCGGTCGGCTCGAACCTCGACTACACGGCCGATGTCTCCTCCGTGGTCGAGAGCGTCCTGATGGAGCAGGAGGAGGTCGAGAGCGTGGGGGCGAGGATGGGCCAGAACGAGTCCAACCTGTCGATTCGGCTGCTCTCGCTGGCGGAGAGGGAGGCCAAGGGCCTTCGCTCGACGGGTGGGGTGGTGGCCGCGATGCGCGAGCGTTTCGCCGGCTTCCCGGACGCGGAGGTGCGTTTTCAGGAGGAGCGCCACGGCGGTGAGGCCCGCGGCGGCGGTGCGCCCGTGGAGGTCAAGGTCAGCGGCGACGACATGGACGTTTTGGGGGGGCTTACCGACGACGTCGCCTTGCTGCTGCAGTCCGTCCCCGGGCTCTTCGACATCCGGACGAGCTTCGAGGGCGGCAAGCCCGAGCTTCAGATAAAGGTCGACCGGCGCAAGGCGGCCGATCTGGGCCTCTCGGTCTCCTCGGTGTCCAAGACGGTCAGGTCTTACGTCGATGGCGCCCTGGCCGGAACCTACCGTGACGCCGGCGACGAGCACGACATCAGGGTGCAGCTCTTGGAGGAGGACCGCAGCTCCGCCGAGGACATAGCGGATCTTCTCATCACGACGCCCTCGGGCCGCAGCGTCCCTCTCCGTGCTGTGGCCGATCTGGTCCTGGAGCGCGGCCCCACCGTCATCGATCGTTCCGACCGCCAGCGCTTGGGTTACGTCTGGGCGGACTGCGACACGGACAGGCTCTCGGTGGCCGTGGGCGCGATCGTAGAGGTACTTGCCGACGTGCCCCGGCCGACCGGCTACAGCGTCGAATTCGGCGGTCAGGAGGAGGAGCGCCGCGAGGCCTTCGCCGACCTCACCACGGCCCTTATCTTCGCCATCATGCTTGTCTTTCTGATCCTGGCGGCGCAGTTCGAGTCCTTCTCTCAGCCCGTCATCGTCATGTCGTCGGTTCCCATGTCGATAATCGGTGTGTTCATCCTGTTGAAGGCGACGGGCGTGGCCCTTTCCATACCGGCCTACATCGGTATAATCATGTTGGCGGGTATCGTGGTGAACAACGCGATCCTTCTGGTGGATTACACGAACACGCTCCGCCGGCGGGGCAGCCGCACGCTGGATGCCCTGGTCGAGGCGGGGCGCGTCAGGCTGCGCCCGGTTGTGATGACGGCGTCGACGACCGTCTTCGGGATGTTGCCGTTGGGTTTGGGTCTCGGCTCGGGCAGCGAGTTCTTCCAGCCCTTGGCGCTGACGGTCATCGGTGGGTTGGTCGCCTCGACGTTCTGCACGCTGGTCCTGGTGCCGACGATGTACGCGCTTTTCTCGGGCATCACCGGCGTGTTGCGGCACGAAGCGCGGGGTTTGCAGGGGGCGGGGCCGGATGGGGCGGCGTCAGCCGCGCAGGCCGGATGAGGAGGAAGTGAGCGGCGTATGCAAAGCAGAGCCGATGAATCCAGGGCCAAGATAGAGCTGTTACGCGGTCTGCTTCGCGAGCGGGATCTCTCGGGCGTCGTCCTGTCCAGTGCGGCGAACTTCGCGTGGCTCACGGCCGGGGGCGAGGACTTCGTGGCGACAAGCTCCGAGGGCGGTGTGGCCTCGGTCGTCGTAACGGCTGAGAGGGCCGTTGTCGTGACCGACGTCATCGAGTCGGGCCGGCTGTCGGACGAGGAACTGCCGCCGGGCGTCTTTGAGGTGGTCGATCATCCGTGGCCCGGTGGCCGCTCCGATGTCGTATCGTCCGTTCTCGGAGGGGGCGAGTTCGGCGCCGACGCCGCCGTGGCCGGAGCGCACTATCTCTCCGCCGACGTCTCGCGCCTGCGCTGGAGCCTCTGCCCGGGCGAGGTCGAGCGCTACCGCGAGCTGGGCCGCATGGCGGGTGAGGGGATGGGCGAGGCATGCCGCGCCGTCGCGGGCGGCATGACCGAGCACGAGGTCGGGTCGCTGCTCTGCGCCGCCTGGCGCAGCCGCGGCATCCAGCCGGTTGTCGTTCTCGTGGCCGCCGACGAGCGCATCCGCCGCTACCGCCACCCCATACCGACCGACGGGAAGGTCGGGCGTTACGTCATGGTCGTAGGTTGCGCGCGCAAGTGGGGGCTCATCGCCTCGCTGACGCGCCTGGTCCACTTCGGGGCTATCGATTCCGACCTCCGTCGCCGCCACGAGGCGGTCATGGCGGTGGACGCGGCCTTCATCGGTGGGACGGCCATCGGCAGGCCGATAGGCGACGCGGTCGAGGCGGGGCTGTCGGCCTATGCCGCCTCGGGCTTCCCGGACGAGTGGAAGCTGCACCACCAGGGGGGCCCGACGGGCTACGCCGGCCGCGAGTTCCGCGCCGCCCCGGGCGAGGGGAGGCCCGCCGTCGAGAACCAGGCCTTTGCCTGGAACCCCTCCATCACGGGCACCAAGTCCGAGGACACGTTCATACTCACGCCGGCCGGCCCGGAGATAATCACGGCGGTCCCCCTCTGGCCCGTCCGGTCCGTCCAGGGCCCAACGGGTCCGGTCGACCGCCCCGACATACTCCAGGTCTAGGGGTGGGGGCCGGTCTCAGCCGGCTTTCTGTCCACGTGTCTGGACACCCGTGTCCAAGGCCCTGAACACCGCCGAAGTGCTTACTTCGCCAACGCCTTGCGGGGGCCCGACCGCGTCCCCGCACCCCTTGTGTCCAGCATTCTGGACAAACTCGCCCTGAAGTCGCCCCAAGTTTACCCTCGTAATAGCCCTTGCAAACCCGTGCTGTCGTGCTATTGCGCCTACCTCCCCCGCTTGCAGTCCCGCTGGCATGAAACTTGCACCTAAGCAAAACGCTACGGGCGTGGAGTCGGCGTCTACTCTCGCTTGACGCCCGCTCACATGCCGGAAAACGAAAAAAAGCTGATATACACACGAGAGGAGGTGAATCGAACAAATGAAGAAGCTTCTAAGCTTGCTGGCGATAGCGGCTCTGGTCAGTGTCGCCTCGGCCAACCTGCTCGTCAACGGCGACTTCGAGGCCGGCGATCTGGATCTACTGCCGCCGGGCTGGACCGAGGTGAAACTCAACGCGCTCGGTGTCGGGATCCTCACGACGAACGCGCTGCCGCCGTCGAACATGGCTGGTCACATCGATTTCGGCGGCTTGCCGGCCGAGGCATACATCTACCAGCAGGTGAATGTGGCCATCGACTCGTTCTTCGACGTCTTCGTGGAGTTCTTCGCTTACACTGGAGGCGCCGAGCCGGCGGACTGGCATCATTTCGGCCTGGGCTTGGACCCGACCGGCGGCACGGACTACTTCGGTCCCAACGTCATCAAGGTTGAGGTCCAGGACAAGGAAGCCCGCGGCGCGGCGGAGGGCGATATCCTCGCGCTCGACTGCCTTCAGGCGTTGAGCGACACGGTCACCGTCTTCCTCTACTCCAAGATGGACGACGCCAACGCGGGTTGGTGGGCCCACGGCCACGACAACGCCACTCTCGAGGAGTGCATCATTCCCGAGCCGGGCACGATGTTGCTGATCGGCACGGGTCTGCTCGGCCTCGTCGGGCTGGCTCGCCGCAAGTAAGTCTACAGAGGTTCTTATCCGCAAGGGACGGATCGCCCGATCCGTCCCTTACGGTTTTAACGGGGGCGCGCTCGTGTCCGCCCCGGCTCTTTGACGAGGCGAACCTTTTCCAGCCTGCCGGACGTACGACGTGTGGTTCGCGGATATGTGAGGGGGCTCTGCTGATCAAGCCCATGCGGTGAGGTCCGGATGATTTCTGATTCCGCTCTGCACGGATCTCTCCGACCGCCCCCGCAACCTTTTTGACACCCCGCCCACCTGGTGCTACACTTGTATGTGAGGGTGCTCCAGGGCTTTGTTCGCTCTGCACTACCGGAATCCGTCCGGCTGGTTGAGCAACTTGGATGGCCCGATCGATGCTACTGGCCGAGCACCCCCTGATCGGACCGGGGTCTCACGCAGCGACCCGGGCGGGCCATCCCGCCGCAGCCTTGGGCGAAGGCGACGTGCGTGCCGCGGCTTTGTGCGAAGACGGCCTGCGCGCCGTAGCCTTGGGCGAAGGCGGGAGTTGTGGAGGTGGGGGGATGCCTTCCTCTCTTGACCGCTTTCGCGGTTGCGTAGTGGGGTGCGCCGTGGGCGATGCGCTGGCCATGCCGGTCGAAGGGCTGGCGCCGCAGGATGTAGCGGAGCGCTTCGGCGGCTGCGTCAGGGATTACCATCGCTCTGATGCTCTCGGCCCCGGCCAATACACGGACGACACGCAGATGACGGTCCTCCTGGCCGAGTCGATTGTGCACACGGGTTGTCTGGACGTCCAGGATTTCGCCTCTCGTCTGGGGGAGTGGATTCTGGGGGGCGACAGCGGCGAGAGCCGTGTGCGCCGTGTCGGGCGGACGACGGCGGCGGCCGCCAGGCGTCTGGCCGAGGGCGTTGACTGGACGAAGGCCGGCGAGCCCGGCGGCGGGTGCGAGGCGGCTGTCCGCGCCGCGCCCGTAGGTCTGCTCCATGCGTTCCTCAGAACCAGGCTGTTGGCGGACGCGCGCCTTTCGGCCGTGTGCACACATACGGACAAGGCGGCCATTGGCGGCGCGCTGGCGGTGGCGGCGGGCACGGCCGAGCTCGCGTTGGCGGCCTCACCGCTCACGCCCGCCCATTTCATCAACGTTGTCGCCTCGGCCGCCGCGGAGGAATCGTCCGAGCTCGCCGAGGCGATAATCGGTGTGAAGGACTTGCTCGAGACGCCCGAGGGCCGGATGCCTGAGTGGGCGGGCACCGGGGCGGAGGTCCGCGACGTCGTTCCCGCGGCCGTCTGCTGTTTCCTGCGGCATCCCCGCAGCTTCGAGCGCGCCGTCGAGCGCGCCGCCGCTGCCGCCGGCGCCTGCTGCAGCGTCGCCGCGATCACGGGCGCGTGGGCCGGCGCACATCTCGGGCTTGCCCGCATACCGTCGCGTTTGCTCAACGGCATCGAGAACCTCGAGGGCTTGGTCGGACTGGGGGAGGGAGTCTACAGGGTGGCCACTTCCCGGGGTCGGGAGGTTTCGCGTGTCTGAAGGAAGAACCGCGGTCATCGTGATCGACATGTTGCGGGATTTCGCCGAGGAGGGCGGCGCCCTCTTCGTTCCGCAGGCGGCGGAGATTATCCCCGCGCTAGCGGCTCGCCTGGCCCGGGCCCGCAAGGATGGCGACCACGTCATTTACCTCTGCGACCGGCATTCCCAGAGGGACCGCGAGATGGCCGACTGGCCGCATCACGCGCTGGAGGGCAGCTCCGGCGCGGAGATAGTGCCCCGGTTGGCTCCCCAGCCCGGCGATGCCGTCATACCCAAGCACACGCTTTCCCCCTTCTACCAAACCGACCTCAAGGCCGTACTCGACCGGCTGGGCGTGGACACCCTCGTCGTCACTGGGACGGTCACTGAGATATGCGTGCTCTGTGCGGTGGTCGAGGGCCGCCCCCGCGGCTACAACCTCATCGTCCCGCGCGACTGCGTAGCCGCCCTTTCCGACGAGGACGGCCGTTTCGCCCTCAGGTTAATGTCCCAGGTCTTCCACGCGGAGGTCGTATGAGTCAGAGCAGCGGCGGCAGGGGCGGCAGCGGCGGCGCGAGGCCTTTCCATCTAGCCGGCGATGATGAGATAAAGGGCGGCCGCGTCAGCGACGTCTACTTCCAGCGCGCGGTAGCCGCACTGAAGCATGCGGACCTCGACGCCCGCGTCGTCATGGAGGTGCGGGCGGGGTCGCTGCCGGACGGCTGGCCCTGGGCCGTCCTTGTCGGCTGCGACGAGGTGGCCCGCCTCTTCGAGGGCGTCCCCGTCGACGTCGATTCGGCGCCCGAGGGTTTCGTCTTCCGCGCGGGCGACCCGGTCATGACGATGACCGGCTCCTATTCGGCCTTCGGCGAGCTCGAGACGGCGGCTCTGGGGATGCTGTGTCAGGCCTCGGGCATCGCAACGAAGTCCGCGCGGTGTGTTGCGGCGGCCGCCGGCAAGCCCGTCTTCAATTTCGGTGCGCGCCGGATGCACCCGGGGCTTGCGCCGCTGATTGCCCGTTCGGCTTACATCGGCGGCTGCGCCGGCGTCGCCACCGTGGCCGGCGCCGAGCAGCTCGGAATACCCCCGGTTGGCACCATCCCTCACGCCCTCATACTCGTCTGCGGCGACATGGTCCGCGCCTTGACGCTCTTCGACGAGGCGATGCCCGCGGATGTCTCGCGCGTGGCCCTGGTCGACACCTTCTCCGACGAGAAGCGCGAGGCCCTGGCCGCGGCCGAGGCCCTCGGCGATCGCCTCTTCGCCGTCAGGCTCGACACCCCCTCGTCCCGTCGCGGGGACATGCTCGCCATCGTCCGGGAGGTCCGTTGGGAGTTGGATCTACGCGGTCACGACAAGGTCGGCATTATCGTCTCGGGCGGTCTCGACGAGGACTCGATAGAGGAGCTTGCCGGGTCCTGCGAGGGTTTTGGCGTGGGCACCAGCATATCGAACGCCCCCACGGTGAACTTCGCCATGGACATCGTCGAGGTGGATGGGCGCCCGATTGCCAAGCGCGGCAAGTGGTCGGGCCGCAAGGACCTCCACCAGTGCCCCGAGTGTCTTTCCACCCAGGTCCTTCCGATGGGGGAAAAGCCGCAGCGTTGCGAGTGCGGCGGCCGGCCGAGGGCCGCTTTGCATCCGTTGATCCGCGCCGGCGAGCCCGCTTCGGCGGGGGAGACCCCGCAGGACGTCCGCGACCGCGTCCTTGCCGGCCTTCGCATTCTGTCCGGGTGAAGACCCCCCCAAAACCATCTTGACAGCCTGCGCCCTCATCGGGTATTCTCCAATCTCGCGACCCCGGCCACCATGGGGGGTCTGGGGTGTGGATTGACGGAGGCTGACGGGAGGCTGACGGGGGCTGACGGGGGGCTGACGGGAGCTGACGGGGGCTGCAACGGCGGTTGCAGGGGGGGATGTGGGCTGAGAGGTTTGGCCGAGGGATGCGGGCTGAGGGCGTGTGGGACAGGGACGGGTTCAACAGGCCAACTTC
>Ga0272441_10007424_pt1 | contig 17830 bp, 13 predicted proteins | sample SSMProp6N_FD_193582 | JGI IMG/M metagenome (GOLD analysis project Ga0272441, IMG submission 193582) | Marine sediment archaeal communities from Little Sippewissett salt marsh, Falmouth, MA, United States - SSM-Prop-6N | ecosystem: Environmental > Aquatic > Marine > Wetlands > Sediment ... | reverse complement strand
CGGCGAACTGAGGGGCGAACTTGAGGCGCTGAAAACGATTTCCAAGTATTCGCCTTCAGCGGTCATAATCATAGCTTTCATGCCTATTCGTGGGACGCCCATGGAAAAGGTTGTTCCATCTGAACCGGAAGACATTGCACGGATTTTGGTTTCTGCTAGATTGTTGATGCCTGAGACTCCGTTGGCTTTGGGGTGTATGAGACCTAAAGGCGAACATCGGATAACCACGGACCTGCTTGCTGTCAAAGCCGGTGCAGACGCAATAGCTTTCCCTGTCGAGGAAGCCATCAGGTTGGCGGAATCCATGAATCTGGAAACGTCGTTTTCGCCTCTCTGCTGTTCCCAAGTTTTTGAAGACCTCCGGCTTTGATTTTCTGAAATGCTCAGCTGAGTTCTGGATTGTTAGCTGATGTACAACAGTTTTAGACGTGTGCTTTTCAGGTTGAATCGCTATGTTTTTAAGATAACAGCTATCACAATAACGTAACTGACTGAGGTGAAAAAGTATGGTCAAAGTAGAAGATTATGAAGTGCCTGAAAAATTGTATTACCACGAAGAATACCTGTGGGCTAAAGTGGAAGACGGCAAAGTAAAAATCGGAATGAGCGATTTCGCCCAAAAGCAACTCAACGACATCGTATACGTCGAACTTCCTAGCGTAGGTGACGCCATAACTCAAAACGAGCCCTTCGGAACCCTAGAGTCGGTGAAAGCAGTTTCAGACCTCATTGCTCCTATAAGCGGCACAATCGAAGCGGTAAACGAAGAACTTGAGGCCAAACCCGACTTGGTCAACGAGGACCCTTATGGTGCGGGATGGCTTCTGATCGTAGCGCCAACGAACTTAGATGCAGACTTAGCAGCTATCATGAACTTCGATGCAGCTGTCGAGTGGCACAAAAAACTTGTAACAGAGGGTTAACTCGGCTATAGACAAGTGCCTCAAGGTTTTCCCGCGAAAACAGGTTGAGGCTCTTATCAGCGTTAGCCCAAACACTTTTTTCACTAAAAAATTTTTTAGCTAGTAATATACAATAGAGATGTGAAACAAATAGGCTGGAATTCATAATGGCAAAAATCCATAAAGATATAGTCAAGTTACTCTCTGAAAAACCGTTGAGTCTCGCTGAGCTCGCAGAAGAACTCGAAAAACCGGAAAAGAAGGTTTACAATGCTCTGAAGAAACTCTTCGGCGACGGAAAAGTCAACAGCAACGCAAAAACTCGAAAGTATTCACTTGCAAATTAGCAAAGCTGGAGCATGTCTGCACATTTTTAACGGAACTATCCGCATAGAATAAACTTAATATGCAGTATTCGATATTTTGACAGCCAGAAGTTGAGGATTTAAAGATGCCCCGGAAAATAATAATTATAGGAGCCCACGCTGCAGGTCTTGATGCGGCTTCTGCAGCTAGGAAAATTGATAGAACCGCTGAAATAACTTTGATAACAAAAGAGGATAAAATAGCATATTCCCGATGCGGTCTCCCTTTTGTTTTGGGCGGACATATAAAAGCCTTCGATGATTTAGTGGTCTTCCCAGAAAGATTCTACAAGATGATGAAGCTGAACCGTCTAACAGAGACTACAGTAACAAAAATTGATGCAAAAGCAAAGACTGTTGACATCACAGACAAGACTGGAAAAAAAGACACTCTCTCGTATGATAGCTTGGTGATAACCACCGGCGCTGCCCCCTTCGTGCCTCCAATAAAGGGGCGAGAAAAGAAGGGAGTCAACGTTGTTCGAACCATAGAAGACGGGGAAAAAATCAACAAGGACATTGAAAAAGCAAAATCGGCGGTCATCATAGGCGCCGGGCTTATCGGACTTGAAGTTGCCGTAGCCTGCCTTGAAAGAGGACTTAAAACCACGGTTGTCGAATTCCTTCCTTACGTTTTGCCTGTTCTCCTCGACAAAGAGATGGCTGACCGCGTCCAGAAGATGCTTGAAGAGAAAGGCATGAACATCATCGTCGGAAAGGGCGCAGAAGAAATCCTTGGAACCGACAAAGTCACCGGGGTTCGTGTTGCAGGAGAAACAATTCCCGCAGACGTGGTTGTTGTAGCCACCGGCGTAAGAGCCAACACTGAGTTAGCCAAAAACGCTGGAGTAGAACTGGGAGAAAAGAAGGGCATAAAAACCAACCTGAAAATGGAAACCAACATCAAAGACGTTTACTCAGCTGGAGACTGCGCTGAAACAATAAACCTTGTCACGCTTAGACCCACAATGAGCCAGCTTGGAACCACTGCGGTGAAACAGGCAAAAGTAGCAGGAACCAACGCTGCAGGCGGAAACTCCACATTTAGGGGCGCTTTGGGCTCTTGGATTACACGATTGTTTGACACCGAAATCGGCGGAACCGGACTTACAGACTTCTTTGCTGCTCGAGCAGGAATCAAAACTGTGTCAGGAACCATAGTTTCCAAAACAAAAGCCGACTACTTCCCCGGAGCTTTACCGATCAGAATCAAGATCATCGCAGAAAAAGAATCCGCAAAAATCATCGGCGCCCAAATCATCGGTGCAGAAGAAGTAACACAGCGCATAAACGCCCTGTCCTTTGCAATCCAAAACGAAATGACCCTCCAAGAACTGGCGAAAGCCGAAACCTGCTATGCACCTCCAGTTAACGAAACTTGGGAGCCAATGGTGTTAGCTGCAGAAATGGCGCTGAGACGACTTCGATAACCCTCTTCTCTTTGCAAAAACTTTCGAAAATACGCGCCTAGCCTTTCATTGGGCTAGGCGTTTTTTATGTGGCAAATCTTGTTTTGGCTTGTCACAATTTTTGTTTAAAAAGAAAACTTTATTTGCGCGCGTCATATTAATCGAGCTTCTCTGTAAACGGTGGTTACTATGGGAAAGAAGAAATTAAAGATCGCGTTTTATTGGGCTGCTAGTTGCGGAGGCTGTGAAGTAGCTGTTTTGGACGTCAACGAAAAAATCTTGGACGTCGTTGCAGCTGCTGACATTGTTTTCTGGCCTGTAGCGATGGACATCAAATACAAGGATGTTGAAGCCATGCCAGACAAAAGCATAGACGCTTGCTTCTTCAACGGTGCAATAAGAACAGAAGAAAATGAGAAGATAGCTAAACTTCTAAGAAAAAAATCAAAAATACTTGTGGCTTTCGGCTCATGCGCCAACGATGGTTGCGTGAAAAGCCTAGCAAATCTCTGGGATAGGGATACTGTCTTTGAGCGCGCCTATCTGGAAACTCAATCAACTAACAACCCGGAGTCGGTAACGCCTAAAACGCGTGTCAAAGTTAAAGAGGGAGAACTGGAACTTCCTGAATTCTATGACACTGTGAAAACTTTACCTCAAACTGTGGATGTTGACTACACAATTTCCGGCTGTCCCCCACCTATTCCAGCTATACTGAGCATGTTTACCGCTTTCATAACAGGAAATCTGCCGCCTAAGGGCTCAAGTTTCTTGCCAGACAAGTCAGTCTGTGATGAGTGCCCAAGGGAAAAGAAGCACACACAAATCACTGAAATAAAGAGAATATACGAAATTGAGGATGACGGCGAAACCTGTTTCTTGGATCAAGGCGTCATATGTATGGGTCCAGCCACTCGTGCTGGTTGCGGTTCTCAGTGTCCAAACGTTAACATGCCCTGCACTGGCTGTGGCGGTCCGGGTCCCCGCGTGGACGATCAGGGTGCTGCAGCTATCAGTGCTATTGCATCCCTTGCAGCCGATTCGGATGTTGTGAAGCAGATTGTGGATCCCATAGGAACATTTTACAAGTATTCGTTAGCTAACTCGATTCTCAGGAGGAAGGTGCAGAAATGAAAGAAGTAGTAATAGATCCAATCACTCGACTTGAAGGACACGGAAAAATAACCATATACCTAAACGATGATGGAAACGTAGAAAACGCGTACTTCCAAGTTCCAGAACTGCGTGGCTTTGAACGCTTCTGTGAAGGAAGACGCGCTGAAGACCTACCCATAATAACAACCAGAATCTGTGGAGTCTGCCCAGTTGCTCACCACATGGCGGGAGCAAAGGCATTAGACGCCGCATTCAACGTGGAACCAACAGAAACAGCCAAGAAACTAAGAGAACTCGAGTATTGTGGATACTTCATCTACGACCACATACTTCACTTCTACTTCTTGGGCGGTCCAGACTTTGTTGTGGGACCTGACGCTCCAGCAGCTAAACGTAACATTCTGGGAGTAATCGAGAAGGCTGGTTTAGAAGTTGCCGGCGAGGTTATAAAACATCGCGCTTATGGACAAAAGATAACTGGAATCATCGGCGGACGACCCACTCACCCTGTGAGTGCTGCTATGCCCGGAGGTATAGCTAAAGCAATAAACGAAGAAGAACGCCAAGACATCCAAAACATGCTCGAGAGCTGCCACGAATTCGCCAAGTTCAGCCTGAAACTTTTTGACGACATTGTTCTGAAGAACGTTGACTACGTGAACCTGATAACCAGTGACCCCTACAAGCTGGAGACCTACTACATGGGCACGGTTGACAAGAACAACAAGGTGAACTTCTATGACGGCGATGTGCGGGTGGTCGATACAAAAGGAAAGGAATTCGTGAAGTTTGGTCCCGAAGAGTACTTGGACATAATCGAAGAGCATGTTGAACCATGGACTTACGTTAAGCTTCCTTACCTGAAGAAGATTGGCTGGAAGGGCTTCGTTGACGGTCCCGAAACAAGCCTATATCGGGTCGGTCCACTTGGAAGACTCAACGCCGCTGAAGGTATGGCAACGCCCCTTGCACAGGCAGAATACGAGAGGATGTACAAGACTCTTGGCGGAAGACCTGTTCACGCAACTTTGGCTTTCCACTGGGCAAGACTGATTGAACTGATGTATGCAACCGAGAGAGGACTGGAGCTGATTAAAGACCCTGAAATAACCAGCAAGAACATCCGAAACAAGCCTGGAAAACCTGGAGAAGGCGTTGGAATAGTTGAAGCTGCAAGAGGCACCCTCATTCACCATTACCAATTGGACGAAAACGCTCTAGCAAAGAAAATTAACCTAGTTGTGGCAACAACCCATAATGCCCCCGGCATCTGCATGTCCGTGAAGAATGCTGCAAAAGGTCTCATAAAGAACGGCGAGGTCAACGATGGATTGCTAAACAAGGTTGAGATGGCGTTCAGAGCCTACGACCCATGCTTCGCCTGCGCTACACACTTCGCTATTGGCGAGATGCCCTTAGAGGTTAACGTCTTCGACAGCGATAAGAAACTGCTTAAGACAGTCAAGAGATGAGTGAAGTAAAGATGGAGCAACCTAAAGTCGGAGTGTTTCTATCTGACTGCGGAAAACAGCTTTCCGAGGTCCTAGACTTTGCTGCTCTAACAAGCTTTGTGAAAACTGTTCCAAACGTGACTCTTATTGTAAGAGGCAGCGAGTTCTGGCGAGGCAAAGGATTACAGTCAATCATAGACGCGGTAAAAGACAAAAAAGTTAACCGCGTAGTTGTCGCTGAGAGCCTCACAAAAATAAGTGACGTAAACATCGCTCAGGCAGTTGAAAACGCAGGTCTAAACTCCTACTTGGTAGAGATGATTGACCTCAAAGACCACTGTGCATGGCCACACCAGAAAACACCAAAAGAAGCCACTGAAAAAGCAAAAGCCATGCTTCTAGCAGCCATTGAAAGGGCAAAGCTTCTTGAGCCAATCGAGAAAATCGAGTTTCCCGCCCTCAAATCTGCCTTGATTATCGGCGGAGGCATTGCTGGCATGCAGACGGCTGTGGACTTGGCGGATTTAGGCTTTGATGTGAACCTGATTGAGAAGGCACCGTTTCTCGGAGGTTTATCTGCTCGTGTTGGCAGATTCTTCCCAACTGACGACTGTGCCATCTGTATTCAGCCTCCCTCCTCTGACGTGAAAACCATAACCCATACTTCCCGCAAGTGTGTGTATCGTTCTGGCTTCAGCGAAATTCCTAACCTGAACATATTAACGAACTCTAAGGTTGTGGCTGTTGAGGGGGTTCCCGGAAACTATAAGGTTACAATCGAAAAGAAGCCGCGATATGTTGACGCGGATAAATGTGTAGCCTGCGACAAGTGTGTCTCTGTTTGTCCTGTGGAAACTCTTGACGGATACAATGCGAATCTGAGTAAACGCAAAGCAATCTACATCAACGTTCCCACTGTCCACCCGCAAGTCTACGTTATTGACGAGGACGCCTGCAAGTTCCATGACTGCGCTAAATGTGTTGAAGTTTGTCCAACAGACGCAATTGACTTGGATCAGAAAACTGAGCAGGCAACCTTGAATGTGGGCAGCATAGTTGTTGCCACGGGCTTCAAAGAGTTTGATTCAAGCAACATAAAGGAGTATCACTACGACAATTACCCAGACATCATAACCAACCTTGAATTGGCTAGGATGATTGACGGCTTCGGTCCAACAGGCGGCGCCATAATTCGACCTTCAAACGGTAAGCCCGCCAAAAAAATCGTTTTTATTCAATGTGCTGGTTCGCGGGACAGACGATACAATCCTTACTGTTCAGGCATCTGCTGCATGATTTCCCTGAAAAACGCGTCTCTGATTAAAGAGGCTAACCCCGACGCGGAAGTTTCCATCTGCTACATTGACATACGAACCACCGGAAGAGAGCACGAGTACTACTATGAACGTGCTAGAGAGATGGGCATAAAGTTCGTGAAGGGAAGACCCACCGAAGTCTACGCTGACGAAGAGAAAGGCAAACTGATTGTCGACGTTGAGGATGCGCTTCTCAAACGATTCTTGGACTTGGAGGCTGACCTAGTTGTTTTGGCTGCTGCGATGGTGCCTGCTGAAGGAACCGCGGAACTAGCCGAGATTCTGGGTGTTGACTTGGAAGCGGACGGCTTCTTCAAGGAATACAACGCCAAACTACGTCCAACCGAAACTAAACAGAAGGGAATTTTCCTCTGCGGAGGAGCAACCTTCCCGAAGGATGCGCCAACAGCCTCTCTGCACGCTCACTCGGCAGCTATGAAAGCAACCAAGTTCTTGACAAGAGGCAAAATAGTCAAGGACCAAAGAACCGCCGTAATCAACGAGGACTACTGTGGCGACTGCGAATTCTGCCCTGTAACCTGTCCGTATGGCGCCATAAGCTTGGTGCCCACAACTGAAGACCACTTCGTTGCCCGCGTTAACGACCTTCTCTGTGAAGGATGCGGAGTCTGTGTGGGAACCTGTCCACTGAACGCTATAGAACTTAGACACTCTAGACCAAACCAGATGGAAGCCCAGATTAATGCTCTCATGTCCGTGAATGGAACATCGAAGCCTCTGGTTCTAGCCATCTGCTGCCAAGAGTGCGGTCACACTGCTGTTGACTCTTCGGGTATGGCTAAGATGCAGTATCCCGCTAACGTGAGGGTTATGAAGGTTCCATGCGCTGGAATAGTTCGTGTTAACCAGATTCTTGAAGCCTTCAAAGCTGGCGCCCAAGGCGTTATGATCGTGGGATGCAAGACTGACGGCTGCCACTACGAGGATGGCAGTGACAAAGCTGAGAAGAAAATGGATTTTGCCAAGGTGCTGATGAAAGAATACGGAATAGAACCTGAAAGGTTAGAGACATTCAACATGGTGTACATCGAAGGCAACCAGTTCGCAGAAGCTGCACAAATGATGACTGAGCGAGTGACTAAGCTTGGTCCATTAACGCTGATGGGTGATTCCTGAAGGAGGAGAATTGGCATGCCACATCATACAGGAAAAGCTGCAAACATGGCATTCTCTGAAGAGGTTACTAGCCGTCATGGCGGAGAAACCTTGACCTCCTGCTACCAGTGCGGAACCTGCGCAAGCAGTTGTCCAGTAGCCAGACTTGACTCCAGCTTTAACCCCAGAGAAATCATCAAGCTGTCCCTCCTCGGCGAGAAGGAAGAAGTAGTCTCCGGAGACGCCATATGGCAGTGCTGCTCATGCTTCAACTGCCAAGAAAGATGCCCCCAAAACGTTGAAATCGCCGACCTAATCTACGCGCTGAGAAACATTGCACTAGAGGCAGGGCACTCACCCAACATTTACTCCGACTTCGCATCCGCTCTCATTGATGAGGGACGGATTGTTAAGATTTCCAAGTTCGTGGAAAGTAAACGCGGCGAATACGGATTACCTCCCCTTAAACCTGTGGGCATAGAAGACTTGAACAAGATTCTCGCTGCAACAGGCTTCACTAAACCAGAGAAGACGGAGGCAACAAAATGAAACGCTACGCAATATTCCTCGGATGCACCATACCTGCACGTCAGCCAAACTACGAAGTTTCAGCACGAAAAACCCTTGAAAAGCTAGGCGTCGAACTTGTGGACTTAGATAACTTCACCTGCTGTTGTCCGCCGCCCATCCAGTCGATAAATCTGGAAAGCGCCCAAGCCGTAGCTGCCTACAACCTCTGCCTAGCCGAAGAAGCTGGATTGGATATTGTTGCGTTGTGTAACGGATGTTTCGAGTCTCTTGCAATGGCTAACGCAGCTCTCAAGAAAGACAAGAAACTGAAGGCGCACATCAACGAAACTTTAGCCAAAGTCGGTAAAGAGTTCAAGGGCACCATCGAAGTGAAACATTTCCTTCAGGTCCTGATGGACGAGATTGGGCTAGAAAAAATCAGAGAAAAAGTCGTTAAGCCGTTAAGCAGCCTGAAAGTAGCGCCATTCTATGGCTGCCACTCCCTCAGACCCAGCAAACTGCTACAGCTGGACGACCCTGAGCGACCAACAATCTTCGAAAACCTGCTGGATGCTCTGGGTGCAGAAAGCGTTGAGTATCGAGACAAGTTGAAGTGCTGTGGAGGTCTACTGAAAGGCATCTCTGACGAAACAGCTCTTAGCCTCGCCAGAGACAAACTGGTGAAAACAAGCAAGGCAGGCGCTGACTGCATCAGCACTCTGTGCCCCTTCTGTTTTGTTGCCTTGGATATCGGGCAGCTACAAGTGAAGGCGAAGTTCAAAGAGGTCTATGACATGCCGATACTTCACTTTTCGGAGCTTCTGGCTTTGGCGTTGGGTGTAGACCCTGAGGAACTGGCTCTTAGAAGCCACAAAGTAAAAGCCGATAAAGTCATCGAAAAAATCGCGTAAGCGTCAAATCTTTGCGGGTTTTTTGCTCCCGCTGCGTTTCTTTTTTCTTGCCTTTAAAGAACGCAATAAAGTTAATATTCTAAAACTCATTACAGTTGCAACCCAGAATAAAGGTGACTAGAATGGTGAATGCAGCAATAAACGGATTTGGAAGAATAGGGAGGCTCCTTTACCGAGCAGCCCTTGAAGAAAATGCAGATATAAATTTTGTAGCAGTAAACGACCTAACCGACGCAAAAACATTAGCGCACATGCTGAAAAACGACACAACACACGGCAAATTCCCCTTCGACGTAAAAGTCAAAGGGTCATCTCTCATAGTTGACGGAAAAGAACTGAAAATTCTGGCGCAACCAGACCCCGCGAAACTACCCTGGAAAGACATGGACGTTTACGTAGCAGTTGAATCAACAGGAAGATTCCGAGCAAGAGACGCAGCCGCAAAACACTTGGAAGCCGGAGCAGAGAAAGTTCTTGTCTCCGCGCCTATGAGCCCCGCAACCAGCGCTGACCTAACAGTGGTTTACGGAGTAAATGATGACCTGTATGACCCGAAAAAGCATAACATAATCTCTTTGGCTTCATGTACTACCAACTGTTTGGCGCCAACAGCAAAAGTTCTCAACGACACCTTCGGAGTCGAAAAAGGTCTCATGACTACAATTCACGCTGTAACCAATGACCAGAGGCTTCTTGACATGCAGCACAAGGACCTGAGACGAGCTAGATCAGCAGCCTTCAACATGATTCCAACAACAACCGGCGCAGCCAAAGCGGTTGGCTTAGCACTTCCAATGCTTAACGGAAAACTGAACGGCATGGCTATGCGTGTTCCCATACCTGACGTTTCCATAGTTGACTTGGTGGCGGTGCTGAAGAAAGAGACCACAGCAGATGAGGTCAATGCAGCTTTCAAGAAGGCAGCCGAAGGAAACCTGAAAGGCGTCCTAGAATATAGTGAAGAGCCGCTGGTTTCATCGGACTTGATACACAACAGTAACTCAGCCATCGTAGACGGGTCATTAACTATGGTTATGGGCAACTTGGTTAAGGTTCTTGTCTGGTATGACAACGAGTGGGGCTACTCCGTTAAGATGGCGCGGATGATCGAAAAAATCTGCAAGATGGCCTAAACGGAAAACAGCAAAACTCTCAAATCCAACCCTTTTCCTTTTTTTAGATAGGTGATAAAATGCCAAAATTCTTGACGATAGATGATTTGGACCTAAAAAACAAGACGGTTCTTGTTAGAGTAGACTTTAACTCTCCACTTGACCCGAAAACCAAACAGATAATCAATGATAAAAGAATACGTGCCCACGCAGAGGCAACCATCAGCGAACTGGTCAAAAAAGGCGCAAAAACCGTGATTTTAGCTCATCAGGGCAGACCCGGAGACGCAGACTTTATTCCCCTGAATCAGCATGCTGAGCTTCTCGGCAAAGCATTAAACATGAACGTGAAGTATGTTGATGATGTTTTGGGAGAAGCTGCCCAGAATGCAGTCAAAGCGTTGAAGAGCGGCGAAGTTCTGGTCTTGGGAAACGTTCGAGGTCTCCCATACGAGCAAAAAAAGAGAACTCCTGAGGAGCACTCTAAAACTGAGTTTGTGAAGAACTTGGCTCCTCTGGCAGACGTTTTCGTTAATGACGCTTTCGCTGCGGCTCACAGGGCTCACGTGTCGATGGTTGGCTTCACCGCTGTTTTGCCCAGCGCTGCTGGTAAAATAATGGAACGGGAACTCAAGGCTCTAGGCAAAGTTCTGGAATCTCCTGAGAAGCCCTCTGTGTTTGTGATTGGCGGAGCAAAAGGCGACGACTCGCTGGACATATCACGGTATGTGCTGAAGAACGGCATAGCAGACTACGTTCTAACCGGTGGAGTGATAGGGCACATCTTTCTGGTTGCTAAAGGCGTTGACTTGGGCAAAGGAAACATGGCTTTCTTGGAGAAGAAGGAGCTTATGGGTCTAGTTCCAGGCATAAAGGAGCTCATGACCCAATATCCCGGCGCCATCATCGTTCCCGTGGATTTGGCTATGGACGTAAACCAGAAACGAGAAGAAATCTCTGTTGACGAGCTTCCCACAAGCTATCCAATCTTTGACATCGGAACGAAAACTGCAGAGAAATTTGCTGACATAATACTGAAAGCCAAAACAATCGTGGTCAGTGGTCCTGTTGGTGTCTTTGAGAATCCAGAGTTCAAGAAGGGCTCCGAGATTGTTCTCAATGCAGTGGCTGATTCTGAAGGTTTCTCTCTTGTTGGCGGCGGACACACAGTTGCCGCAGTGGAAAAACTGGGGCTGGCTAACAAAATGTCTTATGTGAGCACTGCAGGAGGCGCATTGATAGAGTTTCTTATGGGGAAGCAGCTGCCCGGAGTCGTTGCTCTGGAGAAGGCAGCCGCCAGAACCTAATATCCCTTCTCCCTTTTTTGGAGAACTTGTTGTCAACCCGTTTTGTGCCTTGTACACTCTGATTCTTTCGTAACGTTGTCTTCTTAAGATGGCGCGGTTGCTGGCTAAGTGTGGGGGACTAATCTTGTTTTTTTGTTTAGTGCCTTTTCCGCGATGAGAGTGCCCACTATCCCAGCTATAACCACTGCTGCAACCATTGTTAACTTCAGCAGCTCGACTACGAGTTCCATGGTTGTGTTTGCTGCGGCAACAGTGTTGTTTTCAGGGATGTTGATTGCCCGTGTGTTCCATTCTTGGAGATATTGTATGTATTCTTCGGTGGTTGGGTAACTTTCTGTGTCCGGATATGGGAACCCACTCATGTTTCGGAAAGGCAGCGGGTCAACAGTGAAATCGAATCCGTATCCCCAATTGCCCAGCGGGTCTTTGAACCATGAAGCCACAAACAGGAAGACACTTCTTTCCTCGTCGTCTTCAAGCAGCGGGAGACTGGTGGTGGGGAACTTGAGTGTAACGTTGTCTCCCTGCCTTCCGATGACATACATGTCGTCTGCGTCTATGAGCAGTTCTGTTACGTTACCGTACTTTGTGAAGTATCCGGAAGAGCTCGAGTTTGTGATGCCAAACTCCAGTGGCTTGAAGTTGGCGATGGGATCAATTTCGGTGATTGTCACTTCCTGTTGTGGTGTTGTGTCTATTCCAATGTAATCGAATGTCACGTTCCAGAAGTTGGTGATTCTAATCTTGTATTCAGTCACGTCTTCAGGGAAAAGCCCATCCAAGTCTACGGCGAATGTTCTGGGAACATAATCTGCTGGAGTCGGCATCTGACGGTCCTGTGGAATTCTCACCCAGTTACCTTCTGCATCCATGACCTCCATGTAGGGCGCAGGATACATTTGAGTACCGTTTTCCACTAACCCCGCAGCATACGCCTCATCGAACATCTCGATGTAATCGTAATAAGGTTGAGCTGGTCCCCAATCGACCATTCCATTGATTAGAAGCTTAATCGTGGGTGCGTCTGATAAGTCGCCTAAATCCAGCGTTAACTGGTTCAATTGGATGTTGTCCCATGATTGGCTGTCAACTCCGTTTATGGCTGGCGTGAAGACGCCGTCAAGTTGGGTGATGCAAGACAACACATCTTCTCCGTTTTCGTTTGTGGCTGAAACTGGCGATACTAAGCTATCTTCGTCGATGGTGTAGATTTCTCCGTAGAAGCCTCGGTTGATGTAATTCACCATGGTTGAGTAAACGTCGATGTCCGCTGAGTGGTCAACAACCACTAGGTAAACATTGTCTAAATAGAAGATTTCGTCCCACTGCTGAAAGAGTACGATGTCATAATAGTCGTAGCCGTTTTCAGTGTCAGTTTTTATTTCTAATTGGCTTGAATTCAATTTGACGTGGTCCCACGGGTTTCCTCCACCAAAAACGATTTCGCCGTCTTCATTCATGTAATCCATGTATCCTAGCCAACCCGCGTTTGAGACTTCAGTGATGTAAGTGTAGTTAACTCCGTTCCAGATGTAAAGTGAAGGACAGCATGCATATCCGCTAATTACGATGTACTGCGAAAGCAGTGATTGCCACTTGTCCAAAGTGACTGTTCTTGTTGGAGTTTCTACTCCATCGTTCCAGTGTGTAAACTGTACTATGCCTGTTCCAACGTCCACGATTTCGTTTGTGCTGAGCGTATACTCTCCTACTGGCAACAGTTCAACGTATGGCGATTCGTATCTTACGCCATCAAGCGTAAATATCATTGGCTTGCTGCCACCACCCGCCCTGTTAATGGAGAGTGTGTGGAAGCCGTCAGGAGCAACTGCAAAATATCCCCTTACTTTGTCGCTTTGATTGCCGAGGTTTACCAGCTCGACGGGATACCCTTTTGTTGTGTCAGGGTTTGATGGACCTGCTGTAACCGTGAATTGTACTGACGCATCAAATTCATATGCAGCCAAAGTAACCTGTTTTGTCTCTAAAACTTCGCCGCCAACAATCACCCTTACGGCAAGGACGCCCTCTTCGCTTGCGTTGTTGTTGACTTTAGCTGTGACGGTTACCGTTTCTCCTTCCCAAACTTCATATGGACTTACAAACATCCTTGTCAAATCGATTTTGTCTGATGCAACAATCGGGGATTCAACAGTAAACGACTCTGATAAGCCATCTATTTCAACATTGTATGTGCCAGAGTTTGTTTCAATCACTTCGAATACTACAACATCGGTTGCGCCGCCAGGCAATGTAACATCCTTTGTTTCATGTGTGGCATCATCGATTTTGAGGTTCACGGTATAAGTGCCGCTGGCTTCTCCAACATTGGTTACCTTAACCGAGATTTCCACGATTTCATCCACCATAACCGAGGAAGGACTAACCGTTAACTCGGTTACCTGAAACTCTGCAGGTTTAATTGCTGGAGCATCAGAACTAACGCGGAATGATGCAGTTAAATCCCCTAACCTAACAATGTAGTCGCCCTCAGCATCTTCCGACACTTCAAAGTATATTGTCTCGGTTTCTTCGCTGTCTAACTGGACAATCTTGGTTTCCCGTTTTTCGTCATTCACAAAAAGGTCCAGAGAAAACTCGCCAGCCAAGTCTCCAATGTTTGTTGCTGTAGCTGAAATGGTTACGGGGTCTCCGTTTCTAGCTTCTTCTCGGCTGGTCACCAGATTTGCTAACTGCAGTTTGGCTGGTCGGATTGGCGCTTCCAAGGTAACTTGGATTGCCGCTGTTAACTCTCCTATGGCGACTGTGTGGTTTCCCACCGTTAAGTCTGAGGGGGCGAATGATACTGTTGTGGTTTCTGCCGCTGAAAGCTGAACAGTTTTCGTGGTTATCGCAACATCATCTATTATTAATGTCACTGTGTGGTTTCCGTTCAGGTCTCCAATGTTGGTTACCTTAACCGATATTTGCGCTTGTTCCCCAACTTGTATCCAATCATAAGCGAGAGTCAAATCTGTTACTTGAAACTCGGCGGGTCTTGAAATCTGTGAATCTGCATAAATGTAACCTGGAACTAAAAAAGCCAGAAGTATCAAGTCGGCCAATAAAACCGTTTTAAGTTTAGTTAATCGGAAACCCAAGATAATCAACTCACACGAACAATAAGTCACTTTATTTGATGCCCATAATACACGCTATTTTAGCTCTTAAGATTTCGCTTAAGTTCCACGTTTTTCACTCAACATCTGATGGCTCCAGCCAGTTTCGAGACTTGAAAACGGTTTTTCCGCCAAAGTTCACTCTCAAACAATCTTCGTAAGGACACAATTCAACGCATCGGAAACACAGCATGCACATTGAAGTCATTATTTTTCCTCCCTTCTGCTCATACACTTCAGTGACCTGCACTGGGCAAACTCTTTTACAGATTCCGCATTTGGTACATTTTGTTTCGTTCTTGTCAAGATGAAGCACAGGCGCCCACTCAAACCCCTTTAACTTGTTCACGACGGCAATCGAGCAAGCTGTGGGACAGAAGCGGCACCAAATTCGTCTCACAAAGAGTGAACCTATAACTGTTAACGCCAAGAAAACTAGTGCACCTATGGTGGCGAAATTTTTTCCTGAGTACTTGATGACCTCCTGAATGTAGGGGTAACTGAAGTATAATCCGCTGATTTCCAGTGGGCCCTCCCATGGCACAATTAGGGGTACAAGTGGGCTAAGCAGGATTCCCAAGTGCTCGAAGGGACCAGCAAGAACTAATGCCATAAGAGAAAGAAATGAGAATGTTTCGGGCGGTTCTACAATGTACAGAATAGCGGATAAACCCAGAAAAGAAAGCAGTATCACATACCTGAAGCTGTGCAGGAACTTGTTGAGTCTATCGGACAGGTTTATGTAACGTATTTTGAGTTTCTTCCGGATTAGAGTAAGCAAATCCATGTATAAACCGAAAGGGCACATCCAACCGCAAAATAATCGCCCCAGAACAAGAGGCATCACCATGATAACGGCTAAGATGAAAAGCGGTCTCACAGGATACATGAACAAATAGAATATCGCAACAAAGGATACTGCTTGAACAAAGAACTTGAGGTAAGTTATTTTGTTTATCCGATTCTTTTTCCATATGATGATAACCAATATTCCCGCTAATGCCACTGCCCCAAGAGCCGTTAACTTCAGTAACTCAGCTACTAATTCCATGACCATGTTCACTTCGCTTTCACACTTTGTGGGAAACTAGCTGCTGCTGAGCAGAATTCTGATTTAGGTGATCGTCCAGTAGCGAACGTTTCAAAACATGGTTGTGAAATTTTTTTGTCAACGGCATAGCAGGTTCACGTATAATTTTTGGTTAAGTAAATACCCTGAGAGACCATTTAAGTTTTAGTAGTTTTTGGCAACCCTGATTGTGTACCCTTTGTTGGTTCTGCATTGGCAAAACATATGTAACTCCTATTCGCAGATTATTTCGGGGTCACTGTTGTGATTGACGAGATTATAGTTCAGCTGTTAATCCTTGTCGGCTCGTTGGTTGTTCTGGCTTTTTCCAGCCACTACACAATAAAAGCCGTAGAGAAAATCATCCAGTTGACCGGATTAAGCGAGATGTCTGCGGGATTCATCCTCCTCGCCACCTTAACTTCAGTGCCTGAAATAATTGTAGCCCTCTTCGCAATTCTTCAAGGAGAAGCCGGAATAAGCATAGGCGACATTCTTGGGTCGAACGTGTTTAACATCGGAGCTGTTTTAGGGCTACTCGGAGTGCTTGGTTACCTGAAAACGTGCTGCACAACGCTTCTAAACGAACTCACAGACATCCTTTTCGTCACTTCTCTCATTCCCCTTCTTCTCGTAATCTTCAAGGTGTCAACCCCCATTATCGGCGTGATTCTGTTGGCAACTTTTGTGGCAAACACCTATCTCATGGCAAAAAAGCGAACCCCCGCTGTCGAATCTAACGGAGTAGAAGCCCCTGCTGAAAGACAGAGCAAAACAAAAATTATCATAATGCTAACGATTGCCCTAGCAGGTGTAATTGTAGCCGCACGCCTCGTTGTTTCATCCGGAATCAGCATCGCAGCCACTCTTGGGGCTCCGCCAATACTGCTTGGCGCAAAGATCATCGCCATAGGCACCTCTCTTCCAGAGCTTACCACCGATTTTTCAGCTGTCCGAAGGGGACACATTCACTTAGCAATCGGAGGAATCATAGGCTCTAACCTCACCAACCTCACTCTCGTTTTAGGAATAGTTCTGCTGGTTTCCCCCTTCGCGGTTGACATGGCAATCTTCAACGAAATCCTGCCGTTCCTTCTGATAACCACCGTGATTTTCTGGCGTTTCCTCACAAAAGGCGGAATCTCCAAAATCGGCGGCGTCATACTGTTAGCGGTGTACCTGCTGTTTCAGCTAATCACATGACCCACAGAATCAGTTTCTTGTTCTGCAAAAACGGATAAAGCCGCCAAAAGTTATATTTATTAACTGACGGGCGAGACTATTCGCTTGTTTGAAAAGCTGCTCTTCTGAGGGGAACTGTTAGTATGTCTGAGCCTTTCGTTGTGATTACGGCAACCGGAAAAGACAAGCCCGGGTTAACCACTGAGATAACAGAATCTATCTCCAAAGTAAACGGGAACATCGTCGACATCGAAGCCTTCAGCATGAGGGGACTCTTCGCCATCTTCATGATAGTGGACTGCCGCGCCATATCGGTGCCCTTTGAGAACCTCAGAACTAGGCTCATGGACCTCGGAAAGAAGATAGGCTTGGATGTCAACATAGAGCCTCTGCCTGCTGGGCGACGGAAGAGCGGAAAAAAGCTTGTGCTCCTAACAACCCTTGGAAAGGATAGACCCGGCATAGTGGCGCATGTTTCACGGTTTCTTTCGGAGAACAACGCAAACATCGAACGGATAAGGATGATAGCCTACGGCGAATTGAACGCCATGGAGATACTCATCGACATCAACGACATCTCTATTCCCCTCGAAGCCTTCAAGGAAGCCCTGAGCGTAGCGTGCAAAGAAGTTGGACAGGACGTTGTTTTTCAGAAGGACACGGTTTTCCGTAGACCTAAAAGGCTGATAGTGTTCGATGTGGACGGCACACTAATCGACGCTGAGATGATAGATGAGCTGGCGAAGGCTGCTGGAGTCGGCGTGAAGGTCAGCGAAATCACCTCAAGAGCGATGAACGGGGAGATAGAATTCAAGCAGGCACTCAAAGAAAGAGTTAAGCTTCTGAAGGGCTTGGATGTGGAAGTCCTTGATTCTATAGTCGAAAACTTGGATGTAACCCCAGGCGCTGAGGAACTGATAACCGCCCTCAAAGCCCTAGGCTACA
>Ga0272441_10007423_pt1 | contig 17833 bp, 14 predicted proteins | sample SSMProp6N_FD_193582 | JGI IMG/M metagenome (GOLD analysis project Ga0272441, IMG submission 193582) | Marine sediment archaeal communities from Little Sippewissett salt marsh, Falmouth, MA, United States - SSM-Prop-6N | ecosystem: Environmental > Aquatic > Marine > Wetlands > Sediment ... | reverse complement strand
GAGTATCTCCGGGAGCTCCGAAGAAACGAAAATAATTGAATTGCCGGCATCGGCCAGCTCGTACATCAGCTTGTAGATCTCGCTTTTCGTTCCGACATCTATTCCCCTCGTCGGTTCATCAAGAATAATCAGTTCCGTGGACAGAGAGAGATTCCTCGCCAGGATGACCTTCTGCTGGTTTCCTCCGGAGAGGTTGCCGACCAATTGTTCAAGAGAGGGTGTTTTTATCTGGAATTTTTCTATAAAAGCGGCCGCGTTTTCCTTCTCTTTCTTTTTATCCAGAAAAAGACCGGCCTTCACGTATTTCTTTCTCACCGAAATATTGATGTTTTCCGTTACATCCCGGATAGGGATGACCCCTTCGGCTTTTCTGTCCTCGGGGCAAAGAACGATACCTTCCGACAATGAAGCCGCCGGTGAACCGGTATGGACAAGCCTTCCGTTGAGGGTAAGGGTACCGCTTTTTTTCCTGGTCTGTCCGTATATCAGCCGCATCAATTCCGAACGGCCGGCACCGACCAGACCGAAAAAGCCTACTATTTCCTTTTCATGAACCTTGAAACTGACCGGCTCGTTCACTCCCGGTCCGCTGATGCCCTCAACGGAAAAAACCGGTTCCCCGATCTTTCGGGGCTGATAAGCATAGATATCCTCGATGGATCGCCCGACCATCTTACTGACTATGAGATCGTGGTTCACTTCCTCCATATTGTCATATGTGGCAACCTTTTTCCCGTCCCGGAAGATGGTGACGGCATCACAAACATCAAATATTTCATTGAGCCGGTGGGAAACGTAGATAACCGAACAGCCCTTATCCTTCAGGGCTTTTATAATCCGGAACAACTGCTGGGTCTCCTTTTCCGAGAGGCTGGAAGTCGGTTCATCAAAGGCGATGATCTTCGCGTCATGCAGCAGGGCCTTCCCTATCTCTATCATCTGCCGCTGCGCTATCGGCAGATTCTTCACCTTCACGTTTGGATTGATATCCTCCATGAGGTATTCAATCTCTTTTCTGCTGATTTCGTATAATTCCCGCTTGTCAATAAAGCCGTTTTTCGCCGGGATATGACCGATCATGAGATTCTCCGCCACCGTCATTTCCGGTACCAGGTTCAGCTCCTGGTAGATAACGGCAGTGCCTTTATCAATTGCCTCTTTCGGAGAATTAAAACGGCATTCTTCACCATCTATGAGAATGGTTCCGTCCGTTTGAGGATGGGCCCCGCTGAGAATCTTGAGCAGCGTAGATTTGCCCGCGCCGTTTTCCCCCACGAGTCCGTGAACTGATCCCTGCTCTACAGCCAGAGACACATCATCAAGCGCCTTCACCCCTGGAAAGACTTTGGTAATATTTCTGAACTCTAAATAGCCATTCATTTTATATCCTTCAAAAGAAGCCGGGTCCGATGACCCGGCTTCACATTCATTCAGCTGCCTACTCCAGGCCCATCTCTTGTCTGACCTGTTTATAATTCTCTCTTGTCATGAGTACGCCGGAGGTGAAAATAGCCTTCTCGGGCTCTACGCCTTCGGCTATCCATTTATACATATTGACCGATGTTTCATAGCCGTGCTGCTTCGCCGCGAGGAGAACCGTCGCATGAAAACCGCTTTCTTCCTTCTGCAGTTCGCCGACTGCGAGGTCGTTTCCGTTGATTCCTACACCGATGATATCGGCAGCCTTGAAACCGTTTCCTTCGAGAGCCCGGACGCCGCCGATGGTAGTGTCGTCACAGAGGGAATATACGAGCCAGTGTTCAATCTCAGGATGAGCGGCTACCAGGATGTTGGTCGCGTCGAATCCGCCTTCGGTGGTGGAGTCGGTTGCCGTGGGAGCTTCGAAAACATTATCCTTCGAAAAGCCCATCTCAACCAGCATATCGGTAGCACCGTCGGTCCTCTCCTTACTGGTGGGCAGTTCGTTGTAGGTCAGACAGTCAGCACCGGTCTTGCTGAGGTCCCAGCCCCGGGCCTGGGCTTCTTCCATAAGGGCCTTGCCGACCTGACGACCGATCTCATAGGCGGAAATACCCATATGATGCACTTCTTCCATCGGTTTGCCGTCGGCACCGACGAACCTGTCGTCAACGCTCATCAGTTTCATGTTGTTCTGATCGGCCTTCATCTTTATTGATGGTCCGAGTTTAACATCCGGGGTGCAGATGATGAATCCCTGCACGTTCTGGGCTGCCATATTGTCTATGGCCGAAAGAACGCTCTCCCCTTCGGGAGTACTGATCTTCACCAGTTCGAAGCCGTACTCATCCGCCGCCTGCTGTGCGAATTTCCATTCGTCCTGGAACCAGGAACATTCGGCCAGTTTTACGAGGAAGCCGATTTTGATCTCTTCTTGGCCTGCTGCTTCAGCTTCCTGCTGTCCGCCGGCCGCCAGAGGACTCAGTACCGCCAGCAGCAAAGCACCTACTGTGAGCAAAGTCAGGATTTTTTTCATTTCATTCTCCTTTGTGGGATTATTTCTCAATAAAATGCACGATTCATGCCAACTCTTGATCTTGTCGGATTTTCTAAAATAAATCCATTATCAACAATAGATTACAACAGAAATGTCTCTTTGAACACTTTTTTCCGGCCCCCGGATGGGACAAAAAGACCCCATCGGTACCCGTTCGGCAGGAATATTTTTCCCCAGAACCGGGACTGAGAAAAAAGTTGAGCTCCTTTCCATTCATGGATATAATTGCCTATGCCTCATTCCATTCTGATCGTCGATGACGAAAAACACATGTGTATCTCCCTATCCAAACTGCTGAGCCTTCACGGCTTCACCGCCTCCTATGAAACCGACGCCCTTTCTGCCATGGCGATCCTGAGGAAACAGCACTTCGATCTGGTCATCACCGATCTCAAGATGCCCGGGATGGATGGATTGGGATTCATCGACAAAGTGAAGTCCATGAAGCTTCCGATTCCTATCATTATGATTTCAGGATACGCGAGCATCGAAAACGTAGTCGAGGCCATGCGCTGCGGAGCGATCAATTTCTACTCGAAACCCGTAAATACGGCTAGTCTGCTCGAAGAGATCAAAAAGGTCCTGAGCATCAAGCGGAATTCCCTCCAGAAGGAACTCAGCATCATTACCGCCAACAGCAAGATAAATGAACTGCTGCTCATGGCAGGGAAAGCCGGGCCGACGGACGCCCCGGTCATCATCAGCGGAGAAAGCGGAACGGGAAAGGAGCTCTTCGCCGCCCATATACACAACATGAGCAAACGGAAAGAAAAACCATACATCAAAATCAACTGCGCGGCCATTCCGGAGAACCTCCTGGAGAGCGAACTCTTCGGCCATGTCAAGGGGGCCTTTACCGATGCCAGGGAGAACCGGATGGGGAAATTCGCCGCCGCCGAAGGCGGAACGATTTTCTTCGATGAAATCGGCGAGATGAGACTGGATACCCAGGTAAAACTTCTCAGGGTCATCCAGGAAAAGGAATACGAACAGGTCGGCTCGGATAAAATCCGGCACATGGATATACGCTTTATCGCTGCGACCAACAAAAACCTGCCGGCGCTGATAAAACAGGGGAAATTCAGAGAAGACCTCTACTACCGATTGAACGTGGTGAACATCGAGATTCCGCCCCTCCGGGACCGAAAGGACGATGTACTTCCCCTGGCCAGGCATTTTCTCAACGAGATGAACCTTTTATATAACAAGCACATCCTCGATCTTGCCGACGAGGCCGCATCGGCTTTCCTCAAGCATGACTGGCCGGGAAATGTCAGGGAATTGAAAAACACCATCGAACGGGCGGTCATCTTCTGTGAAAATGAAAAACTGGGAATCGAGGCGCTGCCGGAGACCTATCGGAACCGGATAGAACACGAAACCGGCCATCTGAGAAATGTCTACGACAAGGTCACCCGGGAGGTAATCCTCGAAGCCCTGGAAAAAACCAACGGTTCCAAGCAGAAAGCGGCGGAGCTGCTGAATATAAACAGGAAGACCCTCTATAATAAAATGAAGCTCCTGGATCTGTTGTAGGCGGTATGAATAAAATACTCGAGCTGTCGAACATCAACTTCTCGTATGACAAAACCCCGGCCCTCTGCGGCTTCGACTTCGAGCTGAACACCCGGGAGATCCATGCCCTCACCGGCGACCACCGGTCGGGAAAATCAACCCTGGCAAAAATTCTCGGCGGGGCCCTGAAAAACCAGAAGGGAACGATTCGCCTCTATGATAAACAGTACAACTATCTGATCCCCAAGACCGCCATACAGAACAAAATCGGGGTCGTGTATCAGATTCCTGAAACCGTTCCGAACATGACGGTGGTGGAAAACATCTTCGTCGGCCGTATGCCCCACTTCTATATAACCGGCAGGGACAAACAGTATATGGAGCAGACCTGCCGGGACCTCTTCGACTTCCTGAATGTGGACCTCGATATCCACACCCCCCTGATGAAGCTGTCCAAGGGCAAACTGCAGATCGTCAGTATCGCCCGGGTGCTGAGCCTCGGCGCTGAGATACTCGTCCTCGATGAAATCTCTCAACTCCTCACTCCCGGGGAAATGAAGGAAATCTACTCCATCTGCGCAAAGATCAAGGAAAGCGGCAAATCCATCATCTACATCACCTCAAACATAGATGAAATATTCAGGATCGCCGACCGGGTGACGGTCATAAAAGATGGATACCGGAACGGGACCGAAAAGGTCGAGACCGTGGACCCCTCCCGGCTGGCGAATCTCGCATACAATATGGCCTACTCGGGAAAGGCGGAGAGTAAGAAGGAACAATCCTTCCTTTTCTTCACAAATCATGAGAAGGCTATCATCAAGGACCTGCCCATCGGCATGGTCGTTCTCAACAGTGTACACAAACCGCTGTTTCTCAACACATCAGCCGAAAGCATTCTCGGTTTCAGAAATGATCAGGAAGAAGACCTGTCTCTCCAGCTGCTGTTCTCTTCGATGAATAATGCTGAGCTCGAAGAGATAATCGAAAAAATCCTCAACCGGGAAGAATGCATCAGAGAAAAGATACCGACAAAGAACAATCGGATCCTCAGTTTCAAGTCCATTCCCCTCTACGACATGGAGGATAATTTCAACGGGACCAATATCTTTATCGAGGATGTCTCGATCGAACATGATACGAAGGAGTATCTGCTCCGGGCCGAAAAGATCGCCTCTACCGCCGAGCTGGCTGCCGGGGTAGCCCATGAAATAAACAACCCCCTCGGAATCATCCAGAACTATGTGGAAATCCTCAGTCTCAGTATAAACGAGGCCGAATACCTCGAGCAGCTCGAACAGATAAAGAAGGAACTTGCCCGGATTGTAGAGATAGTGGGAAGTCTCCTTTCTTTTTCCCGGATCCAGAAAAGCCCGCTCAAGAAAATCTCCATCTGTCCCTTACTCGACGAGGTGACTCTCCTCCTCGGTCACCGGCTCAAGGATAAAAACATTGAACTTATCAAAAGATACGAAGATAAATCGGTGATAATCACGGGGTATGAGAACAAGCTTAAACAGCTCTTCATGAACCTGATCGTGAACTCCATCGAAGCGGTCCTCTCGGGAGGAAAAATCCGGATAGATGTTGAAACCTTCGGAGAATATGTTGAAATCCGGGTCGCCGATAACGGCTACGGCATCGCGGAAAAGGTCAATACCGACATTTTCAAGCCCTTCTTCAGCACCAAGATGACAAAAATGAATACCGGCCTCGGTCTCTCGATCTGCCAGCATATCGCCGAAACCCACAAAGGAATCATCACCTTCGAAAGCCGTCCCGGCAGCTGGACGAAATTCTGCGTCAAACTGCCGATGGAGGCCAACTGATATTGTATTGGAGCCTTTCATGAAAACATGCATCAGTGAAAACCGGATCTTCCGGGGCGAGAAAGCCCTTATTATGGAAAACGATACCCTCCGGGCGGTCATCCTGCCCGAGCGGGGGGCAAAAATCGCCTCTCTTCGCCTGCTTCCCCCTGGTTTTGATGCCGGCGGGGCTTCTGCTCCCGGGCCGTCCGGGGACTCCGTTCCTGTGCCGGCGGGGGACTTCGCTCCTTTGCCGGCCGGGGGCTTCGCTCCTGTGCCGGCCGGGGGCTTCGTCTCCGACTCCCGGTCTCGTTCCGGTTCCGATTCTATCTCTGACGCTGAGCTTCGAACCGCCGACGCGGGAACAGAAGTCCTGGCCCAGATCACCACGAAAACCTATGGGAGCACCCTTGAGTACGGAGGAGAATTCGGAGAGGAGGACGGCTCCGGTTTCGATGATATGCTCACTACCATCGATGCCTGTGAATTGGATATTCCGAGGATTGGACCGGTCCGTCTGCCAGACCATGGGGAGGCATGGTCACGGCCCTGGGAATACAGGATCGACGGAGAATCGGTGGTCCTGTCCATTGGCGGTATCGCTCTTCCGTATCGATTCACCAAGCGCCTTTCACTCGGCGCCGGGGAGCTGCAGGCGGAGTACACGGCGGTCAACCGATCTGCCGGACCACTTCCCTTCCAGTGGGCCGCCCATGCCCTCTTCCAGATCAGCCCTGGAGCTCGACTCGAGATCCCGTCGGATATGCATACAATTTACAGTGTCTGTCCCGGACGGGCCCTTCCGGAGAAAAACAGAACCTACGACTATCCCCATCCCTTCGGCCCCGAAGGCATCGACCTTTCCCTCATGCCGCCCCGGAATAAGCACGGAATGCAGAAGTACTGGTTCACCGAAGCACTTACCGAAGGCAGATGTTCCATCACTGACATTGAGCACGGGTTCAGAGCGAGCCTGATCTTCGACCCGGCGGACCTCCCCTGGCTCGGAATTTGGGTAAACGAAGGGGGCTGGCATGGAGGTTACAATCTCGGCATAGAGCCCTCGACCTGCTGGCTGGACAGCCCGGCGGCGGGGATGGAGAAGGACCGTTGTCTTCTCCTGGGCCCGGGTGAGACGAAAAGGTGGGGAATAACTTTACGTACTGAAATCCCGTGATGAACCTAACGGATGCAATTTGCTTTGCGACCCTCAGGAAAACTGCCGCACGCACACAGGCGTAGGAGCCTCGACGGTATATCCTGTAGCTGTTAACAATCCCGTTGCAGTATCCCTTCTGAAAGAAACAAGCATATCAGAATCCTGGTTTGCTGCGATCACATACCGACCGTCCCTGGTAATCATAAAATTACGCGGGGTTTTCCCTCCGCAGGGAAAACGTCCGATGGTTTTCATTGTTCCCGTCTCCTGATCTATTTCAATGGCGACTATGCTGTCGTCGCCGCGATTTGAACAATAGAGATGTCTTCCATCGGGAGAAAGATGAAGATCGGAGGCAGTACTGGTTCCGGAAAAATCTTTCGGCAGCAGCGGAATGGTATGGATCGTTTCGATTTTCGCTGTTTTCCCGGATAGGGATACCAGAGAAACGGTTGAATCCAGCTCATTAATGAGAAAAGCCCATTTCCCGTTCGGGTGGATTTCCATATACCTGGGACCGGCCCCCGCCGCAGTTTTAAGATCAAGATCGGCGAGGTGCACCAGCTTCTTCTCATCCCGATCCAGTTTGTAGAGAACGAGGGTGTCCATTCCCAGATCCGGAACATACAATATCTGTCTTCGTGGTTCAAAAACCACAGCGTGAGCATGAGGCCCGCTCTGACGAACAGGATCCTTCCCGAAACCCTGATGCTGAATAAAATCCACCGGACCAATTAATCTCCCGTCCTTCTCCACCGTATACATCGCCACGCTGCCGCTCATGAAATTTGCCACAAAAACAAAACTACCAGTTTCATCCGTCGAAACATGGCAGGGGTCCGTTCCTTTATGCTATACCCTTTGGCCCTACGGACATGACAGTAGTAAGCGCAGCAAAAAGACAGGTATACGAAGAGTTTCCGGTTTTTAAAGAAGAGCTGGAAAGACAAAACGCAATCCTCATTGCGAATTTTGTAACCCAGCCCTATGATATGTGCAGTAAAACCCCGATTCAGTCTCTCGAAGATATGGAAGGGAAGAAAATCGGACTGATCGGAAAATATTTTGGCCGCTGGGCGAAAGTTGCCGGTCTGGTACCGGTAGTTGCTCCCATGCATGAACGTTACAATCTTCTTCAATCCGGGGTTACCGAAATTGATTTCCATCCTATTACACACATGAATGCTTTCAAGGTGCAGGAACTGGCTCCCAACTACATTCAAATTGACGCTATGGTTGGTGCACCCTGGGATCTGATGTTCAACCTGGAAAAGTTTAAATCACTGCCGGAAGATATTCAGAAGATTATGCTTGAAACCGGTAAAGAAGCCGAGATCTATCTCGCCGAAGAGCTTGCCCCGATCTGGCGTGAAAAAATAATGAGCGAATGGGAGCAGCAGGGAGTGGAGTTTTACAAACTGCCTGCTTCCGAACGTGCTGAATGGGCTTCCCGGGTAGAAGATATACCTGCCGAATGGGCAGCCGAAATGGAAGCTCTTGGTCTTCCGGGTTGGGAAATCATGAATCGCTTTCAGGATATAACCGCAGAAATGGGATATGATTGGCCGAGAAGATGGGCTGTCAAACCATAAAGCAGTAATACTCATTACAGGCCGGGGCTGCCGATATAAGAACGGCAGCCCTGGCTGATAGTCTTAGTAGCTGGTAGGTGCCCTTTATTGCAGTTGATTGCTGTTAAAAGTACGTTGAATTGGCTGCATAAATGGCTACAGTAGATTTTTCAGTATCTCCAACCTTCAGCGGGTATCCATATAGTCGGCTTCTCGCTACTATTATCCCAGAATACACTGCTGAACTGCGATATCACTTCGATAACTTCATATAATTCAAGTGTTGAGTTTTTATTATGGAGCTTTCCGACAAAGGCCTTCCATTGTTTCTGCTTTGTAGAATCCTGATAAACTTTCTCTGTATAGATAGCCGGCATCTCATTCGGGATATCAGTCTTGCGACGTTCGAATGTCTGCTTTATAGCAGCAGCTACCTCGGAAAAGCTTAACTCGAACATTCGGATTACTATGTATAAATCATAGAAGTCTTTCATACGACTGGTAAGTAAACTCAGAGCTACGGACGCCTCCAGTTTCTCGGCAATAATTGTTTCCATAGGATAGGCCTCAACAATCCCAGACTCTATCTCCAGGAGTGAGGGTATCAACTTGGTAACAGGTCCGGGATGTACTATGTCGCCAACTCCAATATCAATCTGCAGGGTTACTTTGGCCTTTCCGATATAAGCCTTGATTTTGGCCCTCTGTCCATGGTAATGATTTTGCTCTCGGATATCCTGAAGGGTTATCGTCTCAGTATCAAACCGAACTGCATCTTCGGGATATTTAATGTCGCAAATGCTTTTGATAGATTCAAGGATGTAATTGCTATCAGTTTCTCCGGTTTTCAGAAAGTCGATATCCTTTGTAGTCCGGTATGTCTGATCTTCAAGCGTGAGGGTTAATAGATATGCTCCTTTGAGGATAAAACTTTCCCGGTAATCCGAATGTCCCAATCTATATAGGAATCTTTCTGCGACATATCTGATAAGCAATGACTGATAATCTTCTTTATATTTACGGCTGTGATTAAGTAATCGTGCGAGTACCGAAGCCGAATAATCCTCTCGTGATTCACTCATACTATACTTTCCATATAGGGCCGCATAATCTCTTTCACCCTGCATATTTCCGCATAGTGAATAATCTCCTTGATGGAAGTACGCTTGCTGTGTATTGCATCTTTCAGTGCCTCGATTGCCACATCAAGCCCTATCTTGTTCCTGTACTTGAAGCAATCAGCAATCGTCTTCGATATGCAATATACTCTTATTTCACTACCATCTATCTGATGTGTTTCAATTCCTTGAGTATATGAGGCCCCTGAGAAGGTTATTACTTTCATTGGAATATTATTCACGGTAGGTATTCGACCAGGTCGGGCAATAGCCATCCATACGTCAGAAGGATTCTGAGTACCAATCTCATGAAAGCTTAGTGCGCTCAGCAGACACACTACTCCCCTCTTTACAGTTTTCTGAGCTACAATAAGTGAATACTTTTCATCAGGTATGAACTGAGAAGATGTATAGAGCCCTCGGGAAACTCTTATCATTTCGCCGGAATCTACCAGCCTGCGGATAGTCTCTCTGTGTACCCCCGAGTCTACTAGTTCCCTGGAACTTACTATAGAGTTATTGGATAGAAGCTGTTTCGCAATATCCCGCTGAGTCTCCATGTGACTAATTGTATACTAATATCTCTAAATGTCAACGTTTTGTCACAAGAGCATAGGATAGAATTCCTCTTCTTTTGTTGTAAATAGCGGATATTAGATATATATAGAACACTACAGAAGTGTATTTGCCAGGCTTATCAACTTAACCATAGAGAACTGGATGTCTTTTCGAGATAAGACGAGTTTTACAATGACGGCCGCCAAAGAACAGCAACATGGAGACCGGTTGACAAAATTGAATAAATATCGCTTTCGTGCATTTCCAACGGCAGCCATTTATGGGGGAAATGCTTCAGGTAAAACCAACTTCTTTAAAGCAATAAACTTCGCCAAACACTTCATAATCAAAGGCTCTCTACCCTACTATCAGATTAATATTGAACCCTTCCTGCTGGACGATGATTCCAGGAATAAGCCATCTGTATTCATATTGGATATTTTGGTTGAAGATGATATTTATGAGTATTCATTTTCTCTTATCACCAAAGAGGTTCCTTTCCAGCTGTACTGAAACGAACAGGAAACAGCTGCTCTTAACAACTCACGATCTACTCTTGATGAACCAATCCATCTTCAGAAGAGATGAGATGTGGATCACCGAAAGAAAACCGGACGGCAACTCTGAGATGATCAGTTCGAGTGAATACGAAGATATACGGAATGATAAGGATATCCTTAAGAGCTACCTGCAGAGTCGTGTGGGCGGAGTCCCCAACTTGTATATCAATGATTTATTCCCTTCCGAGGGAAAAGAATGATAGCAGGACGATCCTACCAGCACCAAACAGGCAAACGGCACCTAAAAAGGATGCTTATCCTCTCCACCGAAGGAACGGTGACGGAACCTCAGTATTTCAGATGTTTCAACAACGATAAAACCGTATTATATGTAAAGGTGATCAAAAGCAAGGGGTCAGGACCTGATAAAGTTCTGCGAAAGATGCAAAGGTTTCTTCAGGAACAGGATCTTCACAAAGGGGATGGGGCATGGCTTGTGGTCGACAAAGATAACTGGACCGCTGATCAACTGACCTCCCTTCTTCAGTGGAGCCAGGAAGACCTTCGGTATGGTTTGGCTGTCAGCAATCCCATGTTTGAATATTGGCTGCTACTTCATTTTGAAGCTGCTATTCGCAGAGGTGAAAAGAAGGATACTGGAGCTTGTACCGATTTGCCCCATAATACAGGAACCACTGTATATAGACTTGTAAAGAATATTGAGAAGTGATAAGAGGAAATCCATGGCAAAGAAAGCACACATCCGAGATCTATCCATCTTTGAGGACGAGAAGGTTCTTAAGCAGTCACTGGACGAAGTTAGGAATAATTATCGACCCTATGACCCAGGCTCTTATTTATACAACAAACTTCTCACGTATGCATTCGAAGACAAGTTTTCTGATGAGTTTATCGAACTGGTATACGTGACATTATCTGCCTGGAATATGAATAGCCGGGGAGCGAAACTGAATGAATTTACTGCTTTCAAAGATACAATTCGCAACAATAAGGCACTGATTAATGAGTTTGCTAGTATTCATATTGTAACGAGTGAGTCTATCTCAGCATTGCAGGATCTCAGACCCCTATTTATGAACTTGAAGCTTGTTGCTGATGGGAAACCTCCTTTGGTAACCTTCTCGAAGACTCTCCATTTCTATTTACCGGATCTCATTATTCCTATTGATAGAAGGTATACACTAAATTATTTTCAGGGCCATACAAATCTTCCGACTAAGTTAGAGAATCAATTTACTCGGTTTTTGATGATAGAATCGGCATACGCTCAATTTGCTGAAGGCAAAGAGCTTTCTATCCACTTGGATAAAAACTGGAACAGGAACATCCCCAAGTTACTAGATAACATGGTAATCGGATATATTCGCATCCACGATAAGAACTGATTATACAAGGATCACAATGCGGCATTCTTCTTAAAAGACCCTCATAATCTCTGTAAATCGAGCTTGGTGCTTTTATACTACATATGCGCTACTACAGGTAACAATAAAAGAAAGTTGCATTGAACGCGACAGATAATCCCCCGCCTGTTCAGGCAGGTGTAACAGCAGACACTATGAACGAATTATCTCTTTATGGTGTTCAAAGCAAGCCTTCAATTCTACAGCAGTCCTGACTTTCTTAAAACATCCTTTCTATAATGAATCTGAATCGCATCCCAGCACAAAACCGGCATCGTGATGATTTTCCGACGCGAGCAGTTCTTCGAGATACTTAACGCTCAATACCTTTTCACCCCGGCCGGAATGACCGAGGGTCAGCATGAAGAGGCAGTGGATTCTGTTTTTTTCGTTCATATCCACGTCAAAAACCAGAAAATCCGGCAGGGAGACGGCAAAGTAGTCGATAACCACCTGGTCATTGATATGTTTCTCCCCGTAATCGATGAGCTTGTTGAAACGCGAGGCTGCTTCGTCAATCCGGCCGAGTTCCCTCAATGCCAGCCCCTGAAAAAAAATCATGTGAGGAGGTTGATCATTGTAATACATGGCCGAAACCGGCTCCGAAGGTCCCCGGGCTGCCTGTTCGAAAAGGGAATCGGCCGCTTCCCGGTCCCCCTTTCCCGCCCGGGCAAGGCCGCTGAGGTAGTCGATATCATTTTCCAGAGTGCCGTACAGTTTTCCCTCTCCCAGGCTGTGAGGATACGCCCTGCAACGATCCAGGAAAGCGAGGGCGTCGTCAAAACGGCCCTCTCCGATAGCTTCAACAGCCAGGCCGGTCAGAGCCTTCTTGTACTGCCCGGGGACCTTTCCCTCCCCTCCTTCCCAGGGGTGAAAATGGCGGGCCAGGATTTTTTCAAGAGCCTCTGCATATCGACCGGTACCGTTCAGCAGTGCACAATATTCCAGGTACAGATCGTCCCTGTCTTCAACGACCTCGAGACGGTCCTCGAGAAAACCCAGCCGGTCCGGGAGGGGACGATTTACCAGTTTGTAATACTGGTCCAGTTCATAGAGGACCCGGGAATCAGCGCGGTCCAGTTCATATGCCCGTTCGAGATGCCGCCGGCATCCTTCCCGATCGTCTCTCTTGTTCATCAACGCCAGGGCCAGGTTCCGGTGGACCGTCGGAAATTCATCATTCAGGCTCACCGATGTCTGCCAGAAGCTGATCGCCTCATCGTAATTACGCAGGGCGTAATGGTAGTTACCCAGGTAATAGCAGGCCCGGCTGTCTTCCGGATTGGAGTCCAGCGCGTCGAGTAGGACCCGCATACTCTCCTGTTTCCAGGGGAAACAGCCGTCCGGGCTGACTCCGGCAGCCTTTTCAAGCGCTGCTGACAGATCACCGCTGCCCGTCTTCATTATGAACCAGGCCCGGTGATAACTGATGAGGGGTGAGCAGTTTTCCGCCCCCTTGCGGGAAATCAGGAGATCGAGAAGGTCGAGGGCTTCCCGATAAAATCCGGCAGCCGAATAGTCCAGGGACAACTCGAGGTAGTTGTTATCGCTGTCCCGCATCAGCTTGAGAAAAGACTGCCCGGCGGCCGATTCAAAAGCGGGGGACAGAGACACCGCCTCGACAGCGGCAGCACCGGCGGCTGCGTCGGCAACAGCATTTCCGGCCGGCGGTTCGGCATCGCCGGTGTTGTCCGGTATTTCGGCAGAAGCGCTCACGGCCGACATTCCCGTACTGCCGGTTTGCTCCAGCAGGGTCATCTCATACAGAGATCCCCAGTCCCCGAGATCTATCGAACGGGTCAGCCGGCAGCAGGTCAGAGCATCTTCCGTCCTGCCGAGGCTACGGTACACTGCCGACAGAAGATTCCGGGCCTTGTGGTTGTGGTAATTCCTCACCAGAGCTTTTTTCAAGTGAGCGGCGGCAGCTTCATACTGCCCCCGGATGCAATCTATCACTCCCAGCTGATAATAAGCCGGTCCCTTCCACGCATCGTTCCATACCGCCTTATAAAAGGCTTCGAAGGCTTCATCGATTCTGTCCTGCCTGATAAGGGCGAGGCCGAGATTGTAGTACGGTTCGCCGTCGTAGGGGTTCGGGTTTCGAAAGGTAATTCGCCGGACGGCAGTCTGAAAGTGCTTTTCAGCCTCAGGATACCGGCACTGTGCCAGGAGCAGACGGCCCAGAGCGTTATTGCACCGGGAGTCCCCCGGATCCCGTTTCAATCCTTCCCGGTAGTAATCTTCAGCCCGCCGGGTGGCGTGGCGGTACTGCTCGACATGGAGCCCGGTCAGATAGAGCTCCTCCATCCCCCGGATATCCTCCGGTGCGGGGGCTGCTTCGGCGGCTTTCGGCATATCCTTTATTTCATACTTTTCCGGTTTATATAAAAGAACGCAGGCACCTCCCTCGTACAGCGAAAGGCTGAGCTCGTGTTCTTCACATCCTGCCGGACAGGGCACGGAATATTCCCAGGTATCTCCGGGTGCAAGAGACAGCTTCTCTTCATGCAGCAGGCTCCCCCGGGCTGTCAGAAGAACCTTCAGTTCTTCCTGTCCGGCGGAGGCGTATATCCCGGCCCGAACCATTCCGTCCCGCAGTTCGAGGCTGACCGCCCGCTGCTCGTCGGCATTTTTAACCACTCCGATCTTTTTGTAGGGCATGAAATACTGGGTGAAACTTTTCTCTTCGTACGGCCGGAGCCAGGAAAAGTCGGGCTGGTTGTCTGTGAAAACACCGGTCATCAGTTCGGCATAGGGACCGTCCTCGTCGGTGAGGTTCCGGTCCCAGGCCTGTCCGAAATCCCCGCTGCCCCAGACCCACTGCTTCTTGCCGGGGACAATATGGCGGTCTGCTACATGGAGCATCCCCGCCTGCCGGCCGTGGTCGTAGCCTCCGATGAAATCGAACTTTGACTCATGAACCATATAGGAGGTCGGAACCTTCAGGTTCCTGTACCGGGAAATATCGACCCCGGCTGAATAATCCATCTTGTAGTAGGTCCCCACGGCGATGGGAAACCTGGATACGTCCCTCTTGCCGTGATCCATCACCGCGTACACATCCGGGGGGAAAACCGACTGATAATCGTCGTTGACCACTAGAGCGGGATTGGCCCACCAGAGGAAGGTCCGGGGCTGGTCGGTACGATTGTAAACCTTTCCCGTAATTTCGAGATAAGCCCTGTCGGGATACAGCGTGAAACCTGCCATCCCTTTGGTTCGGAACATCAACTCGACTTCACTCACCCAGAGGGTCACACTGCCGTCCCCGTTTTCCGCGATGCTGTAGTCAACCGGCTCGAAGGTACTCGGCCGGTGGTGCTGCGGCCAGTTGAACTCTATTCCTCCGGATATCCACGGTCCGGTGAGGCCGACCAGAGCCGGCTTGATGACCCGGTTATAGTAGACGAAGTGATAGTCGTTCTTTTTATCATAGGCCATCTGTACCCGGCCTCCCAGAGAGGGCATAATCATTATTTTCAGGTATTCATTTTCAAGGAAGACGACATCATACTGCACATCTGTTTTCTCATCCAGGATCTTGTCGATTACCTGGTGGGGATAGACAACTCCGCTGCTTCCCTGATACACCCGTTTTTCGAGAAACATCGGGTTTTTATTCGGACGGCCGGTCCCGTAAGTGGGGATGCTGACCCGCTCCTCCCATATCTTCACTTTGTTATGCTCGGATTCCATACACCGCCTCCATTCCCCCATGATAAATCCATGATAAGGGACAATTAAGCTTAAGAAAATGGAGCTGATTGCACAAAATACTGGACTATATTAATATTAAACTATGAAGAGACGGGAGGGTTTCGAGAACCAGGTTCTTATCCTCGTACCGCCGGAGATGTACCGGAAGTCCGATGAAATCACCCGGCAGCTCTACATCACCGACATCGGGTATTTCCCCCGGGCAGAAGACCATTACGTGGAAAGAACCGGCGGATGCCCTGCCGACATTCTCATTGTCTGCACCAATGGATCCGGATACGCCGTCACACCCCGGGGCAGGTTCGAGGTAAAAAAGGGAGAAGCCTTTTTTCTCCCCCCCGCCGAACCTCACGCATACGGCAGTACCGACCCGGGATGGTGGGAGATTTACTGGATCCATTTCAGCGGCCCCCTGGCCGGACGTATGCGGGAGAGAATTAACGGATGCAAATCCTCCGACCAGGAGTATACGGGTAGTTTCCCGTTGAACCTGGGTAAAGAAAGCCGGCTCATCTTTTCCCGGATCTGCGCGACCCTTTCCGAGGGAATCAGCCCCATCAGTTATGAAACCGCCTGCGGCCAGCTGTGGAACCTTTTCAGCAGCCTGAACCGGGACCGGAAACAGGGCACCGGGATTTCCCGGGGAACCATCCGTGAGTGTCTGGCTCTGATGGAAGAACGCGTCGGAGGCTCATTGACCCTGGGAGAGCTAAGCGAAAAAGCGGGCATGACACCCCAGTACCTGTGCAGATTTTTCAAAGAAAATACGGGCCATCCGCCGATGGAACACTATGTACGGCTCAAGATTCAGAGAGCCTGCGCTTTTCTCGATATGACATCTGAAAGGATCAACGAAATCAGTTGTCAGGTGGGATTCGACGATCCGTACTATTTCACCAGGACTTTCAAGCGAATCATGGGTATGCCTCCCCGGGAATACCGGCGGCGGCAGAAGTAGATCCGCCGCCGCTTCTGCAGCCTGAGGCCGGATCAGCCCCCCCGCTACCAGTGCAGTACCGTCTGAAGCCCCACCTGATGCGTCAGTCCGTAGGTCGTATCGATATAATTGTAGAAGCCTGAAACATCGATCAGATCGGTGATTTTCTGATGAATCCCGAAACCGAATTCGATCACCCTCCGGTCGCTGTCCATGGTTTCCACGCTGCCGCCGTAGGAGAATCCCGCGCTCAGGGCGTTCCCCTTGTAATAGTCCACCACAGCATTCAGACTGATCCGGCCCGTGTCATACCCCGAGGCGTAATGAAACCAGCTGCCGGATAATTTGATATTACTGACATCTCCGAAATAGGTCGCCACTTCGGGATTGACCTCGTAGAGGGTATCGTTCTGCACGATGGCCGATTCGGCCTCTCCGAACAGATCGGACTTGAAAGTAATCCCGGCTCCAACGGTATCATTCAGAGCTGCATGAAAACTGCCCTTGAGACTGAGGTAGGGATTGTATGAAGCCGCCGGAGTGAATCCCGCCCCGAAGCCCAGATACATCCCTTGAAAGCCTCTGTAGACCACTCCCAGATTGACGGTATCGTCAATTTCTCCGTCGATACTCTCAATATCATTTATCAGGGAAAAATCCCAGGTCTGTTTCAGATGATAGATAATCCCGGGATTGAAAAAATAACCGGGCGTGCCGTCAGGATAGATGTTCACCTGCATACTGAGGGGAAATAATTCGTAGGTATAAAGGATCTCGATCCCCTCCAGCAGCCGCCGAGCCTCCTGATTATCCGGATTGATCTCGAGGGCTTTTTCCAGCTCCTTCCGGGCGGACTTTGAATCATGCTGGGCCAGGTAGATCTTGGCCAGGTCGATCCTGGCCGCTGTTTCATTCATCCCGGCATCGATCGCTTTCCCGAAGGTCTCCACCGCCATATTGTACCGGCCGCTCCAGAAATAGACCCTGGCGAGACCCGCCAGGCCGTCCGGATCCGCCGGATCGGATTCCAAAAATCTCTTGAAAAGATCT
>Ga0272441_10007422_pt1 | contig 17835 bp, 13 predicted proteins | sample SSMProp6N_FD_193582 | JGI IMG/M metagenome (GOLD analysis project Ga0272441, IMG submission 193582) | Marine sediment archaeal communities from Little Sippewissett salt marsh, Falmouth, MA, United States - SSM-Prop-6N | ecosystem: Environmental > Aquatic > Marine > Wetlands > Sediment ... | reverse complement strand
ATCTTGCCGTCGAACTTCTTGGGCCAGCGAACGTGATCGATGAACACCGAGTTCGCCGGCAACGCCGCCACCACGTCCTTGCCCTTGAACAACTTGCGACCGGTGGCCTCGCGCATCACCTCAATGGCCCATCGCTGCCACCGGGCCGTCCCCGCCGTGATGTCCGCCGGCCGGTTCACGTATTGACCGGCCACCAGGAGCGTCTCTTCCCCGCCATTGGCAAGCTGTGCGAGCTTGAGGCAGTCGTTGCCCAGATCCACCCCGATACTATAGGAACGCTTTTTGCCCAGTCCAAACATATGAGGTTAGCCTATCCAAAAAAGAGACTCGACCGTACTTCGTTCTGTCGCGGCGATAGGGGTTACGTCTTGTCGCATGTCGTTGTGACCCCTGTTTTCTTGATACCCTATGCCTTACAGGTTCCTGCACTGGACCGGTCGGCAGTACTATTTCGGCTATCCGCCCGGCGCCAATTAAAATATAGAAACAGAAGTGTGCGAGGCCAAAAAGCACCGCCGATATTAGGCCGCGGCGCCGGTGCAAGCGCCTTCCGACAACGGGGGTGGCTCCGATAACGCGCCGCTATCGGCGCCGGTTGCGTCTCGGCAGGCGGCAGGCAGGCGCGGACCGAGGGGGCCGGGTTCTCCGAATTCGGACGAAGTCGCGGTCCGCGTGGGAATGCGGCCGAATCACGGAACGGCCGTCAGGTGCATAGGAAGGGCCGAGCCAGAGCGATTGTGAGGCGGCCCGGTGGCCGGTGCGGCGCCCGCCGGCGCGCTTATTCGGCCTTGAGCCGGCGGCTCATCAACTCTTCGATGGCCGTCGGCACCGGTTTGTCCTCGAAGAGTACATCATAGACCGCCCGGGTGATCGGCATCTCAACATGATATCGGGCGGCCAGCCCCACCACAGATTTGGCGGTCGAGATCCCTTCAACGACCGAATCGGTCGCCCGCCGGGCCTCTTCCAGCGACTGTCCCCGGCCGATTCGCTCCCCGAAGGAGCGGTTCCGGCCCTTCGGCGAGATGCAGGTGGTCACCAGGTCCCCCAGGCCGGTCAAGCCAGCGAACGTGCTCTCCTGGGCCCCCATGGCCAGACCCAGCCGGGTAATTTCCGCTAAACCGCGAGCCAGCAGAGCAGCCTTGGCGTTGTCGCCGGCGCCGACCCCGTCGATGATGCCCGCGGCGATGGCGATGACGTTCTTCATCGCACCGGCCAGCTCCACGCCCACCACGTCGACGTTGGTGTACACGCGCAGCCACGGACACGTAAACGTGTGCTGGACGCTCGCAGCCACCGTTTGCTCCTCGGTCGCCACGCACGCGGTCGCCGGCAGCTCGCGCGCCAGCTCATCGGCGATGGTCGGACCGCTCAGCACTGCCAGCCGCTCGGCCCCGCCGACCACCTCGGCGATGACCTGCGTCGGTCGCAGCAGCGTCTCGTTCTCGACGCCCTTGGCCACCGAGACGATCGGAACCTCCGCGGGGACGTGGTTTTTCAAACGAGTCCAGATGCTGCGCATGTATTGACACGGCACCGCCGAGACGATCAGGTCCGCCCCGACCATCGCCTGCTCGTCGCGCGGATCGAAGATGAGCGAGTCGGGCAGCTCGTAGCCCGGCAGAAACTTGCGGTTCTCGCGATGACGCTCCGTCTGGCTGAGCTGCTCGGCGTCGTAGCCCCACATGCGCGTCGTGATGCCCTTGCGGCACAGCAGAATGGCCAGAACCGTACCCATGCCGCCGTCGCCGATAATCGCTACGTTGTGATATTCCCTTTGTACCATGACCCCGGTGATTCCTGAATGGATTCCTTTAATAGCTGTCGCATCAGATTAGAACCCCGAATCTCCGCCGTGTCAATTTGTGACCCGCACTTTGTTGGGAAAGCCGTGCTCTGCCGCCTTGCATATGATGAGTTGAGACAAGGCATCAGGTCCGATTCGATGGGGGCGCGGACTAACAAAATTATGATGCAATCTGAACCGCGCGCTAACAGACGACCGATAAACGGGCCCAAACCTGAAACTTCGGAATCAGGGGTGGTGATTATCACAGGGCCGGCGGTATCGGAGCCGCTCGCCTCTTTTTCTTGCGCGTCCGGGCCGGGCGCGACCGATAACGAATATCACTTCCGGTACTTCCAGTCGAAGTTGCAGATGTCGTCCTTGGTCCCATACAACCCATCGCGGCCGGCACTGATCAGGATGTAGCGGTCCACGCAATACGGCACGGGCCGCTGCGGACTCTTGTGGCTCTGCGTATTCAGATAAAACCGCTTCGGGTCGGCAAGCGGATGCACTAAATCCGGATCGCCCGGCACACCCAGATCGATCAAGGCCTGATTGTCCCGGTAGTCGTAAATGTTCTCCGGGTTGTCCGGATCGTTCACATCATGCGCCGTCCCCTCCACATCCGCTCGATAATACAGAATCGGCATCCCGGTCTTGGCGCCGCCGGGACGTCGGCGCTCAAAGACGTCGCATAACACATAGACGTGCTCTGGAAACGAACCTGTGTTTCCTCTTCCATACACATCCCCGACCCTGCGAGCCCCTGTATATGTCACGTGCAAATAGGGACCCTTTCTGGCTCTGACGGAAGGAGGTGCCGTCGCATACAGGAATTCGCCCGTGTTCGGATCCGTGCCGTCCAACCGAAACGTCGAGGTCGGACGAAAACCGAGCAGATCCTGTCCCATCATCGCCTCGCACAGTTTCATCGCACCGCAGTACGGCTGATTCGCGTCATCCAGAGCTTCTGAAGGAGGATACGCCCCACACTCAGGTCCGAAAAGCTCAAGAGCCGCTTCAAGGGAGGCATAGACAGCCGTCTGTCTAATACGGGTCAGGAAATTCACGCAGCGGTGGCAGAGCAGGAACAGAAAAGCCGCGAGAAAGACCGACAGACAGAAATAGAGCAACCTATGAGCTCCGGGCTTGCTCCTCTCACGAGACGATGCGTTCTTCATTATTATCTCGCTCCGATACGTTTGTCCGATTGGGTTCTCGGCCGTCGCGTTACTCGCCGGCGAAACGGCCTCAGCCCTGTACGATTTCGAGCTTGTCGGGGCGGAGGCGTTCTAAATCGGGCAGTTGCTTCTGGCCCATCCGCACGTCGATGACGACGGAGCTGTCGGCGTACTGCTCGCTGAGGATGCGGCCGTGGGCCCGCAGGTAGCTCTGCACCTTGCCGTTGGACTGGCGCGAGCAGACTCGCAGCACAACCTCACGTCCCCGGTACTGCCCGGTGACCTTCTCGCTGAGCTCGTCCAGACCCAGCCCGCTCCGCGCCGAGACGGCCACCGCCTCCGGATGGAGCGTCTGGAGCGTCTCGAGCAGGCTCACGTCCTTGATCGCGTCGATCTTGTTCAGCACTTCCAGCACCGGCTTGTCACTGCAACCGATCTCCGACAGGACGTTGTTGACCGACTCGATCTGGCCCATGGCATCGGGGTTGGATACGTCAATGACGTGCAGCAGCAGGTCGGCGTTGATCGCTTCCTCCAGCGTCGCCTTGAACGAGGCCACAAGCTGGTGGGGCAGATTCGCGACGAAGCCGACCGTGTCACTGAGCAGGACCTCCACGCCCTTGGAAGGCGTCCACTTACGCGTGCGCGTGTCCAGGGTGGCGAAGAGACGGTCCTCGACGAACACGCCGGCGTCGGTGAGGCTGTTGAGCAGCGTGCTCTTGCCGGCGTTGGTGTAGCCAACCAGGCAAATCTTGAACGTGCCCGTCCGCCCCTTGATCTCCCGGAGCTTGCGGCGGTCGATGCCGACCAGCTCGCGCTTAAGCTCGCTGATCCGCTTGGTCACGAGCCGCCGGTCGATCTCCAACTGCTGCTCGCCCGGGCCGCGGGTGCCGATTCCGCCGACCGCCCCGGCCGAGGTACCGCCCCCGGCGCCGGCGACCGTGTCCAAGTGCGACCACATCCGCGTCAGCCGCGGATAGGTGTACTCCAACTGCGCCAGCTCGACCTGGAGCTTGGCCTGTTTGGTCCTGGCCCGCGTGGCGAAGATGTCGAGGATCAACTCGCTGCGATCCAGCACCTTGACCTGAACGATCTTCTCCAACTCGCGGATCTGGGCGGGCGAGAGGTCGTTGTCGAAGATCACCACGTCGGCCTTGTGCCGCCTGACCCGCTGGCCAAGCTGCAAGACCTTGCCCTTACCTAAATATGTGGAAGGCTTAATCGTGCGGATTTTCTGCTGAAACCGGTCGACGACGACCGCCCCGGCACTTTCGGCCAGCGCAGTCAGCTCGGCCAAATCGTCCCACCCGTCCGACCTCGACAAGATCGCGGCCACCAGAACGGCCCGTTCTTTCCTGACTCTCAGAGTCTGACGAAACTTCTCCAATGAAGAGCATACCTCCAAATACAGCGTTCATTATAACCGGTTTTCGGCCCGTTTTCAAGATGCACGCCGCCGGCGGCGACGCTTGGCTCAAGCACATATACGCCCGGGCGAAGGTCTCGACGGCACGGAATTCGCGGAAAAAGGCGATTTGCCCCTTTTTTTGGCTTGAAAATCGGACCCAAAAACATTATCTTAACTGTTTTCCACATTATGACGAAGAATTCAACCGTATAGGCGCGTTTTCTCGTTGGCCTTGGGAATCCTTATAAGGAGTAGAATTAGTGTTAAAAGTCAAGATGCGTTCCGGCGAATCCGTTCAGCAAATGATCAGACGCTTCAAAAAGCTGTGCGAAAAGGAAGGTTTGATCCGCGATATGAAGCGCACGACCTACTACGAAAAGCCTTCTGAGAGAGAACGCCGGCGTATGCGCAAGGCCCAACGAGCCGCCCGACGCTAATCACAGCCTCCCGGCACATTCAATCGAGTACGATCCGAGCAAGCAGCGTCTCCCACCCCGCCTGCTCGGTTTTTCATTTCCCCGGCATCCGAGCGTACGATGTCATTGCGAGCGAAGCGAAGCAATTTACCGTCGCATGATTCATGAAACGCGGTGGTAGGGGCATCCTTCCATTGCCGCCCGGCAGGCACCCATCGCGTTCAACGCTTCAGGAACACGCCCTTTGCCTTTCCTCCGCCCTGCGCTTACAATGCCGGTATTAATCCGGAGGGTGCGGTGGTTCTGGGTGTGGAGAACCGGGTAATACAGGCAAATGAGTCGAATCTGTCGCGTCGTGATTCTCCGGCCTCCGTGGCCGTGGCGGGCATGATGGGAGCAGGCTGTATGGAACCGAACCAAGGAACACCCAAAACCCCAGGCATGTGCGGGCCGGACTGTGCGGCGGGTCGATGTGGCGGCGTTATTGGGGAGAAACGTCAATGAAAACAAGAATTCTGTCGTTTTTCATCTGCCTGATCGTATCGGCCACGGTCGGATGTAGCGGCGCGGCGCAAACGGGAACCGACCTCACGCGAGAAGCAACGGAAGCCACCCCCGACTGTATGGCTTTTGGCCAGGGGGGACAGATCAAAATGCTTTACGACCGCAGACAGCGGCCCCAGTCGATCTTCCTCGACAACAAGGTCCATCTCGTTTTCAATGGCGGGGGACAGATCGGGGCCCGGCCCAGAGCCCGCACGCAACCGATGGCCGTTACGTACGATCCGGTCACACGGGAGTTCTCCGAGGCGGTCACGCTCGGCCCCGGATCGCGCGACCACCACTACGGCCCGGTCATCTGGGCCGACCAAGACGACCACCTGCACGTTCTGTTCGGCTGCCATAAGACCCCCGGCACGCATCTTGTTTCCCAACGACCCGCCAGTATCGGAAGCGGCCTCGACTCCTGGGATACAGGGGCGCAAATCGCTCCCGGAATCTCCTACCCCACCCTGTTCCGCATATACGAAGGCAAGGAACTGATCTATTATCGCACCGCCGGTCACACCAGCTCCTGGACGTACCGCATCACCAGCGACCAGGGCAAGACGTGGACGGGGCCCGCCCGGGATGTGACCGATATGGACAGCCGCGGCAGAACCGAATGGTCGTCCTACCACACGGTACTTCCCAGCCCGGACGGCCAATTCCTCCATGTGGCATTTATCGCCTACGACGACAACAAGTCCAACGAGCCGAAGCGGTTTTACAACCCGCGCTACGACCGGGCCGTCTCGAACGGATGGAAGTATAACCTGTACTACCTCAAGATCGACCTCAAGACGCACCACGTGACCAACTTCGACGGCGAAAGCATGGGCACGCCCATCGACATCGACCAGGCCGATGCGAGATGCAGAATCTGGGATACGAAATGGCGCGGGGCCGGTGTGCCACCGACCATCGCTCTCGATCAAAACGGAGAGCCCGCTTTTCTCCACGTGCTCTCAGAAGAAACGCTCGAAGACCACCAGTACTATTTCATCAGGCGAGCGGCAACAAAGTGGAAGCGGACGCCCATTGCCCATTCGAACCACCAATGGAATAGCTGCCATCTGGCGCGGGACGAAGACGGCGCCTGGCATACCTGCCTCATCGTCGGCGACGGATACCTCGACACCGACGGCTACATGGACAGCTACGGCGGCGGACGCGTCGAAGAATGGGTCTCCCGCGACAAGGGAAACACCTGGAAAAGGCAGCGCGATCTGACGCCCGAGGCCTCCCGATATCCGGGATGGAAATACAACAACATTCAGCCGGTGACGAGACCCGACGGAAGCGTCGTGGACGGAATGCTCCTCTTCTACGGCTGGAAGGACAAGGAATCCCCTGAAGCGCGGGCCTTCCTTCTCCATGAGGACACGACCGACAACCCTGTTGCTCCCCTGCCTCGCGGCGATCTGTGAATGAGGCACGGAGGGACGTGGCTTTTCGCGCGCATGACACGACCCGTCCGCTATTGTTGGAGATGCGAGAGATATTCCGCCCCGATCAGCGCGGGCATGCGCCGCGGCGCCGCAGCGCCGTCCGGCAGATTCCCACGCCTGCCAGCGCGAGCAGAAGCGAGGTCGGCACCGGAACAGCCGCCGGACCCGAACCATCCGGCAGGCCCCACAAGCCCGATCCGCCTTCACCGACCACCGTACTCGGTGGCAGCGAGTCCCCTTCCTCTGGTACCTCAGAATACTGGGGCGCTTCAGATGCCGGCTGCGGCTCCAGCTCCGACGGAATCATCCCGGGATAGATAATCGATTTCCAGAACCATCCCGGCCCGCCGTATTCATATTCAGGAATAGGCTGGCCCTCAACCTCAACCAGGGGCGCGATGTAATAGAACGTCAACGTCCTCGTGTCGGCGCCTGTGGCGCGCTCGAAATAGAGCACCAGGCCGTTGTTCTGCGGCGTCAGCGCTGTCGTCAGACTCAGCGGGATCGTCCACGACCCGCTTTTGTCCGCCAGGCTCCAATCGGACAGAATCTCGTTGCTGAATGCGAAGGACTCAATGTCGGTGGCAGGATCGGCCGTTCCGCCCGGGTCCTTATTGAAGACCACGGTTCCCGCCCCGCCCCCGTCCGTGGACGTCCAGTCGTACGTGACGCTCGCCCAAAGATTGCCGGCGGTGAGCACGAGGATAATGGAAATCGCCACAAAAGAAGTCCTGTCCCAATACCGCAACATCGCAACCTCCTTGCCCCAAAGGGGCGTCGGTACACCGGCCCTTCACGAAGAGAAAATCCGCTGAAGAGATATGTAGACAATAACAGATACAATGTCAAACTTTTTTCGGGAAAATCCCCCGTCTCTTTGGGCTGCCCCGAGCGTGACGAGAGGATTACAACAGCACCCTGGCACCAGACAGAGTCGCAATCACGTGACTTTTCCGACCGGTAGACGGTTCACGATCTGCCCGGTATTTGATAGTCTGGCATCATGAGTTCAGGGCGGTAACCGTATCGAGAAGGATTTCTGAATGCGCAATATGAAAACGATCGCGGTGAAAACGACAGTGAGCCTGCTGCTGGCGATGGGTACCCCCATTGCAGCCATGGCTACGGATTGGCCGCAATGGCGCGGGCCGAATCGCAACGACGTGATCCCCGAGAAGTCCGGTTGGCCCAAGGGTTGGCCGCCGAAGCGCCTCTGGAAGAAGAATGTAGGCTACGGTTGCACCTCACCCATTATCGTCGATGGACGTTTGTACGTCATGGGATGGAAGGGCCCGCGCAGCAGCAAGAACCCCGTGGGAACCGACACGGTTTATTGTTTCGAAGCCGCGACCGGCAAACTCCGATGGAAACGCTCGTATCGCTGCCGGTACCAGGGCCGGTTCCGCGTGGGCGACACCTCGCTGTACGGCGGGCCCACGTCAACGCCTACCCTGGATACGGCATCAGGCTACCTGTACACGCTCAGCATCGACGGCGACTTGAAATGCTGGAACACGAAGAAGACCGGCCAACCGTTATGGTCGGTCAATCTCTACGAGAAATACAAAGTGCGACAACGACCCAAAGTCGAAGCGGGAACACGCGATTACGGTTACTCGTGCTCCCCGGCCCTGTTGGGCAACACCGTCATCACGGAAGTCGGTGGCGACGCCGGCACGTTGGTCGCCTTTGACAAGAGAACCGGTAAGCCAATCTGGCGGTCGGCCTGCAAAGAACCGTCCGGTCACGGCGCCGGGCCTGCCCTTATGAACGTGCAGGGGATTGGGTGCCTGGTCAGCTTCGGGACCAGCAAGTTGACGATCGTTCGTACAGACGGTGGGCACCGAGGGAAGACGCTGGCCCAACACCCCTGGCCCACGGCGTACGCCTGCAACATCATTACACCTGCCGTCATCGGTGATAGAGTGGTTCTGTCATCGGGACATGACGTTCGCCGCACAGCGTTGCTGCAGATCTCTCCGGGCAAGGTGCAACAGTTGTGGAGCTGCCGATATTGGTCGGAAGGGTGCAGTCCCGTGATTCATAAGGGCTGCATTTACATGGTCATCGGCCGGGTCCACTGCCTGAACCTCTCTAACGGAAAGCTCAGGTGGCACGGCGGCAACTTCGGCAGGGACAGTTCCTGCCTCGTAACCAGCGATGACAAACTCCTGGTATTCGGCTCCGGCGACCTCGGTCTGATCGACGCTTCCCCCAAAAGGGACACGTACCGGGAACTGACCCGCGTCAAAGACGTCATCGCGGGCACGTGCTATCCGCACCTTGCCCTGACAGATGGCATCCTGGCCGTCAAGAACAAGGAGGGAGAGATCGTTTGCATGTCCGTACGTCCGCGCTGACAGAGCAGCCTTTTTGCACCCGTACCCGAGATCAAAACAGACATCGTACCCGCGGGCAGCACATGCTCAAGTCGCGCGGTATGGCAGCTATTCCCCCGGCGGCGCGGTGGTGGTTCTTTGCCAGAGGCAGGCGAGGGCCGAAGCGGTGAGAATGCAAACGAAGACGAAGATGGCGGCGGGGATGGCGGCTCTGGCGCCGAGGTGGGCCAGGGCCAGGGTGGCACCGAGCCCGGCGTTTTGCATGCCGATTTCGATCGTCAGCGTGCGCCGCCGGGCGCGGTTCATGCGAAACAGCGTGCCGACGCCGTAACCGGCGGCCAGACCGTAGACGTTCAGGACCAGCACCGCCGCCAGGACCAGACCGGTCACCTCGCCGAGCCGATCCCGGTTCAGAGCGATCACCAGCGAGCAGATGAAGACGATGAACGTCACCGAGAGAGCGGGGAACACCGGCTGGATCTTCTCCATCTTCTCGCGCAGAAGGTGCCGTACGCCGAACCCGACGAACAACGGGATCACGACCATGATCATCACGTCCAGCATCATGCCCCAGAACGGCACCTCCAGCTTCGTGCCCCTGGCCAGCAGGAAGGTCAGGCCGGGCGTCAGCAGCGGACACAGCAGCGTCGAGACCGTCGTCAGAGAAACCGAGTAGGCAGTATCGGCCTTGGCGATGTAGCTCATCACGTTGCTGGCCATCGCGCCGGGGGCCGAGCCGGCCAGAATCAGTCCCACCGCCAGCTCGTCCGGCAGCCCGAACCACCGGGTCACGAGAAAGGCCCCAAGCGGCATAATGGTGAACTGGGCCGCCGAGCCGATGAGAACGACGACGGGGTTCCGGAGGATGCGTTTGAAATCTTCGGCGCGAAGAACCGCCCCGATGCCGAACATCGTCAGCGAGAAAAACAGCTTGTTAGAGCCACCCAGCGCCACGAACGGCCCCGGCCAGCGGTACGCCGCCGCACCGAACAGGACCACCCATATCGCGAAGTACCGGGTATAAAAAGATAGTATTCTGCCCAACATAGCCGGGCAAATTATACGGACCTGTCACGCAAACGGCAACGCAAATCGCCCCGGCGCCGCCCGGCGATCCGCGTGAAACTCCTCCGGCCCCTGGATACTCTCCGTCGTCGAGACCCAGGATGGCAGCATCAAGGCCGCAGGCCTTGGCGATGGCGCAACGCCGAAGGCAACCGTGGCACATTGCCAAGCGGAGACCCGCCCTCGCCAAGCTGTGCTTGACACGGTCACGCGTGTGCCCCGGCGGTTTCTATTGCTGCCTCTCCAGCTCTTCGCGCAGCGACCGACATTCCCGGCGCGCCTTGGCCAACTCCTCTTCGACGCGTTTGTACTTCGTGATATCCAGGGTGATTTCAACGCCTGCGACGATGGCGCCGTCTTCGTCGCGTACGGGAGCGGCCTGGATGAACCAGGACCGCCCGTCCGACGTGGTCTTTTCCACTTCCGCCCGGCATCCCGTCTCGATGGCTTGCAGCACGGGACAGTCCTTGCAAGGGTCCTCTCGCTCGGCCCAAAGCGTATAGCAATACGCCCCGATCACCTCCTCGCGGCTCAGACCCAGGGATTCACAGGCTGCCCGGTTGGCCCAAAGCACTTTCATATCCCGGTCTTCGTGAACGACGTGCTCGGTCAGGCTGTCCAGGATCGTCTCTTTCTCCCGCTCGGCCTGCCGCAGCGCCTGCTCGGCCGACCTGCGCGCCGTGACGTCGCGAATGCTCTCGCGATGCCCGAGGGAGTGGCCGTCCTGGTCGTACAGCGGCTGCCAGGACATTTCAACCCAGATGACCCGGCCGTCCTTGCGCTCGATGCGGAACTGCACGTCGTTTCCGCTGCTGCCCTTGACGGCCGACTGAAACGCCCGCGAAATGCGGTCCCGGTCCTCCTCGTACACCAGAGGCAGCGGGTAATCCCGCATGGTCGTCAGATCCTTGATCGAATAGCCGGTCACCCGTGTCACCGCCGGATTCGTCCAGAGCACGCGCGCCCCCGGACCGACCCAGACTTCCCAATCGTAGGTGTAGTCGGCGATCGCACGGAAGCACTGCTCGCTCATTCGGGCCGCCATCTCGCTTCGCTTGGACAACGTCACGTCGTCATAAACGGCCATGACGTGGCCGTTCGGAAGCTTGCAGACGTAATTCTGACGCCAGCCGCTGATCCGCTCGTCCTTGTACACCGAGATGGGATGACGCTGCGGCTCGCCCGTCTTCCAGACCTCTTGAAACACATCAAACAGGCCGAATTGCCGCACGCCCGAAAACACCTCCAGCACGCTCTTGCCCACCACGTCGGCTTTCTCGACCTGTTCAACCCGCTCGGCGGCGTGGTTGAAATCGACGAAAACGAAGTCTTCGCCGTCGTTTTCGGCGCGGTAGACGGCCACGCACGTATTGGCGTGGTTCAGGAACGCCTCCAGTTTCGCCTGCGTGACCTCCTGCGGTTCCGACGCATCGGGCCGGCCCGCCCGGTCAGATGATTCTGCGCTTCTTCCTGCCATGACTTTCCCCTCATGAAGCAAGCCCCCTGCACCCGCTTTCCCGACCGCAAGGGACGGTCTTGGGCCCCCGGGACAACAATCGATCTGCCACCCCGGATTGTATGGAAGTAACCGCCCGACGGAAACCATGAACTCACTTTTTTTTCGAGGCCCGCCCCGCCAGAAAAAAGGCCCCGCCGGGGGCGGGGCCGATATTTACAACTGCAACGCGGTCTCGACAGGCTACTCTTCCGACAGAGGCAAAACAACGAATCGCGTGTAACCTTCACTGCGAATCCGCAGCAGGGCTTTGCCCTTCTTCTGTGCCTTTTGAATCGCCTCGTTGAACTCCTTGACGTTGCGAACGACGTCCCGATCCACTTCCATGATCACCGTCCCGGGACGAATTCCCTTCTCGGCGGCCGCTGAGTCCGGCTCGACCTCGGTGACCACGACGCCCTCCAGATCGTCATAGCCCAGGTCCTCGGCCAGGTCCTTGGTGAGAGTTTGCACCGACAGTCCCAGTTGCTCCTGCGTCTCGACTCCCCCGCCGGCGGCCCGGGGGTCGCCTTCGGGGCGTTTGTCCAGCTTGGCCGTGATCGTCTTGCGTTTGCCGTTTCGGACAATCACCATTTCGACCTTCGTGTCAGGCTTGTACATCGCCACGCGATTGCTCAGCTCGTTGGCGCTGGTCACCGGCGAGCCTTCGAGCTCGAGGACGACGTCACCGGCCCGCAGACCCGCTCTCTCGGCGGCGGAATCTTCCGTAACATCAGAGACCAGTACGCCCTTGGTGTCTTCGGCACCGAATGATTCGGCCATCTCCGGGTCCAGGTCCTGGATGATCACACCGAGGAAGCCGCGAACGACCTTGCCGCCCTCTTTGAGTTTCGTGTAGATCACCTTGGCCATGTTGCTGGGAATCGCCAAGCCGATGCCGACGTTGCCGCCGGGACCGATGATGGCGGTGTTTATTCCCACCGCCTGACCGTCCAGATTGAGCAGCGGTCCGCCGGAATTACCGAAGTTGATAGCCGCGTCGGTCTGGATGAAATCCTCGTAATCGGCCACACCGATGCGGCTGCGTCCCTTGGCGCTGACGATCCCGGCCGTTACCGTGTGGCTCAGACCGAAGGGATTGCCGATCGCAATGACCCATTCGCCGACCTCGAGTGCCGCCGAGTCGGCCCACTCCACGTAAGGCAAGTCCTTTCCCTCAATCTTGATCACCGCCACGTCCGTCTCCGGATCCGTGCCGATGACCTCGGCCAAAAGGGTACGGCCGCCGTCGAGGCTGACCTTAACCTCGGAAGCCCCGCCCACGAGATGATTGTTGGTCAGGATGTAGCCGTCGGGCGTAACGATAAATCCCGAGCCCTGCGCTACTTGCTTCGATTCCGGCCGCTCGAATTGGCGTGGAGAGCGGCGCCGGAAAAAGTACTCGAAAAGATCTTCATCGAACGGGCCACCAAAGGGCGTTTCGCTCGACCGGCCCCGGCTCTTGACCACTTTCTCGGCCCGGATGCCGACTACGGCCGGCGAGGCCTTCTCCGCAATCGAAGCGAAGGCCTTGCCCATCTGACGCAAGGTCGTGATGCTCTGCTGGTCCTCGGACCACGCCGACAGCGGCATCGCCAATAAAACAAACGCAATCACAGCCCCGGTGATGAAACGACGGGGTTTACTGTTTACTCGAACAACCTCTGTGTTCATGTTCGACCTCCAGTTTCTATCATAGAACCCAGAAAAACCAAGCCAAAAAGCGGCTTAAATGACAACACATACAGGTAGGAATTTATACGATTTTACGAACGCTAAGTTCGGGGTGTCAAACCTTTTTCATCCGCGGGCACCGTCCACGCGATGTTGCTGCGACATGCCAATCGTCTCGATTCGGCCCCCCTGCCGCAGCCGGCGTTTCGTCCGAGGCCCGGGCCAAATGTATGGAACTTTCGGAAGGGTCGGTTGTATAACAGGGCAAAACTCAAGCGACGGCCGCCCGAAACATGACAGAAGAAACCAAGATCATCCAGCGCGTCCTGCAAGGCGAAACCGAGAGTTTCGCACTCCTGGTCCAGCAGTACCAGGGCCCTGTGGTGCGTATGGTCCGGAACCTCACCGGCGACGCCCAGGCATGCGAGGACCTGGCCCAGGAAGTGTTCCTGGCCGCCTTTGCCGCTCTGGCAAGATTCGATCCGGCGCGAAGCCGGTTTTCGACGTGGCTCTTTACCATCACCAGAAACAAGTGCATCAACGCGATGAAAAAGAAGAGGCCCGTCTCGCTGGAGCAACCGGCGCAGCGCTGCACCCGGCACGGCCCGGATGAAAACGCCGCGAACAACGAGATGCTGGCAAGACTGGACCGCGCCCTTGAAACGTTGCCGGCCAAACAGAAGCGGGCCTTCGTGCTGGCCGAGTTCGAGGCCCTGCCCTACGAGGAGATCGCCCGGATCGAAGGGACGCGGGTCGGAACGGTCAAATCGAGGATCAGCCGGGCCCGGGGCAAATTGGCCGAGGTCCTCAAAAGCTACGGAGCTGACGAGCCATGAAAAACGAAGATCTCTATCGCCAGTGGCGACACAGCCGCAGACAGCTCGCGACAAGCCCCAACTTCTGCCTGCAAGTAATGGACTCGGTCGCCCGCCGGACCGGCAGGGATGCGCCGCCGAAACCGGTGCCAATCCCGCTCGTCGAGCGCGTGAGCGTGCGACCCTGGGCCCGGGCCGCCGCGATCGCAGTAGCTGCGCTGATCGGCATCGGCAGGATTCTACTGACCCTTCATGTGCTCCTGTTTGCGTGAGCACGAGGAGAGAAACGATGACAGAAAACACGGAACAAAGCGGCAAAAGAAGACTCGCCTGGCTGGCGGTCGGCCTCTCGATCATCATGCCGGGGGTGGGACACGTCTATTGCGGCAAGCTCACGCGGGGCCTGGCCTTCGGCCTGCTCTACGGCCTGGCCATCCCGGTCGTTCTCGGGCTGCTCGCCTACGCCAGCCCGGCCTCAACGGTCGTCTTCGCCTTTCTGATGATCGCGGCAACCTTCGGCGTCGTCATCGCCGCAGCCCTCGACGCCTGCCGACTGGCTCGAAAAACCCGGCCCGACTATCAGCCCAAGACCTGTAACCACGCTGCCGTCTACGTCCTTATCGGCCTCATGATCCAGGGCAGCAGCGTCGGCTACGCCCTGCACGTGCGCAGCAGCCTGTTCGAGGCCTTCCGCGTCCCCGCCGCCTCGGAGTATCCCAACATCGTACCGGGCGACCGCATCCTGGCCAACAAGACAGCCTACCGCAAGGCCGACCCCGAAGTCGGCGACGTGGTGCTCTTCCCCCCGCCGACCGGGAACTGGCGGATTCATTACGTCAAGCGGATCGTCGCGCTGGGAGGCGAAACCGTGGAGATAAAGGACGGCGTCCTCCACGTCAACGACAAGCCCTTGCCGCAACGAAAGATCGGCGCCGGCTCAACGCAAATCCGAGGCCAGAACGGAGCGCCCCAAACCATAGCGGGCGACGTCTTCGCGGAAACCAACGGCAGCGCGACGTACAAAGTCTTCCTGACGCCGGCCCCACCCGAAGCCGCGAAGGATTTCGCCAAAACAACTGTGCCGCAACATCATTGCTTCGTCCTGGGCGACAACCGCAACTACTCGCTGGACAGCCGGCACTTCGGCCCGATCCCCTACGCCGCCATCGAAGCCCGCGTCGACTACATCTACTGCCCCGTCGACACCTGGGCCCGCTTCGGACGCCTGCACTGAGCATGCTCGCGCCGAGCCGCAGGCGATAGAGCCCTCAACCTTCCGCCCCACACCTTCACAACGGCCACGTCACTGCAGCCAGGCAAGAGGCCGCTTTTTACACGCATTTTACTTGGGCTCGGCGGGAGGCAACTTTACCATTTGAACGAGGCAAGAGTTGCCTGAAAGCAGACGGTGAAGATTCCATCTGCACGACAGAAATCGAATGGTAGTCCTTTCAGGAGAGAACGTCATGAAACGCGTGTCACATCTTATTGCTGGAATGGCCGTCGTCGTCGCCTTCGGTGCCATCGCCACCTTAGCCGGCGAGGCAAAACAAACCGCCGACCTCACGCTCACGCGGGTGGCGCTTTTCAAGAACGGGCTGGGCTTCTTCTCCGGCCGAACCAACTGCCCGGAGGACAGCACCTCCTTTTGCCTGCGCCCGACGTCGGCGCCGTCGCATGGCACGTTTTGGGTCGCCTATCCACCCGCGCTCGATGTCAAGACGCTTGTCGTTCGTGAAGTCGAGACCAGCGAAAACGTCGAAGTGACCACCATCTCAGAATTGCTCCAGGCCAACGTCGGTCGCCATGTCAAGCTCAAGATCGGCGACGAGGTCGTTACCGGTGTCATCAAGCACTTCGCGAAGGCACTGCCCATGCCAAAACCGGATCCGTACGCACCGGGAGGACGTGACGCCCAGACCGACAACCGCTACGCCTGGGATCGCTCGCAGAACCAGCTTGTCGCCATCAAGACCGACCGAGGCGAGCTGTATTTGAATCCGAGAGCAATCACACAGGCAGAGATCGTGGACCCACGATCTAACAGGACGGTCCCGCGTGAACGCCACACCGTGGAGATGGAAGTCAGGCTCAACGAGTCCGCCGCGAGCGCGCCGCTCTCGATAAGCTACCTGGCCAAAGGCATCACCTGGGCGCCCAGTTACATGGTTGACATCAGCAAGAAAGGCAAAGCGGAGATTTCCGCCAAGGCCATCGTCGTCAATGAAGCGTGCGACCTGAACGGCGTCGAGGTCCAGCTCGTCACCGGGTTTCCCCATTTGCAGTTTGCCGACGTCGTCAGCCCGACGGCGATGAAGGAGGATCTCGCTCGGTTCCTGCAGGCTCTCTCGAAAGGCGAGAGCGAACGAAACCAGCCCGGCGTGATGTACAACGTGATGGCGCAAAGCGCCGCCAGCTACCGGCCCCCGCGCGGGCAGGGAGCCGCGATGCCTTCGTATGGCGCCGCCGAAACCGGTCAGGTTGCGGAAGACCTGTTCCTCTATCCGGCCGGAAAGCTCACGCTTGCCAAGGGCGAGATCGGATACATCCCCCTGTTCACCGAATCCGTCCCATGCGAACACATCTACCAGTGGGACATCCCCGATTACGTCGACGAGGAGGGCCGCTACCAATACGGTCGTAACGACCGAAACCAGCCGAAACCGGAGCAGGAAGTCTGGCATAGTCTGCGATTGACCAACGCAACCCGCATCCCCTGGACGACCGCGCCGGCCGAGACGCTCAAAAACGGCATGATCCTGGGCCAGGACACGTTGCAGTACACCTCGCCCGGAAGCGACGGGACCCTGCGCATCACGCGCGCCGTCGGGGTCAAGGCCGAGCAAATCGAGCTGGAGACCGACCGAAAACGAGAGGCGGCCCGCCTGTACGGCTACAGCTACGACCTCATCACCATACGCGGCGAGCTGTCGGTCGCGAACACGCAGGACAAGCCAATCACGCTGGAGATCACCAAAACCCTCTCCGGCGAGGTCAAATCCGCCGATCCGGAGGCCCGACGAGAGAAACTGGCCATGGGCCTGCGCCGTATGAATGGCCTGATGAAGCTGACCTGGACCGTCGACCTGAACCCGGGCAAAAGCCACGACGTCAGCTACACCTACGAAGTCTACGTCCGCCGCTGAGCCCTACGCCGCGCCCCATTCCGTGGAAAAGAACACACGGAACTGGCTGTTTGGTACAGACTTTGGTACAATGAGAAGCGTACTGCGATAGTGGCTCTCTGACCCAACTGAATACGGGGGCGAATGGCATCGACCGGATGACGGATCGATAAGCTGCATGCCCAGGACGCCGGTTGGCCTGGCTAATCATCCGGCACCTAAAGTTTAAATGGCAACTCACAGTTGCGAATGGCGGCCTAAATAGGCCACCCGTCCTGTCAGACTGCGCCTGCGGGTCTGATAAGGGCGCCAATCAGCGGGCTTAGCCTCGTCGGTCGTCCGGGCTGACGCGGTGAAACTTTACCGGAATAGCCGATCCGAGAGCCTGTCGTCCGGCGCTCGGTGAGGCGAAATCTCAATAGAACGACTACGCATGTAGACGCTTACCCTGAAGCATCTCGGGACGGGGGTTCGAATCCCCCCGCCTCCATTCTCTCGTATTTCGTCTAAGTTGCTGTATTGACAATATGTTAGGCG